>Ga0265338_10011832_pt1 | contig 10028 bp, 13 predicted proteins | sample 42126metaG_FD_193579 | JGI IMG/M metagenome (GOLD analysis project Ga0265338, IMG submission 193579) | Rhizosphere microbial communities from Carex aquatilis grown in University of Washington, Seatle, WA, United States - 4-21-26 metaG | ecosystem: Host-associated > Plants > Roots > Rhizosphere... | reverse complement strand
CGACTAGCTACGACCGGCTAGGCCGCGTGCAGGACGACGCGCCCTGAAGGCGCGCCGGAGCAGAGCGCCCACACGAGCTTCCGCGCCAGCTCGGGACCGAGCACGACGTCGAGGCGCTCGCGGGCCGTGAGCTCTTCCGGCCCGAGGCTCGCGCAGTGGGCGAGCAGGAGGGGAAGGCCTCCGAGGCCCATGCCTTCCCATGACTCGTGGTATCCGCTCATCCCGCCATGGGTATCGACGGCGCGCGCGTCGACGCATGATCCCTCCCGGCAGGGATTGGAGGGCTAAAGGAGGTCGAGACGCCGCGCGTCGAAGCTCGACGACCACAGCTCGGCCCGGAATGCGGCGAGCGTGTCGATCGCATCCTCGGCGAAGACGTGCTCGACGACACCGATCTCCCGGTCGTTGTGGAACGGCAGGTCGACGTGCTCCTGCGAGACGAGATTGACCGAGAGCCGCGCGCAGACCGGACAGCGGACGGCGAGGCCGAGCGTGCCGTCGCCGGGCGCCAGCAGGAAGAAGGACGACGGGAAGACCGGACGCGGCCGCTCCTCCGGGTAGCAGAAAAAACTCCACGGCCACTCCCCCGCGCCGATCCGCGCGGCTGCGAGCGCGCCGAGCTCGGCGGCGACCGGCTCGACCCGCGACGTCATGAGGTTGAGGAAGACGCCGGCCTCGAGGCCGAGCGGCGCCCAGTCGAGGTCGTCGTGGCTCACGAGCCCGTCGTGCTCGTCCCCGCACGGGCAGTCGAAGCGGATCCGGTAGACGACGGGATGGGCCGTGCCCGGAAGGCGCTCGAGGCGCCGGAAGGCGGACAGCGCGACGCGGCTCTCCCCGCGGGACGGGCAGGCGAACGTCCATCGGCTCGTCAGCGCGTCGTACATATGGAGGTTGTAATCGGCGGAACGGACGGTGGACAAGAGCGCGCCTCCGTACCGGCCCGCAACGGCATCAGGGGCTCGGCGGATGGCAGCCGGCCGGTTCGGGCGGACGCTGAGCCCGAGGAGGTCTCCCATGTCCACACTTGCCCCCACCCCCGCTCCCCACCATCACCTTCACCTGCCGAGCAAGCGGCACGCGAGTCAGCTCGGATTCCTGCTCGCGGTCGCGGTCGGCGCCGTCGCCTATCTCGTGAGCCCGTCCGTCCCGCTGGCGTTCCTCCTGTTCGTGCTCGTCTGGTACGTCGTCGGCTACGGCGTCGTCCAGGTCGCAGACCACGAGCCGCACCGCCGGCAGTGGATCGCCCACATCGCGCTCGTCCCGGTGGGCGCGATCGTCATCGCCGCCGTCCTCTGGACCGCGTGGCCCCACCCGGTGTGGGCCGTCCTCGCCGGCCTGCTCGCCGCGATCGGCGTCCAGTGGCTCGTGACGAAGGTCGCCCTCCGCAGCGTGGCCGACGACCAGTTCCACGACCTGCGACACAGGATGGGACTCGAGTAGGACGCGGGGGAACGGGGTTCCCCCGCGGGCCCCTCCTTCGGCTCGGGTGGCGTGTGGTTGTGTGCGCTCCGGCGCGAGCGCGGTCGCGCCTGCGCGCGTGGGAGCGCGCTTCACCGAGAGCGGTGTTGGCGGCTTGCCTTCCCCGCGCGGGCCGTGGTGCTGAAGCATCCCGGCCCGCTGGTTCGCCTCCGTCTAGGCCGCCTTCGGCCGTCCTAGCCTCCGGCTTCGGTCGCTGCGAGCTCCGAGCGGTGAAGGCCGGAGGCGGACTGATGCGGTCGGGGATGGCCGCAGGCCACCACCGGCCGCACGGCACTGCGCGCCGCTAAGAACGCCGTGGGCGCACAGCGCTCCCACGCGCGCAGCCGGGACCCCGCTCCCGGCGAAGCGCACACCACCAACCGCCACTCGAGCCGAAGGGAGGGGTCCACTAGGGGAACCCCGTTCCCCTAGTACTCGATGAGCGAGAGCACGTCGTAGCCGCCGAGCTTCTGGCGGCCGTTCAGGAACGACAGCTCGATCACGAAGTTCACGCCGACGACGCGGCCGCCGAGGTTCTCGACGAGGCCGGCGATCGCCTCCACCGTGCCACCGGTGGCGAGGACGTCGTCGTGGATGACGACCCGGGCACCCTTGGCGATGGCGTCGGCGTTGACCTCGAGCGCGTTCTCGCCGTACTCGAGGACGTAACGGGCCGAGACGGTCGCGGGCGGGAGCTTGCCCGGGCGCCGCGCGGGCACGAAGCCGCAGCCGACCTCGCATGCGATCGCCGCGCCGAGCAGAAAGCCGCGCGCCTCCGCGCCGAGCACGAGGTCGGGCTTCCGCTCAGCGGTCCACGACGCGAGCTCGTCCACCGACTGCTTCAGCGCCAGCGGGTCGAGGAGCAGCGGCGTGATGTCCTTGAAGCCGATGCCCGGCTCGGGAAAGTCCGGGACCTCGCGGATCTTCGATCGGAGATCGATCATCCGCCGGCGAACCTGCGCACGTTGCGCCAGAACAGCAGCTGGGAGAGCTCTTGCGCCGCCTGGCCGAGCGCCTGGAGGTCGTCGATCCCGGCGCGGCGGCGCTCGGGGTTCCGGGAGCGGAGCGCGGGCGCGACGAGTGCCTCGAGCAGCCCCGTCTCGCGGTCGGCCGCGGTCCGGAATGCGCGCAGGTGTCTCGGCGCGATGCCGTAGCGCGACAACGTCTCGCACGCTGCGGCGATGTCGGCGTCCGTCTCCGAGTAGATGCGCTGGCCGCCCTCGACGCGCGGCTCGAGCAGTCCGAACTCCTCCAGCTCGCGGGCGCGCTCGGGCGCGATGCCTGCGCGTGCGCGGAGGGCCTCCAGGTCGAGCCCCTCCTCCCTCTCGCCCAGTGCGGCGACGCGCTTCCGCCGCCGCTCCTTGCCGGCGCCGGTTGCGAGCTCCTCGCGGATCACGCGCAGCGGCAGGAACTCGTCGCGCTGCATGCGCAGGATCGTCTCGAGCCGGTCGACGTCGTCCTCGCCGAACAGCCGGTAGCCGCCCTGCGTCCGCTTCGGCATGAGCAGACCCTGGTCCTCGAGATAGCGGATCTTCGAGATCGAGATGTCGGGAAACTCGGGCTTCACGCGCCGGCAGACCGTCCCGATCGTGAGCAACCGCTCACGGGCCGGGGATGCAGCAGGTGCCTGGGTCGGCGTCATCAGCGCTGGAGGAAAGTGAGGCGGTACTTTCCGATCTGAAGCTCGTCGCCGTCGTCGAGCTCCGCGGACTCGACCCGGCGGCGGTTCACGAACGTCCCGTTCAGGCTTCCCTGGTCCTCGATGTACCAGCGAGATGCGCGCTGGACGAGGACGGCATGGCGGCGCGAGACGGTGACGTCGTCGAGGAACACGCCGCAGTCCGGCGAACGCCCGATCGTCGTGCGCTCGTCCTGCGGGACGAAGCTCTCGCCGGAGCGGCCGCCGCCGGAGCGGACGACGAGCGCCGGGCCTTCGACGCCGAGGTCGTCGAGCGTCCCGAGCGCCTCGTCGGGCTCCTCGGCGCTGAACGTCTGCGTCGTCTCGTCGCCTTCCTCCCGCACGAGGAGGGCGCCGCATTTCGCGCAGTAGTTCGCGGCCTCCGGATTCTGGAAGCCGCACTCGGGACAGTAGACATGGCTCATGCCGGAGGCGGCGTGGCCTTTCCGGTGAGGATCTCGGTCAGCGACTCGACGTTCACGTCGTCGAGCACGCTCCGCCCTCCGGTCTTCTGGAGGCGGGCGACGAGCTCGGCGCGGAGGATGTCGATCTTCCCGTGGAGGAGGCGGCGGCGGTACGAAACCTCCTGCTCCTCGGTCGTGTACTCGTCGATGAGCTTCTTGAGATCCTCGTCGGACAGCGTTGCGAGATCGGGCAGCGGTTCCAACGTCGGCCTTTCGCTCGGAGAGAGGGACGCCCCTAAAGGGTCAACCTGAAGTTTAGCTTTCGCTCGCTGCGCGTCCAGGGGCGCGCACTCTAGGTTCGCGCCGCAGCCTCCTCACCCTGCTCGATCTCCTCGACGATCTCACGGAACTCGTCGGCGAGCTCGGCGGAGATCTCTGCCGTCTCTCCCTCGGCGTAGAGGTGGATCACCGGCTCGTCGGGATCGGGCAGCACCTGCGCCCAGCCGCGCTCCTCGAACACCTTGATCCCGTCGGTGAGGTCGAGCTCTTGCCCGGCCAGGCGCTCGTTCAGCACCCGCATGACGAGTCCCTTCATCCCCCACGGGCACGGAATCGGGCGGTGCACGAGCGTCGGCTGCGGCAGGTCGGCGACGAGCTCGGAGATCGGCCGCTCCACCGGCGCGAGCAGCTCGAGGAGCTTCAGGAGGCTCGCGACGGCGTCGTATGCCGGCAGGAACTCGGGGAAGACGTAGCCGCCGCCGACGGCGCCCGCGAAGATGACGCCGTCCTCGGCCGCGGCCTTCGTCAGGGCGGGCAGCGAGGCAGGCGTGCGGACGACCTCGAGCTGCGAGCCCTCGACGAGCCGGTCGACCTGGCTCGTGACCGTGACGGGGAACGCGAGCTTTCCGCCGGCGCCGGTCGAGGCGATGAGGCTGACGTAGAGCAGCAGCGCCTGCGCGACCGGGATCTCGCGGGCCTGCTCGTCGACGAGGTAGAGGCGCTCGCCGGCCTGGTCGAAGACGGCGCCGAGATCCGCTCCCACCGCCGGGACGAGCCGCTGCGCCTGCGCGATCGACGCGGCGAGCCCGGGCGTCTCGCCCCCGCCCTCGCTCGGGAACGCATGCGCGGCGACCGCCTCGATGCCGAGCGGCCCGAGGACGATGGGAAGCACGTACGACGCGGCCGACCGGCCGTAGTCGACGACGATGCGGAAGCCGCGCCGCCGGATCGCATCCGCGTCGACGGTCGTGAGGAGGTCGCTCGCATAGCTCTCGCGGATGCGGGCGGGATACGAAAGCGTCCCGACCTCCGAGGCCGACACGCGCCGCAGCTCACCGCGCGTGAAGTGCTTCTCGACCTCCGCCTGCAGGCCCGCCGTCATCTCGATCCCCGGCTGCTCGAAGAACTGGATGCGGATCACCTCGGGATCGTTCGGGCTCTGGCCGACGTGGAATCCGGCGCGGTAGCCCTCCGACTTCACGAGATGGCGCGCGACCGACGCGGGAATCACCCGCAGGTCGGCGACGTCGACGCCGGTCGAGGAGACGCCGGAGATCATCGCCCGCTTGATCATCCGGCAGGCCGGCGTGCCCTCGCGGCTCGCGACGACGCGCGCGTCGCGCTTCAGCGCGGTGCCGAACGCCGCGGCGAGCCGGAGCGCCGTGTCCGGCGTGAGATCGACGTTGACCATCCCCGACACGCCGTCCTTGCCGAAGACGCGCGTCGTTCCGCGCGACTCCCAGATCAGGCTCTCGTGTATCTGCGACCCGGTCTCGACCTCCTTGTACGGGTAGATCCGGACGCCCGGCATGATCACGCTCTCGGCGCCGACGGTGACCTCGTCGCCGATGGCGACGCCCTCGTGGACGCGCACGTGCGCGCGCAGGTCGCACGAGCGGCCGACGATCGCGCCCTCGACGACGGTGCTCCGCCCGATGTACGTGGACGCGTCGACGATCGAGTGCGACGTCCTCGCCCCGTCGCGGACGGTGACGCTCGTGGAGAGGACGGAGTACGGGCCGATGGCCGCCTGCGGCGAGATGCGGCAGTAGTTGCCGAGATAGGCCGGCCCCTCGATCGCCTCGAGGTCGTGCACGTCGACGCCGTCGCCGATCCAGACGTTGCCGCGGATCCGGATCCCGCCGATGTTCAGGTTCACCCGCTCGTCGAGCGCGTCGAAGTTCGCCTGCCGGTACTGGTCGAGGTTGCCGATGTCCTGCCAGTAGCCGTCGAGGACGCAGCCGTAGATCGGCCGCCCCATCTCGAGCAGCAGCGGGAACAGCTCCTTCGAGAAGTCGTACGGCCGGTCGGTCGGGACGTGGTTCAGGACCTCCGGCTCGAGCACGTAGATGCCGGTGTTGATCGTGTCGGAGAAGACCTGGCCCCACGACGGCTTCTCGAGGAACCGCTCGACGCGGCCGTCGTCGTCGGTGACGACGATCCCGAACTCGAGCGGGTTGTCCACCGCCTTCAGCCCGATCGTCACCGACGCCTTCTTCTCGCGGTGATACGCGATCAGCCGGGTCAGGTCGACGTCGCAGAGCGCGTCACCGGAGATGACGAGGAAGGTGTCGTCGAGCTGTCCGGCCGCGAGCCGCACGGAGCCGGCAGTGCCGAGCGGCGTCTCCTCGACCGAGTAGCCGATGTCCATGCCGAGCGTGTCCCCGCTGCCGAAGTAGCTGCGGATCGCCTGCGGCAGAAACGCGACCGTCACGATCACGTCCTCGAGGCCGTGCAGCTTCAGCAGCTCGAGGATGTGCTCCATACACGGCTTGCCGACGATGGGCACCATCGGCTTCGGCTGGTTGGACGTGAGCGGCCGCAGGCGCGTCCCCTCGCCGCCGGCCATGACGACGGCCTTCACCGGTGCAGGACGTTCCAGGCGTCCCTGACATAGAAGAGCGCGGCGAGGACGGCCATCCCGAGCCCGATCCAGAAGAGCCACAGCGGCCACGTGGTCGAGTTCGCGGTGACGATGCGGAAGCCGATCGCCGCGTAGAGCACCCAGGTCGCCGCCTTGCCGAGCATGCTCACGTCGAGCTCGTAGCCCCGCGGCGCGAGCACGCGGTAGCCGACGAACAGGAGCACGTCGCGCGCAATGATCACCGCGAGTCCGATCCACGGGAGCCGTCCGTACCAGACGAGCAGGATCACCGCGGCGTCGATCATCAGACGGTCCGCGAGCGGGTCCGCGATCTTCCCGAAGCGGGACTCGACGTGCCAGCGGCGCGCGAGATAGCCGTCGACCTGGTCGGTGACGCCGGCGATGCCGAAGACGATCCCGGCCGGCCACGAGGGCGCGTCGCCCGCCTGGATCATCAGGACGACGAAGACGGGGATGAGCGCCAGGCGGCCGAGCGTCAGCGCATTCGGCAGCTTGGCCAGCGGAGCGGGCACTGCGCGGGCGGCCATGTGCACAAGGATACGGTCACGGGGACGCGTGGAAGCGTCCGGCCCAGTACGTCGTGCGCATCAGATAGGCCGTCGACGCCGCCGCGCCGGTCAGCCCCCAGGCTCCCTGGTACGTGTCGTAGCCGCGCTTCGCCTGCGCCGGCTCGATCTGGGTGCCCTCTCCCCACTCGTTGTACGACGTGATCGTGATCATGTCCGGATGCGCGGCGATCGCCGCCTTCCAGAGGTTGTCGTACGTCCTGCCGTTGTTCCGTGAGATGGACAGCGAGAACTCACCGGCGCGAAGGCCGTCGTAACCCGGGCCGACGGACGGGGCGCAGAGGATGTGCATCGCGTGCGCCTGCGCGCAGAGCCGTGCGAACTTCGATCCGCCGAAGTCGATGAAGTCGTACGTGTAGAAGCCGTCGAACTTGGCCGCCGCGGCGAAGCCGACGAGCTGCGTCCCGGCGAACAGCCGGAGCGACGGCGGCAGCTGCGGTCGCAGCGCAGCCCAGTCGGAGGCCGCGATGTCGCGCGGCTGGTAGACGTAGACGTCGCGAATCCCGAGTGACGCGAGGTACGTCGCGTCCTGGGCGATCGTCACCGTCGAACGGCCGGCGTACGGCTCGAGGTGGATCGCCGGCTGGAGCCCGTGCCGCCGCGCGGCGGCGAGCACCATCGGCAGCCGCTGGTCCTCGGTCGAGTTGCGGCCCCACCAGGAGACGATCACCTCGTCGATGCCGGCCGCGGCGATCTCCGCCATCTGCGCGTTCACCAGTGTCGGGTCGGAGCTCGAGTACGCGCCGCGGGCCGGGTAGTAGCGCGAGTAGACGTCGGCGGGCGGCCTGTGCCCGTTCTGGTCCCAGTGCTGCCAGACGCCGTCGCGCGCCGGCGTGCCGTACCAGGCGTAGTAGAAGATCGCGACGGTTCCCGCCTGGGCGGGCGCAACGAGGCACAAGGAGACCAGGCCTACCACGAAGAGGCGCCGCAGCACACGCGTATCCTCTCGCGCGTGCCGGACACTTTCCAGCTGAAGGGGTTCGTCAACGTCCACAGCCATGCGTTCCAGCGGGCGCTGCGGGGCCGGACGGAGGGCGCGGACTTCTGGGCGTGGCGCGACACGATGCTGGACCTGGCCCGGGGTCAGACCCCGGGACGTGTCCGCGAGGAGTACGCGGCCGTCTACGCGGAGATGCTCGCCGCGGGCTACACGGCGGTCGGCGAGTTCCACTACCTCGGCCCGGACGAGGCGGTTGCGGCGGCCGAGGCGGCGGCTGCCGCCGGCATCGAGCTCGTCCTGCTCTATGTCGCCTACGCCCGCGGCGGGATCGACCGCTTCCGCCAGGACTCCGCGGCCGACTACCTCCGCGAGCTCGAGCGGCTGCGCAGTGCCGGCATCCGCGTCGGCGTCACCCCCCACTCCGTCCGCGCGTGCCCGCGCGAATGGCTCAAGGAGCTGGGCCGCTACGCCGCGCAGGAGGCGCTGCCGCTTCACGTCCACGCCGACGAGCAGCCGCGCGAGATCGAGGAATGCGTTGCAGAGCACGGCCTCCGCCCCATCGAGCTGCTCGCGGAGACCGGCTGCCTCGGACCGCGCACGACGGTCGTGCACGCGACGCACGCCGACGGCCGGGAGCTCGACCTCATGGCCGAGTCCGGCGCACGTATCTGCGCGTGCCCGACGACGGAGGCGAATCTCGGCGACGGCTTCGTGCCGGTCGAGCGGGTGCTGCACCGGTCCATCCCGATCTGCATCGGCTCGGACGCCAACGTCCGCATAGACCCGTTCGAGGAGCTGCGCGAGCTCGACGGCATCGCCCGCCGTCAGGCCGGCCGCCGGGACGTGTTCACCGTCGAGGCGCTTCTCTCGATCGGGTCAGATGACGGAGCCGCGTCGCTCGGGCTCGACGAGTGGCCGGAGATCGAGATCGACGCGTCGCATGCGCAGCTGCGCGGCGTCGCCGACCCGGTGGCGGCGCTCGTCGCCTCGTGCTCGGCGGACGTCGTCCGCCGCTAGAAGGCGCGGTCGAGCAGATCCTTGGCGACGCGGACGTCGTCGTCCGAGAAACGACGGGTGTCGGAGCGGTACACCTCGACGAGCCCCCAGAGCTCGTCGTTCAGGACGAATGGGAGCATGAGCAGCGAGCCGTAGCCGAGCTCCCGCAGAACGGACGCCTCCGACCCGTCGACGTCGGGATCGTCGAGCGTCAGCGCGCGCGGCTCGCGTTCGGCGAGCACCCGCGTCGTCTCCGGATAGTCGGAGACGAGGTAGCCCTGGCCGAGCTGGATCGACCGGCCGTCGTCCGCGTACTCGACGACGAGGATGAGCATGTCGCCGACCGCCCGCGAGATGCCGCAGGCCTGCGCGCCGAGCGCGTCCACGAGCTCGTGTGCCGTTCCCGAGAGGACGTCGAGCAGTCGCAGCTTGGTCGCACCTTCCATCGCCAGTGGTATCGCCAGACGAGACCGGAAGCCGCAGCCCCCTTTTCGAGGTGCTAGCGGGTCCCGGCCTGCAGGTGCTGCTTAACACACCGGGCGAAGCTGCCGCTGCCCTGGCTGAGTCCCTTGGTGACGCAGGTCTTCTGCGCGGCGGTCGTCAGCGTCTTGTTCACGCACTTCATGAACCCGTTGCTCCCGGGCAGAAGTCCCTGCTCGGCGCAGATCTGCTGCGCCTTGTGCACCGTGACCGGAGCGGACGGGGAGCTGCTGCCCGTGGAGGGCGCCTTCGTGCCGTTCAGCTGCTGCTGAAGGCACTGCATGTACCCGTCGCTTCCGATCGTCAGCCCCTGCGCCTGGCATGCCCTCTGCGCAGTGACGAGACCGGGCGGGCCGGCGCTCGTCGAGGCGACCGCTGCGGGCGCCAGGAGAAGCGCCACCATCACCGGAACGAACCGCTGCATTGCCGCCCTCTTCCCGCTCATTGACCCAGTTCAAGTATCGGCCGACTCCGGGCGGCCCACAAGCGCCGCAGCGTAAAGCTCCTGTAAGACGCGCGCGGGGTCGCGAGACCCCGCGTCGAGCAATCGGGGCGCCGAGATTCGAACTCGGGACCTCCAGTCCCCCAGACTGGCGCGCTAACCAGGCTGCGCCACGCCCCG
>Ga0265338_10011831_pt1 | contig 10028 bp, 6 predicted proteins | sample 42126metaG_FD_193579 | JGI IMG/M metagenome (GOLD analysis project Ga0265338, IMG submission 193579) | Rhizosphere microbial communities from Carex aquatilis grown in University of Washington, Seatle, WA, United States - 4-21-26 metaG | ecosystem: Host-associated > Plants > Roots > Rhizosphere >... | reverse complement strand
CACACAGGCTGAAAATGGCTCCAACATCCGCGCCCTCGGTAACCCCCATGCCCACGGCCAATCCCGCCAAAATCACTCGCCGCCAGCGTTGGCGCGAGGAAGGGTCTGCCAGCATTGCCAGCGCCAGAAAGCTCATCCCGGCAGTAATGTCATGCGCCGCCACCCCCCAGCAGGCAACCGAGAAGAAGGTTGCATTCAACATCGCCGCCAGCCCGCCCAAAATGCAGGCCAACGCCGTCAAACGCAACTGGCGGAAGAAATACCAGGCGCCGAGCCCCAGGATCAACAGCGACACAATTGCATGAAACTTCGAATAGCCAATCGGGCCCAACAACCACAACAAGCCCACATTGATGCTCGGCGGGGCCGAACCGCCATTGAAGCCCACGCTGTTCAAGTCGGCCCAGCAGCCGGTTGCTTTGCGACATCAATCGGCCCAGCGGACCATCGTTTGAAAACTGCGTTTGCTCCGGCAGGAAGACGCCGTACAACAGAACCGAGAGCACCACCAGGAAAAGCAAAAACGTCGCCCCCAACCTCCCTTCCAGCATTCTGGCCATGATCAATGACCGTTTCATTTCATTGCGGATTCACCGGCGGAATGGCCGATCGAATTTGCGCCAACCCTTCGACTGCCGGCGCATGAACCGTGCATCCCGCAGCGGTTGTGCGGTTTGACCTTGGCATCCGGCGGAGTTCATTCATGGTTCCAGACGGCCGATACGGGAAACACGGCGGCTTCAACCAAAGGCCCCTCCACCCGGCTGAAAGGTTCCGGTCGCCGCCAGGCATTCGGATTCGTCGGCCGCTGAGGCCGGACTCGAAAAGCCACCCGCCGCCGCCGGCTCGGGCTTGCTCCAGCAGGTGAGGTCGCGTCCCAGCAATGTGCTCAGTCGTTCAACTTCAGGCGCAAACTCACGCTGGAGCAACAGCCTCAAGCCCGGCTCCAGCGGTGGACGTGGCTTCGCCCGCAAGTTCAAATAGCAGAGATTTGTCCCGACCTTTTGCACGGCCTTGAAGATCGGTACCGGCAGCCAGGGACGCAGGGCAATCGCCGTCCCGCGCACCAGGGGATCGTTCATCAACGCCCGCAACGCCGGGCTCATCGCGGACTTGTTTTCGCTGATCACTTTAAAGTCGACGCCCGTGTGACCCGAATGGACACCCAAAAAGTTGAGGGTGTCGCGATAAATGCCGGCCGTGTCGGCAACAAAATCGTCATAAACAATCACATGCACCCGCTCGCGGCCAAAGGCGTCAAAATAGCGCCGGATCTGTTCGGTGAAGCGAATGATCGACCGATAATCCAATCCCTGCCGGAAATATGTCTCCCGGGTGATGCGGCGCCCGGCGCGACGGTCATCCTCCGCCATGAGCGCGGCCTGGAACGTCGGCAGCTGTTCGTTGCCGTCGGCACGAAATTGATGATACAATGAGTACAACAGAGCCACCGGGTCCCGCAGCAGAATGATGATGCGCGAACCTGGATTGAAGGCCCGGATCTCGGCAGCGGCCTGATGCGAGAACAGATACCAGACCGTCACACCGTCACAACCCCTGTAAACACAGGCGAAAGCTCACTGTTTCAATCCGTAACAGCCTCCGGGCCTGTTACGGTTCAGAATCCACCCGAAACCCTTGAAAACATTGAAATGTTACGGTGTGACGGTTCAAAACAGCCCGCACCGGACGAAGTCCTCCTATGACGGTCGTCGAACTCCTGCAGCGTGCGCACGACCTCGGCCTCCAGCTTGAACCCCGTGACGGTGGCTGCCTAGCTGTTCACCCGGCCTCGAAGCTGCCGCCGGATCTTGCCGACGACCTCCGGCATCACAAAACCGAGATCCTCGGCCTGCTCGCAACATCTGCGGTGGCCTCCGCAATGGTGCCTTCCCCAATGGTGCCTACCCGGAAGGGTTGGCAATCCGTGCCACCGGCCGATCTGCCATTCGTCCCGCTGAAACCAACACCAACCCCGGAACAACACAAATTGGTCATCGCCTACCTGTCGCGCCAATGCGGCGACCGGCAACTTCGCGAATGGTTGATCTGGCGCAAGGCCACATACCTTGAGACGACCTTCAAGACCTGGGACAACAACCTGCTAACCTACGCGGCCGTCCGGGACGCCGCCTGCTGGCAGTTGGACCGGACCGAGGCTGAAGTCTGGTCCCTCCGCGAAGGCATCGAATCATGCGTTAAGGACCTCAATTCCATGCGGATGAAATGAATCGCAGCCCTGTCCGCCTCACCGCCATCAATATCACCCTCGCCGTGCGGCCCGTCCCACACTGTAAGTTGATTCGTCCAATTATTTGGAAAATCTTGCCTATAGCCGTGCCCGACGTACGATGCCGGTCATTCTGCATGGCTATGAACCTGAACGAATTGATTTCCAAAATCACTGCCTTCCGCGATGCGCGCGATTGGAAGCAGTTTCACAAGGCAAACCAACTTGCAGCGGCGATTGCCATAGAGGCCGCGGAGCTACAGGAGCATTTCCTGTGGAAAACGGCAGGCGAGGTGGAGAAGAAGATCGCAGAACCAGCCCAGCAGCAAGCCATCGCCGAAGAATTGGCAGACGTGTTGATTTTTTCCCTCTTGCTGGCGCATGAACTGAAGGTCGATCCCGCTGAAATCATTTTGCGCAAGCTGGAATTGAATGCGAAGAATTATCCCGTTGAAAAGGCGCGTGGTTCTGCCGCAAAATATACCGAGTTGTAATCATGGTCATTTACCAGGAATCCAAAGCCGGATTTCTTGCGGACGTTGACAACAACCTCCTCAAGAATCGTCTGGTTAGTGCGTTCCAGACGAAGACCGGATCCGTGCCTGCTGATAGCTACGTTTGGGCAGATGAGTACAGCCGATTTGCCACGGCTCTCGGCAAGGCCAAGGTGCATGACGACATCCAGGTTGCCATTGAATATCATATTTCCGCTGCTGGCCGCTTCCGGATAGATGTGTTGCTCGCCGGCAACGATGGGCAGGCGGACAATGGAATTATCATTGAATTGAAAGCCTGGGAGACTGCGGATGTATCGGACGTGCAAGAAATGGTCTTTTGCCCGATCGGAGGTGGCTCCATCAGGCAGCATCCCTGCGTGCAGGCGCGCAAGTATCGAGGGTTGATATTGCGATTCAACCAGGACATCAAGGAGCAGGATATACGGCTCCATTCGGCGGCGTATCTTTTCAATCTCCATCGGCGCAATCCTGAACCCTTGGAAGATTCACGGTACCAGCACATCATCAGCGATTCGAAGCTCTTCCTGGCGAATGATGTGGCACAACTCCGGCAGTTCCTGGAACGGTTTGTGCCGCGAAAATCAAAGAAAGATGTAATCTTTTTGATCGAAAATGGCCGGCTGCGGCCCGCCGATGAACTCGTCACCCGCGTCAGCAGCATGTTGGACGGTAACGAGGAATTTGACCTGATCGATGAACAAAACGAGGCATTTCAAAACATCAGGCATCAACTCTTTGACAGGAAGAATTTGAAGACGCGCCGTGTCTTTGTGGTGGAAGGCGGTCCGGGCACGGGAAAATCGGTCATCGCAATCCGATTATTGGCCGAAATCCTGAAAAGCAAACGCATGGGATTCTTTGTAGCACCAAACAAAGCCTTTCGAGACACGCTCATTGAATTCATGGCCAGAGGTAACACAGGGTACAGGGAAGATGGCCAGGCATTGATCCGATCCTCCTGGAGTTTCCATGATATTAACTACGAAAAGGACGGCCACATTGATGTGCTGATTGTGGATGAAGCGCACCGGCTCAAAGACAGGGCCTACCAATACAAGGGTGAGAGCATGGTGGAAGACATGGTCCGCGCGGCGCAGACCTCAGTGTTTTTCATCGATGAGACCCAACGCGTGTCATGGAATGATTCAGGTTCGGTCACCAGGATCATGGAGGCGGCAAAGAAATTTGGGGCCAAAATCCATGAACCATTCAAATTGACGGCGCAATACCGCTGCAACGGGTCGACGGGTTATCTGAACTGGTTAGATGATGTCCTGCAGATTCGGCAGACCGCCAACTTTGAGAATTGGGGCGACGGCCAGTATGAGTTCAAAGTGTTCGACCGGGCAAACGAACTTTATTCGGCATTGAAGGCGAAGAATGGCCGGAACAAAGCCAGGTTGATTGCCGGGTATTCCTGGGAATGGCCCAAGCAGGGGCGCAGGCGCGGCACAACCAGCAAGCATGTGCAAGCTGATGATTTGTCGCTCTCGTGGAACTACGACGGTGAGAATTGGGCAACCAGCAAGGATGGGATTGAGCAAGTCGGCTGCATTCATACAAGCCAGGGTGTGGAATTTGACTGGCTTGGGGTTTTGATCGGGCCTGATTTGATTTTTCGCGAGGGCAAGATTGTTGGTGATCCAACCCGACGAGCTAAGAACGACGCTTCCCTGAATGGATCGAAGACTGAACTTAAACAGGCTGGGGACGATCCGGGCAAGCAAAAGGCCGTCCTCGAAAAAGTGCAGGAAATCATCAAGAACACATACAAAGTCCTGTTATCAAGGGGCAGAATGGGTTGTTACGTCTGGTGCGCCGACGCCGGTCTTCGCGAATATTTGAAGAATCGATTGGCATTGGCATCAACCGCGAAGCCAGCGCCTCTTCTTCCGCCGATTCCCAAAGACGACGAAGTGCCAATATTTTATCCGTATGTTCCTCATATTTTTCCAGACCCTGGCCAGGAAAAATTTGTTTCCCTTGTTCCGCTTTACACGCTCGAAGCTGCCGCGGGTTCGTTCGGTGAACCTGATGCCGCCGATTGCCGTGGTTGGGTCAAAGTGCCGCCTGGCATCAAAATCAATCAGCGGCATTTTGCCGCGAAAGTCGTCGGGAAATCGATGGAGCCAAAAATCAAAGACGGTTCCTATTGTCTTTTCACGTTCGGCGTGATCGGTTCAAGGAATGGGAGAATTGTGTTGGCGCAGCACTCAAATATCTCCGATCCTGAAACAGGAGGCAGCTATACGATAAAAAAATATCTGTCAAAGAAAACTACCGGCACGGATGGCGAATGGAGGCATACCGCTATTCAATTATTGCCAATAAATCCAGACTTCAAGCCGATTGAAATAACGGCTGACAGTGCGGACGAAATAAAAGTAATCGCTGAATTTGTGACGGTTCTTGAACCATGAAACTGTTTGTGGCGCCAACCGATTTCGCCTGGTATTCGTTCCTCGCGGCACGGAAACCGGACGAGGTGAATTTTTGGCAGCCGAGCGCTGGTGTCGGGTTTCACGCTCTGGATAATGGCGATCCACTGGAGTCAGGGCATCTGTTCCTGTTTAAACTTAAAGGCAGCATTAACAGGATTGCCGGAGGCGGATTCTTCATAGGTTATTCCAAGCTGCAACTCTCTGTTGCATGGAATATTTTTGGCGATCACAACGGCGCTGCATCGTTTCCGGATTTTTCAAATTCGATCCGGGGGTATATGAGGCCAGATAACGCTCATTCGCCTGATCCATGCATCGGCTGCATCATTCTGACTGAACCGTTTTTCTGGCCGGAGGCGCTTTGGATGCCGCCTCCTGCCGATTGGAGCAGGAATATCGTCCGTGGGAAAACGTATTCAACCGATACAGAATCGGGGCGCCGTCTGTACGATACGGTGCTTGAACGACTCCAGCAGCCTGCGGCTGGCCGGTTCGCCTTACATGAAGCGCCGCGGTACGGCAGCCCGACCCTTATCCAACCTCGATTGGGACAAGGCGGATTTCGCTATGCGGTTACAGAACGATACGAACGCCGTTGCGCGATGACAGGCGAACGATCCCTGCCCGCACTGGAGGCTGCCCATATCAAACCGTACAAAGAAAATGGCCCGCATCGCGTCTCGAACGGATTATTGCTGCGCGCGGACCTGCACCAGTTATTTGATTCGGGATACATCACCATCACGTCAGACCTTCGAGTCGAGGTGAGCAAACACTTGAAAGAAGACTTCAGTAATGGGCGTGACTATTATGCGATGCACGGAAGACCCTTGATTGTATTGCCGCATCAAATTCAGGATAAGCCGGCGCATGAGTTCGTGGAGTGGCATAACGGGAAAATTTTTCGAAGGTAACCTCCACACTTCCGCCGCAGAATTTCTGCGCAAATTCTTTTCGCGGACGTTTATTTCTGCCATAAACCTGGCGTGGCAAATTTGGCCCACGGCATTTACGAGGCGCTTCTGGACGAGGATCTGTCGGCGCTCCTCGCGCAGCATCCAGAATTGCGCTCCGTGTTTGCCAAGATTGATCCGGAAGAGGAACCGGCGCGCTATGCGGCGTTTCTTGCCCGTGTCATCGAAAAGGCGCTTACGCTTGAAAACGATCCCGTCGCCCGCCTGCGCCTTTGCAATGAAATCGTGGATCGCATTGCTGGCACCCCGAGTACGGAGTCCCTGAAGACCCGTCGGCTGGTGGCCATGGTCAAACCGCTCCTGTTGGAAATCACACCGCCGCACTATGCCAAATCTGGTGTTCCCCGTCCCGAAACGCCGCTGGCCAGTAGCACCTTGTTCACCGGCTCACCGAGCGATCCCCAACTCGTGCATGAATTGCTTCAGGAAATGCAGTCAGCGGATTCGATGGATGTTTTGATTTCATTTATAAAGTGGTCAGGACTGCGTTTGCTCATGCGCGGTTTTGAGGAGTTGAGCCAGCGCGGCGGGGAGATTCGCATTATCACCACGTCCTATATGGGTGCATCGGATGCGGAAGCGATTGAATGGCTCGCCCGCCAGCCGAACACCAAAGTGCGGGTTTCCTACGATACCGACCGGACGCGACTCCACGCGAAGGCTTATTATTTCCATCGCAAAACGGGGTTCTCCACCGCCTATATTGGCTCGGCCAACATGTCCCAGGCAGCGATGACCAGTGGATTGGAGTGGAATCTCAAGGTGACGGCGCAAGACCAGCCGCACATCGTTGACAAATTTGTGGCGGAGTTCGAAACGTATTGGAACAGCCAGGAGTTTCTGCCCTTCAATCCTGACGAGCCACAAGTCCTCCGGGATGCCATCAGTCACGCGCGAAGTCGGACTGGCAGCGTGCCGGTCTTCTTTGATATTCGCCCGCATGCGTTTCAGGAACGTATCCTCGATGCGCTTGAATCCGAACGGTTGGTTCATGGCCATTGGCGCAATCTCATTGTCGCCGCGACCGGTACGGGCAAGACGGTGGTGGCTGCTTTCGACTTCAAGCGATTCTTTGAAAAGCAGCAGAGGCAAGCCAGGTTGCTATTCGTTGCCCACCGGCGCGAGATTCTGGAACAAGCCGTCGGAACGTTTCGTGCCGTTCTGCGCCTTCCCACCTTTGGTGAACTGCTGGTAGGACCGCACTCAGCCTCGCGGTTGGACCATTTATTCTGTTCGGTGGACATGCTCCAATCTCGAAAACTTTGGGAGCAGGTTGGTTTGGAGTTTTATGACTTCATCGTCGTAGACGAAGTCCATCACGGTCCGGCGGCCAGCTATCGTGCGATTTTTGACAAATTTGAGCCGCGTATCCTCTTGGGCCTGACGGCAACCCCGGAGCGCATGGGCGGTGAAAGCGTGGCGGCCGACTTCGGCAATCGTTTCGCTGCCGAGATCCGCTTGCCCGAGGCGCTGGAGGAAAAGCTGCTTTGCCCCTTCCATTACTTCGCCGTGGCGGACCCGGTGTCGGTTGCCGGCGACAACTTCTGGAAGAATGGCCGTTACGACGTGCAGGCGCTTGAGAAAGCTTACATCGGTTCCAATCCTCTGGCCAAGCAGCGGGTCGAGACTGTGCTGGAGGCGCTTTCCCGCTACGAGCCTGATCTGGCGCGGGTGCGCGGAATCGGCTTTTGTGTCAGCGTGCAGCACGCCGAATTCATGGCGGCGGAATGTAACCGGCGGGGTATCATATCAGCCGTTTTGGTCGGTGATACGGAGGACCAAGCTCGCTCGCAACATATCGAGGATCTGCGCGCGGGGCGCCTGACACTATTATTTACCCGCGACGTGCTCAATGAAGGTCTCGATGTACCCGAGGTGAATACGGTGCTATTCCTCAGGCCGACCGAAAGCCTGACCGTCTTCCTCCAACAATTGGGCCGCGGCCTGCGTCATTCGCCCGGCAAGGATTGCCTGACCGTCTTGGATTTTGTCGGCCAGGTCCACCGCCGATACCGGATCGACCGCAAACTCAAGGCCTTGTTACCGAAGCGGCGATTCAATATCCAACGTGAGGTGGAGATGGATTTCCCGCACCTGCCTGCCGGATGCAGCATCCAACTCGACCGCGTGGCCCGTGAGTATGTGTTGGCAAACATTCGGGAAAATCTGCGCAATCTTGCCGACCAAGTCCCAGACCGGTTGGAATCATTTGAGCATGAAGCCGGACAACCATTGACGTTTGGCAACTTCGTCCGCTTCCACGATTACGACCCGGAAGCCCTGCTTTCACGAAACACGTGGACGCAATGGAAGGCAATTGCTCGCCTGGCCCCACCACCCACCGATCCGGATCTCAAGCGATTGCAGGATGCGCTCATCAGCGCCGCACAAACGAGCGGACCACGGGAAATTGCGCGGTTGCGGGAAGTCGTCTCCCACTTAAAGGCAGGAAACGCGGCTGCAGCGCTCGCAGATGCCGGCAACTCAGCCCTCGTTGCTCACTACCGCATCTGGGGTCAACCGGGCGCCAAACTGGGGATGGCCAGCCTCGAGGAATCATTCCAACGAGCGGCCCAAAATCCATCTGTGTTGAATGATCTTGAAGAGGTCTTGGCCTGGTCGGATGAAGAGTCGCGGATTGGTGTCGTATCGCTGAACCTCCCATTCCCATGCTCGCTGGAACTTCACGCCACCTACGGTAGCGATGAAATCAAGGCCGCACTGGGTGGCGCGTCATTCGAGTCCGCCGGGGTCACCGGCGTTGGCCGGCTGCATTTTCCGGAAATCAAAACCGTGGTCTCGTTGGTTACGTTCCAGAAAACCGAGAAGGAATTCTCTCCCACGACCATGTATCAAGATTATCCCATAAGCCGTGAATTGCTGCATTGGGAAACCCAAGCGCAGACCAGCCAAGCCAGCGAATCCGGACAAAACCTGATCCATCATGAAGCGCGGGATTATACGATGCTGTTTTTTGTTCGTGCACGGAAGAAAGTTGATGGTGTCACCGCTCCATTCACTTTCCTTGGGCCTGCCAAGCTCGTCAGCCACCAGTCAGAACGCCCCATTCAGATGATCTGGCGACTCGCTCATCCGATGCCGGCCGAGATGTTTGAGGAAAACCGGCGCGGTGGTTAAACCAATCGGGATTTACCAATATTTTACTCTCCCCGGGATGACCCACCGCACACCACGCATGAATCAGGTACATCGCGTCGTCAGTAGGTCGTAACCAGATGTTCCTCACGCCACCGCAAGCTTTCCAACGCGGGATAAAATTTTTCTTCGCCAGGCGGAATCACCGATTTGCCGGCGATGGCCACCAAATCCCGTTACCCCTCGATACGGTCATCCAGCCGGTCCTCATTCACCCGCCAGATGCCGGCGCGTCTCTTGTCATCCGGCACCGGCGCAATCAGATGGCGATCCATTGCCCAATGATGATTCGGGCACAGGGCCATGCCGTTCGTTGGCTTGTCATTCCGGCTGACATTGAACGGAATCAAGTGTGCCGCCTCAACCAGCGACACGGCTTGGTCGAGCAATACTCGAACGCCACACGCCGCACACCGATAATCGTAAACCTCAAGAATCGTCCGGCGGAATGCCCCATCACGGCCCGGCGGCATTTCCTCCTGCACCGGGACCACTGGCTCAGCCGTGCGTCCCGTGGCGATGATGGCGGCGAGCTTCTCCCGGTCTTCCGGAAAATAGCGGGCGATCAGCGCTTCGCGCAACTGATGGCGTGCCACCGGTTCGTTCAACAACTGCCACATCCCTTCATCAAATTTCCCGTAGGCTACGCGGCGGCGCAATTCGGCCACACTGGGTGCGCCCGAAGTTGCTCCTTCCTGGTAAATCTGCC
>Ga0265338_10011830_pt1 | contig 10029 bp, 4 predicted proteins | sample 42126metaG_FD_193579 | JGI IMG/M metagenome (GOLD analysis project Ga0265338, IMG submission 193579) | Rhizosphere microbial communities from Carex aquatilis grown in University of Washington, Seatle, WA, United States - 4-21-26 metaG | ecosystem: Host-associated > Plants > Roots > Rhizosphere >... | reverse complement strand
ATTGCAATTCTCCGCACAGCACTTCGCCGCTTTTCAAGCGTCGCCGGGCCTTTTCGCAGGCGGCGGACGAATAATCAACCCACGTGACCCGCCAACCATCCGCCTCGGCCGTGACAAGAAAATCACCATCTCCGCACCCGACTTCAAGCAGCCTCCCGCTTTTGCCGCCGCGATAACGGCTGATTTGAGAGAGATAAAGCCGCGCCGTGGCTTGCTTGATTTCACTGACAGTCTGGCGCCCTGTTTCCGTGTCGCTGCCCAGAAAATAGCCCGCGCCATAGATACGGGACAATTCATCATCGCTCGGCTGCGGGTTGATGAACAACAGCCCGCAATCGTCACACCGCACGATCCGATGGTCGAGAATGGAGAAGAGGTAATACAGCTTGGCCCCCTGACAAACCAAGCAGGCCTTGACAGGATGTCTTGTATTTGGTGGATGCGTCACACGGCTCATTATTCTTTAATGTTCAGTTCGTCCAGCTTTTCTCCGGATCCGGGTGAGGATGAAGTCTGCTGACATCAGCGAGAGGACAGCACCGGTTGAAATCCAGAAAAGAGTGCAAGCGAGCTGCCAATGACGGGGCCGATAGGTGAATTTGATATGGTAATCTCCCGGCTTGTCGAGATAGACGCCTTTGAATGCCCGGTTGACCGTTAGAACCGCCTTGGGTTCGTTGTTCGCTGTCACCGTAAAATCCTTTGCCTGTCCTTCGGTAAGACAAACCACACCTGAGGAAGGGGCATGGACGTCAAATGCCGTTGAATTGGGAAGCAGTTGATAATTGCTTGCCGGCGAGATGGTTGTTTCATTCGTGGTCTCCAGTTTCTTAATGCCGGGCTGCTTTTCGATTTCTTCCCCGGTCAGGGCAACAAACGGCTGGCGGCCATTTTCAGAAAGATATTTGATGAAGTCTTCGTTGGAATCAATGGACACCACCTGGTTTTCAAAAAAAGCCCTCGGCCACACCTGCATATTTTTCACCACACCAAAATCGCTGCGATCAGTGATACGAACATCGAGGTTTTCGCCGGCGGTGACATCCGGCCAAGTCAGCAGATATTTGACATTCAGCAGATTCAAAAGAGGCTGCGCCTGGGCCAGATTAGTCACCTTGATCTTCCATTCTTCACTCAACTCCATGCCGGGAAAATTCCTCACAAGATTGACGAATTCCCCGTTGCTCAACGGCGCGCAGGAGCGGATGTCTTCAAGCTCATAGACTGCCGAATAATCGCCCATGAAGCACTGCTGCAATCCGACAACCCGGAACGGTTCCAACCTGTCCGTCTTGATTTTGTCAATCGCCTGACTGGGGGCGTTCAATACCGCGCGGGAACCCGGCAGCATGAGCAATGCATCATTCCCGAAGCTATAAAGACCGAAACGGATATTAGGAATGAATCCCAAAATAACGATGCCCACCCATCCGATTGCAAGGGTTTGCTGCAGGCGACTTTTCAAAAATAGGAAAAGCAGTGGTGCCCCGGCCGCGCCCGCCCCGGCGAATAAAAAATAATCCCACGGGATCGGCTGGTGCCAGTGTCCACGAGCATAGAATGAGAAAATTGCCGCGTAGATTCCGCCGATACAAGCAAAGTCAACCATTACCTGCCGAAGCTTGTCCACCTTTGCCAGACATGCAAAACCATAGGCGCTCTGGATGGTCAGGTGGACGACCAGCAGGTAGGAGAAATCGGTGAAAATGTGGCCAACGCGATTCAGCAATGGGATCATGACGAGGAGGGAAGACGGAACCCACCCAAAAATGCAGCCTCCCCACAACACGATGGCGCTGCTGTTGACCCAAAAGAAGGGATTTCCCTTCAGTTGACGCCATCTCGACACGGAAAAACTGCAACCGATCAATGTCAGCAGGCTGGTTCCAGGAGCCAGCGCGATCAAATTATTCGGCCGGCTCAAAAGATAAAAAAGGTCGTCGAAAGCACCGGGCAGAATTTGCGGCGGGAGTTGTTGCGCCTTGATATTCATGTGAGCGCTATACGAACCGTCCAGCGCCACCAAAAACGACATCCACACCGGCGCGGTCAGGCCCAAAAAACAGACGGTGCCAGCCCCCATGCGACACAACACTTTCGCCGAACCGGCGATGCCGCGATAGCCCGTCAACACGCAGGCAACGGCCGCCAGATTCAGCCCGCCAATCAAGACCACAGCCACTTCGACGTGCCCCGCGTTAAAACATGCAACATTGACCAACAGCCAAACCACACCCCAACAAACATTTCGCCCGGATTTTAGATCGAGCCATGCGAGCGCGGAGAGTAGAATCCAAGGAGCGTAGCAAAAAACAAAAAAGGACGGATGATTGTTGATATAAAAAAAAGCCCCGCAATACGCCGCCAGCGCGGCGTAAATCAAGGACAACGGGCGGTTTCCCAGGAGCCGCAAAACGAGCAACCCAAAACCGATGCAAAACAGATATTTTGCCACCAGAAACTTGATGTCCCAGGCCACCGCCGATCCGCGACCAATGATGACAATCATTTGCAACGGATCTCCAAGCATGGAGACGGCCTGCCCGATGAAGGGATCGCCCGCATGGCTGTAACGGTTCCACAAAGGAAGTTCTCCGTGTTCCAGCAGGCTTCTAGACTCTATAAAGCCAGCCGGCACATCCCACCACATGATTGCGCATACATCACTGCCATGCGCATCATGAAACTGATCCGGCGACCCTGCTGGAAGGTTCTTCATTCCCGGCAATGTTGGCCACCAGTTATAGACGAGTTGGTCGAGCGTGGACGCGGGGGAAACATAGCTTTTGCCGCAGAAAACAACCGGGTAACAGTTGATGACGACCGCCACCAGCGAAACCAGCATAATGGCCAGAATGGGATGCTGTGTGCTCCATTCTGAAACTCGATTCGTAAACCCCGTCCCTTTGGATTCTGAAGTGGATGCCGGTTTGAAGGTTTTAGTTTGGTCAAATTTCATCAGGCCTCAATCTTCCCGTTGGAAATCCTAATTTTCGGCGACTGCGATGTCAAAAATAAAGCCCGGTTGGTTCGGTGGACTCACAGGCCTTGCGGAAATTGAAATAACACATGCCAGATATCATGTCTGACCCCGCTTCTGAAAACAGCGACGGGTTGGGAATCTGGCCTACTCCAGCCCGCAGTTTTTCCGCGCGCGCTTCAATACTTCTTGCGCCAGTGTCCGTGCTTTTATTGCGCCAGCGGCAAGGATTTTGTTGACGTAGTTCAAATCAGCAGACAGTTCTGCGCGCTTCTTCCGCGCATCGGCAAAATAATTCCAGTAATTCTCAAACAGCGCCTTCTTCAAGTCCCCGTAGCCAAGGCCGCCGGCGCGCAAACGGTTTTCAAAATCTTTTCCGACCTCCACCGGCGCAACCAATTTGAGCAGTTGAATCGCCAGATTTTTGCCCGCGTCCGGCTTCGGTTCCGCTGGCGTGCGCGAATCCATTGTGATGCCCATGATTTTTTTCTTAATGGCTTTCTCGTCGCCGAAAATTTCTATCGTGTTGCCGTAGCTCTTGCTCATCTTCTGGCCGTCCGTGCCGGGCACCACGGCGACCTCGTCGCGGATTTGCGGCTCGGGAATCACGAACGTCTGGCCGTATTGCTCGTTGAACTTGATGGCGATATCGCGCGTCATCTCGACGTGCTGCTTCTGGTCGCGCCCGACTGGCACCAGATTTGAATCGTAAATCAAGATGTCCGCCGCCATCAGCACCGGATAGGCGAACAGCCCGTGGCTGGGCGCGATGCCTTTCGCGGTCTTGTCCTTGTAGCTGTGCGCGCGTTCCAAAAGGCCCATCGGCGTGACGGTGGAAAGCAGCCACGTCAACTCGGTCACTTCCGGCACGTCGGATTGGCGGAAGAAAACCGTCCGCTTCGGGTCAAGGCCGCACGCCAGAAAATCCAGCGCCACGTCCAGCGTGTTCTTGCGGCGTTGCGCGGCGTCGGTCAGCGACGTCATCGAATGATAATCAGCGATGAAATAAAACGCCTCGCCCTTTTCCTGAAGCTCGATGGCGGGCCGCATCATCCCGAAATAATTTCCGAGATGCAACGCGCCGCTGGGCTGGATGCCTGACAAAATTCGCATGGCCAAAACGTAGCAATGAATTTGCCGCAAAAAAGCGCAAAATGCGCAAATGAATTTCTGTTCTGCGCTTTCGCGCCTTTTCGCGGCTAAATCTTCTTTAGATTCCCGGCCTGCACCTGCCACCGCTGCAAATCCTTCCCAAGTTCGCTCGGCCAGTTTTCCTCGGTGGCGGTCATGAATACCTGTCCGCTCGCCTTGCGCGCGTGTTCCAGCAGCGGCAGGAAACCACTCCGCCGCTTCACGTCCAGTTCGCCCATTACGTCGTCAATCAGCAGGATTGGCGGCGAACCGTGGATGCCCCCTAGAAATTCCGCCTGCGCCATCTTCAACGCGATGGCCAGCGTGCGTTTCTGGCCTTCGCTGCCAAATTGCGCGGCGGATTTTTCGTGGAGCAGCAACTGCAAATCATCGCGGTGCGGGCCGACGAGCGTGGAACGATAGCTCCGCTCCCGCGAACGCGATTGCGCCAGTTCCAAGGCAAAATCCTTCTTCACACTGGGCTGGTATTCGATGCGCAATTCCTCCGCGTCGTTCGAGATACGGCGATACGCCAGCCGCGCCAGCGGCGAAAATTTCGGGGCCAATTCGCGGCGCGCACGGATGATTTCGTTGCCGTGCTTCACCAACTCCTGCGAGAAACTATCCAGCGCCGCCTCGTCCACCGCGCGCTGTTTGAGCAATGCGTTGCGGGCACGAACGGTGTGCATGTAGCGTTGGAGCAGCGGCAGGTAGCCCGGCTGCGTCTGCGCGAGCAGCAAATCCAGAAATCGCCGCCGGGCGCGCGCCGCGCCCTTGACCAGTTGCAAATCTTCCGTGCAGAAGACCACCGCGCGCAGCGTGCCAAAATAGTCCGCGAGCTTTTTCACCGGCTGTCCGTCCAGCGCCAGTTTGCGTTCGCGCGCCGACCAGTAGATTTTGATCTCGTGGCCGACGTGGCTGGTCAGGATTCTTGCCTCCCTCTCCCCGCTCAAACGGGGAGAGGGTTGGGGCGGGGGGTTTTGAACTTGAGAGATTCCGGCCTCCTCACCCCGGCCCTCTCCTCCCCTTGGTGAGGAGAGGGAGAAAGTTGGAATCGGCCCACCAACCACCGTCCCCCCGGCAAAATAACCCTTCGCCCCGTGCCGGATCATCTGCGCGCCGCCGACGCCGCGGAACGACCGCAGCGTGGCCATGAGATAAATGGCTTCGAGGATGTTCGTCTTGCCCTGCGCGTTGTCGCCCAAAAGCAGGTGGAAGCCGGGCGCGAAATCCGCGTCCAGCCGGGCGTAATTGCGAAAATCCCGCAGCCGCAAATGAACCAGATGCACCCCGCTAAAATGAATTGGAAACGAAATTGCCGCGAGTTTTTTCAGTGCGAAATTGAATGACAAAATCTCAAATCAGCCTAAATTCTGAAGAAAATGTCTTTAATTGATAAATGGGCCTTTCAGTCACGCGGTGGTTGTGGAATCAGCGAATCAGATTACAATTTGCTCCGAACAACTTGCTGCAAGTCTTTTTTTGTCGAAGGCGATGAACTTTTGGATTATTATCTTGATCCAAATGATCTCAATAAAGTGGCCCACCTATTAAAAGGTAGCCCTTGTCCTTTCTGTGGCTCAAAAGATTTTGGTTTCGAAGACATTGTTGATTTCGCTTTAATGCCGGAAGATTGGCGTTGGGCTGCGCCGTCGGATTTACGAAGCAAAGTTTAATTTTTTTCAAATCGCCAGCAGCAACCGCTTTATTTCCTTCAACCTCGCCTTGGCATCTTTTTTCGTCAGGCGCGGGAATTTTCCGCCGAGCGTGATGAAGTCGCCGTGACGCGTGAGCATCAATTTGTCGTCGTCCACCTCGATGGCGATCACGGATTTGTCGCTGGCGAGAATTTTCAATTCCGCGACTTGCAGGAGCAGTTCCACCGGCGGCGGCAGCGGGCCGAAACGGTCGCGCATTTCTTTCTGTAACTCATCGAGCGCGGATTTGTCCGTGGCCTGCGCGAGCTTGCGATAAATCTCGATGCGATGATGCGGCTCGGTGACATAGTTGTGAGGCAAGCTGGCATGGTGGGGCGAGCGTCCCCGCGAGCCGGTCTTTGCAACTGAAGCCCCCGGCTCGTCAGGAGCCTCGCCCCACCGTTCGCTTTCACTGGCTGTATTCATCTCCAGAAAATCTAGTTTCACGCTCACGTCCATGCGCGATTTCACCTTCTCGCCCTTCAACGCGCCGACGCTTTGCTTGAGCAACTGGCAGTAAAGCTCAAACCCGACGGCGGTGATGTGTCCGCTCTGCTCCGCGCCGAGTAGATTTCCCGCGCCGCGGATTTCGAGGTCGCGCATGGCGATTTTGAATCCGCTGCCGAGCGTGGAGTATTGGCGGATGGCGCTGATGCGCTTGCGCACGTCGTTGAGCAGGCTCGCGTGGCGCGGCAGGAGCAGATACGCGTATGCCTGGTGCTTGTAACGCCCGACGCGACCGCGAAGCTGATACAAATCGCTCAAGCCAAACCGGTCGGCGCGGTCAATGATGATGGTGTTCGCATTCGGAATATCGAGGCCGCTCTCGATGATGGTCGTGGAAAGCAGCACGTCCGCCTCGCCGTTCACGAATTTCGTCATCACCTCTTCCAGTTCGTCGGAATCCATCTGGCCGTGGCCGACAACGATGCGCGCTTTTGGCAAGAGCGATTGCAATTTCGCGCGCATCGTTTCAATCGTCATCACGCGGTTATGCAGGAAGAAAACCTGTCCGCCGCGGTTCATCTCGCGCTGGATGGCGTCGCGGATGATGCGCTCGTCATATTGCGTCGCAATTGTCTCGACGGGCAGGCGGTCGTGAGGCGGCGTCTGGATGGTGCTCATGTCGCGCGCGCCGGTAAGCGCGAGGTAAAGCGTGCGCGGAATCGGCGTGGCGCTCAACGTCAGCACGTCCACCATCGTCCGCAGGCGCTTGAACTTTTCCTTGTGCAGCACGCCAAAGCGCTGCTCCTCGTCAATCACGACCAGGCCCAAATCCTTGAACGCAATGTCTTCCTGCACGATGCGATGCGTGCCGATGACGATGTCCACCACGCCAGCAGCCAAATCCTTCACCACCCGGGACTGCTCGCGCTTCGTGCGAAAACGCGAGAGCAGTTCAATGCGAACCGGATAATCCGCCATGCGCTCGACGAAATTATTGAAATGCTGCTGCGCGAGAACGGTCGTCGGCACGAGGATGGCGGCCTGCTTTCCGTCCATCACGCATTTGAAGGCGGCGCGAATGGCGACTTCGGTTTTGCCGAAGCCGACGTCGCCGCAAATCAGACGATCCATCGGCTTGGCGCGCTCCATGTCCGTTTTCGTTTCGGCAATGGCGGTCATTTGGTCGGGCGTTTCCTCGTAAATGAACGAACTCTCGAACTCGCGCTGCCATTGTGTGTCCGGCTTGCAGGCGTGGCCGGGCTGCGTTTCGCGCACGGCCTGGATACGGAGCAGTTCCGCCGCGACATCGCGCACGGCCTTTTCCGTCTGCTCCTTAGCCTTGTGCCAGCGTGTGCCGCCAAGGGTGTTCAACGGTGGATGCGCCTTTCCCGCCCCGACGTATTTGCTGACAAGATGCGCCTCCGTGACTGGAACGTAGAGCTTCGGCGGCTCGTCGCCGGAATTGGCGGGCGCATACTCGATGACCAGACATTCAGTGCCAGTCTCCCCGGTAGGGACACGCTGCCGCGCGTCCTGGCCGACCAGCAGGTCGGCCCTACCGGCTTTTGCTCGCGTGGCCGGAAGATTTTTCAGGCCGAGAAATTTTCCGATGCCGTATTGGAGATGCACAACCAAATCGCCCTCCTCCAAATCGGTGAAATCAATGTCGAGCGCGGACCGGGCGGCGAGCGCGTGCGCAGATTTTTGCCGGCGCGGTCGCTGGATTTTGTAGCGCCCGAAGATTTCCGCGTCGGTGACGACAACGAGTTTCGCGTCGTCGCAGATGAAGCCGCGGGCGGGCGAGCCGATGTTTAACGTAGGGCAGGCTTCCAGCCTGCCCATTTCCTTGGCTGCACTGCTCGCGCTGGCGCGCTCGTTGGACAGGCTGGAAGCCTGCCCTACTTTGGCGAATCCATATTCGCCCCAGATTTCCTCAAATCGTTGCCGCTCGCCGTCGGTGTTGCAGAAGATGTGAACGGCGTAATCCTGCCGCAGCCAGCGGTGGATCTGCTGGAAGAATTCGCGCCGCTGCGCCTCGGCAATCTGCGGTTCCGGCGCGCGTTCGGCCAGCGGGCGAAAAGCGTCGAGCGAAATGAATTGAGGAGCGCCGGTCTCCGACCCGGCGTGTTCCGTTGGAGTCCAAGCTTTAGCTTGCCCGTCCGACAGGCTAAAGCCTGAACTCCAACTCGCCGGGTCGGAGACCGGCGCTCCAAGCGTTTCAACGTCGCTCAATTCAATGGACGTGAAACCGCGCCGGGTCAGTTCGTCGAGAAAATCCGGCCATGGAATGAAAAACGGATCGGCGTTTGGAATTTGCCGTTCATAGGCATCGGCCTGGACGGCGAGCGATCCCGGTTCGCACAGAAGAAAAATGGTTTCGGTTGGCAGATAATCCAGCAGCGTGGCGAATGTCCTTTCAATCATCATCCCGCTTTCATCATTCTGCCTTTGCTTCAAAATTCCCAGCTCACCGGCAGGCGGCAGGGTGATGGATGCAATTTCCTCGCGCGAAATTTGCGTGAGCGGGTCGAAGTAGCGGAGTGATTCGAGTTCGTCGCCGAAAAATTCCAGCCGAACGGGCCAGGGGCTGGTCGGCGGGAAAACATCCACAATGCCGCCGCGCAGGGCAATTTCGCCTTTTTGGGAAACCTGCGCCTCCGGTTCGTAGCCCTGCTCTTCGAACCATTCGATCAAATCCACCGGATTGATTTTGTAACCCCGCCGCAAATGGCGCGTTCGGTTTTTCAAATCATCCGGCGCGAAGGTTTTTTGCAACAACGCGGTGACGGAGGTGACGACGATTTGACATTTGAGATGTGAAATTTCAGGTTGCCCGGCCAGCGCGATCAGTGTTTGCAGGCGGTCGCTGATGACGTCGGCATGCGGAAGCTTGCCTTCATGTGGAAATGTTTCCCAAGCGGGATAAAACAGCGGTGACGAACCGAGCCACGTTTCCAAATCCAGTTGGAAACTTTCCTGCGCTTTCAAATTTTCCGTCACGACGACCACGGTTCGCCGCGGAAAAATATGTTGGAGCAGCGCGGCGAAAAAAGGCTGCGCGGATGCGGCAACAGTTGAAACAGACAGCGCTCCGCCATCCTCCAGGCGCCGGGCGAGGGATTGCACGGCGGGAGTCTGCAATATGTCAGCGATCAAATTGCCTGTCGCCGACGCTGTCGCGTTTTGCGCCAAGCAAGGGGAAGTTTGCAGTGGAAAAAGTCGGCGTCAAGCAACGTTCGCGATCGGCCGTCACTTGTTTGGGGGAGATGGTGGAACCGGCGAGGACTCACGGCGCTGAAAAATTTCCAAGCCGGTGCTTTTCAATTTGCCATGCGCCGTCGCGTCCGCACCCCAATAGAATTGCGACGGATAAGGCCAATGCTGCTCCACCAGTCCAACCGTGGCGTAATTGGTTTTGTAATCGTTCCACCACTTGAAAATGGTCGTGTCCGACTGGGGCGCCTGCACCCAGGAAAAATTCTGGTTCACAAAAACGACGAATTCCGGCGAGCTGGTTTCAATTTCACGGATCATTCCAACCTGCATTTCATGCGCGAACGGCTGCGGCTCCATCAGCGGATAGGCATAAATGTAGCCGGTGGCCGAATGGCGGCGCGCAAGAAAGTAAATTTCCGGTTCCGATCCCAGCACGGCAATTTTCGCATCCGGCTTCGAGTGATCGTGGATGAACGCCGCGACGGTTTCCGCCTCGGGAAAAAGCTCGGCGCCATACAACGCATGTCCTCCCTGTGCCGAGAAAACAAGCCAGACGTC
>Ga0265338_10011829_pt1 | contig 10029 bp, 11 predicted proteins | sample 42126metaG_FD_193579 | JGI IMG/M metagenome (GOLD analysis project Ga0265338, IMG submission 193579) | Rhizosphere microbial communities from Carex aquatilis grown in University of Washington, Seatle, WA, United States - 4-21-26 metaG | ecosystem: Host-associated > Plants > Roots > Rhizosphere... | reverse complement strand
GTCCGCTCCGAGCTGGGCGCGGGCGGCGAGGATGACTTGCTGCGTAAGGTGGTGCAGGATCTCTCCGGCGCCGGCGTCGAAGTTCGCGAAGGCGAAGTCAGGTCCAAGGCCGCGGAGTTCATCGCTATCGCCCGCGAGCAGGTGAAGGCGGGCGACTAAGCCCAGGCGCCGAGCGCGCCCTTACGGCTTCTGGTGCGGCACTTGCCGGAAGTCGGTTTCGTACATGCCAAGCTCGGCGCCCTTTAGGATGCGGCTCTCGGCGTACTCTTGCCCTGGCACCACGGCGGCGGCCATCACCGGACCTGACCCTGACAGCAGCGGCGTCACCACCTGCTCCAGTCCGTCGCTGGTGAAGGCGCCGGCCCGGGCGTAGCGCAGCACCCCGGCGGCGTCGATCACGTAGCTGGTGGGCACGGTGTTGGCGATCGGCCCATAGCCGCGGCCATCGAAGTGCCGCACCGAGATCAGCGTCAGGCCGCGGGCCGGATCGCCGAAGGTCTGGTTGACCGCGTTGTCGTCGGCCCTGGCCGACAGGATGAGCAGCGGGGCGCCGGCATGCCGGCGCGCGTAGGCGTCCAGCCTCGGCAGCTCCGCCATCGACGCGTCGTTCCAGCTGGCCCAGTAGTGCAGCACGACGACCTTGCCGGCCATGTCGGCGTAGCGAATCTTGCGCCAGTCGGCGGTGAACACGTCGAAGGGCGCCGCCGGTTCGTTGAGCTGCGCGCCCCGCGCGCCGCCCGCGACGCAGGCCGCGCCCGCGGCCAGGATGAACTCACGTCGTGCGATGACCATGGTCAGTCTCCTCGGTTGCGCAGGCCCGCGCCCAGAGGGCGGTTGCTCTACGCCAGGAACTAGAAGCCCTTTCCGGTCTCGTTCGGACCGATCTTCACTTGTGAATTGGTTACCACCGGCGGCGGCATGGTCTCGATACCTTCGTCGTCGCGCACCGCGGCGGCGTAGGTCGGGGCGATGGTCACTGGCCCGGAGTGGGTGAGCAGCGGCGTCACCACCTGTTCCAGGCCCTGGGTGGTGAAGGCGCCGGCCCGGGCGTAGCGAAGCACGCCGTCGGCGTCGATCACATAGCTGGTGGGCACCGCGTCCTTGATCGGTCCGTAGCCGCGTCCGTCGAAGTGCCAGACCAGCGGGAAGGCGAACTGCTTGGCGTAGTCCTCGAAGTCGCGGTTCTCGACGTTGTCCTGCACTCGCACCGGGAAGATCAGCAGCGGCGCGCCGGGGTGGGCGCGGTAGTAGGCGTCGATGCGCGACATCTCGGCCAGGCACGACGGGCTCCAGCCGGCCCAGAAGTGCAGCAACACCACCTTGCCGCGCATCTCCTCGAAATGGACCTTGCGCCAGTCGAAAGTGAACACGTCGAAGGGCTGCGCCGGCGCGTCGATGCCTGGGGCGGTGGCCAGCGCCTTGGCGGAGCTCGCTACGCCGAGACTGACGCCCAGACCCGCCGCGGCGGTCCCGAGGATCAGCTGCCGCCTGCCCATGTCGTTCACGATCGCGTCTCCCAAAGACCCGTCCGCATCGACGATCCGGCCAAGCGCGCCGGTTGTCAATTCGTAGAGGTCGCGGCGGTCTTCGCCTGCTGCGCGCGGGCGCGCTGGTTGATGGCCTCCAGCAGGTCGGCGCCCCAGCCGGATGCGATCTCTTCGCCCAGCGCGGCCTGCGGCGGCACGACTTCGGGGCCCTCGCCCGGCGGCAGCGGTGGCGAGAAGTAACCCAGCGCATAGCTGCCCATCGCGTAGCCCAGCAGCGCCTGCAGCTCCGGATCGAGGGTGCGGGCGATGGCGGGCGGGCAGGAGAGATACTGGTTCTCTTCCTGGCGGAGCCAGCCCAGGCAATAGGTGATGTTGATGCCGGTGCGGTCGGCGTTGGTCGTGTTCTCGCCGCCGGCGTGGATCACCGAGCCGGAGTAGACCAGCACCGAGCCCGCCTTCATCTCGGCATAGCCGATCTCGGCAGGTTCGGCGCGGCGGCCGTCGGGCCACCACGGGCTGCCAGGCACGACCTGGGTCGCGCCGTTGGCCTGGGTGAAGTCGGTCATCGCCCAGATGGTGTTGAGCTGCGGCTCGATGGCGGCAGGCAGGAAGCCGCCCCAGGCCAGGCGGTCGCGGTGCAGCGCCTGGCGCGGCTGGCCAGGCCGGATGCGGATCGCCTGGGTGAGGTGCAGCTGGTAGCGGTCGCAGGACCGCTTCAGAAACGCATCGCACGCCGCCAGGATGGTCGGATGCATCACCAGCTCGCGGCACGCCGGCGAGCGGGCGACCAGGGCGCCGGTGCGGGTGGTGGCGAAGCCGGTGAACTGGTCGCGGCCGTTGGCGGTGGCGTCGATGTAGGGATCGATCTCGCCTGCGACGCGGTCGAGGTCGGCGGGCGCCAGCACGTCGTCGAGGATCAGCGCGCCGTCGCTGTCGAGTAGCGCGGCGATCGCGTCGGCGGGCGCATCGGCGGGCAGGTGCTGGAGGGTGGGCATGGCTGCGTCCCGTTGGGTTCGACGAGTTCAGGCCTGAGACGACGCATCCGTCAACGCTCCTTCTCCCGCAAGAGGAGAAGGAAACTACTCCGCAGCCGCCTTCGCCAACGTGTCCTCGCCGAACACGCGCGCGAAGATCGTGTCGACCTGGCTGAAGTGCCAGGTGGGGTCGAAGAGCTCGGCGAGCTCGGCCTCGCCCAGGTGCTGGCGCACCAGCGGATCGGCCTTCAGCAGGTCCTGGAAGCCGCCTTCGCCGTCCCAGACCTTCATGGCGTTGCGCTGCACGACGGCATAAGCGTCCTCGCGGGAGACGTCCTTCTGGGTGAGGGCCAGCAGCACGCGCTGCGAGTGAACCAGGCCGCGCAGGACGCCGAGATTGCGCGCCATGTTCTCCGGATGCACCACCAGCCGGTCGACCACGCTGGCCAGCCGGCGCAGGGCGAAGTCGAGGTGAACGGTGGTGTCCGGGGCGATGGCGCGCTCGACGGACGAGTGGCTGATGTCGCGCTCGTGCCAGAGGGCGACGTTCTCCAGCGCCGGGGTCACCGCCGAGCGGACCAGGCGGGCGAGGCCGGTGAGATTCTCGGTGAGGATCGGATTGCGCTTGTGCGGCATCGACGACGAGCCCTTCTGGCCGGCGTCGAAGAACTCCTCGGCCTCCAGGACCTCGGTGCGCTGCAGGTGGCGAATCTCGGTGGCCAGGCGCTCGATCGACGCGGCGACCACGGCCAGGGCGGCGAAATAGGCGGCGTGGCGATCACGCGGGATCACCTGGGTGGAGACCGGCTCGGGAACCAGGCCGAACTGCTTGGCCACGTGCGCCTCGACCCGCGGATCGACGCTGGAGAAGGTGCCCACCGGCCCGGAGATGGCGCAGGTGGCGATCTCGTACCGGGCCATGGCCAGGCGCTCGCGGGCGCGGACGAACTCGGCGTAGTAGCCGGCCAGCTTCAGCCCGAAGGTGGTGGGCTCGGCGTGAATGCCGTGGCTGCGGCCCACGGTGGGGGTGAACTTGTGCTCCAGCGCCCGGCGCTTCAGCGCCTTTAGCACCAGTTCCACGTCTTCCAGCAACAGGTCGGTGGCGCGGGTCAGCTGCACGGCCAGAGCCGTGTCGTTGATGTCGGACGAGGTCAGACCCTGGTGCAGGAAGCGGGCTTCCGGCCCGACCACCTCGGTGACATAGGTGGTGAAGGCCAGGACGTCGTGCTTCACCTCGCGCTCGATCTCGTCGATGCGCTCCACGTCAAAGACGATGCCCCGGCCCTTTTCCCAGATGCGCGCGGCGGCGGCCTTGGGAATCACGCCCAATTCGGCCATGGCGTCGGCGGCGTGGGCCTCGATCTCGAACATGATCGTGAAGCGCGTCTGCGCCGACCAGATCGCGGCGGCCTCGGGGCGGGAGTAGCGGGGGATCATAGGCCGCTAAATAGTCCCGGAAGGCGCTCCAGGAAAGCTCAGGCCTCGCCCCGCTCCACCGCGGCCTTCTTCAGGTCCTTGGCCAGGGTCAGCGCGGCCAGGAAGTAGTGCAGGGCGCCCCAGCCGTAGAAGAAGAAGGTGACGATCAGGCCCTGCTGGGTGGCGCGCACCAGGGTGGACTTGCAGCCCGAGGTGAGGGCCGCGGCGACGCCGGGCTTGGGCAGGCCACCGGGGCAGAGGCCTGCGAATTGGTCGCCGGCCGCTTCGCCATGCAGGAACATTCGGCCGAGCGAGTCCCAGATCGTATGGAAGCCCGGATGGGTGAAGCCGAACTGGGCGAACTGGTCGATCAGCCAGCCGGTGAAGGGCGGGCCGCCGCCCAGCGCGATCAGGTTGAGGAACAGGAACAGCAGCGCCGTGGCGGTGGCGCGGCGGCGGGTGTCGACGGCGTTCTGGATCACCCCGAAGGTCGGGCCCAGGTAGGTGTACTGGAAGACGCCCGGCAGCAGCAGGATCCAGGCGGCGATGTGCCAGTCGAGGCGGGTGTAGGCCAGGATGTAGATCGGTAGGGCGATGGCGAGGCCGAAGCCCGGCACCAGGGCGTACCAGGTGGCGCTGCGCCGGTTGGCCCAGTCGGTGACGAAGCCGCCCAAAAGGGTGCCGGAGCCGGAGGAAATGCCGCCGATGATGCCGAAGAGCACGCCCACCACCGCCAGGCCGAGGCCGAAGGTGCGGATGAAGTAGGGCGAGGAGAAGGCCCCCGCGCCATAGCCGGCGAAGGACGCCAGGGTGACGCCCAGCGTCATGTTGAGGAACGACCAGGTGCCGAAGATGCGCCAGCCGACGATGCCCAGCTCGCGCAGCTCGAAGGCCATCTCCTGAAAGAAGCCGCGCGCCGCCGGCGCCGCGGGCGCCTCATCGACGGTGACGTCCTCGGGCAGCACGGGATGGGCCGGGGTCTCGGAGTGGCCGCGCGGCGGCTCCTTGACGATCAGTTTCAGCGCCAGGGCCACGAGCACGCCGGGAATGCCGACGATGAAGAAGGCCGCGCGCCAGCTGAGGTACTGCGCGATCAGGCCGCCGCAGATCGCCCCCAGCATGCCGCCGAGCGGGATGCCGAAGGCGTAGACCGACAGCGCCGAGGCGCGGCGCTTGGGCTCGTAGTAGTCGGAGATCAGCGAGTGGGCGGGCGGCGAGCAGCCCGCCTCGCCGATGCCGACGCCCACCCGCATGGCCAGCATCACCGCGAAGTTGGGCGCGAGGCCGAAAAGCGCGGTGAACCCCGACCAGAGGGTGATGCAGATCGCCATGATGTTGACGCGGCTGAACCGCTCGGCGAGGCGGGCGATGGGCACGCCCAGCACCGTGTAGAGCAGCGCGAACGCCAGCCCGCCCAACAGGCCGAGCTGGTTGTCAGTGATCTTCAGGCTCTCCTTCATCGGTTGCCCGATGATGCTGATGATCGTCCGGTCGATGAAATTCAGCGTGTAGACCAGGGTGAGCGTGGTCAGCACCGCGCGCTTGTAGCCCTCGGAGAACAGGGGCTGGCGCGCGGGCGTCGCCAGCTGCGGCGCTGTCGCCTCGACCATAAGCTTCACTCCCCCTGATTTTCTTGGCGGCAGCGATATCACGCGCCGCCGGCCGCGCCACCTTCCAGGGCGGTGTGCGCCAGGACGAAGTCCGCGCGCTGGGCGATGCTCAGGCGCGGGACCTCGACGATCTCGTAGCCGAGCTCGGCGTAGGTGGTCTGCAGGCGCTCGTATTCGGGCAGGGCGTCGGCGAGGCTGTGACGGCGCTCGGCGTCGGTGGCGTAGATCTCCGGCCAGGGCGGGATCATGAACATGCGCCGGGCATAGCGGAAGCGCTGCAGGGCGTTGGCGGCGCCGCTGGCCGTCGCGCCCAGCCGAAGGAGGGGGCTGGCGGCGTCCACCACGCCGCGATCGAAGAAGCAGGTGCGGCCCAGCGCGGCGGCCTGGGTCATCTGATGCAGGGCGCGCGACAGGGCCAGTTCGAGGAACTTCACCCCATCGCCGGACCAGGGCAGGGCGTCGCCATCAATGGCCAGCTGCTCTTTGACGATCTGGCGGCCGGGCTCGGGGAAGATCGGATGGGCGCGCCGGCCCAACTCGGCCAGCAGGCTCGACTTGCCGCCGCCGGAGCAGCCGGAAATCACCACCAGCCGCGAGCGCGCGGCGGCGACGTCGGCCGGTTGGTAGTCGTCTTCAGTGATCATGCAGAGTCCTCGATCACGGCCGCGACGCACCGGAATCCATAACGGATTCCGGACGCACCGCGGGCGCGGGTTGAAACAATGATTTTGGGGAGAAGCCCGGAAGCTAGACCAAGCCGCCGCTCAGCTCAACTGACCACGTCCTCGCGGATGGTGCGGCGCGCGAGCCAGAACAGGGCGGCGGCGACCACGCTGACCATGCCTGAGTCGATCATCGCCCAGCGCAGGCCCTCGGCGGCGCCCAGCCCGTGCTTGGCCAGGTAGTCGCTGAGCGCGCCCAGGGCCGGCGGCCCGAGGCCGAGGCCGATCAGGTTGAGGATCAGCAGCAACAGCGCGGCGGCGGTCGCCCGGTAGCGCGGCGCGACCACGCTCTGGGCGGTGGAATAGACCGCGCCGTACCAGATGGTGGCGGCCACGTTCGGGACCAGCAACAGCACCAGCGCCAGCACCGTGCTCTGGGTGGTGAACACGAAGTAGATGAACGGGATGGCGATCAGGGCCACGATGGCGGGCACGCTGGCGAAAAGACGTCGGTCGCCGCGCGCGCCGCGGTCGGCGATTGCGCCGCCGACCAGGGTGCCGGTGAGACCGCCGACGCCGGTGACCACGCCCAGGGCCAGGCCGAGGAAGGTCAGCGGCTTCATGCGGAAGCCGGCGGCGATGTGGGTGAGTTCCGGCAGGTGGCAGCGCTGGAAGAACGACGAATTGAAGTAGATCTCGCCGTAGCCGACGAAGGCCGAGAAGCCGGCGCCCGCTGCCGCCAGCCAGAAGGTCGGCTTGTGCGCTACCGCCTGGATCACCTCCCACATGTCCTTCGCGGGCGAGAGGATGCTGGTGGCGAGGCTCACCGGGGCGGCGGCGACGCGCGGCTCGCGGACGGTGAGGGCGATGATCGCGGCCAGCACCAGCCCGGGCGCGGCGGCGACAAGAAAGGCGGCGCGCCAGCCCCAGGCGTCGGCCACCAGTCCGCCCATGGCCAGGCCCAGCAGGGTGCCGATCGGCACGCCCATGGAATAGAACGCCAGGCCAGACGCGCGCTGGTCCGGCCGGCTGATGTCGGCGATCAGCGAGTGGGACGAGGGATTGCAGCCGGCCTCGCCGAAACCGACGCCCAGGCGCGCCAGCGCCAGCGGCACGAAGCTGGCAGCGAAGCCGCTGAGGGCGGTGAAACCGCTCCACAGCGCCAGCGACAGCGAGATGATCACCGGCCGGCTGCGTCGGTCGGCCAGCCAGGCGATGGGCACGCCCAGGAAGGTGTAGAACAGCACGAAGACCGGGCCGGTGAGGATGCCGAGGTCGGCGTCCTTCAGGTGCAGGTCCTTCTTGATCGACTCGCCCAGGATGCCGAGCACCTGCCGGTCGAGGAAGCTGAGCACATAGGCGATCATCAAGAGGGTGAGGATGTAGCGGCGGCGGCCGACACTGACGCCGCCCGCCGGCGCGAGGCCCGCGTCCATGGCCGCCGAGGCCTCCGCCATGCGCTATCTCCCCCGAAGCGGTCTTGCGCCGCTTGCGTAATCGCGCCGCCAGACTAGAGGGGCGGCCAGCACACCGATAGCCCCGGAGACGAGATGGAAATCCTGATCGGCGACAAGCTGTGGTCCACCTGGTCGATGCGCCCCTGGCTGGCGCTCAAGCACACTGGCGCGCCGTTCACCGAGACGCTGATCCGGCTGCGCACCGAGCGCACCAATGACGACGCCCGCGCCGCCGGCTCGCCCAATGGGCTGGTGCCGGTGCTGAGGGACGGCGAGACCACCGTCTGGGATTCGCTGGCGATCTGCGAATACCTGGCCGAGAACTTCCCCGCGGCGCGGCTGTGGCCGGCGGACCCGGGGCTGCGGGCGGCGGGACGCGCGGCGGCGGCGGAGATGCACGCCGGCTTCCACTCCCTGCGCGGCGAATGCCCGATGGACCTGTCGCTGCGCTCGCATGTCGAGGTGTCCGAGGCCACGCACGCCGATCTGCGCCGGCTCGCGGAGCTCTGGCGGGGGCTGCTCGCGCGATCGAGCGGCCCGTTCCTGCTGGGCGAATGGTCGATCGCCGATGCTTTCTACACCCCGGTGGCCACGCGGCTGCGCAGCTACGGCCTGGCGCTCAGCGACTGGGGCGACACCGGCCCGGGCGGGGCTTACGCCGAGCGCCTGCTGGAGACGCCGGAGTTCCTGGCGTGGGAAGCGGCGGCCCTGGCGGACGTGCGGCCTTAGCGGAGCCGCCGCCCCAGCCGACGATCCGAGATCATCAAATCAGCCCCAGCGCCTTGAAGCTGGCGACGCCTTCGCGGCCCACCACCAGGTGGTCGTGCACGGCGATCTTCAGCGCGCGGCCGGCTTCCACCACCTGGCGGGTCATGTCGATGTCGGCGGCGGAGGGGCTGGGATCGCCCGAGGGGTGGTTGTGCACCAGGATCACCGCGCTGGACGACAGCTCCAGCGCCCGGCGCATCACCTCGCGCGGATAGACCGGGGCGTGATCGACGGTGCCCTGGTTCATGGTCTCGTCGGCGATCAGCTGGTTCTTCTTGTCGAGGAACAGCACCCGGAACTGCTCGCGCGCCTCATGGGCCAGCGCCGTCTTCGCGTAGCCGAGCAGCGCGCTCCAAGACGAGATCACCGGCCGCGACGCCACTTCGCCGCGGCCGATGCGGAGGGTCGCCTCGTGCAGCAGCTTCAGGTCCAGCGAGGCCGAGGCGCCGATGCCCTTGACCGTGCGCAGCTCCTCCGGCCGGGCCGAGAGCACGCCGGCGAGGCCGCCGAAGCGGGCCAGCAGCGCCTTGGCCAGGGGTTTGACGTCGCCCTGCGGCAGGCTGCGGAACAGCAGCAGCTCTAAGAGTTCGTAGTCCGGCAAGGCGTTCGGCGCGGCGGCGGCGCGGGCGCGCAGCCGCTCGCGGTGGCCGAAATGGTGCGGCGTGGTCTGCTCGGCCGCCAGCCAGGCGTGGGAGGCGGTGGAGGCTTCTTCGACGGAGGCGGGGCGCGGCATTCCTCGATGATGTTCATGATATGTTCGGGCGCGCAAGACCCGGTAGTGTCTCAGTTTGAAATTCTGTCCGGGGCCGCCGTGGCATTATCCTCAGCCTCACCCGTGGCGATCTTGGCGACCATGATGGCGGCGCCGATCACGTCGCCGGGGCGCTTCTCTCCGCGAGGGCCTTTAGGCATTTCGGCGCTCCGCGAGATTGCGCGCGTCATCGGCGATGTCCCGGTACAGCGCAGCTAGGTCACTGTTGGTCCGCTCAACGGAGCGGCCATCGTCGTGCACGCCCGTCGCCTTATAGACGCCCATCGAGACTTCATCGACGGCGAAGCGCCATCCGGGGACGCTGGGCTTGGCGGGTTCGTTCATGCCCCCGAAGATAGCCCCGGCCCCGATCCGGCGCCATGCTTGTCAACGGGGCTGGATTTCAAACTGAGACACTACGCAAGACCCGATGTTGCGCGCGTTTGGGCTTCGGAGGATGGTGGCGGCGCCGCCCAGGCCGGCCTTGGCCGGCGTCCCAGGACGGTGACTCAAGGGGGAAGCTACCATGCGGACGATCACCGCCGCTCTGGCGCTCGTGCTGGCGTCGGGCGCCATGGCGCACGCCGCGCCGGCCGATGACGCCGTCGCCACGGTCCACGCGTTCGTCGCCGCCTTCGACAAGGGCGACATGAAGGGCGCCGCGGCCGTGTTCGAGCCCGATGCCGCGATCATCGACGAGGTCGGGGCGCACCAGTGGCACGGGACGGGTGCGCTGGGCGCCTGGGGCGCGGCATTGGAGAAGGACGGCGCCGACCGCGGCCTCACCGACGAGGCGGTGACGCTGGGCAAGACCGTGCGCGCCGAGGCCGTCGGCGACGCCGCCTACGTCGTGGTGGAGGCCACCTTCACCTACAAGCAGAAGGGCGCTCCGATCGCCGAGCCG
>Ga0265338_10011828_pt1 | contig 10030 bp, 9 predicted proteins | sample 42126metaG_FD_193579 | JGI IMG/M metagenome (GOLD analysis project Ga0265338, IMG submission 193579) | Rhizosphere microbial communities from Carex aquatilis grown in University of Washington, Seatle, WA, United States - 4-21-26 metaG | ecosystem: Host-associated > Plants > Roots > Rhizosphere >... | reverse complement strand
ATGGTCTCAAGATCGCGCATTTCACCAATCAGAACTACATCCGGGTCCTGGCACAGAGCCGAACGAAAAGCCGAACTAAAACTATAAGTATCGTAGTGGACTTCCCGCTGTACAACCACCGAGTGTTTAGATTTATGGGTATACTCAATTGGATCTTCGATGGTAATAATATGCACGGCTTTTTCGGTATTTATCTTATCTACCATGGCAGCTAGGGTCGAGCTTTTACCGGAACCGGTCGGCCCAGTAATAAGAACCAAGCCGCGAGGGTATTCGGCGAACTTATTCAGGATTTGTGGCAGACCAAGGTTCTCTATAGACTTGATTTCATTTGATATCAGTCGCATGGCCGCCGCTAGGTTACCCCGCTCGTGGAAAGCGTTAACCCTGAAACGACCCAGATCGCCAAAGGCAAAGCTAAAATCAAATTCCTTGTCACGCAGTAATATCTGTTTTTGGTCCTCATCAAGCAAACCGAAGACCAAACCTTCAACTGTTTGTTCGCTCAGAGCATCCTGTGCTGGTATAGGCAACAATGCGCCATCAACCCTTATAACAGGCGGTAAGCCAACCTCCAAATGAAGGTCGGATGCCTTGCGTTTGACAACTTCTTCCAGTAAGAATTCTATTTTTGGTGGTTGCACTTTTTAACTCCCCTAACTATCCGCTGAAGCTACACGGTTTACTTCTAGCAGAGTGGTCTTGCCAGCCAAAGCCTTTAGGTAGCCGTCCTGGCGCATAGTCACCATCCCCTGTGCTTGGGCTTGCCTTTGGATAGCCGAGCTGGTGGCGTGTTTGATGATTAGGTCCTGTATTGGTTCTGTGATTTCAAAGACCTCGTAAAGCCCTACTCGACCCACATAGCCGGCGGGATTATCGGGTGTTTCTCTACCCTTAAACAAAGTATAAGCGTTTTCGTTCCCAAGTGGCAAGGCAGAATAACCGAGGTCTTTGGACACCTTATCTACATCTGCACTGGTTTTGGGTAGTAGATTTCCAAGAACTTTATGAATGTCGTCGGTTTCAACATTGTTTGAAGCGTAGGTTTCTTTATCATCCACTATTTTTCTGACCAAACGCTGGCCAATTACGGTGTGGACGGTGCTGGCAATCAAAAACGGTTCAATACCCATATCAAGCAAACGGGGCAAAATTCCAGCGGCGCTGTTGGTGTGCAGAGTGGCAAAAACCAGATGTCCGGTTAAAGCCGCCTGAACTGCCAGGCTGGCAGTTTCTTTGTCGCGAATTTCGCCGACCATTACTACGTCTGGATCCTGGCGCAGAATTGACCTGAGTCCAGTCGCAAAAGTTAGTCCGACGTCCGGATTTACTTGGATTTGGTTGACCCCGTCAATCTTATACTCTACGGGGTCTTCCAAGGTGACTATATTAACTGAATCGTTTTTTATTTCCTGAATCATGGCATACATCGAGGTTGACTTACCCGAGCCAGTCGGGCCTGAAGTGAGTATCATGCCGTGCGGCAACCTAAGACTCTCACGTATGAGTCTCAGCGCCCGGCCGGTATAACCCATATCTTCTAGGTTAAAGCTGCTACCGCTCTTATCCAAAAGACGCATGACAACTTGCTCGCCCCAGACTACCGGACTTATGGCTACACGGATGTCTATAGCGTTCTCTTCGATCTTGATGGTAAACTGTCCGTCCTGTGGAATTCTATGCTCGTCAATCTTTAAATTGGATAAAATTTTTATTCGACTCACTAGGGCTGGCTCGGCACTTTTGGGCAATTTCATAATCTCTCTGAGCACCCCGTCAACCCTAACTCTTATCTTGAGCATGTTCTCCAGAGGCTCAATATGGATGTCGCTGGAACGGGTCCTGGCGGCATAGTTCATTATGGCGCTTAAGGCTTTCGCTATCGGGGAGTCCTGAACTATAGTCTGGACTTTTTGGTTAGCATCAGCCGATTTAGCCTGCCCCGCGGTGTCACCCTTCTTGTCCGCCAACAACTCGTCAACCATTTGGGGTTTGGTGAGTATATCGGTTATGTTGCGGGTCTGGTCATACTTTTCCAGTATGTGCTTTATACCGGACTCGCTGGCGGCGTAGACTTTCAGGGGCCGGCTTATCTTATTACTTAGAAAATCTACAGCTTGAAGGTTATCAGCATCGAGCATGGCTACCACTAGTCGCTTGTCCATCTCACCAATCGGCACAGCCATGTAGTGCTCGGCGACATCCTTATCGAGCAAATCCAATATTTTGGGGTCAATGTTGGCGGTTGTAAGGTTTACATAGGGAACATTGTTAGCAATAGCTAAGGCTTTTGTTAGCTGCTCGTCACTGATATGTCCATCATTAAGTAGAACACTAAAAAAAGGCTGCTTACTACTTTTAGCCTGGTTTTTAAGCAAGTTAAGCTTGTCTTTATCTAGTAGGCCCTCTTGAAGCAGTACATCCTCTGTTTTTACCTGAATCTGAGGCGACAGGACATTCATGGTGCTTTAAATGTCTCCTTTTATTGTGGGCTGCCGTTAAATGGCGTTTGGTTTTGGGTGTTGCCGAGTTGCAGCGGTTGGGCTGGATCCAGTGCGCCCTTGTTGAAAATAGTGTTGTAGTTAGAGTCGTTTTTGATATCCGGGAAAGTCGCGGATATACTGTTGGCCGTATGTACAGTCAGGCTGTGGTTCACCGGTATCCTGAATATCAAACTAGTTAGTATGAAGGAAAGGACCGCCGTTACCCCGGCAATCATAGCTAAAGTAATTATGTCTTTTCGTTTCATTATTTTATCTCCTTGCCAGTTATGATGACGGTTTTAGGTGGCTGATAATAGGTTGTAAGATTGAGACTGACTGTTAGGTTTTCCGCATTACCGGTTAGAGTCAGGTGCGTAACGTCCATCGGTCTAATTGAGCGCTGAAAATCGGCTATTAATTGGGCTACTGAGTCATATTTACCGGTGCCGCTAAGCGTCAGATCAATCTTAGAAGGCGTAGGATTGGCCGAAGGCTCTGATTTTACAGTGCTGGAATCATCAGTTCCGCCTATGCTTGGATTGCTTATACCCGCGGAGCTTAGAATTGTGGAGACGCTTGTGAGTAGCGCCGGAAAATCGTAACTGGTTGGCAAGGCATCCAGGACAATTCGGCCATTGTCGACATCTGGAGATACGGCGTTAGGGCTTGTGTCATTTGTATGATCGATAATATTTTTAGTGGAGCTACCAATAAAGACCTCGTTGTACTGAGTGACTAGGTTGTTGGCATTTTTAATGTTAGCGTTCAGTTGGACGACCGAAGCCTGTCTTGCGTTAATAACCCGTCGCTGATATAGCGCCTGCCCCGCCAGAACTTTTGCGCTAACCAAACAAAATACTGTAGTTACAGTAGCGCCCACTATTATGCCAATAATTTTTTGTTGAGTCTTATCTATTTGCAAAGACTTGCCGCTAAGTTTGGACTTAATTTTCACCTACCTACCCTCCGTGCTTGTCTGGCTACTATTAAACAATGTACTGGCTGGGTCGTTTAGTCTAGATGGCGGGTTGGTTTGTTTGACTGATAGATCTAGGGATACAGCTTTGCCTTGAGTGTCAACTAAGTTATTGGCGAATAGCTTAGTGTCATATTGTAGATTTATAGTATAGCCGGCATTAGTTGGATTAATGCTAAAAGAGCTTTCTACCACCGACGGGAAGGCCGTTTGGCTACAAACTTTCTTATCATTATTCCACTGCCCGCTAGCGGACGAACAGCCTTTTTGATCCTTTACATCGGGTATCGCGTAGGTAGTCGTTTTGAGAGTGTCCACAAAAGTGTTAACGGCTTGCTGAGAGTTGGCCGTACCTGAAATAATCATCGTTGATTGGGTTGTATCAATGTCCAATTTATTGATACTGACGTCAGCCGGTGTTATTTCCGGAAGATATACGAAAATTTGTGATAGGGCGTGCTTGCTTTGGTGTAGCTGGGATAAAGCTTGAAGTTGACTCTGGACCGTAATTATCTGGTCAATTCCAGGTATAGCTTTAAGTTTCTGACTGGCCGCGTCAACTGCCTTACTGGAATTATCCATCTGTCTCTTCTGCACCACATTGACCATTAAAAGCATGGTTAGAAAAATCGCCAAACTAACCACCCCGGCTAGAAGGGATAGTCGAACTACCGTCTTTTCCAGATGTTTAGTGCGGTTATACTCCAACTTGACGTCGGGCAGCAGATTGAACTGTACTTTGCTCATGGGTTTCTCTCCGCTAGTCCTGCTGCGATGGCAAAAGTATTGGATACCGCGTCCAGCTCATTCTGGCGAGCCGGCGGTATGCTAATATTGCGCCAAGCGCTACCTATCTCAACGCTAATGCCAAACTTATTTGCCAGATATATTGGAAACTCTGGCAGAACAGACGCTCCACCTGTAACTATAATTCGTTCTATCTTGAGGGTCGGATAGCGTCCTTGAAAGAATTTTATGGACTTGTCTATTTCAATAGCCAGACCTTCAATAATACTAATAATGGAGCTATATACCTTCCCTTCCAACTTGTCTTTCCCTATACCAAACTTAAAGACGAACTGCCGGGCTTGTTCGCGGTCAATGCCAAGGTGCTGAGCCGTAGCCGTAATAAGCGCCTGATGCCCAATTGGTATTGATCTTGAAAGGTGAGGGACACTACCAACAGCTATGACAATATCGCTAGCGGCGCTACCTATATCTATAAGGACTTGCGCCAAGTTATTATCCGCCGGTACTAAAGACCGAGCCATGGCCATGGTGTCGGGTTCAAAAGCAATTACGTTCAGTCCGATAGACTCCAGCATCTCAAGCCGGCTTTCTACATAACTATTGGCAATCGACGAAAGCAGGACTTCAATTTTTTTGGGATCTTTGGGCGAGTCGCCGATTACCGCCCAGTCAATCTTAGATTCGGCCAGAGGTGTAGGTATGTAAGAATCAGCTTGAAAACGGATAGTTTTGGCCAGCTCATTTTCCGGCAGGCGGTCCATGTCTATAACGGTGGTAAAAACCCGGCTGGAAGCCAGATTAACAGCTACGTTCCTGGTAGATATACCGCTGCTCTTCAAAAGTTGGCTGATTACAGCCATAACTTTGGCCTGGTCAGCCTTGGCCTCGCTCAGGGCAACCGTCCCCTCAAACGGCGCATAGCCGTAGCGCGATAACTCCCTCAAGGGACCACTGCCTTTGAGTTCTACAGCCCTAGCAGCTGTTATACCTAGATCTAAGCCAAAAAAATCAGATTGCCCACTCAGTGTACGGATCATACTTATTGTTGATTATAGCATGAGCGCTTTACTCGCCCACCCTTGTTTTTAATTTTAAAATACCGGGGGTAGTGAGGTTATGCTATCGACCGGTAGACCAGCGGCCGAATTAGAGCTAGTAGAGCCGCTGAAGAAACTGCCGCCCATTATTACATCGGGGGTGTAGTTGATAATTTCGGCAACGTTACACGTTGCTGGCGCTGGCGGGGTGCAGCTACCTCCCGGCGCAGTGAAGGTGTTGATTGAATCTTCGCCGGGGTTAGGAGTTGTTATGTCGCCCTTCACCCGCAAGAAGTTAACCTGTTTGGCAATAAAAGCACCGTTAACCAACAGAGGGTTGGTGCAGGTCGGCGGATAGAAATAATCTAGCGTGAGCGAATTATTGGGATGGCAAGTCCAAATAGTACCGTCATCAGCATTAATCGTGTTGGCGTCATTAGTCGCCGGTTCGGCGATATATACACCGTCCAGTTGCGTCACGGCCGGGTCTATGTAAATACTGCCGCTAGCCACCAACGAAAACTTGGGCACATTGTTGGCATTGTGCGGTGCATAGGTAATGTTACTAGGGATATAAGCATTACCTTTCACAAAAACGGTGATGTGCTTACCAGCGGGAATTGCAATGCCAGCGGGATTAATGACTGCATTTGAGCCGCTCGACGGCGTCATTAAATATTGACCGTCAGCATTATTAAGGTCTATAGAGTCACCGTAAGCAGTTATGTTGCAGCAACTTTGGGGAGAATTTTGCTTTGTGCCAAAATAATCCGGAATACAGTTGCTTTGACGAACATTGCCTTCATATAGCCCTCCCCAGGTATTGCCGCTATGGTTATTAGAAAAAGCTAGAGCCCAAGGGAATGTAGGAGTGGTTGCGGCCTGGGCGCCAGCACTGTTAAAACCATCGTTTTGTGTGGCGTCTCCATCAATTGAGCCAAGCGAGAAAGCCGCATATTGAGATGACGCGCCGTTTGTTTGTAGATAACTTACATTGTTGTTAACTCTGGCATAAGTTAAAATTCCGCCATTTCTGATATCAGCCCCGCCCTGCGGGTAGTTTGAGTCCTGGTAATAACCGGAGGATTGAGCTGGGCAGCTGTTACCGGACTTATACCAACCGCCAGTCATAACATCGCCACCGTATGTCTTAAAATACGGCTGGTTAGCTGAAACCGTGCCCAAAGAGGCCAGTAATAGCAGTGCACTTACAATAAGCGCAGGTAGTCTTTTAAGGTGTTCTACCTTCATACATAAGCAGTATACAGCTATCCACTTTTTTGCAAAAGAGCTGGCAACCAAGAGATGGGATTAACTAACTTCTCTTGAGCGGTTGCTTAGGAAGAAGTTTGATTTTTTTCAACGAGCCTAAATTCCTGGGCAACGGTTTCAGATTGATTGGTGTGTTTAGTTTCTGCACAATGGTTTCTGGGGCAGTCTTGACGTTTTTACGGCCGCCGGCAATAGCTAGTTGGACTATTTGTCTGGCAATGTTAACTTTGGCTATGCTCTCGATAGCAAAACCAGGACTGGTGTTAACCTCTATGACTACCCGCTTAGTCCCGGACGGCATGATGTCTACGCCTGCAACAGCTAGACCTACTGCCCGGGCGGCACGTTCTGCCAAATTAATCTCTTCCTCGTTTGGATTATAGCTATGACCAACTCCGCCGAGCGAAATGTTGGCCCTTATTTCGTCCCTTCGAGCTGAGCTGCGCATCATGGTGCCTACCAACTTTCCGCCAACTATAATAAAGCGCAAATCAACATATCTATCTTTTTTTGTCGGCTCTATAAATTGCTGCAGCAAAATCGGTATGTTATTGGCCAAAAAGCCATCAACGATAGCCCTGGCATCGCCGCGAGAATCCGCTGGCATTACGCCCCGACCATGGGTGCCGGTATTGGTTTTAATGATCAAACGTTTATAAGTGATGGGTTCGACAATCTTCAGAGCCTTATCAACGTCCAGTTCGTAGGCTTCGGTACCCGTTATGGCGGCGCTGCGGGGCACCGGTACACCAGCGGCAGCCAACGCCATAAGGCTGCTAATCTTATTTTTGGCTAGTCTGATTGCCGTAGGCGAAGCTGTGGAATAAACCCCATTACTTATTAATACTTCCAGAGCCAGGGTCGCCAGATTTATGCTTTGCTCATCGGCCTCATTAATTCTGGGAATAACGGCATCAACCTTAACCTGAAGCAGCGTCCCTCTCTTGTTTGGCTGGTACAAAATCCGCTTATTTTTAGTTGTCACGACAACGGTTTTGCGATAATTAATAATCCGGGCCCGATGGCCCTTTAGTCTAATCTCCCGAACCAGCCGTTTATTCTCGTAAACGTCCTCACGGCCTAATTCAGCCGAGAGTATACCAATGCGCATACTTGGAATGATACTCCAGCTTGGAGTTTTATGCTTCAGTGTTCCCGGCTCCACAGGTCCTCGCTGCTCACAAGGGTGAGACCGCTAACGGGCGCTCGTCAGACTTATTGGCGGATACTCGCTAAGGTCAGTAGATAATTCATACCACTGTGGACTGTAGCCGTATTCAAACTTGATTGGCGATGGCACGGCCGGAGCTGGCTCCGCTTGAGACGTAGCTAAATCATTATTAGCACTCTCTGCATGAACGCTGCAGACAGCCAAGGCTATAGTGACAAGTGAAAGTATAAAAATATAGGTAACAAAAAAGCAACGTAAAAACGCAGTCATAGCACCTCCTTGTTATAATATACACTTTATTGTTTAATATGTATATTGCATATGCTTATAAGGGGGTGTCGCCCGCTAGGCTCGGTAATATGCTATCCTGAGCTCAAGAAGCAAAAGACGAAGATGGTAAGTGTAATTAAAAAGCCGCCAAAAACTCCACAAGCCCCTACTCCCTTGGCGGAAATCACCTTGGTCCAAGAAATTGAAAAAACGCTATGGCGTGATAAATGGCTGTCGGTACCAATTTTTGCGGGACTGGTATTGGCCGCAGTTATTAGTGGTTTCTTGTGGATATACCACGGCTCGTTAGCTCCTGTTTATGTGGCAAACTTACGAGTATCGGCTCACCAAAATCAGACGGATTTGCAAAGTAAGTTAATCGCCAGCACCTCAGATTACAAGTTGTCGATTCAGGATGAAAACGGCCACACCGCAAAGTATCCGCTGGCCAAGGTTGGCATGTCAGTTGATATTAAAAAATCGGCTCAAGCTGCCAAAGCCCAGTTCACCGGCAGCGCTCTAGCCCGCCTGCAATGGTGGCAGCCTATAAAAGTCGACTTGGTAGTAAATACTAATAAGGACGCCCTGGATAATTTTTTACACCAATCAGTCATTAAGCTGGATCAGCCCTATCAAAACGCATCACTAAGCGCGGACAACGGCCAAGCAGTCATAACGGCCGATAGCACTGGCAAAGGATGGGATTTGGCTAACCCTTATTATGACGTGCCTGAGGCTGTTGCCAACCTGTCTACCAAACCACTCAAGCTTCAGAAAATGACTATTCCGCCGGCCATAAAACGGTCTGAGCTAAACGATGAGCTAGCCAAGCTTCAAAACATACTGAACCAGAAAATTGTGCTCAATGTTGGTAGTGGTAGCAGCGTTACGGCTACGCCAGCCGACATTGCCAGCTGGCTGGATTTAAACCCTGTAGAGCACGCTAAAACCGTCGACATAAGCGTAAACAGCGGACGGGTTCTGGATTATTTAAATAAAATTGCTAAGCCATACATACAGCCGCCCCGAAGTCGGCTGGTCCAAACCCAAACCGACGGCTCGGTTACGGTTTTAGACCCCGGTACCAACGGCATCGACATCGTTAACAAAGACAAGACGGCTGGCGATATTGCCAAATTGGTACTGGCTGGCAGAGGTGTAAATCAAAACCTCGATATCGACTATGCGGCTGCTAAGACAGTGGAGGTTCAACCCTACGACAAATGGATAGTGGTTGATACAACCGCTAAGCGGATGTATGCCTACGAAAAGAGTACTCTGGTGCATAGTTTTCTAGTCTCCGCCGGCGCACCGGCTACACCAACAGTACTTGGGCAATACGCCATTTATTCCAAGATTCGGATTCAGGATATGCAGGGCGCCAACGCCGACGGCAGTCGCTACTACCAACCAAACGTGGAGTGGGTAAATTATTTCTACGCCGACTATGCCATTCATGGCAACTATTGGCGGCCTCTCAGCTACTTTGGTAACGTCAATAGTTCACACGGCTGCGTCGGTGTAGTCAATTCTGATGCGCAGTGGATTTATGACTGGGCGCCAATTGGCACGCCAGTCATAGTCCACGACTAGCTTCGTAGAGTAATTATCCGAACAGGTAATCTAGTCACTCAATAATTCTTCAACCGCTACATCAAATATGTCTTGCGACACTTGCCTGTGTAGGTCTCTCGAACTCTCATAGTTAATATCCATCACGGTTTCTTGTTCGATAAGGTTATCACCTATTCGTAAGATGGCAGCGGACGGAACATTAAAATGGTTCGAAACCGCAAAGACTGTTGATGCTTCCATCTCAACGCCAGAATAGCCCTGTTTTGACCAGTTCAATACATCTTCCCAAGTTTCACCCGCCATTGCCTGGTGTGTTACGGTTGAGCCTCTATGTACCGTGTATTTTTTGGAGAGTTTAGCCGCAACCCTACCGCTCATCGACACGTCAGCCAGATGCCTGCCCTTACTATCGGGCTGATATGAACGTGCCGAGCTTTCATCACCGTGGCTCCATTCAGGAATAATTATCTCCAGGCTAGAGGCGCCTTTTTTCAAG
>Ga0265338_10011827_pt1 | contig 10030 bp, 10 predicted proteins | sample 42126metaG_FD_193579 | JGI IMG/M metagenome (GOLD analysis project Ga0265338, IMG submission 193579) | Rhizosphere microbial communities from Carex aquatilis grown in University of Washington, Seatle, WA, United States - 4-21-26 metaG | ecosystem: Host-associated > Plants > Roots > Rhizosphere... | reverse complement strand
TTCGCGAACGCGCCGCGCATATCGTCCTGCGCCTGGCGCGAGAGTTCGTCTTCCGGAAGATCCTGGCTGGCGACACGCAAGGTCTGCAAACCGTCGCGCCAGCGCTGCCGCGCGAAATAGATCGAGCCTAGCTTGCGCAGCGTTTTGAGTTCCAGCGCATCGCCGCGCCAGCGAAAGCGCAGCTTCTCCAGCATATCGATGGCGACGTCCGGTTTCATCCGCCCCGTCGCAAGGCCGGCTTCGACATGATCGTAGATGGCATTGGCTTCGGCGCGCTCGTCGCCACTGTTCTCGACGGCATCGAACAGCGCGAAAGCATCGCGGAGCCGGTTTTCACGGGCATACAATTTTGCGCGCGCCAGTTCGGAATCGAGCAGCAGCGGCTTGGGCAAATCGCGCGGCAAACGCGATAGCGCGGCATCGGCGCCTTCGAGACGTCCGACGGAAAGCGCGGCTTCGGCTTGGGCTATGCGCGCGCGGCTCTGCCAATCGGCGGGATAATGCGCCAGAACAGGCTCGGCCAACGCCAGCGCATCGTGCGCGCCTTGCTGATTGTCGAGTGCTTCTTCCGTCAGGCCGCGCCACAACGCGGCATTCGCATCGCCGTCGAACGATGTCGCGGACAGATCGTTATGCGCATCGTGGTAGCGGCCCATCATGTAATCGGCAGCGGCGCGAATGGTTTGCAGTTGTTGATCGCCCTGCAAGGACGGATCGGTCGCCTGAATGAGATCGACAAGGCCGAGCGCCTCAGCGGCAAACTGATTGGCGATGTAGAAGCGGGCCAGCGCAAGACGCGCGGCGTTCACATTCTGCGGTTTCTGCTGCGTCACGCGCAGCCGCAGGCGTCGCTCCGTGGCGAGAAAATCGCCGCCCACCGCTTTGTTCCAGCCGGAGAAATCGATGAAGCAGGGGCCGAGCGAGGCCTGCAACAGCGCCGATGGCGATTGCGGCGCCGGCGCCAGCGTCGCGTTGAGCGCCAAGCCTTCGGGACGGGAGATCTTGATGCGCGATTGATCGACGGCGACGGCCAGATCGTCCGCAAGCGGCGCGATGACAAGGCCGGAGACAGTCGGCACAACACTGAAATCGGCGAAACTGCGCGCCGCGAGGATGCCACGGCCGGGGATCGCCGGAATGACGGTCAATGTATCGCCGACGACCGGATCGCTCAGCACGATCGCGCGCGTGGCGCCGGGAACAAGCGTGGTGAGATAGGCACCATGCGGATCGTCATTGCGCACAAATCCGAACGTGGTGGGCGGCGTGCCCGGTTGCGGTGAAATGGAGACGCGAAGGTTTCCGGCGATGGCCGTTGCCGACAATGCTTCGGGCTGCTTCAAGCCGATGCGCAGAACGCTGACGCCTTCGCCGGTCGATACATCGAGCGACGCCGGAAAATCGCCGAGCGACGATTTAAGCTTCATGGCGTCGATGGGCGGCGCACCGTCGAGCACGACCCAGACGGTGTTGCCGCGTTCGAACACGGCGGAGGGATGCGCGGCGGCGTTCGCAAAAGTGACGATGGCGCCGTCTCGCGTGCGCTGACCGCCCGCTGTTACCGGAAGCGGCGCGGGAAGCGGCAAAGCATTTGTGGTCGGTTGCGCCTGCGCCTGAATATTTGGCGCAGCGGGTGCCGGCGTTTTGGATAGGTCGGCTGGGTTGCCTGCCGCATTGGCAACGGCTTGCGCCTGTGCCGCCGTCGTTGCGACATCCGGCTTCGTCGCATTGGCCGCAGCCGCAATCGGCTTCGGCTTCACATCCGATTTTTCAAGACCCGGCGGCTTGTAGGCATCCGCATCGGTTTTGGGCGAGAGGATATCAAGAACGACATGCGTGCCGTCGCGAAAATCGTGATAGCTCGATCCGGGATCGGTGGTGAACTCCAGAACCGTGCCGCGATTTTCCACGCGCCAGCCGGCTTCCTTCACCCAGGGCGGTGCGATGCGCTCGAAGCTCGCAAAATCGGGCCGCGCCATCGCTTCGAAGCGAATGGTGATGTGGCTCGCGCCGGGAAAGACGGCATAGGGAACATTTTTCGGCCAATCGAAAACCAGCCGCGAGAAATTCGAATAGGCCCCGGCACGGATCGCCAAAGGCGCCAGCCGCGCGACGTCGACCGCGCTCGCCTGAACCGGCGGCGGGGGTGGCAAATTCGGCGGCGTGCCGGCGAAGTTCGGCGGCGCCAGATCGACCGCAAAACGATTTCCCGATGTGCTGGTATGCAGCCGCGCATCCTGCGCAAGCGCCAGACGCAGCGTCTTGCCGTCGGGATCCAAACGCGCGCTCGAAACATAGGCGCCAAGCCCATGCACGATCTGTTCGGGATCGATGGCGAGTTTGCGGTTGATGCTGAGGGTGACGACACCACTGACCATCGTGGCGCTGACATGTGCGGGCGGATCGAGCGACAGAACCATCCGGCCAAAGCCGCTATCGGCGGATGTGCTGACACTATCGGCAAGAGAAGGCGCGGATATGAAAAGACCGCCGAGCAACGCGCTCGCGGCCATCCATGTGGTTGCCCTGCTCTGTCTCACGCCAAATCCCGTTTCCCTGCGCGTGCCATTTTGAATTGATTCGCGACGGCGCGCTTCTTCGTCACGCGCCTTTGGCTTTCGCCGCTGGCGGTTTGGCAGATGCCGTGGCCGGTGGTGTCACCGAAGCCGATTGCGCTTTCGGTGCCAGCGCTGGCGGCGTGACCGGCTTGTCGCTTGCGGCAGGCAGTGTCGGCGCGGCTTGCGGCGCAGGCGCCGGTGACGGGGCCGCGGCAGGAGCGGCGGCCGGATCGAGCGATGCTGTTTGTTGCGGAGCCGGCGTCGGTGTCAGCGGAGCGGTTGCCGCTACAGCCGCTGGCGCAGGCGTTTCGGGCAATTTGAGGCGGTTCGCCAGACGCACCGTGAGCTTCTGCGCCGCATCGGGCTGCATCTTGCCAAGAATGGGGCCCAGCACATCCGACTTCATGCCGGCCGCGACGTTCAGCTCCACCGTCTCGTCGAGAGAATTGAAGATGCGCGCGGCATCCGCAGGCTTCATCGAGGAATATGTCTTCACGAGACTATCGACCTGCTTTTGATCGGCGGCATCGCGCTGACCCAGAAGCTGCTGCATCTGTGTCTGAAGTTGCTTGAGGCTCGCGATCTTGGTGTCGACGCGCGCTTCGGCGGCCTTGATGAGATTGGCCTGCATATTCAGTTGCTGCTCGCGCGCGTCCAGTTCGGCGCGGCGCTTGGACAGGCTGGTCAGAACATCGACCTCCGCCGTGCTTGTGGATTCCGAATCGTCCGCCGTGGGATCGGAGGCGACGGCCACCTGCATCGCGGTTTGCGGCGGGGTGACAGGCGCTTGCCCGGTCATCGCATCCTGTGCGCGCGCGTCATGGACCAGGCCGACGCCCTTGATGGCGAGAAGCGCGCCGCAAACCAGAATGACCGCCGGAAAAATCCGAAAGAGCCGCATCGTTATTTCCTTAGCGCACGTTGCGCAGAGCTACGGGCTTCAACGATTCGAGCCGCGAGCCCAGATTGGCGGGCAATACATTGTTGGAGTTTGGCTTCACCGCGCCGCGATCCATGCGTTCGGCGATCCGTTCGCCCGAAGCCGCGAGCAACGAAAGCTCATCCGCAAGACTGCGAGCGCGCGACATGCGGGCATCCAAGGCCTCAGCGGCACCGGCCGCGGTGGATTTGAGCATGCGCATGGAAGAACCGGCGGAAATGATCGCCTCGTTCAAGGCAGCGATCGTTTGCTTTAGCCCATCCTGTCCGCTGCGCAGCGCGGCAAGACGGCGCTCGAGCACTGCGCAATAGATCAGCGTGAGGAAAAGAAGGGCGGAGAGCGCGATTTCGACGATCATCGGGATGTTCATGGCATTCTCCTCAAAGCGCTTTGGATGCGTCGGTGCGCTCGATGGCCTCATCGACGCGCACGGAAACCGCCGAACCGACGCGGCCCATGCGTCCGCGCAGCAACGGCACGCCGCCGCAGCGCAATTCGATTTTCGATTCCGGTGTGGCGTTCAGCATCATGGTTTCGCCGATCTGCAGATTCATCACCTTGTTCAGCGACATGATTTGCTCGTCGAGAATGGCGTCGATATCGACGCGCGTGGACCACAGCTCGGTCGCCAGATGGCTTTCCCAGATAGAGTCGCGGCCGAACTTCTCACCCATGAATTGCTGCAGCAGCAATTTGCGGATCGGTTCCAGCGTCGCGTACGGCAGCAGCAATTCGGTTCGGCCGCCGCGATCTTCCATGTCGATGCGCAGCTTCACGAGAATGGCTGCGTTGGCCGGGCGCGCGATGGCCGCGAAACGCGGATTTGTTTCCAGGCGATCCAGCTGAAAATTCACCGGTGCCAATGGCTCGAAGGCCTGGCACATATCGTTCAGAATGACTTCCGTCATGCGCTGAACGAGCGTGCGCTCGATCGTGGTATAAGGACGGCCTTCGATGCGCATGGCGGCCGAACCGCGCCGCCCGCCCAGAAGCACATCCACGATCGAATAGATCAGGTTGGAATCGACGGTGAAGAGGCCGTAATTGTCCAGTTCTTCCGCGCGAAACACGGCCAGAATCGCCGGCAGCGGAATGGAATTCAGATAATCGCCGAAGCGGATCGAGGTGATGTTATCGAGGCTAACTTCGACGTTGTCCGATGTGAAGTTGCGCAGGCTCGTCGTCATCAGCCGCACAAGACGGTCGAAAACGATTTCGAGCATCGGCAGGCGTTCATATGAGACGAGCGCCGAATTGATAATGGCGCGGACGCCGCTTTTGTCCTGGAGTTGCTCGTCATTGACGTCGAAGCCTAGAAGGCTGTCGATCTCGTCCTGATTGAGAATGCGCTCCGCCGTCGCGCTGCTGCCAGCGGGCGGCAATTCCTCCGCCTGCGCTTCAACTGCGAGTGCCTGGTCTTCGGTATTCTGTTCGATATCGTCAGCCATCACTGCACAATCATTTCCTTGAGGAGGACGTCTTTGACCGCAAACGGCGCGGTCGCGACATTGATGCGGCGGAGAAGTTCTTCTTTCAGGCGCAAGACGCCCGCCGATCCTTTGAGATCGTCGACGCGCAATTCGCGCAAATAGCCCTGAAACTGATCGACGACGCGCGGCATGAGCGGCTGGATGCCGGCCTTTTCGTCCGCGCCCGTAAGCTCGAGCGACACCGCGAGTTTCAAATAAGCAGGATTTCCGTCGGCCGACTGGATGTTCACGACCATGTCCGGCATGTCGTAGAACGCAACGGTGGGCGGCACGATCGGCTGCGGCGGTTCATCGGCAGCGGCAACTTTCGTTCCGTTGGCTTTGGGGCCATGACCCGACAGAAGAAAATAGCCGCCTGCGCTTGCACCGAGCACCACAACGAGTGCGCCGCCGCCGACAATCATCAACATCTTCCTGTTGCCGAGCAGTTTCTTAACGAAACCTTGCTTCGCGGGCGCGTCGCCGCTCTGGATTTCCGCATCGCTCTCGCTTGAAGCGGTCGGTTCTTTCTTCACGACTTCCTTCGCCATCGGCGAAATCCCCTCGGCTGCGCGATCCACGGGGAAACTTATGCGGACGTGGTTAAGGAGTGGTTCAAATCGCGCGCAGCAGGCAGCGATCGCCCGGCAAGCTTTGCCGCGCCATCGCGCGGCCTTTCCAAAAAGCCAGCAAAACCGGGCCTATTCCGATGGCACAGCCGCTGCACTCCTCTTAGGCCACGAAGGACCAGAAAGGATCCGACGGCCAATGGATAACACGCTACTCGTCAGTCTTTCATCGCAGCTCGCGGCTTATCGCTCGATGGACGTGATCGCTAACAACATGGCGAATGCGAGCACGCCCGCGTACAAGCGCGAAGCCGTAAAATTCGAAGAATATGTACAGCAGGTGACGCCGGCCGAAGGCGAAACCGGCACGCAGGCGATCAGTTTCGTTGCCGATAAAGGCACGATGCGCGATCTCACCGAGGGCGCGATCACACGCACCAACGATCCCTACGATCTTTCGATCAGCGGCAAGGGCTATTTCGCGGTGAACACGCCGAACGGTCCGCGCTACACGCGCAACGGGCATTTCACGCTCGATCCGAGCGGGCGCATTGTCACGGAAAACGGCGATGCATTGCAGGGCGATGGCGGCGACATCACGATTACGACCGACGATGGCGACGTGCACATCGCGCAGGACGGTACGATCACCGGCGTGCGCGGCCAGATCGGCAAGGTTCAGCTCGTCAATTTCGACGATGAATCGGCGCTCGTGAAACAGGGCGCGAGCCTTTACACGACCACGCAAACCGCAAACCCGGTCGATAGCCCGCAGATCACGCAAGGCGCACTCGAAGAATCCAACGTGCAGCCGGTGCTGGAAATCTCGCACATGCTGGATGTTCTGCGCGCCTATCAGACAACCGCCAGCCTTACGCAGTCCCAGCAAGAGCTGGAACGCAACGCCATCGACAAGCTCGCCGAAACGCAGAGCTAAAGGAGACACATCATGAGAGCCCTCAGTATTGCCGCCACCGGCATGCAGGCCCAGCAGACCAACGTGGAAGTGATCGCAAACAATCTTGCGAACATGAACACGACGGGTTTCAAGCAGCAACGGGCGGAATTTCAGGATCTGCTCTATCAGAACGTCGAACAGCCCGGCGCGCAGACATCGGACTCCGGAACGGTACTGCCCAGCGGCATCCAGCTTGGCGCCGGTGTGCGCACCGCCGCCGTGGCGCGCATCATGAGCCAGGGCGATCTGTCATCGACATCCGATCCTTACGATCTTGCGATCCAGGGCGCGGGTTATTTCCACATCACCATGCCTGACGGCACGGACGCTTACACACGCGCCGGCAATTTTGCGCTTTCGCCGGACGGCCAGATCGTGACGGACAAAGGCTACACTGTCGCGCCGGGCATCGCGGTTCCGTCGAACGCGCAAAGCGTCACCGTCAACGCACAGGGTCAGGTGCAGGCAACCATTCCCGGCCAGACCGCGGCGCAGACGTTGGGCCAGCTCGAACTGGTGAGATTTCCCAACGAAGGCGGGCTCGCGGCGCAGGGCGACAATCTCTTTACCGAAACCGCATCGTCCGGCGCAGCCCAAGCGGGTGTTCCGGGCGCCGCCGGCTATGGAACGATCCAGCAGGGCTTTCTCGAAACCTCGAACGTCAATCCGGTCGAGGAAATCACATCGCTGATCACCGCGCAGCGCGCTTACGAAATGAATTCCAAAGTCGTCACCGCGGCCGATGACATGCTGCAAACCACGTCGCGCATGGGAGGTGCATGATGATCCGCGCGCTGATCGCCGCTGTTGCGGTTCTGGCTCTCCCCTTTTTCGCAAATCTGGCGCTTGCCAGCGACGGCGGTGCCATTCGCATCGTCGTGCCCGCGCATGCCATCGCACGCGGCGTCACCATCGGCGATTCCGATCTTGCCTATGAACTTGTTCCCGCCGACCAGGTTGCGCCGGGGATCGTGACATCCATGAATGCTTTGGATGGCATGGAAACGCGCCGTGTCCTGCGCGAGGGCGAAGCCGTTCGCGCCGACGATGTGCGCCATCCGGTTCTGGTCGCGAAAGGTTCGACCGTCACGATGAGTTTTTCCGCGCCCGGCATCACGCTCACCGCCACGGGAAAAGCCATGACGGAAGGCGGCATGGGCGAAACCGTGACCGTTCTCAATCCGATTTCGTATCGCCAGATTTCCTGCGTCGTGACGGGCGCGGGCACGGTGCGCGCCGGAAGCACGGCGGCCGTTGCCTCCGCCTCCGGAATCCAGATTGCCGCTTCCAATCCATAAACAGGATCGACCATGACACGCCGATTTCTCAAACACGCCGTTTCTCTCGCCGCGCTGACGCTCGCCCTTTCGGCGTGCAGCGCCGTGGACAGGATTGAAAGCATCGGCGAAAAACCGAAACTCGCGCCCATCGACAATCCCATCGCGCAGCCCGGTTACCAGCCCGTCACCATGCCGACGGAACAAAGCCCGGCTGGAATGCACAGCGCCAATTCGCTGTGGGCCCCGGGGGCGCGCAGCTTCTTCCACGATCCGCGTGCAAGCCATGTCGGCGACATCATCACCATCGATATTTCGATCGCCGATGCAGCGCAGATTTCCGACACCACCACGCGCACGCGCACCAATTCCGACGATGCCGGCCTGACGAACTTTTTCGGTCTCGAAGGATCGTTGCAGAAGATTCTCCCCTCGGGAGCAGACCCGTCCAGCCTTGTGAAGATGGGATCCGACACATCCAACGTGGGGGCCGGATCGGTCAATCGCTCGGAAACCGTGAACCTTACACTGGCCGGTGTCGTCACGCAGGTTCTGCCGAACAACAATCTGGTGGTCAGCGGTCACCAGCAAGTTCGCGTGAACAGCGAATTGCGGGATTTGCAGATTTCCGGCCTTGTGCGCCCCGAGGATATTACCAGCGACAACACCGTGAACCTGGCGCAGATCGCCGAGGCGCGCGTGTCCTACGGAGGCCAGGGCCAGATCACCGACATGCAGCAGCCGCGTTATGGCTCGCAGCTTTTCGACATCCTGATGCCATTCTGATTTTGAACCGTTCCTGGTGGGACGGAGGGGCAAAAGCAAAACGGCCGGATCGCGAGGTCCGGCCGTTTTCGCATTCGATTCTGGACGCTCTGTTGTTTCTAATCGTCCTTGTAAACCTTTTCGCGGCGCTCGTGACGCTCTTGTGCTTCGATCGACAATGTTGCGATCGGGCGCGCGTCCAGGCGCTTCAAGGCAATCGGTTCTCCGGTCTCTTCGCAAAACCCATACGAACCATCGTCCAGCCGGCGCAGCGCGGAGTCGATCTTGGCGATCAGCTTGCGCTGGCGATCGCGCGTGCGAAGTTCGAGCTGACGCTCCGCTTCGGTGGATGCGCGGTCGGCGAGATCGGCGAACGGCGTGGTTTCGGCCTGAAGGTTTTGAATCGTTTCGCGGCTTTCGCGAAGAATGTCTTCTTTCCAGGCGAGCAATTTGCGGCGGAAATATTCGCGCTGCCGCTCATTCATGAAGGGCTCGCTTTCCGATGGCTTATAGCCAGACGGAAGTTCTGTACCCATTGGACACCCCAGTTGGTTGAATCGCCCCTCGCCGAGCGGGCGGGTTTATACAAGCGGGCGCCGCCCCCGGCAAATGGGAATTGCGGCGGCAGAGATTCACAAATAGTTCTTTTCAAGCAAATACTTAGCTGGCAAGCCGGTCACTCTGCTCGAGCTTGGCCAACTCGACCCTGGCGCGTAGTTCGATTTCGTCCAGAACGCCTTGCAGCTTGGGATCGGCAAACCCGTCCTGGCGGCGGCTGACGGCCGTCGCAAGGCGATTGAGGGTCGCGCGCGGGATGCCGCCGGCCAGCAAGCCGTCGCGCACTTCATCCAGCATGTCGAGAAGACGCTCGCCATGATCCAGCCCACGCGAACGGCCGCTGGTGGAATCGTCCAAGCCTTGCAGCGTCAATATGCTTTCAACCGAAGCGATCGGCCCCGGAGCAGCGATCGTTTGGGCACGCGGCTGTTCGGCCGTTTCGGCAACATGAAACGAGTCGGACGCCGCTGCGCTGCCGCTCGAAACGCGGCGCACATTCGTCGAACCGATACGTCCGGTGCTCTTGATCTCCATGGGCCTGAAATCCCATTGCGACAGGCCACCATCGCCGCTCATGGTTAATATACGGATAATGCGAGGAGCGCGCTTTAGCCCCGGTGATACGGATGATTTCCGAGGATCGTCAGCGCGCGATAGATCTGCTCGGCCAGCATGGCCCGTACAAGAAGGTGCGGCCAGATTTGCTGGCCGAACGCGAGGCTTCTTCCTGGTTTGATGCTTGCTGGCAACGCCAGGCCATCCGGCCCGCCGATAATGAATGCGAGATCGCGCGCGCCGGCATCGCGCATTGCGCCCAGCATCTCGGCGAAGGCTTCGCTTGTCATGCCTTTGCCTTTGGCGTCGAGAAGAATGACGTGTGCGCCTTGCGGGATTTTCGCGGCGAGGCGTTCGCCCTCTTCCGCGATGCGCGAGCGC
>Ga0265338_10011826_pt1 | contig 10030 bp, 6 predicted proteins | sample 42126metaG_FD_193579 | JGI IMG/M metagenome (GOLD analysis project Ga0265338, IMG submission 193579) | Rhizosphere microbial communities from Carex aquatilis grown in University of Washington, Seatle, WA, United States - 4-21-26 metaG | ecosystem: Host-associated > Plants > Roots > Rhizosphere >... | reverse complement strand
GGAATCACAGCCACCGGGATTTCCATCCTGTACCTCTCGTTCTGGGCCGCGTTCCAGGTCTACCACCTGGTGCCGCAGGAAATCGCCTTCGCACTGATGGTGGCGACTACGGCGATGGCGGCCGCGCTGGCGGTCCACTACGGCGCGCAGGCCATCTCGGTTCTGGCTCTGATTGGCGGGTTCCTCACGCCGATCCTGCTGAGCACCAACGTGGACCGGCCGTGGTCGCTGTTCACTTACCTGTTGCTGCTCGATGTGGGCGCGATGGCGGTGGCGCGAGCCCGGCGTTGGCGGGCGCTCGAAGGGCTGGCGATGGCGGGCACAGCTCTTCTCTATATCGCGTGGTTCGCGGACCGCTTCAACGGCGAGAAGCAAACAGTGGCGACGGTGTTCGCGCTCGCCTACTACGCCCTGTTCGCCGTGGGGGAATCCGAGGGCGTGCTGGCCGTCGCGCAGATCCTCGCGAACCTGGCGATTCTGGCCATCTGGGCTCCGCCGGCAACGACGTCGCTGTGGCTCGCGCTGGCTCTAGCCGTGGCGGGTCTGGCGCTGGCCGAGCGGCGCGCGTGGCCCTTCGCCCAGTTGGTGGTCTTCGGGATATGGTGGGCGGCGGCCGCTCCGCATGACGAGCATGTCGGCGAAACGGTCGCCGCGTTCACGCTCGGATTCCTGTTGTTCCTGGGCTGGGTCGCATGGCGGCTGCTGATCAAGCGCTTCGAGACCCGCACGCAGGACCTGGCCATCGTCGCCTTGAACGGCGCTGTTTACTTCGGGCTGGCCTATCACCTGCTCGACCCCGACTATCACGCCTACATGGGCCTGTTCGCGGCGGCGCTGGCGGCCATGCACCTGGCACTCGGACTGCGGCTCTGGAACTCGCAGCCTGAAGACCGGCGGGATGTGCGGCCGGTGCTGCTGCTGGTCGGCGTGGCGCTGGCGTTCCTGACGCTGGCGGCTCCGATCCAGTTTTCGAGCTACAGCATCACGATGGCCTGGGCGGTGGAGGCGGCCGCTCTTACCTGGATCGGCTTGCGCACGGGTGCGCGGCGAATGGTCTATGCGGCGCTAGGGGTCTTCTTCCTGACGCTGTGCCGGCTCTACGGGGTGGACTCCTGGATCCACGTGAACAGCCTGCTGGCGAACGCACGCTTCCTCACGTTTCTGACGGCCACGGTGGCGCTGTTTCTGAGCGCGCGCTGGATCGGAACCGGGCTGATGGCGCTGGTCCCCTATGTCGCGGGGCACTTCGTCCTTCTGTGGGCGCTGGCTCTGGAAACGCTCGGCCAGGCGGAGCGCTCTACGGCGGCCGCGAATCTGGCCAGCGTGGAGACGGTGTCGATCACGATCCTCCTGGCGGCGTATGGCGTCGTCCTGGTGTCGCTTGGCGTTCTGACGCACATCGGCATCAATCGCATTCTGGGCCTGGGGCTGCTCGCCGTGTCGGTGCTGAAGCTCTATCTCTACGATGAGTGGCTGCTCCAGAAGCTGTTTCGGATCGTGGCGTTCTCGGTTCTAGGCGTGGTGTTTCTGGCGACGTCGTATCTGTACTCGCGGTACCGAACCAAAATCGAGAGCTGGTGGCGGGATGACGAGAATCGCTCTTAGCCTCCTGGCCTTGTCGGCGCTGGCGCGGGCGGACTTCGACCCGGCACACTGGCAATTCCTGCGCCCTGCAGCCGCGGGTGAGGCGCAGCAGGTGTGCGTCCTGCCGCTCGACCGCGCGGTGTACGAGGGCGCGCGCGCGGACCTCGCCGATTTGCGCGTGGTGCGCGATGGCCGCGAAGTGCCTTACGTCCTCGAGACCCTGGCCGGAGCGGTGGAGGAGACCGAACTGCGCGCGGAGGTCCTGGACCGTTCGGTGGTGGCGGGGGCCCGGCTCGAGTTGACGCTCGATCTGGGCCGCGCCGCCCGGCACAACCGCCTGCGGATCGCGACCGCCGAGACGAACTTCCGCGTCAAGGTGCGCATCGAAACCTCGGCCGACCGCCGTCAGTGGGCCCTGGCGCGCGCAGACGGCTACGTATTCGATTTCACGCAGGGCGGGCGGAGCATCTCGGTGCTGACGGTGGAGTACCCGCTCTCGACGCGGCGCTTCGTGCGCGCGACGTTCTTCGGCTGGATGAAGACCGACGCGGTCACGGGCGCGTGGCTCACCGACTACCGGGAACGCGAGGCGGTGTGGCAGAGCGTCGCGCTGGCCCGCCCGGCGCGCGTTGAGGATCGCGAAACGAGCCTGGTGATTTTCGACCTGGGCGCCGAGCGGCTCCCGCACTCGCGGCTGCGCATCGAGACCGGCGCCGCGTTGTTTCACCGCGCCTGCGAGATCGAATCCAGCGCGGATCGCAAAGAGTGGAGGTACGTAGGGTCGGGGGTGGTCTACCGGTTCCCTGACGAAGAGTCGCTGACCCTGAGTTTCTCCGAGCAGTGGGACCGCTATCTGCGGCTGCGCATCTTCAACGGCGATGACCGGCCGGTGCCCATCGAGAGAGCGCTGTTCGAGACGATCGGGCGGCGCGTGAAGTTCCTGCCGGCTGCGGCGGGCGAGTACGCGCTATTTTACGGCAACCCGGAAGCGAAGGCGCCGTCATACGATTTGGGGGCGATCCTGGAGCGGAGAACGCCGGCGATTGAGATCGTGCTGGCCGTCGGCGCCGAGCAGCAGAACGGAAGGTACCAGCCGCCGGTTCCGCCGCAGAAGCCGTTGAGCGACCGGTATCCGGTGGTGCTCTACACCGTGCTGGCGGGGGCTATAGTGTCCATGGGCTATGTGGCGGTGCGGTTCCTGGGCACCCTGAAGGGGCGGTCGTAGGTGGGGAATTGCGGGGGTTGACGGCGGTTGTATACTTGTTCCTACGCCCCTTGAGACGTTTGAATGAAAGACATTAAGGCCTCTACCCATTCCGAGCCCCTGACCAGCGCCACCGGCGCCCGTTTTGACGGCTTTTTTGCTTCGGGCAACCGCCGGAGTTACGGCAAGGACAAGCTCCTCGACGCGCGAGCGCGGCGCATCTTCGACATGACGGAACAGGCGTGCCAGGCCGGCGTGTACCCGTACCAGGTGGCGCTCCAGAGTAAGTCCGGTCCGTGGGTGCGGATCGAGGGCCGGGACATGCTGTCGCTTTCGGCCTACGATTACCTGGGGCTGATCGGGGATCCGCGCATTGACGCGGCCGCTAAGGACGCGATCGACAAGTACGGCACCGGGGTCGCCAGCGCGCGGATGCTCACGGGGACGCTCGACCTCCATCACCAGATGGAAGACGAGATGGCCGCCTTCAAGGGGATGGACGAAGCGGTCTCGTTCAGTTCGGGATACCTGGCGAATCTGGGCGTGGTTTCGGCCCTGCTGGGACCGCAGGACCGCGTGATCCTGGACGCTTTCTCGCACCGCAGCCTGGTGGATGCATGCCGGCTGGCCGGCGTCCAGATACAGCGCTTCCGCCACAACGATCCGGACTCGCTGCGCCAGGAACTGGAAAACGGCACGCCCGCCAACCGGACGCTGATCATCGCGGATGGCATCTTCTCCATGGAAGGCGACATCTGCCGGCTGCCGGAACTGATCGCGATCAAGAAAGAGTTCGGCTGCTATCTGATGATCGACGACGCCCATGCGACGGGCGTTCTAGGCACATACGGGCGCGGGACCGACGAACACTTCGGAGTGCCGGCGGATGAAGTGGACATCTGGACCGGATCGGTAGGGAAGTCCATTCCGGCGTCCGGCGGTTTCGCGTGCGTCTCGCAGGAGATTTCGATCTACCTGCAGCATGCCGCGGGCCCGTTCGTCTTCTCGGGCGCGCTGTGCCCGATGTCGGCGGCGGTGATCCGGACCGCGATCGCGATCATGCTGCAGGAGCCGGAGCGCGTGGCTCGGGTTAACTCCAATGCGGACTTCCTGCGGAAAGGGCTGCGGGACCTCGAGTACGATCTGGGCGCCTCGGAGACTCCGATCATTCCGGTGATCCTGCGCGACGAGGCGACCGCCGCGTTCTTCGCCAGCCATCTGCGGGACCGGGGCATCCTGGTTGCGCCGGTGATGTTCCCGGCCGTTCCGCAGGGCTCGGCGCGGCTGCGGCTTTGCGCGACCGCGGGGCACACGCTGGAGGATCTGCAGCTTGCTTTGGACGCGTTCCGGGAGCTGCGGTAAAGCCGGCTGCGGGCTTCACAAACATGGTTCTCGTAACGGGCGCTAGCGGTTTCCTGGGCGGGAGACTGGCGCAAATCCTCGTAGAGCGCGGCGAGGCGGTGCGTGTGCTGGCCCGGCCGACCAGCGATCTGCGGCACCTCGACGGCCTGCCGGTGGAGGTGGTGCGGGGGGACGCGGGGGCCGCGGTCCAGGGTGTCACGCACATCTATCACTGCGCCGGGTGCTCCACCGACTGGGCTCCGTGGCGCGACTACTACGAGGCCAACGTCGCGGGCGTGGAGGAACTGCTCCGCGCCGCGGCCGGAGTTACGGGTCTGCGGCGGTTTCTGCACGTGAGCACGACCGACGTCTACGGGTATCCTCTCGTTCCCTGCGACGAATCGCATCCGATCCTCGATGCCGGCCTGGCATACAACCGCAGCAAGGGCATGGGCGAGACGCGGGTGTGGGAGGCGGCGCGCGATACGGGCCTCGCGATCACGGTGGTGCGGCCGGCGACGATCTACGGGCCGCGAGGCAAGGCGTTCGTGACCGACCTTGCGAAGCTGATCCGGCAAGGGCTGATGGCGGTGATCGGCGGGGGGCGCGCAACGGGAGGGTTCTGCTACGTGGACAACGTTGCTGAGGCCATGATCCAGGCGGCCATGGCGAGCGAGACGGCCGGGCGCGCTTACAACCTGTCGGACGGGACGGGCGTGACGTGGCGCCAGTACGTCGATGCGCTGGCGGATGGTTTGGGCTGCCGGCGTCCGTGGATCGATCTCCCAGTGGCCGCGGCCTTTGGACTGGCGCGGGCGATGGAGGCTCCGCACCGCTGGCTCGGCGTCCCCGGGCGTCCTTTGCTGACGCGGCATGCGGCCCTGCTGCTGGGGCGTGACCAGGAGTTTCCGATCGAGCGCGCCCGGCGGGAGTTCGGGTTCAGGCCGGCGGTCGGGTTCGAGGAAGGGATGCGGCGGTCTGTCGAATGGGTGGCTGGGCTGCTTTGAGGGCGGGGCTCAAAACAGCTCTATGTCAGGTTGAAGCAGTCTGCACCTCAACCTGACATCGAGTTCCCAATTAAGGGACTAGAAGAGGAGTAACCCTAACCATGGTCAGGTTGCAATCACCGTCCTGATCCGGGCAACCTGCCGGATCCTCACCTACGATCCAGTACGCGGCACGGCTGGTGGAGCTGGGATTCGTGCTGAACACCACGAAGTCGTGATCTCCTTGCTCACCTACTGCCTGCGTACACCTCGGCTCATCGAGGTTGAATAGTGTGTACGCGTAGCAGCCGTGTTGTACCCCGGTGTCCGGTGTCGGTTCGCTCACGTCGCTGTAGTAGAAACCGAAATACGTCGTTGGCGTGAAGACCACGGTCTTGCCGACAGGATCAGGCTTCAGAGTGCCCGTCGGCTCTCCACTCCCCTGGAAGAGCATGTGCCTCTTTACAACCGTGGTGCCGCCCGGATTGGTCTCGAACCAGCCAAATTCGTTGACTTCTGCTGGATTAGCGGACGCGTTGAGCAACAAAGTTGCCTTCATCGTCCCAACGGTGTTCTTGAAGTACACCGTATTGTCGCGTGCTCCTCCCGAGTCGTTCGCCGAGTCGTAGGGCATCCCCCAAAATGCCAGCGGCCCCGGGGCCACGAGCGCGCTGCCGATTCCCTGGCAATCGCCCGTCGAGGTCAAACAGAATCCCGCGTTTTTGTCCGCGGGACTACCCTCGTTGTTGTTAGACGCGCCCCACGTAACATCCCAGTAAGGCGCTCCGTTGTCGTTGAGGTCTAGCGGGTTGCCGTATTGGTCTGTCGCGGTTGTCCAGGTTTGCCAACCAGCTCCCGGACTGCCTATCAGGGTCTGAGCGTGAGTGGTTCCACAGATCGCGAGTACGGCAATCGCAATCTGCAGGGAAAGACAGGTTCTCTGCGTCATCAAGGTGCATCCTCCCTCTGAAGATGTAATGTGAATACTTTTACTGCATCTCTGCGCCGGCTGTCTTTGCGCTAGCGCAAACTTCTCGCATCAGGCAGTGGTTTGGCTGATCGTTGCCGCGTTGGCTCTGCCGGTCCGCCAGCCGCCCGCGTGAAGCCCACGCTCGTCCTTCGACAGGAAGGAGTTCCGTGACCGCCGGCGCGTTAGCCGCCGCCTTGTTGGTCTGCTGCCATTGAAGATTTGGTAGCCTCTCCGGGGCAGGACCGGGCGCAGGCGGTCAGCCGAAGTCCTGATACTTCTTCCAGAACTCGGGCCAGGGCTGGCGCGGGGGGCCGCAGACGAAGATGTCCGGATGGTCGTGGCTCTCCTCGTTCCCCACTCCCAGGAGATTGCCGTTGTGGCCGGCCACACGGCAACCGGTGAGCGTCCGGTTCGCGTACTTGCTCGACAGGCCGAGAACGATCAGCGTCGATGGCGGCGGGACGGGATAGCCTCGCAACCACGCCGAGTTGGTTCCGCTGATGGGCGTGGGCAGGTGGTAGGCCGGGCCCAGAATTTCGATCGCGCCCTGCTCGCCGTAGTTTCCCGCCAGCACGCCCACATTCGCCCGCTGATCCGGAGGCAACGAATCCCGAATGCCGGCCACCGTCTTGACCAACTCGTCCCAGCCAATCTCCTCGCGCAGATCGCCGTTGCGACGGAGAGCGAAGTCCTTGAGCCAGCCGCCGGAGGCCAGCGGCAGAACGATCGCGCAGGCGTAGAGTCCGATCACCACCAGGCCCTGGAAGAACACGGCCTCGAGCGTGCGGCGTGGCAGCCGGCCGAGCGACGCGGTCCAGCGCTCGCCCGCGACCGCGCCCATCGCCATCAGCATGGGATAGGCCGCCGCCAGGTAGTAGCCTCGCCCTTTCGCCACTATAAACAGCGCCAGCGGGATCAGGTACATCCAGGCCAGCAGTCGATAGCGGCGGTCGCGCAGGAACGACAGCAGGCCGGCGATCCACAGCGGCGCCGCGAACAGATTCGTGCAGATCAGGAACTGGTCGCGCAGAAAGCCGTCCGTACGGCCCTGGCCGACATCGCGCGTGTGAATGTGCTGGAGGAAGTGCAGGGAGATGAATCCATGGCGCGCCTGCCACACCAGGTTCGGCAGAAAGATCGCAACCGCGAGTGCCATTCCACCCCAGAACCAGGCGTTCCCTAGAAAGCGCCGCTCGCGCGTCAGCAGAACGCCGCCCAGGATCCCGGCGATGAAAAACGCGATCGCGTACTTGGTCAGGAGTCCCAGTCCCATTGCCGCGCCGATGGCCAGCCACCAGCGCGGGTTCTCTGTCTTGAGCAGGCGAATCGTGAAATAGGCGATCAGCACCCACCACAGATAGTCGAAGGTGGTGTATTGGAATTCCGTGCCTTCGAACAAAGGCAGGGGCGAGAGCGCGACCGAAAGGGCGGTGGCAACCTGGGCCAGCCGTCCGCCGCCAAGCTCGCGCGCCATCAACCCGGTTACCAGGATGGCTAGTGCCTGGGATACGACGGAAAAGAGTCGCAGTCCCACCAGGGAGAGGCCGAAGACGGCCATGCCGATGCGCTCCAGAAAAGGCGTCAGCGGCGGATAGGCGACGAATCCCCAGTCGAGATGGCGCGCGTCGCTCAGGAACTGAAGTTCGTCGCGATGAAAGCCGTAGCGACCGTTCGTGAGCAGGTGGAGGAGGGAAACGGCGGCCGCGACCGCCAGCAGCGCCACCGTGTCCGATCGAGATTGGGTCTTCAGTGGGGCTCCCTCAGGCCTTCTCCTCGACGGGCTCCGGCTTCAAGTCGGCGAACCGGTAACCGACGTGGCTGTCGGTCAGCAGATAGGCGGGTTCGGCCGGGTCGGTCTCCAGCTTCTTGCGTAGCTGGCGAACGAAGGTGCGCAAATACTCGAGCTCGCCACCATACTCCGGGCCCCAGACTGCGCGGAGCAGGCGAACGTGCGTGATCGGCAGGCCGGCGTGCGCCATGAGGTAGTGCAGGAGGTCAAACTCTTTTGGCGTGAGGTGGACCGGCTCGCCGCCCTTGCGAATTAGCCGGCGGACCGGATCGAGCTCGATGGTTCCAATGCGGATTTCCGCATCGGGATCGACCCGCGTGGCGGAGGAACGCCGCACCGCCGCGCGGATGCGCGCCGCCAGCTCGCGGACGTTGAATGGCTTGGTAATGTAATCGTCCGCGCCGGCATCGAGCGCGGCCACCTTGTCTTCCTCGCTGTCGCGCACCGTCAGCATGAGGATCCCCAGGTGCGGCCAGGTGCGGCGGATCTCCTGACACGCCCGGACGCCTCCCATTCCCGGCATGTTGATATCGAGGAGCACGACATCGTATTGCGCCTCGGGCAGCAGACGCAGGGCCGCTTCGCCGGAAGGCGCCTCTTCGACGAGGAATCCCATCCCCTGAAGCGTGTTTCGAAGCGCGCGCCGGATCGCAACGTCGTCGTCAACGATCAGGACTCTACCCTGCGACTGACTCATATCGTCTCCCTAAGCTACCGGGCAGCGCGAAAAAGAACGTCGTACCGGTGCGTTCCTCGCTCACCACCCAGGTCCGGCCGCCATGCGCTTCGGCGGCCTTCTTTGCGATCGACAGGCCGAGCCCGGTTCCCGACGCCCGATGGCGCGACTCTTCGGCCCGATAGAATCGCTCGAAGATCCGCTCCCGGTCCGCGGGCCGGATGGGCGGGCCTTCATTATGCACGGCGATGACAACCTCACCCAGGTTCTCCTCGGCCGTGACGGAGATGGGGGACCCGGGCGTGGAATAGCGGGCGGCGTTATCGATGAACTGCTCGAGCGCCGCCGCGAGCATCTCGCGGTCGCCTTGGACTTCGAGGGGCGCGGCGCTGTCGGCGACGCGAACAGACCTTCCGCGGAGTTGCTCGCGATGTCGCGCCACAACGTCCTCGATCAGCGTGAGCACGGGCACACGCTCGCGCCTGAGCCTGACCTCGGCGGCATCGATCTTCGCCATCTGCAGCAGCTCGGTAGCCAGGCGGTTCATATGCTCCGCCTGGTCATCGATGAGAGCGGCCAGTTCGGTGTCATCCGTGGTGAGGCGCCCGGCTTCCAGCATTCCCGAGCTGGCGGTTCGGATCGCAGTGAGCGGCGTCTTGAAGGCGTGGGCAAGGGCGTCGAGAACCGTGGTCCGGAGCTGCTCGGTCTGGCGCGCGGCTTCGGCCCGGCCCTCCTTTTCGAAGGAACGGGCGCGCTCGAGCGCGATGGCAGCCAGCGAAGCGATGGGTTCAACCGCAAAGCGACTGAGTTCGGGGCCGCTCAGCGCGATGGCGCCCTCGGGGCTCGAGCCAAGCCGCAACACCTGTGCCCAGGTGTGCCCGCCGGGGCCTTCGAGACTGGTGTTCTGGAAATAGGCGCGGCGGGCGAGTTGTTCCAGATCGCCGGCCCGTGGGCCGGTGGCATCCAGACGCACGGCCGTGGCATCGAAGAGCGCCACAGACTCCGTCTTGAAGATGTCCTGAATGAGGGATACGATCTGTGGCCCGATGGTCTGGCTGCGATCGAGAAACAGAATGCGCCGGCTTAGTTCGTAGAGCTTCTCAACTTGTGCCCGCTGCCGCGCCTCCGCCCGGGCCTGGCCCTGCACGCGCGTGGAGAGCCGGCTCACAATAAGGACGGCTATCTCGAAAGTGCCAAGAGCGACCCAATCCTGGGGATCGGACACTGTGAGGCTGAACAGCGGAAGGGTAAAGAAGTAGTCGAGGCAGCCGTACGCGACCAACGAAGTGACAGTCGCTTCCCAGAAACCCCAGATGGCCGAAACCATCACCACGATCAGGAAGTGGAGCGAAACGGAAGTGGAGAGGTTGAGATGCAGCCGGAACGCACAGAACGTCACCACCGCAACAGCGGCCACCCCGGCGATGCTCCCGGGAAGAATCCCCAAGCAAGCTCGTACAGCTCGCCGCCAACTGCCCCA
>Ga0265338_10011824_pt1 | contig 10033 bp, 11 predicted proteins | sample 42126metaG_FD_193579 | JGI IMG/M metagenome (GOLD analysis project Ga0265338, IMG submission 193579) | Rhizosphere microbial communities from Carex aquatilis grown in University of Washington, Seatle, WA, United States - 4-21-26 metaG | ecosystem: Host-associated > Plants > Roots > Rhizosphere... | reverse complement strand
CGCTCGTCACGTTGCTGGTGCTGAGCCTGTCCGGCTGCAGCTTTCATCTGCAGGGGCGCTCGGCGCTGCCGTCGCAGTTCAAGTTGTCGTACGTGGAAGCCCATGACCGGCAGAGCGACTTCGTGCAGGGCCTGCGCAATGCGCTGCTGGTGTCGGGGGCGGAGATCACCGAGGACACCAAGGCCGCCACGGCCACCGTCCACGTGCTGGATGACCGGCACACCCGCCGCATCCTCTCGGTCTCACCGGATAATCTGCCGCGCGAGTACGAGCTGACCTATACCGTGCGTTTCTCGGTCACGGCGGGCGATAAGGAATTGCTGGCACCGCAGGAAGTGGAGACCACGCGCGAGTACAGCTTCGCCGTCAGTGAGCTGCTGGCCAAGGAAAACGAAGAGGCGGTGCTGCAGGCGGCCCTGGCGCGCGATCTGGTCGATGTCGTCATGCGCCGCCTCTCGAGGCTCTAGGCCCCAGCCTGTAACGATGCTGCGACTGGCCTCCCTGGATCGAGTCGAGCTGGCACTGGTGCTGAATCACTACGGCCTGTCCCTGACACTCACCTCTCCGAGCGAGGAGATTCCCGGCTCCTACTGGGGCGATTCCGAGGCGGGTCTGAAGGGGGATACCCTGTATGCGCGCCTGGACACCCCGGTGCATTCGGTGCTGCACGAGGCCAGCCACTATGTCTGCATGACCCCGGAACGGCGCGCCGGCCTGCACCGGGATGCCGGCGGGGATGATCCGGAGGAGTCCGCGGTGTGCTACCTGCAGGTGCTGCTGGCGGACTCGCTGGTGGGTGTGGGCCGGGATCGCCTGATGCAGGACATGGACGCCTGGGGCTACAGCTTTCGTCTGGGGAGCACGCGCGCCTGGTTCGAGAACGATGCGGCCGATGCCTTCGAGTGGCTGCGCGCGCATGGGATCATCCGGGCGGATGGCTCGCTGAGCGGGGAGCTGCGGTACTGAAGCCCTAGGTCAATCGCGCCGCGGCCGGTGGCTGTCTCAGGAACAGCCAGTCGATGCGGTTCCAGCGTCTGGCGGCCACCTGCCGCAGCAGCGGCACCAGGATGATCTGGGTGCCGATCAGGAAGGGGAATGCGGGCGAACTGACCGCCGCACTGAAGGCCACCCCCAACAGCAGCAGCGTATTGGCCGCGACGATCAGGATGTCCACGAACCGGTTCCCGCGGACGTACAGCAGACAGGCGTACATCGCGGCGGACCCGCAGGACAGCGGCAGTACTGCCAGCGCGACCAGCGCAATCGGTGCGGGGACCGAATGATGGCTCATTGCCAGCAGCGGCACGGCCATGAGCAGGCCTGCGCCGACTGCAAAGAACAGCAACCGCCAGCATTGTGATTCGATCGCGACGAAAAGTTCCGCTCGCCCCTTGCCTGAAGTGAGCCATAAACGGCGCGCACCGCGGCGGGCGAGCATGCCTGAGCCGACTGCCGGCATCAGTGCGGCCATGAAGCAGGTGGTCAACGCAAAGGCAAGCGCAGGATTGCCGCCAGGTCGCGGCGCGCCCGCCGTGATCAGCGTGAGCAGGAAGAACACTGCGCCGAAAAAAAGCACGGCCAGGATGATGCCACGGCGGACTTTCGCATCGCCGTTCAGCATTATCCGCATGGCGTCACGCGGGGTGTACGTCACGGGCGTACGCGGGATGGCGGCGCGGGAGCGGCTGGAAAGCGGGATACGCCGCCGCTTCACCAGGCTGATGCCATACCCGACCCAGGCCAGCGCGCTGATGGCGACCACCAGGACCAGTCCCTGGGGACTCGTCAACCGGATTCCGAGGTGCGGATACGCAGGGAGCATCCGTGGTGCCAGCAGCAGCAGGGGCAGCCAGACCCATGCCAGGCGGTAGTAAATCGTCAGGGAGAACCCGAGGAAAAAGGCCGTCAGGGCGCCAAAGGCGAGGGCAAAGACCGTGACGGTCGGCGCGTCATTCATGGCGTGCAGGCTCGCCGCGATGAATGCGGCCAGCACCAGCTGCGAGCCGAATGCGCCCAGCACCAGCTTCAGGCGACCGTGCGGAATCAGCGCCATGGTGCGTGGTGCCGTCATGGCACTGAACAGCAGGGGGCCCGCAACGACCGGTCCGATCACGACAATCATGGCTCCCAGCGTGCCGGCGAGTGCCACCAGGCCATGTGCGCCCGGGTGCCGGCCTACATAGAGCGCAGCCAGCATCACCGCCAAGCCGAAGCCGGTCAGCCAGCGCTGCATCCGACTGACATACAGCAGGCGCAGCATGGTCTCGGCAATGCCCTTCATGCGTGGAACTCTACGAAGATGTCCTCGAGACTCAGTGACTCCACTTCGATCTCGGCATCCAGCTCCTGGCGCAGGCGCACCCCTTGCGCCTCGCTCCACTGCGTGACTACCGCGCTCGCGCGGGATCCGGCCAGGTGCTGGGAAATTGCACCGGACAGGGGCAGTGTCATGGGCAGCAGCTTTCTGGAAAGAATGGTGAGGCGCACCACGGACTCCTTCAGGGTATCCAGCGCGCCGGCCCAGGCGATGGCCCCGTCGCGCATGATCCAGATCTGGTCCGCGATGCGCTCCAGATCCGAGACGATATGCGTCGAGAACAGCAGGGTGCGGGACCGTCCCGCCGCGATCCCGACCATCTCCTGTAGGAACTGGCGACGCGCGATCGGGTCGAGACTTGCCACGGGTTCATCCAGCAGCAGCAGATCCGGTTCATGCCCGAGGGCCATCAGGATGGATAGTTTCTGGCGCTCCCCGCCCGAGAGTCCCTGTATGGCCCGGTCGAGCGGAACCTCCCAGGCTGATCGGAGGCGCTCGATCAAGTCCGGATTCCAGCGCCCATGCAGGGCCGCGGTGAGCGCCAGTTGCTGCCGGCCGGTGAGCAGGTTGACCAGTTCATCCTGCTGGGGGACGAAGCCGATGCGGCCCTTGATGGCCGCAGGCAGGGTGAAGCTGTCATGGCCGAACAGCCGCGAAGTTCCGCTCGTGGCAGGCGAGAAGCCGAGCAGAATCTCCAGCAGCGTGGTCTTGCCCGCGCCGTTCTTGCCGATGAGACCGACGACCGTGCCGGGATCTACGTCCACCGAAACGTCCCGCAGGATGGTCTTGCCACGGATGATCTTGCCCAGGCCCCGCGTGGTCACGAGAGAATCAGTCACGGGTGCGCTCCATCTTGTTGGCAATGAATTGACACAGGTCTTCGGACTTCAGCTCCAGCTGCCGCGCCGCCAGCACCAGAGCATCCACCTGCGATTCGATCTGTTTGAGGCGTTGGGTGAGCGAACCTGCGGCGTGCCGTCCGGCGGAAATCGTCATGGGCTTGCCGCGGTTCCGCTGCAGCAGCCCCTCGTTCTCCAGCAGGCTGTACGCCTTGGAGATCGTGGTCGGATTGACGGTGTATTCCAACGCGACCTCGCGCACCGAGGGCAGTTCGGTGCCGGGCGTCAGCTGGCCGCTGGCAACCATCCGGCGCACCTGCTGGATCAGCTGCAGATAGATCGGCACGCCGGAGCTGGGCTGCAGGGTGAAGATCCGGAGTGTCGGGCTGTTTCCCATGTGAGTGTACGAGTATACCCACACACTAGGCCGAGATCAATCCCGAAGGGTCCGGGGCCGGTGTTACCTGCGCTTCGCGAACCCGTCGGTGGCCGCGACCAGCGCGCGCGAATTGCCGAGCTCGAAGGCCGAATGGCCGGTATCCGGGATGATGCGCAGATCCGCTTCGGGCCAGGCCCGGTGCAGATCCCAGGCGCTGCGCATCGGGCAGACGACATCGTAGCGGCCCTGCACGATCACGGCTGGGATGTGGCGGATCCGATCGACGTCGGTGAGCAGCTGATCATCCTGGCGCAGGAAACCGGCGTTGATGAAGTAGTGACACTCGATGCGCGCGAACGCCGCCGCGTATTCGGCATCCGCCGCGAACTTCGCCACATAGTCCGGATTCTGCCGCAGGTAGCTGGTGGCGCCTTCCCACACCGACCAGGCCGTGGCCGCTTCGGCCAGCACCTTGCGGTCGGTGCTGGTGAGACGCCGGTAGTAGGCGCGGATCATGTCGTGGCGCTCGCCTTCGGGAATCGGCGCCACATAGCGTTCCCACAGATCCGGGTACAGCGCCGCGGCGCCGCCGGCGTCCTGATAGAACCACGCCAGTTCCCAGCGGCGCAGCAGGAAGATGCCCCGCAGCACCAGCGCCGTGACCCGTTCGGGATGGGTCTGGGCATAGGCCAGCGCCAGGGTGGAGCCCCAGGAGCCGCCGAACACCAGCCAGCGGTCTATCCCTAAATGCTCGCGCAGGCTCTCGATGTCGAGCACGAGGTGCCAGGTGGTGTTGTCCACCAGGCTCGCATGCGGCCGGCTGCGGCCGCAGCCGCGCTGGTCCAGAAGCACGATGCGATAGCGCTTCGGATCGAAGAACCGGCGCATCGCCGGATCCGTGGCACCGCCCGGTCCGCCGTGCAGGAACACCGCCGGCTTGCCTTGCGGATTGCCGCTTTCCTCGTAATAGATCTCGTGCACGGCCGACACCCGCAGCATGCCGCTGCGATAGGGCTTGATGGGCGGGTACAGGCCACTGGCCGGCCGCTGCGGCCGTTTGCGCGCCGTTCCCCGGGCCGACCTGGGCGGGCGCCTTTTAACAGTTACCATGGCTGCGGCTCGTTTTGCTGGATACCCCAATATACCGCAGGTAGCATTAACGCCATGTTCCAGCCCGCGTGCTGCCGCCGCCTTTGAAGATCAAACCCGAGTCGCTCAGCGCGCATCTGCGAGAGCGGCTGCTTCCCGTGTACCTGATATCCGGTGAGGATCCGCTGCTGACCGGTGAGGCGGTCGATGCGGTACGCCGGCGCGCGCGCGAAACGGGGTTCACCGAGCGGGATGTGCACTTCATGGATCGGGGCGGGGACTGGGACGCCGTGCAGGCCTCGGTCGCCTCCCTTTCCTTGTTTGCCGAAAAGCGCATCGTGGAAGTGCGGCTGCCCACCGGCAAACCCGGGGTGAGCGGCGCCAAGGTGCTCAAGCGGGTCATTGAAGGCGCCGGCGCCGAGACCCTGCTGCTGATTCTCACCGGCCGGCTGGATCGTGACGCCGCCAACAGCGAGTGGGCGCGCGCGGTGGAGGAGCGGGGCGCTGCGGTGGCCATCTGGCCGATGGCGCGCGCCGCCTTCCCCGACTGGCTTCAGGAGCGTGCGCGCAGGCTTAACCTGCAGCTGGCCCCGGAGGCCCTGGCGCTGCTGGTGGAACGGACCGAAGGCAACCTGCTGGCCGCGGACCAGGAACTCACCAAGCTCTCCTTGCTGGCGGTGGAGGGCCGGGTGGATGTGGCCGCGGTGCTGGCCAGCTCCACGGACAGCTCGCACTTTGATGTGGCGGAGCTGGATCGCGCGCTCACCCAGGCGGATGTCGCCCGGGCGCTCAGGGTACTGGCGGGCCTGCGCGCCGAGGAGGTCGAGCTGCCGCTGGTGCTGTGGGCGGCGATCAAGGCCCTGCATGCGGTACTCGCCGCCGAAACCGGCGCGCCGGCGCCGCGCGGCGGCTATGGATACAACAGCGCACCTCCCCGGCGGCGCCGTATGGGTGCCGCGCCTGCGGCGCTGGTGGCCCGCGCCGCGCGCGCCGATGCCATGGCCAAGGGGCGCCTGGGCGGGGATGCCTGGGATGAGCTGGCGCTGCTGGCCGCGGAGCTGTGCGGCAACCCGGCGTTCGCCGCCGCGCCGCGAGTCGCGGGCTGACGAGGAGATCATGGAACCCATCGGCATTTTCGGCGGCACCTTCGACCCGATCCACGTCGGGCACCTGCGCACGGCCTTCGAGCTGTGGCAGGCCCTGCACCTCAAAGAAGTGCGCTTCCTGCCCACCGGCAATCCGCCGCACCGGTCGGAGACCCGCGCCAGCGCGGAACTGCGGCTGGCGATGGTGCGCGCGGCCGTGGAAGGGCAGGCCGGCTTCGTGGTCGATGATCGCGAGGTGCGTCGCACCGGACTTTCATATTCGGTGGATACCCTCACGGAACTGCGTCGGGAGAACCCGGATCGCTCGTTGTGCGTGCTCCTGGGGATGGACGCCTTCCTCGGCCTGCCGAACTGGCATCGCTGGCGCGAGGTGCTGGACCTCGCCCACATCGTGGTGGTGCACCGCCCGGGGTGGCGGGCCCCCGCACAAGGTCCGCTGGGCGAGGTGATGGTGGACCGCGGCACCGGCAGCGTGCGCGACCTGCATACGCGCCTGGCCGGCAATGTCTACGTCCATGTTCCGACCCAGCTTGAGATTTCCTCCACGGAACTGCGCCAGCTCATCGAGGCGGGGCGCGATCCGCGGTATCTGGTCCCGGACCCGGTGCGCAGGATAATCCTGGAAACCGGGTGTTATGCTCAGCGCGAGCGCTAAAGATCATTCAAGGAGGCTGCAACCTTTGCCAATGGCTACGACCCGTTCCCGCCGAGCGACTGCCTCGCGTCCCGCAACGCCCACCTCCCCGGTGCCCGGCCTGGTCCAGGCAGCACTGGATGACATGAAGGCCGTCAATATCCGGATCATGGATGTGCGCGGCCTGACCGACATCACGGATACCATGATCATCGCCTCGGGTAATTCCGATCGCCACGTCCGCAGCATCGCCGAACGCGTGATCCAGAACGCCAAGGCCGCCGGCTTCCGGCCCTTTGGTGTGGAAGGAGCTCGGGATGGCGAGTGGGCGCTCGTGGATCTGCACGATGTGATCGTGCACGTGATGCTGCCCCGGGTCCGTGAGTTCTACGGACTCGAGCGGCTGTGGGGCAGCGGGGAGGCACCCGTGGCGCCGCCCGTGAAACCCAAGCGGGCTGCCCGCAAGCCCAAGACTTAAGTCGGGCGGCCTGAAGGAGGCGAGGCATGCGCATTCGCATCATCGCCGTGGGCGAGCGCATGCCGCGCTGGGTGGATGAGGTGGTCCAGGACTACGTGCAGCGCCTGGCCGGCAGCCTCAAGGTGGTGCTGGTGGAAGTGCCGGCCGGCCAGCGCAGCGGCCGCGGCGATGCTGCCCTCGCCATGCAGGCTGAAGGGGCCCGCATCATCGCCCTCATCAAGCCGCAGGAGTTCGTGGCCGCGCTCGATGAGCGCGGCACGCAGCAAACCACCCGCGAAATGGCCGGCTGGCTCTCCGGGCGCATGAATGACGGCCGTGACCTGGTGCTGGTCATCGGTGGCCCCGATGGCCTTGCCCCGGAAGTCATGGGGCGCGCGGATCTGAAGCTGTCGCTCTCGAAGCTGACCCTGCCGCATCCGCTGGTGCGGGTGGTGCTGGCCGATCAGCTGTACCGGGCGCATACCGTTCTTAGTGGACATCCGTATCACCGCGACTGAGACTGATCAGAATGAATCCCGTGCTGCGATTGGCTTCGGCATCCCCCCGACGGCAGGAGTTGCTGGCGCAGATCGGCGTGCCGCATGCGGTGGAGGTGGCCGATGTGGATGAGGCGATGCGCGTGGGAGAAGCCGTCGCCGACTATGTCGAGCGCGTGGCCCGCGCCAAGGCCGAGGCCATCTGGCAGCGCCGCCGGGATCTGCCGGTACTGGGCGCGGACACCACGGTGGTGCTCGACGGCGCCGGTCTGGGCAAGCCCCAGGATCGCAGCCACGGCCTGGCCATGCTCGCGGCCCTCGCCGGCCGCGAGCACCAGGTGCTGACGGCCGTGGCGCTGGTGAGCCCGGCGGGAACGCGCTGCCTCACCAGTGTGAGCAGGGTGCGGATGCGCGCCTCCTCGCTTAAGGAGCGCGAGCGCTACTGGGACAGCGGCGAACCACGCGACAAGGCCGGCGGCTATGCCATCCAGGGGCTGGGCGCCGTGTTCATCGAGTCCCTGCAGGGCAGCTATTCGGGGGTCATGGGGCTGCCGCTGTTTGAGACCGCGCAGCTCTTGGCGCAGGCGCGCGTGCCGGTCTGGAGTGCGACTTGAGCAGTGAACTGCTGGTGAATCTCGGACCGCGGGAAACCCGGGCGGCGCTGGTGGAGAACGGCGCGCTCACCGAAATCCACATCGAGCGCGCCAGCAAACGCGGGCTGGTGGGCAATATCTACAAGGGCCGCGTCTCGCGGGTGCTGCCGGGCATGCAGGCCGCCTTCATCGACGTGGGCCTGGAACGCACCGCCTTCCTGCATGTCGCGGACATCGCACTCGTCAGGCCCGATGACACGGTGGTGAGCCTGCCCGCGATCGATGACATCCGGCGCCTCGTGAGCCAGGGCGATGAACTGCTGGTGCAGGTGGTCAAGGATCCCATGGGCACCAAGGGCGCGCGGCTCACCACCTTCGTCGCCCTGCCGTCCCGCTACCTGGTGTTCATGCCGCGCGGCGAGGGCATCGGGGTGTCCGCCCGCATCGAGGATGATGCGACCCGGCAGCGCCTGAAGGCCGCGATCGCCGCGGTGCTGCCGCCCCAGGCCGTGGGCGGCTACATCGTGCGCACGGCCGCGCAGACGGCCGACCCCGCCGGCCTGCGCGAGGATGTGGCCTACCTGGACAAGCTCTGGCGCCATGTGCGCGAGGTCTCCGCCCGGGTGGAGGCCGGCCACATCGTGCACGCGGACCTGCCCCTGCCGCTGCGGGTGCTGCGGGACGAGCTGGTGCCGGATGTGACGCGGGTGCTGGTGGATTCGGCCGAGGAACAGCTGAGCATGCAGGCGTTTGCGCGCGCCTACCTGCCCGACAGCCCGGTGCAGATCGAACTGTATTCCGGACAGCGGCCCCTGTTTGACCTGCATGGGGTGGAGGAGGAGCTGGCGCGGGCCCTGGATCGCAAGGTGCCGCTGAAGTCCGGCGGCCACCTGATCATCGACCAGACCGAGGCCATGACCACCATCGATGTGAACACCGGGGGCTACGTCGGGCACCGCAATCTCGAGGAAACGATCTTCCGCACCAACCTGGAATCGGCCGTGGCGATCGCGCGGCAGCTGCGCCTGCGCAACCTCGGCGGCATAATCATCATCGACTTCATCGACATGGCCGATGCCGCGCACCGCCGCCAGGTGCTGCAGGCCCTGGAGCGGGCGCTGGCGACCGACCGGGCCCAGACCCACATCGTCAGTCTCTCGCCCCTGGGGCTCGTGGAGATGACCCGCAAGCGCACCCGCGAGAGTCTCGAGCACCTGCTGTGCAAGGCCTGTCCGGCCTGCGAAGGGCGCGGCTTCGTGAAGACCCCGGAGACCGTCGCGCACGATGTGTTCCGCGAGATCATGCGCCAGAGCCGCCAGTTCGCGAGCCGGGAACTGCTCATCCTGGCCCACCAGGAGGTGGTCGACCATCTGCTGGAAAGTGAGTCGGCGAGTCTCGCCGAGCTTGAACATCAGGTGGGACGCCCCATACGCATGCAGGTGGAGGCGCTTTATGGCGTGGACCAGTTCGATGTGGTGCTGATTTGAAAGTCGCGACCCTGCAGATGAATTCCGGCCCCGATGTGGCCCAGAACCTGAGCGTGGCCGGACAGCTGCTGTCCGAGGCAGCCGCCGCCGGGGCCGTCCTGGCGCTGCTGCCGGAGAACTTCGCCATCATGGGCGCCCGCGAGGCGGACCGGCTGGCGGTGGCCGAAACCCCCGGGGCGGGGCCGATCCAGGATGCGATGGCGGAGCTGGCCCAGCGGCTGTCCTTGTGGATCGTGGCCGGCACCCTGCCCCTGAAGGGCCGCGTTCCTAAGCGGATCGCCCCGGCCTCGGTGGTTTTCGATGCCAACGGGCGGCAGGTCGCTCGCTACGACAAGATCCACCTGTTCGACGTGGATATACCGGAAAAGGGCGAGAGCTATCGGGAATCGGCGACTTTCGAGGCCGGCCGGGAGCCGGTCGTGATCGCAACGCCGGCCGGCATGCTGGGATTGTCCGTGTGCTACGACCTGCGCTTCCCGGAGCTGTATCGGCAGCTCGCCGCCCGCGGCGCGCAGCTGCTGGCGGTGCCGGCCGCCTTCACGGTGCCCACGGGCCTGGCCCACTGGGAGGTGCTGCTGCGGGCCCGGGCCGTGGAGAACCTCTGTTACGTGCTGGCCGCGGCGCAGTGGGGCCGG
>Ga0265338_10011823_pt1 | contig 10033 bp, 10 predicted proteins | sample 42126metaG_FD_193579 | JGI IMG/M metagenome (GOLD analysis project Ga0265338, IMG submission 193579) | Rhizosphere microbial communities from Carex aquatilis grown in University of Washington, Seatle, WA, United States - 4-21-26 metaG | ecosystem: Host-associated > Plants > Roots > Rhizosphere... | reverse complement strand
CGTTATCATCAAAAACCGCTAACAATGTCTTACTACCCCCAATATCAATCGCCAGATACATGAGTCTAGTATACAAGGCGGTGTACGCCGCCTGAAAGCATTACGCTGGACAAAATGGCTATAACACCTTAGAATATAGGTAATCTGCTTGCTGAGGTATTCTTTTAAGGTGTTCCGCTGTTCGTAGCGGCTCATCTGAGTGACCCAGACGTGGAAATATTTTTTAGGAGGCTAATAAAAAATTGGCAAAAACTGAACTAACAATGGACGAACTACTGGCTGCTAACGACGTGGCCAAAATCAAAGCTGGAGACGTAATTGAAGGCTTGGTAACTTCTGTGCGCAAACACGAGGTCTGGGTCGACATGGGCGCCAACGGTGTAGGGGTTATATTCCGCCGTGAAGTTGGCACCGGAGAAATGAAAGAGGGCGAGAGCATCACAGCTAGCGTGGTGGAACCGGAACTAGACGAGGGCTACGCCCTATTATCCATGAAACGGGCCGTCAAAGACCGAGGCTGGGGCGAGCTGCAACGGGCCTTCGAAGCCCAGGAGATTGTTGAAGTCGAAGCCTATGACGCTAACAGGGGCGGCCTACTTATTGAGATGGAAGGTATCCGCGGCTTTCTGCCAGTTTCACAGCTGGCGGCTGAGCACTATCCAAGAGTCTCCGATGCTGACAAAGACGAAATATTGACTAAACTGAACGCTCTAGTTAATAAGCCGCTGAGGGTCCGGATTCTGGATGTTAGCCGTAAGGACAATAAGCTAATTTTCTCTGAAAAAGAAGCGGTTAGAGACGACATGCAATCCCGATTGAGTGAACTGAAAATCGGCGACGAGGTTGAAGGTGTGGTAACCGGAGTTATCGACTTTGGCGCGTTTGTAAACGTTGATGGTATCGAGGGCCTGGTGCACATATCCGAAATATCTTGGGAACGCGTAGAAGACCCTAAGAAATACGTCAAGGTTGGCGACAAGGTTAAGGCTAAGATAATCTCCATAGATAAGGATCGCTTGAGCCTATCCATCAAGCAAATGAGCGACGACCCCTGGCTATCTGAAGTTAAGCAGTTCAAAACGGGTTCGCAAGTTGAGGGTAAGATTACCCGCATTACACCATTCGGGGCTTTTGTACAGCTTAGTCCGTCAGTAGAAGCTTTAGTCCACGTCTCTGAAATGAGCGACGACGAGAGTATAGATCCTGAAAAACTCTTCAAGCTCAATGAGAAGAAGAAATTCAAGGTCCTGGAAATTGATACCGATAATCGCAAGATTGCCCTAAGTTTGAGAGACGTTAAACCAGCTAAATAACCATGCGTGTCTAAACTCATGCAACACCGGAAAGGAGAAACACCATTATGGCTCAAACCATCCAAATCCATGACTATGAAACAGTCGGCAATCTGGCAGAACTCCTTTCTGTACCAGTCTCACGGTTAATAGCTGAACTTCTTAAAAATGGCATTTTAGCCACGGTCAACGAGAAAATAGACTTCGACACAGCCCAAATAATAGTTGGCGAGCTGGAACTTGACGTTGAGCTGGCTAAAAAAGAACAAGAGGCCCCCAAAGCCCGGGTTAAGCGGGAACTGACAGATAAAGCCGAGCTCCGCCCACCGGTGGTGGCTATGATGGGCCACGTTGACCACGGCAAGACCAGTCTGCTGGATGCTATCCGCGGCGCTGATGAAGCTAAAGGCGAGGCTGGCGGCATTACCCAGCACCTTTCGGCTTACCAGGTTCAGCGGGGCGGTCGCTACATCACTCTACTGGACACTCCCGGCCACGAGGCCTTTGCCGCTTTGCGCGAACATGGTGCCCGCCTGACGGATCTGGTAGTTATAGTTATAGCCGCCGATGACGGCATCAAACCCCAGACGCTGGAAGCCATCCGTTTTGCCCGCCAAGCCGGTGTTAAAATGATTGTCGCCGCCAATAAGATGGATAAACCCGGAGCTGACATTAACCGTCTCAAGCAACAGCTAGCCGAGAATGATCTAACGCCAGAGGACTGGAAGGGCGACACCATCGTCATGCCGGTATCGGCTAAAACCAAAGAGGGGGTTGATGAGTTACTGGACATGATATTGCTGGTTGCCGACGTCGAGGAACTAAAGGCTGAGCGTGACGTAGCTGCTGAAGGTCTGGTTATTGAATCGCATCTTGAGCAGGGCCGTGGGCCGGTAGCCGAGGCGTTGGTAGAGCAGGGCAGACTGAAACCAGGTAACTTTGTATCCGTTGGGGCAACTTACGGCAAAGTCCGCAACCTGGAATCTACCGAGGGTAGAATTTTAACCGAGGCTGGCCCTTCTATGCCGGTAATTATTACTGGGCTTAAAGCACTGCCAGAATTTGGCGATGAATTTGTAGTTGTGAAGAATGAAAAAGAAGCCAAAGAACTGGCCGCTAAAAAAAGTCAGGATAGAAAATCAGATGGAAATTCTTCTGCCACAACCTCCAGCGAACTACTACGTATTATAAGTCGCAGCAATGCCCTAACTGAATTTAATATATTGCTCAAGGCCGACGTTCAGGGCTCGCTTACCTCAGTTATTGATAGTCTCAAGTCGCTCGATAATGAAGAAGTGGCCGTGCGGGTGGTCAGCTCGGGGATTGGTATTGTTAATGAAAGCGATATCCATACGGCTCTGAGCAGCAAAGCAACTATCTATGGCTTTCATGTAGCCATGCCCACCAACGTAAAGCGTCTGGCGCTGCGTGATAAAGTACCCGTTAAACTCTACACAGTTATATATGAACTCATTGATGACGTTAAAGTAGAACTAGAAAAACTACTTACTCCGGAAGTTGTGGAGGAAGTACTCGGTGAATTAACCATAAAGGGTATATTTAAAATAGCAAAAACTGAAGTAATTTGCGGCGGGGAGGTTACTAAAGGAACTTTGCATATTCCGTCACTCGCCAGAGTCTACCGCGGCAAAGAAAAGATTGCCGATGAGCTCCAAGTAGTAAAACTTCAGCGCGGCCCTCAAGATGTTAAAGAGGTCCAGCAAGGCGAAATGTGCGGCCTAAGTTTCCATTCTGAAAAGCGTGTGGAAGTCCAAGAAGGCGACCGTATAGAACTCTACAGCCGTGAAACCAAGATCCGTACGCTTTAAAAACCTTGACAAATTGAATAAATTTGGTATTAATACCTGTGTATAACTAGATAAAAGTTCTTGTTTTTATGAAGTCTGAATGCTACTTTTAGGGCACAGATCGTAAAAACAAAACTAGACAGGATTTCACTAAAAGGACAATTTATGAGCCATGAATCACCCAACGGAATAAGTGTGATGGAAGCTAATGCCGAAAATGCGCTTGAAGAAGCTCAGAGGCAAAAAGATCTTGAGTCGCAGGCATTGACTCCAGAAGTAGCTGCACTTAATGATAAAGCTGAACTGGAAATTTATGGATCAAAAGATCGTACCTATGTTGATCCTCGAACTGGTGAAACCATCGCTTCTCCTGACAAGCCTGTCAAAGGTTTGATTGAAGACATGGCCACTAATCCCCGCTACGGTAAGACGGAGGACGAGCGCCAGCAAGCAGTTGAGGTTTATCAGAACGAGGTGCAGAATCTTCTTGATAATGGCTATGAACTAGCCCAGGCCAAACTTATTCAGGATCTGAGATCTAAGGACCAGGCTAGAATACCTAATCTTACCGCTAAATGGATGCAAGAAGGCCTCGACGCCTCGGCTGCTAATGAAAAAGCTAGGGCACTTTATGAAAAAGCTGATGCTCGGCGATTGCAACTTATCAAAGAAAACGGAGTCTTTACCGCCGAGGATTACGCCCGCCTAATCAATAGCGAGGATTCACTAGATCCAGAAGCGCCTACTCCCGAAGCCGAAACCACTCCCGTTGACGAAGAGACGACAGACACGGCTGAAATCGGCGAAAAGAACGAAAAGCAAAAAGACCTCGAACTGCTAAAGTCAATCTCCGGTGAGCACTGGTTTGATCTTAAAGCAGATTTTGAAAAGCGAGTTAAACGGACCCTTGAGGCAGCGGGTACGGATTTGAGCGACGGCCTAAAGCGGCAACTATCTTTTGAAATAAGAGCCGGCATTCTGGATGATTATCTCAAAAAAGAAAATCGCCAGGAAGAATTTAATGCTGACCAAAAAGAAAGGATTTTGAACGTGCTTGGCTTGTCCCAGGGTATGTTTGAAATTTTGATTGAGGCTGCCCATAAGCAAGATGCTCCTGAAGGACCTGACGAAATAACCGAAGGGCTCAAACCAAAGACGGAAATTGAGCCTGATGAGCCCATGCCATCTCCAGTCGATTTGCCTCCGGGACCTAACCGAGTAAAGGTGTTCTTTAGAAGGATAAAGGATGCTCCGGTGAGTGTCTTTATCTGGATACAAACCTTAGGTGCTGGTAAGCATGACAATACGTCGCCAATTGTGCTGGCTGTGCCGCCCGGAGAAATTCCTGCAGCTGACGATACCTCTCCCGAAGCCAAAAGAAAAAGACGCTGCTGGCCACTAGCACTAGGCATTGGTGCGTTAGCTCTTGCTGGCGGCTACGCGGCCGGAAAGTATGGCATGCCATGGACTTGGGGCGGTGGTGGCGGTAGCGCTACCCATGAAGGTCTGGCCACAGCCTCGGCTGTTCATGGTCACGGCGCAGGACAACTCAAGGAACATGTGGACGCCTGGAATAACGTCGGCGGTCACCGCTATGAACAATCAGTCCTACCCAACAACCTGGAGCAAGGTCCCCTTAACGGCTTGAGTGGAGCTGAACATATTGTAGATAAAAACACCGGCTTTCCTATAGTCGAACATGTAACCTATAAAGCCAACGGAGCTTATAGTGACGACACCCTTCGTCAGCTGCATAGTGCCGGCTATAATACGCAAGTTGTTCAGAATCCAATCTTTGACACTGACAGCGGCCCCGGCCCCGTAGGAAATGTTGATGCTCGCTGGACAACAATCGTAACACCTGCGACACAGGGCTAAGGAATTTTAAGAGCCTAAAATAAAAACAAGTGTTAAAATAAGCATAAAGGATATTAGGGGGTAGGATGTTTCAGCTTGACGACAATCTGTTAAAAGAACTCGGGCTCGGTGATTTGCCGGCTGAAGAAAAGAATAAAATGCTGGCTCATATTTATGAGACTCTAGAGCTTAGAGTCGGTATGAAGTTGGCAGAGAAGATGACTGATGCCCAATTGGACGAGTTCGAGAGCTTCATTGACCGTAACGATGAAGAGGGAGCCCTAAAATGGCTGGAAACTAACTTCCCAAATTATAAAGACACAGTTGCCGAAGAGCTCAATAAGCTAAAAGAAGAGATAAAGAGCCAAGCACCCTCTATTATGGAGGCCACAATGGCCGAAAAGGGAGCTCAGGAGCAAGTTCCTCCTCCAGAACCAGCCGCCTAACTAAGGCTTGTAGCCCAGTTTAAAATCCTTACCGCTAACGCTGCGTCCACTCGGTGCAGTTAGCTCCTGAACCTCTATATAACTATCTTTCGTGCCAATTACTAGCTCACCGTCATTTTTGTCTTGGGCTGGTCTGACTTTGGTGACAATAACATCGTACTTATCCCAAATTTTGGCAGTTGTCTTAGGGAATCCCTGATAGGCTCGCACTTTCCTCTCTATCTGCATGGTGCTCTCGCTGTCCCAATCAATCAATCCGTCCGATTTCTTGAGGATTTTAGAGTAAGTTGCGGCCGATTCATCCTGATCTTTTGGCTCCAGAGTGCCGTCTAGAATGGCCTCTAAATTATCAACCAGTAAGCTGGCTCCGGCCACAGCCAGCTGCTTATAGAGCCATAGACGAGTCTCGGTGCCATTTAATGGCCAGACCTGCTGCTTATAGACTGGTCCGGCGTCCATTTCTGCCGATAAGAGCATCAGGCTGATGCCCGTTTGCTCATCGCCGCTTAAAATCGTGGTTTCAATTGGCGATGGGCCCCGCCACTCAGGGAGCAAAGATGGATGAACGTTAATTATGCCTCCAGGGAAAATATCTATAACTTCCTGAGGTAAAATTTTGCCATAAGACACTAAAACACCGTGGCTAGGCTCTAATTCTTTCAGGTCCTCAATTACGTCTGATAGTTTTTCGGGCTGGAAGGTCTTAACACCGGCCCGCTCGGCTATAAACTTTACCTTTGGCGTTTTAAATTTTAGGCCGCGGCCAGAGGCGGCGGCTGGTTTAGTCACAACGCCGACTACGGAATAGCCGTTCGCTATCAGTTGCTCCAAGCTGGGTGCACTAAAATCCTCAGTTCCGAAAAATATCAGCTTTTTTGACGTCTTCATAAGGTAGATTCTCCAATTTACCGTCTTCGGTTAACTTGTAAAAGGCATCGGTCTTTGTAGCGATGTGGTCAACGAACATTACGCCGTTGGTGTGGTCGATTTCGTGCTGAAAAACCCTGGCCAAAAACCCCTCGGCCTTGATTCGTACATCCCGCCCCAGCTCGTCTTTGGCTCGGACCCTGACTTTTGTATAGCGGGGTACTTTACCGTAAATATCGCGTACGCTCAGACAGCCTTCATAGTCTTCCTCTATCTCTCCCTCCAGTTTTATGACCTCCGGATTAATGAAGACACTAAAACTACGGTCATCTTTGTTGTCAAAATCATTACGGATGATAACTACCCGGTAGGGCTTATCAATCTGAATGGCTGCTAGTGCAACGCCTAGCTCGTGCTCGCGGCTGGCTTCCCAGTCCAGCGTGGCGGCTTTCATTTGCTCAATAAACTTCTTCACATCTTCGCTCAAAGCCTTTACCTTATGAGACTTGTTGTGCAGATGTGTATTCGGCAGGGCTATAATGCTATCTTTGCTGGACATATATTCTAAACAGTATATCTCACCTCTGTTTATGGTCCAACAATAAGTCAGAGTAAGTCAGAGGGATCTAAGTTGATAATCCAACCGGCCGGAACCGCAGCCGCTAGCTCAAGCAGGTGTCCACGGCTCTTACTTTTGACGATTAGTTGGTAATAGAAATATTTACCGCGGCGGGCATAAAAACTGGGGGTGGGTCCGATTATCTCAACGGGCAGATTTTCGCTCCGAAGCTGGGTCTTTAGGCTGTTAGCGGCCTTCTGGGCGCCCGGTAAAGTAGCTCTGCGGCATACTAACTTCATCAAGTAGCTGAAAGGCGGAAATCTATAAGTTTGGCGCTCCTTGATAGCCAGATTATAAAAGCTATCCCAATCACGTTTAACGGCTGCCTGGACTATTGGATTTTCCGGATGGTAAGTCTGAAGGACAACCCGACCATCGTTGTGGCCGCGCCCAACTCGTCCAATAACCTGATAGAGCAGTTGGTAGGTACGTTCCTCAGCCGTATAATCCGGTAAGCTCAATGATGACTCGGCCGAAATTATGCCGACCAAGCTCAGTTTCGGCAGATCTAGCCCCTTAGCTAGTAACTGCGTGCCGACCAAGATGTCGATTTTCCCTGAGGTTAAGTCTCCATACGTTTCCTCTAGCTTTTCACCTGTCTCATTATCGCTATCAAAACGGGCCACTCGAGCGTTAGGAAAAAGTTTCTCGACTTCTTGAAATAGGGTCTTGGTGCCAATGCTTTTATAGACAATATCCTGATTGTTGCAGACGGGGCACTTGGTAGGCGGTTTGGCATTATGTCCACAGATATGACATCGCACTAAATGCTCGTCGCCGTGATAAACCAGCGGCACATCACAGTTAGGGCACAGCAGTTGCCAACCGCACTTATTGCACAAGATAATTCGGGCAGAACCACGGCGATTAAAATAAATCATCGACTGCTTATTTTTAGCCAAGGACTCGTTAATTGCTTCTATCAACTGATTCGATAGGTGCTGACTCCTACCGAAGTGCCGGCGGTCTTTGAGATCAACTAACACATATTCTGCTTTGGCCGGCTTGCCAGTTACGGCCTGATTCTTCATTTCAACTATGGCTCCTCGCTCGTGGGCTAGGTAGTAGTCCGTTAAGCTCGGTGTAGCGCTGCCCAGAACCACCCGCGCCGAAGTTAGCACTCCCAGTTGGCTGGCTACCCGATTAGCGTGGTAACGGGGCGACTGCTCCTGCTTATAAGCGGGCTCATGCGACTCATCTATAATTACTAGACCCGGGCTTGTCACTGGCATAAAAAGTGCCGAACGAGGTCCAATTATTACCACCGGTTCGGTGGATTCTAAAATTTTGAACCAGATCCTCTTACGCTCGGCAACGCTTAGGCCTGAGTGAACCACGAAGACCAGAGCTTTTAGCTTGCGAGCTACAGCTTGCAGAAGCTGGCTGGTAAGAGCAATTTCTGGTGTCAGTATAATCACCGAGCATCCAGACCTAATGGTCTGCTCAGCCAACTCTAGATAAACGCGGGTTTTGCCGCTGCCGGTATCACCATGCAGCAAAACCGTAGTATCGGGATATTTTTTTATTGAGACTAAGGCGTTCTTCTGTTCTCTAGTTAAAGGACTCTCTACGTCCAGGTTAGTTTGGGCTGCAGCTAACTTATCAATATGTTCAGTGCGTCGGATTACAGTTCTGCTTGGCGCGAATTGCCGCAACGCCTCACCAAAACTAACGTGATAATAGTCTCTCAGCCATTCAGCTAGTTCCAAGCAGTGAGACGGCAGGGGCTGTTTACTAAGCACGGCTTTTAGAGGCTTGGTGGCAAAGCTTGGCTTTTTAGATTTTCCAGCTATGAACCCAGTGGCCAAGCCACTGCGCAAGGGCACGGACACTACCGTTAGATTGGCCAAGACCTGCTCAGAACTATAGGTCAGCGGCTCGCTGCCATGGTAGCGGCTATCGGCTATCAGTACCTCATAGTAGTACATGACTATATTCTAGCTGAAAGTTCAAAGCTAAGTGCTAAATGCGGCTTGGTAGAAATTTCAAAATAGTCTTTAGGTTTGCAAATGTTGTGAAGAATAGGCTATACTTATTGTTGTTTGGATAACAATAAAGGTGCTTATGTTAGATACATTCATCACATCGCGGGTGCGACGGAAGATAATCGTGGTATATGCAAAATATCCCGATTTTAAGACCCATGTAAGAGGTCTAGCCAAACTTATTAAAGAGGACGCTGGCAATATTCAGCGCGAGCTCAAGCGACTGGAAAAAATTGGTTTTTTGATAAGTGAGCGTCAGGGTAACACTAAAATTTACTACACCAATAAGCACTTTCCAATCTTCAAAGAACTTCAAAGTATTGTATTAAAATCACAACGGGCTAGCGCCAATCGGCGCAGTTCCCAAAACCCTAATATAAATTAAACTGGCCAGCGGGCTTGCAGTTTTACCTCTGTTAGGCTAGAATTATTTAGATGATACAGGTGACCCGTAAGGATTCTAAGGAATCAACCGAGAATTTAATGCGCCGCTTTGGACGTAAAGTTCAGCAGTCCGGCGTCTTGGCCGAAGCTAAAACCGGTCAATATTTCGAGAAACCGCTTAGCAAACGCGATAGACGAACCAAAGCCATTATCAGACGCGAGCGCAAGATTATTAAGGTTAAGAAACTTAGACTCGGCCGATAGGAAGCTAAAACTGTGATGCAGGAACAAATCGAGCGGGATATAAAATCCGCCTTGCTAGCCGGTGATAAAGTAAAAGTCGAAACACTTAAGACTCTCAAAAGTTCTTTGCAGTACGAAGCTGTTGCTAAATCAGTTAAACCGGGCCAGTTAACGGACGAACAGGTCCGGACGGTGTTATCGCGCGAAGCCAAAAAACGACAGGAAGCTGCCGATTTATATAAGACAGCGGGTGAGACCGAGCGCGAACAAAAAGAGCTTGCCGAGCGCGCCGTTATAGATTCTTATTTGCCGGAACAGTTGAGTGAAGACAAAGTTAAAGAAATTGTTGAGCTTGAAGTCAAAAAAATAGACAATCCAGGCATGGCGCAGATGGGGCAAATAATTGGAGCTGTTCGTATTCAAACTAAAACTCAAGCCGACGGAGCTCTCATCGCTAGATTAGTAAAAGAGGCACTAAACTCATAATGATAATCTTTCTGGGGCTAGCAGGCAGCGGTAAAAGCACGCAAGG
>Ga0265338_10011822_pt1 | contig 10034 bp, 11 predicted proteins | sample 42126metaG_FD_193579 | JGI IMG/M metagenome (GOLD analysis project Ga0265338, IMG submission 193579) | Rhizosphere microbial communities from Carex aquatilis grown in University of Washington, Seatle, WA, United States - 4-21-26 metaG | ecosystem: Host-associated > Plants > Roots > Rhizosphere... | reverse complement strand
AAGGCGAAGGTCAGCTTGGGCGACCGGGATCGGGGCGATCGGGGCCTGGATGGGGCGGGCGGCGTGGGACGACTCCCTTTGGACGAGCCAAACGCCCGGCGAGGCCAAACGCGTGAGGAGGATGGGGAGTTGCCGCCGCCGGCGCCAGGGGGATTTGCGGCCCAAGCGGGCGGTCGGGCGCCTGCACTCTGAGCGAACGGCCAGATTTTCGCCTTAATATGCGGCGTTTCCGACCAGCAATGACAAGGCCTGGAACCGCGCCCGTCAACAGAGCGCTCTATCGTCCATGCTCAGTTTCCAGCTGAGACAGGAGGCAAGCCATGTCGCACGCATCCCCCCCGCAAAGCGTCGCCGCGGTGGCCAAGCCCGATGATCACGCCTGGCGTGGACGCACCCTTCTGGCTTGCGCCTTGCTGGGTGGAGGGGTGATCGCGCTGGGCGCGGCCAATCTCGACTGGAGCGCCGGTCCGGCCATGGCGCTCGGCCAGATGGCGGGCATGATGGCGCCCCTGGCGGTGCTGGGCGCCGTGGTCTGGGGCGTGGCCTCGGCCGGCCGCAAGCCCTAGGCTTTCCACGGCCGGCCCAAGGCCAGCCCAAGGCCAGCAACGGCCTTCCGAGCGGCGGAGCGGCGTGCTAACCGGGCCGTGCTGCGGAGGGCCCGTAGCTCAATGGTTAGAGCCGGCCGCTCATAACGGTCTGGTTGCTGGTTCGAGTCCGGCCGGGCCTACCGCAGCGCTCCCAAGGCGCTGCTTTTCCACAACTTCCTGAACTTAAATAGCTTCTCAGCGCCCGCTGTGCCACATTATTGTGCCACAATGGATGAGAACGAGTTGGCGAAGTACCCAGGCCTCTTTCGGCGCGGAGGCAAGTGGCAGGTGCAGAAGAGGGTCCCGATCTGTCGCCTATATGGCATGGCTTCGAGAGGAGTATGACAACGTCGTTCCAATGTTCGCCCCGTACCTCAAGCTCGAAGGAAGAAAAGGGAGCTGACACGCGGTGATCGGTTACAAGCATGTGCCTCTGGCCAGTCCGCCATCAGCGGACCCTGAGCAGTTCCAGCGGATGTTCGAGACTGGCGAGACGATCCGGATAGGCTCGTTCGCTTACTATCGGGCAATGGAGAATGATCGCGCCGATCCCGATGAAGGTTTAGCGACGAATGGCTTTCAGTTCCCGGCCGCCGGGGCACTTACCGATCCGCGTTTCGCGCTCGCGAGAGCTTCAATGGGGTTGTCATGGCAAGGATTTCACCCCAACGCCAACGTCTACATTCAAAACATGTCGGTAGCGCGTGCGACCCCGCCGGCTCATTTGTTTTGTTGTTCTTGGGAGCCGGACCAGTCTCTCGTCAAAGAGGGTCAAGCCATCTTCGAGATTGCGGATTTGGATGAGTTCGCAAACGCGCTCGTCCGCGCCAAGCGTGTCCTCGGGTCTTTTACTGTAGATCGGGTAGTGTACGAAAATCGCAGACGTGATCCGTTCGGCCCTGACGGACCGGCCGTCGTTGGTCCATTCCGCAAATCTGACTTGTTCAGCCAAGAGCGTGAAATTCGCATTGTTTGGCATACTGCGGGCTATCTCAGGCCCCCTGTCCTAAACATCACCGCTCCAGAGTGCGCAGCGTTCATTAAGCGCATCGCCTGATCCTCGTCAGGTGCCATCATCCCGCTGCCCCATAACGACGGTCTCTATGATCATTTCGCGAGGCCAGACTATTCCCAACTGAGCGTCCAGCGGGTCCTTCGCGACTTTGCGCCCGGAATAGATGCCGATCATCATCGTCAGAGCGCTCTCCCCGCCGAGGAAATGGCCGTTGTCCATTTCATGATAGCCCCAACTTCGCCGGATGACTGGCGCGCCTGACATGCCGGGACGCGACGCAGTGTCGATCAGCCGAAAGGGTTTGGACGCTTGATGTCCGAGGCGAGGAACTCCCCTAACCCCGAGCATCACACACTCCTGCTGGAGGTCTGGCCGCCAAACCGCCTCCAGCGGCTGCTGGGCGGCACCACATGTCCCAGCGCTCTTACGATTGCGTCTGCCGTCGCCGAAATGCGGCTGGGCGGCTTACTCGACGGAGGTAACCAGCGATGAACGCTGGTCAGTGGCCAAACATCCGACCTCTGAGGGCCTCACAAGTTCCGTCGAAGCCAGGGAACAAAGATGCCGACGAAATACCCATCAGGCTCAAGTCGTTGAAGACCTTCGCGCGTTCGGATGCATGAAGATCGGCTGCATAGAGGAGCTGTAATCCGATCTGCTGTTCCCAAAAATGTATATATGTCTCGATGTCGTCGATATTGGTCAGAGTAGATAATGCCTGTTGAGGGATCATCCGCTTGTTCTCGATCCCCAAAAGCTCAATAACACTTAAGTGGGGCGGAAGAAATGTTAGACGGTCAAATTGTTGAACCTTCGCCACCCAGGTTTCTCGATCAAAAATGTAAACGCGGACCTTCTGATCGGGCGGTGTGCGTTCCCGGAAGGCGAAGAAGGCACTAATGAACGGAGAAGTTGACCAATCAAGCAGTGGCGTCGGATAGCCGTGGTGCTGCATCAAGTTGTAGAAGGCACCCGTTTGTTGAGGGTCGCTCAAATTGAAGAGATGTTGGGTTTGTGGTGTCAGGTGCCGGTGGAGCAGGGGAACGTCCTCGTCCACATAGCGCACCAGATCGGACCTGCGGGTACGGTGGAACGATGTCCTCAATCTGTTTAGGCACGGCTGGCCCCGGTATATAAACCGCCGTGCGTTCAGCCCGGCGACGTAGTCCTTAAACGACGCCCAATCGGTCACCTCAGGAAGCGGTTCGACGCCGGACGGTCTTGAGCCATCATGGAAGGTCAATCTCCCTTGTCCATCGGTGCTTAGCTCGCCCAATTCCGGGTGGGCGAACCTAGTCACGTAGCTGACATCCAAGAGGCCATCCTCGGCTAGGCTCATCTTGATGTCGGCTTGCCCGCCGTGAACCGCGTTGGGATAGGCGACGTTCATATGTCCTGGCTGGATCACCGAACCCCGCCGATCCAGCGGAGCGATCTGCACACCCTTGAGTTCTGCCGTACCCGTTTTGTCGGGCGTCCTGATCATCGCGACGGTGCCGGGAAGTGAAAGATCGTGGGGAAAGTAGAGGGCGTGACCCCGATAGTGGTCGCCCTCTTCATCGAGATCGACCACGGCGACCCCTTCGGTGGTGCCCGTGATCGGCCCGATCCATTGCCCGTACATGGGTACCCCCTCAAAGCGGCGTTGCTGCTCGCTGATGGTGCAACTTGAAGTCCGAGATTTGCAACCGGGCGCTAATCCGGTATGCTGGCTACAAGACTGTGCCACCGAGCTGTGCCACTTTCGACGCCCGCAGTGGACGCAAGTAGTTGATTTTATTCAGGTGTGGGGCGCCCCGGTTCCGATCCGGCCGGGCCTACCGCAGCGATTCCTGCGCCGTCGTCAGCGCTGCGAGATCCCGCTTCACCCGCGCCAGCACGCCCGGCCAGTCGCCGGCGGTGTCCTGGCGGTAGACGGTGGCGGAGGGATACCAGGCCGTGCGCGTCGGGTGCAGGGCGTAGCGCCAGTCGGCGGGGATGCGGGCCAGGATCCACACCGGCTTGCCCAGCGCGCCGGCCAGGTGCGAGACGGCGGTGTCGACGCTGACCACCAGGTCCATCTGCTCGATCAGGGCGGCGGTGTCGGCGAGATCGGCGATCTGGTCGCCGACGAAAGTCATGTCCGGCCGCGCCTCCAGCGCCAGGCGGTCGGCCTCGCGCACCTCCTTGTGCAGCAGCAGGTAGGACGGGCCCAGCGGCAGGGCGCGCAGCAGATCGGCCAGAGGGATGCTGCGGCGGGCGTCATTGCCCTGGGTGGGGTTGCCGCTGGCGCAGACGCCGATCTTGAGCGGCGAAGCGGGCAGGGCGCCCTGCCAGCGCGCGGCGGCCTCGGCGGGGACAGACAGATAGGCGCCGTCCGGCGCGTGGGGCTGCGGCAGGCCGAGCGCCACGGGCAGGCTCATCAGCGGGCAGTGCACATCGAGCGGCGGCAGGGGATCGCTGCGGATGATCACCCGACTCACCCCCGGCGCGCCGGCGAACAGCCGCTGCAGGGCCTGGAACGCCTCGACCACCACCGTCGCGCCGCGCTCGGCGACGAGCGGTGCGTAGCGGATGAACTGGATGGCGTCGCCCATGCCCTGTTCGCAGTGCAGGAGGATGGTCTTGCCCGGCAGGTCCTCGCCCTGCCAGCGCGGCATGGCCAGGGGGCGGCCGGGGCCGAGCGCGCCCGGCACGCGCCAGCGCGCCTCGTGGTCGCGCCAGCCGTCTTCGAAATGGCCGAGCTCCAGGTGGCAATAGGCGCGGTTGACCTGCAGGCGGGGCTGGTCGGGCTGCAGCGTCAGGGCCGCGTCGTAGCTGGGGATGGCGTCGGCGTTGCGACCCAGCGCGTAGAGGGCGTTGGCGCGCGCGGCGTGGGCGGGCGCGATGCGGGGGTCGAGCCGGAGGGCGCGGTCGGCGGCCTCGATGGCCTCGGCGCTGCGGCCGAGCCCTTGCAGGGCGGCGGCGAGATTGACCAGGGCGGCGAGGTCGCGCGGATCGTGGGCGATGGCCTTGCGGAAGGCGTCGCACGCCTCCTCGAGGCGGCCGAGGCGATTCAGGGCCGCGCCGCGGTTGGTGAAGGCGTCGGCGAAGCCCGCGGCCAGGGCCTGGTCGGCCAGGGGCAGGGCGGCGGGCGCATCGCCCAATTGCAAATGGCACGCGGCCAGGGCGTTCAGCACCTCGCCGTCGGCCTGCGCCGCCTGCAGGGCGTCCGCGGCGCCGCGCCAGTCGCTCCGCGCCGCCAGGGTCAGGCCGAGACCCCGCGCCACCCTCGGCCCCGGCGCGATGCCGACCAGGCCGTGCAGCAGCTCTTCGGCCCCGTCCAGCCGGCCTGACAGCCGCAGGTCGTCGGCGAGGCGGAGCAGTTCCTCGATCTGGGCTGCGATGGCTGGATCGGACATCGGCTCAGCCAATCAGATTCCCACCACGCTCGGCAAATCAGGAGCCGAGGCGCTTCTGCAGTCGACGGAGCTCGGGTTTCCGGGCCACTGTCGCGCGAAGCAACGCATGAGTTCGAGGCATGATCAACGTCTTCCCATCCGAGGCGTCGCTGGACGATGCGGTGTGGATCGACCTGAGGTCGCCGACGGACGAGGAGCGGGCCGAGGTCGAGCAGGCCACCGGGGTCATGGCGCCCACGCGCGATGATGTCAGCGCCATCGAGGCGTCCAGCCGGCTGCAACGCGTGGGCGCGGTGTTGCGCCTGTCTTCGCCCCTGTTGGCCGCCGGCGAGGCGTCGCACCTGTCGCCGGTTGGTTTCGTGCTGACGCCCGAGCGGCTGGTCACCGTGCGCTTCGACCACTTCGGCGCCTTCGAGCTGGCGGCGGCGCATGCGCTGGACGATGAACAGATCACGGGCCTTGGGATCTTCACCTGCCTGTTCGAATCCATCGTCGACAAGGTGGCCGACGCCCTCGAGGACTGCGGCGGCGAACTCGATCAGGTGTCGCGCGCCGTGTTCCACCAGAAGAACCGCCGCCGGAACGCCGACAAGACCGAGCTGTTCCAGCGCCAGACCCTGGCGCGCGTGGGCCGCGTGGGCGAGCGCGCCTCGCAGATTCGCGACGTGTTGCTGGGCGTGGGCCGCATCGTGTCCTTCGTGCTGGAAGTGGGGCATGACAAGGCGCCCGAACGGATCACCGTCCGGCTGAAGGCCGTGCGCCAGGACATCGCCTCGCTCAACGATTACGAGGCGCACCTGGCGAACAAGGTGCAGTTCCTGCTCGACGCGGTGCTCGGCTTCATTACCATCTCCCAGAACGACATCTTCAAGGTCCTGACCGTGGCGTCGATCGTGGGCATCCCGCCCACCTTGATGGCGGGGATCTACGGCATGAACTTCAAGACCATGCCCGAATTGAACTGGGCATGGGGCTATCCGTTCGGCTGGGCCATGATCGTCGTCAGCGCCCTGATCCCCCTCGCGTAGTTCAAGTGGAAGGGGTGGGTTTAGCCATTTCAAAGATCTCTGATATTTGGAATAGTGGGTTTTCGGGCGATCGTTCTTGTGGGGGCGAACATGAAGCCGGAGCCTTTGCCGCGCGGCATCCTCGCCGCCAACGGCCTGATCGTGTTCGAGGGTCTTCTGCGGGTCCTGCGCGCCGCGGGCGACACCTATGGCCACGACTATGAAGCCATACTGATCTACTGGTCGGTGGTGGTGGCCAGTGTGGGGCGCCTGCTGCGCAACGACGACCAGGTCAAGCTGATCGAGGGCGGCGGCGGTCCCCTGCCGCCTGAGGAGCACCATCCCGTGAGCGCCCGCGCCATCGCCGAGGCCACCGGCCTGCCGCGCGAGACCGTGCGGCGCAAGATCGCGACCCTGGTGAACGACGGCTATCTCGCCCAGGACAGCCGCGGGGTGCGCACCGTGCCAGGCCTTCTGGATCAGCGCGGCAACGGATTGTTCGTCGCCACCGCCAGCCGCGAGATCAAGCGCATGGCCCAGGCCATGGAGACCATGCTGCAGCTGTCGGAGCGGACGTCGGGCAAGCCGGAGACTTGAGCTGTCAAGCTTGCGACCCAAACTGGGCTCCAGAGGGTAGCGTGGCTTAGCCGGAAGCACTATCTGCGCGCCAACAACGTACCCTCCCCGACATAGCGATGCCGCCGCCGCGTTCCTGGCGACGCAGCGCCTCATCCGGTTCCAACATGACCCATCTGACGAACATCAGTGAGGAGGCCAGCCTCGTGCTGGTCAGCGAATTGATCTCGGCGCTGGAGCAGGAGCGCCAGTCCAACGGCCAACCCAGCCTCGTCGCCGCCCTCAAGGCCGCCATCGCCGACGCCTGGAGCCGGAATCCCGGCGCCGCGCCCGGCCTGCGCATCGGCCTGGCGGACGCCCAACTCGTGCTCGAGTGGGTGGAGAAAACCGCCGCCGAGCGGGACTATCCCGACGATCCGCATTTCGGCGATCTCGTCGCCAAGGCCGAGCCGTCCAAAGTCTGATCAGTCCATCGACGGCTTGCCGCGCCCGGCCTTGACGCCGGCGCGGCTGGCCTTGCCCTGCAGACGCCTCAGCTTCGAGGCATAGGTCGGCTTGGTGGCCTTGCGGGGCTTGGGCCGTTCACCGGCCTTGCGGATCAGCTCGACCAGCCGCTCGATGGCGGCCTGGCGGTTGAGTTCCTGCGAGCGGTGTTCCTGGGCGAACAGCACCAGCACCCCGTCCAGGGTCAGGCGCGATCCGGCCAGCCGCTCCAGCCGGGCGCGCACGTCCTCGGGCAGGGAAGGAGAGCGGCGGACGTCGAACCTCAGCTCGATGGCGGTGGAGGTCTTGTTGACGTGCTGACCGCCGGGACCGGAGGCGCGGGCGTGGCGCAGCTCGATCTCGTCGTCCTCGATCGCCAACCGGTCGGTGACGGTGATCACGGCGCGTCGCCAGACACGGGGCCGAACAGCGGCAGGGACAGGGACGGCGCCGGCTCGGGCGAATCCCGCGCCACCTTCAGCCTGCCCGCCGGCGTTGGCCGCAGGAGCCCGGATTCCGGCGCGCCGGACAGCCAGTCGGCCCAGGCCTCGCGCGGCAGCAGCACGACCTGGCGGTTGTGGTAGGGCGCCATGTCGGGGCCCGGTTCGGTGGTGAGCAGGGTGAAGCGCTCGGACCCATCCGGGTAGCGCCGCCACAGCCCGGCCAGGCAGAACCATGGCTGGGCCGCCTCGGTGAAGCGCCAGCGGGTCTTCCTCGAGCCGGTCTGGGGCGAGGCATTGCCGGTGAATTCGTAGAAGGCGGTCGCCGGCGCCAGGCAGCGGCCGCGGTCATCGGCGTTGGCGAACCGGCGCCCTTCGGAGCGGAAGTTGGTCACGGGCCCGGCCTTGGGCCGCTCGTCGATGAGCCCCCAGCGCAACTGGACGAGTTCGCAGCCGTCGCCGAACGGACGCACGATCGGGGCGGAGTCGGTGGGCCGGATCGCCTCGAACAGAGGCAGGTTCGGCGCGGACTGCGGCTCTGGCTTCAGCACCGGCCGGCCCACCTGGCCGAAGGCGCGGACCAGGTCGGCGAAGCTGACGGTGTTCTCGAACAGGTTGCACATGCGGCTGGACGCCTTGCCAGAGGCTAGTCGGCGGAGCGAATCTCCGCCCCTCTATACCCTGATCCGCTCGCGGCGCGCTCAGGACGCCCAGAACTCAGAGGGTCCAGGGCTTGATCTGGGCGGCGCTGAGATCGGCCAGGCGTTCGCCGCCGCTCTGGCCGCGCCAGATCGCCTTCAGGCGCGAGGCCAGCAGGCTGCGGTAGATCTCACAGCCCTCGTCGATGCCATGGGCGTCATCGGCCTTCAGGGCGTCCTCCAGGGTCTCCTCGATGTCCGACAGCTCTTCGCTGGACTGGATTTCGGTGTGCAGCTCGACGGCGGCGCGCATGAGGAACAGCAGCGGGCCGTGGATGTCCTCGGCCTCGCGAGGCAGGCGCACGTCCAGGAACAGGGTGAGGCGCGGGCGCACCAGCCGACCGCTGATATCGAGGCGGCTGACGGCCTCCTCGACCAGGTCGTCGGAGACGGCCGACGGCTGCAACAGGTCCGGATCGATGATCATGGCGTGTTCCAGGCCTCTTCGGTGGCCTCGCGGCCGGCCCCTCGCCGACCCGCCGTAGCAACGCATGACGGCGGATTTAGCTTCGCTGCAGTCGTTTGTCAGGCGGCTTTGTGCTGCAGCACCGCCGACAGGCAGCCCATCAGGTCCGCGGCGGTGATGGGCTTGGCCAGGTGGCGATCGGCGCCGGCGGCCAGGGCCTCGCGCACCTGATGGGGCATGGCGTCGGCCGTCAGCGAGACGATCGGCGTGCGGGGCCGGCCGCGTTTGGCCTCCAGGGCGCGGATGGCGCGGATGGCGGTCAGGCCGTCCATCACCGGCATGTGGGTGTCCATCAGGATCAGGTCGAAGGCGCAGCCGCCGTAGGCGTCCACCGCCGCCTGGCCGTCGCCGACGATCACCAGGTCGACGCTGTCGCCCAGGATGGCCTGGATGACTCGCTGGTTGACCGGATGGTCCTCGGCCAGCAACACCTGCTGGCGGCGATCGCCGGTCGTCAGCACGTTCGACGCCTCGGGCTCGGGCGCCGCCTCGATCATCCGCCTCGGCGCGATGGGCAGGGTGAGGTGAAGGGTGAAGGTCGTCCCGCGGCCCGGCTCGGACTCGCAGTCGATCCGTCCGCCCATCATCTCGGCCAGTTCGCGGCTGATGGCCAGGCCCAGGCCGGTGCCGCCGAAACGGCGGGCGACTGAATTGTCGGCCTGCTCGAAGCGGCGGAACAGGCGCGCCTTGACCGTGTCGTCGAAGCCCGGTCCGGTGTCGCTCACGACCACGATCAGGTCGGCCTGCGCGGGGTTTTGCAGATTGCGGGCGAGCTTCGCCTCCACCCGAACCTTGCCCACCTCGGTGAACTTCACCGCATTGCTGATCAGGTTGGAGAGGATCTGGCGGATGCGCAGGGCGTCGCCGGCGACCGGTCCGCGGTAGGTCAGGTCGAAGTCGACCTCGAAGCCGACGTTCTTCTTCTGGGCGATGCTCTCGAACAGATAGCTGGCGGCGCTGACCGCATCGCCGGCGTCTAACGGTTCGAGCGTCAGGCTGAGACCGCCGGCGTCGGCGCGGGCCAGGTCGAGCACGTCGGACAGGATGCCGTTCAGCGCGCGGCCCGAGTTCTGGATCATGTCGACCATCTCGCGCTGGCCGGGCAGCAGGCCCGTGCGGCCCAGGGCGTCGGCCAGGCCGATCACGCCGTTCAGGGGCGTGCGGATCTCGTGGCTCATGTTGGCCAGGAAGCGGGTCTTGGCCACGGCCGCCTCGTCGGCCCGGCGACGGGCGAGACGGGCGATCTCGGTGCGGCGCGCCAAAAGACGGCGCGTGCGGCGCAGGTTGGCCAGGGCGCCGGCGGCGGGCTGGCCGGTGAGGAACACCACCGCCACGAACATCTGCACCCACTGGATCTTGTCGTAGGTGTCGGGGCGCGGACC
>Ga0265338_10011821_pt1 | contig 10034 bp, 6 predicted proteins | sample 42126metaG_FD_193579 | JGI IMG/M metagenome (GOLD analysis project Ga0265338, IMG submission 193579) | Rhizosphere microbial communities from Carex aquatilis grown in University of Washington, Seatle, WA, United States - 4-21-26 metaG | ecosystem: Host-associated > Plants > Roots > Rhizosphere >... | reverse complement strand
GTCGCGGGATCAGCATGCCGCCGAGGACCGCAAACGTCACGATATGCGAGAACGGCAGCAGACACACCAGGACCGCCGCCTGGAGCGTCTTGACCGGGGCGGCCGCCGCCTGCGCCGGCGGCACCTCGCCGGGGCCGCCGAAGACGGCATCCAGCACGATGAGGCCGATGGGGAAGGTGAACAGCAGTCCCCGTTGGGGGCTGAACATGTCGATGAGCGACGCTTCGAAATTGAAATAGGGGAAAAACAGCAGTCCATCGGCCAATGCCGCCGGATTCAGGTAAGGCGGCTTGAAGCAGAAGTAGTGGATGACGTTGACGAGCGTCGTGTTGAGAAAGAGGAAAATGATGCATGCCAGCATGATCCACCGGGACGACAGCCCGAGCCATTTGCGGAACATGGCCCAGAGGGAGGCGACCATGATCATCGCGCTCAGGCAGTTCATCGCGAGAATCGCGTTCACGGCGCGGAGCCCCAGCTGCTGCAGGTGGGCCAGCCAGAAATCGACGAGAAAATGGTACTTCAGCGGATAGGGCGGCATGTCCAGGTCCATCGGGGGGAAGCGATGGGCGTTCAACAACGCGTTCGTCACCGAGAGGTGAAAGGCGGTGTCATCGAAGTTGAAGGTGGACCAGACGTGGTTGTGCTCGTCGATGTCGAGCCCGCCATAAAACCGGATGAGCACAAAAACGAAGACGAACAGGCAGGCGAAGTCCCACCGGGAACGCAGCAGCCCCTCCACGCGGGCGGCCAGGGACGGGGCCGCCGGGGAAGGCGCGCCCGCGAGCCCGCCGACCGACCAATATAGCGTCGCCGCCAGCAGCGCCGACCAGGACGCCAGCAAATATAGCCGACCCCAGCCAAAGCCGACGTAGAACAGAAAGTTCAGCCAGTTGACCAGGAAGAGCGTGAGCCCCAGCGAGAGGAGGTAGCCGAAGAAGCCGGCAAACCCGTCCAGCAGGCGCACCTGGGTCCGCAGATGGTACGCCAGCACGAAGACGAGGGCGACATAGATCAGGGCAAGCATGGGGCAGTTCCAGGGGGTGACGACGTCACCCGCGCTTGCGACAATGCCCGTACCGGTACGTTTCGCACCGGCAGGCCTCGGCGAGTGCTCCGGGGTGGGGTCGGATCACATTACCGGACGGCGGGACCGGTTCAATTCCTTTTCCCGGTACGCGGGAAAATGGCCCGGCCGACCCGACCCGCCACCGGCCCTATTTCAGCTTCACCCGGCGCACGGCCGTCTCCCCGCCCCGGCTGGTCAGGACCACAAACTCCGTGCGGTTCTGGTCGGCCTCGATCGCGGCCAGGGCGCCGATCGCCTCGGCGTAGGTCCGGGTCTCGCGCCCGTCGATCTCGCGGATCCAGTCGTCCATCTCTAGTCCGCCCACGGCGGCGGGGCTGTTGGACTTGACGAACTCGACGATGACGCCGGCCCGTGCGGCCTGCTTGACGCGCCGGACGACCGCGTCGCCGTAGAGGAATTCCCGCACGGTGAAGCCGAGGCGCTCGAAATACCGCCGGTCGGCCTCGCGGATGATGCGCGGTTCGTCCCCAAGCGTGACCTTGAGGTCGAGCCGCCGGCCGCCGCGCAGCACGGTGAGGGCCAGCTCATCGCCCGGCCGGCGCGCGGCGACCATCCGCTCGACGTACGTCGCGACGACCTGATCGGGTTTGAAGCGCGGCAGCGGCCGGCCGTCGAGGGCCACGATGATGTCGCGCGCCTGCACGCCGGCCCGCTCGGCTGGGCTGCCCTCCAGCGCCTCGCTCACCACCAGGGCCGACTGGTTCTCCAGCTGGAGGAAGCGGGCGACGTCGGGATCGACCGGCTCCAGCCCGAAGACCCCCAGCCACGACAATGGCCGGCCCGCGACGTTGCGCGGGATGCGGCCCAGATATGGCAGGACCTCGTCCGCCAACAGGAAGACGCTGCTCTCCTCCACGTTGACGAGCACAACCGAGGCGCCGCGCTCCTGGCGGGAAAACAGGAGGAAATTCTGTCCGAATGAATTCAGATTGAGGCCGACGAACGCCCCGTCCCGGTTGAACACCGGCAGGCTCGGGCTGCCGATCTCGGAGGCGGCGACCGCCGTCATCTGCGGCAGCGGCTCGATCAGGGCGATGCGGCTCATCAGGAAATAGGGGCGGAAATCTTCGTCCTTGCCGCGCAGCCCGATGCTCCAAACCTCTTCGGCCAGGCGCGGCGCCGGCGTGCCCGGGCGCACCCAGGCGGTGACCGGCACCAGGTCGGGACGCAACTTTTCCTCCGCCCGCACGAAATGCCACCCGGTGAGCGCGTCCTGGCCCAGATACACCGCCGCGTACGGGACGGAGGAGTTGGGCCGGTAGACCTTGAAATCCTTGAGCCGGCTGACCGGAATCCGCGAATCGATGGCCGAGGCCGGGAGGATGATCGTGCCCTGGGCGTCGATGCAGACGCCGGGCACGGCGACCGGCTGGCGGTCGAGCTCGTTCTCGGTGAGGAACTCGACGGTGACGCAGGAGCGGACGCGCTCAGCCAGAAGATCGGGCAGATCAGCGGCGCGCAGCGAGAGGCCGGCGGCGAGCACCACGCCGGCGACCCGCAGGCGCCGGAACGCCGGGAGCAGGCGAAAGACGGAGGCGCGGCTCATGGCTTGAGGACGTAGAGGGAGATGCGGCGATCGCGCAGGGCCTCGACCAGGACGGTCTCCGGTTTCGCCGCGAACCTCTCGTAGGCGGCTTTGAGCATGGCCAGGTCCGTGATCGGCTGCTGGTTGATCTTGGTCACGATGTCGCCAGCGGCCAGGCCCGCCACGCGGGCCGGATAGCCGGCCTGCACGCCCAGCACGATCACGCCCGTGTCGTCGTCGAGCTGGTTCTCCCGGGCGTAGGCGCGCGAGACCTTGCGGACGCCGAGGCCCCACTTCTCAAAGGCCCATTCCTCGCCCACCCGGCTCTCCAGCTTTTCAGTCACCACGGGAACCTCCAGAGTCTGGCTGCCGCGCTTGAGGGTGAGCCGCACGGTCGAGGCGACCGGCAGACTGGCGATCATGTTCTGGATCGGCGGAAGCTGCTCGGGAAAGCGCCCGTCGACCTTGTGGCCGTTGACGGCCAGCAGGATGTCGCCGCCCCGGAGGCCGGCGCGCGCGGCCGGCGAGCCCGGGTCGACGCTGTTGATGAGCAGGCCGGTGTTGAGCGCGAGCGCATAGAAGTGCTCGAGGTCCTGCAGGGTGCCGGGCACGAGGCCGATGTAGCTGCGGGTGATGCTGCCGTGCTCGACCAAGCCATCGACGATCCGCCGCGCGGTGTTGGACGGGATGGCGAAGCCCAGGTTGTCGGCCCCGAAGAAGCCGCGGGAGTTGATGCCGACGACGCGGCCGTCCTCCGTGACCAGGGGGCCGCCGCTGTTGCCGGGATTGATGGCGGCGTCGGTCTGGAGCCAGGTGTTGAAGGCACCCGTCTCGTAGCCGCGCACGCCTTCGTTGTCCTCGAAGTACCGCCGGTTGTTCGAGATGATGCCCCGCGTCACCGTGCGGGTGAGGCCGTAGGGCGTGCCGACGGCGTAGACGGTCTGGCCGGCGTAGAGCGCATCGGAGTCGCCGAAGGTGGCGGGCTGGAACGTGAGTCCCCGGCGCCTGACCTCGTCCAGGTTGAGGCGGATCAGGGCGAGGTCGGTCCAATGGTCCCAGCCGACCAGCTGCGCGTCGACCCGCTCGAGGCTCGGCAGGGTGATGGAGATCTCGACGGCGTGCGGACTGGCGACGTGCGCGTTGGTCAGCACCAGGCCCTCCCGGGAGAGGATCACGCCCGAGCCGACGCCGGCGACAAAGCGGCGCGCCCCCGCCTCGAAGGTGACCTCGCGCACATCGATGCGCACGACGGCCTCGAGCAGCCGGTTGAAGCCGGAACTCATCGCCGCGCCTGCCGGCGCGGGCGCCAGCCACGGCGCGAGCACCAGCACGGCGGCCGCCCGGATGATTGACCGGGCGCGGGATTCGTTCAGAGTGGCGGGTTTCACGCGATGGCTACCGAGAGCAAAGACTATGACTTTCAGAAGATTGAGCCACATTGGCAAACCTTCTGGGAGGAAAACCAAACGTTCCGGACGACCGACGACACGTCGAGACCGAAATACTACGTGCTCGACATGTTCCCGTACCCTTCGGGCAGTGGACTGCACATCGGCCATCCCGAGGGATACACGGCCACGGACATCGTGGCCCGGCACCGGCGGGCGCGCGGCTGCAACGTCCTCCACCCGATCGGCTGGGATGCCTTCGGCCTGCCGGCCGAGCAGCATGCGGTGAAGACCGGCGCCCACCCGCGCACCAACACGGCCGCGAACATCCGCACCTTCCGCCGCCAGCTGAAATCGCTGGGGTTCTCCTACGACTGGGACCGCGAGGTCGACACGACCGATCCCACGTACTTCCGGTGGACGCAGTGGATCTTTCTGCAGCTGTTCCGCCGCGGCCTGGCCTATGTCGACGAACGCCCCGTGTGGTGGTGCCCGGAGCTGAAGACCGTGCTGGCCAACGAGGAGGTCGTGGAGGGCCGCTCGGAGGTCGGCGGTCATCCAGTGGAGCGGCGCAACCTGCGCCAGTGGGTGCTGCGCATCACGGCCTACGCCGACCGGCTGCTGGCCGGGCTGAAGGACCTCGACTGGCCCGAATCCACCAAACGGATGCAGGAAGCCTGGATCGGCCGCAGCGAGGGGGCGGAGGTGGCCTTCGCCCTCGATGATCCCGCCCTCGGCCGCCTGACGGTCTTCACGACCCGGCCCGACACCCTTTTTGGCTGCACCTACATGGTGCTGGCGCCCGAGCACCCGCTCGTGCCGGCCCTGACCACCCCGGCGCAGCGCGCGGTGGTGGAAGCCTACCGGCGGACCGCGACCACCAAGAGCGACCTCGAACGGACGGACCTCGCCAAGGAGAAGACCGGGGTGTTCAGCGGCAGCTTCGCCCGCAATCCGGTCAACGGCGCCCGCGTGCCGGTCTGGATCGCCGACTATGTGATCATGGGTTACGGCACCGGCGCGATCATGGCGGTGCCCGGGCAGGACCAGCGCGACTGGGATTTCGCGCGGCGGTTCAACCTGCCGATCCTCCGCACCGTCGAGCCGCCGGCGGGATTCAACGGCGAGGCCTACCCGGACGACGGGCCGGCCATCAACAGCGCCAACGCCGAAGTCTCGCTCAACGGGCTCGGCATCGCGGCCGCCGCGGAGCGCATCATCGCCTGGCTCGCCGGGAAGCAGCTCGGCCGGCCCAAAGTCAATTTCAAGCTGCGCGACTGGCTCTTCTCCCGCCAGCGCTACTGGGGCGAGCCCTTCCCCATCGTCTGGGTGAACGAGGCCGATTACCGCCGCGCCCTCGCGCACGGCCGCGTGCCGCAGCCGCCGGAGGCGGTGACCTACACCCAGTCCGGCCGGTCCTTCTTCGCGCTGGGCCTGCCCGATGGCGCCCTGCCCCTCCAGCTGCCGGAGGTCGCCTCCTACCTGCCCGCCGGCACCGGCGAGAGCCCGCTGGCCAACGTGACCGCCTGGGTGGACATCTGGTATGACTTTGCCACCGGCGCGGCCGTGCCGGCGACGCAACCGCGGCCGGCCGGCGACACCTGGGTCAGCGCCCGCCGCGAGACCAATACGATGCCTCAGTGGGCCGGCTCGTGCTGGTATTACCTGCGTTATCTCGATCCGAAGAATCCTCACGCCATCGCCGACCGCCGCCTGCTCGAGTACTGGGGCTCGCCGGATCTCTACGTCGGCGGCGCCGAGCACGCGGTGCTGCACCTGCTCTACGCGCGTTTCTGGCACATGGTGCTGCACGACCTGGGCGTCGTCCCGCAGCCGGAGCCGTTCCGAAAGCTTTTTCACCAGGGAATCATCCTCGGAGAAGACGGCGAGAAGATGTCCAAGAGCCGCGGGAATGTCATCAACCCCGACGCCGTCATCCACGAATACGGCACCGACTCGCTGCGCCTCTATCTCATGTTTCTGGGTCCGCTCGAGGCCATGAAGCCCTGGAATCCGCGCGGCATCGAGGGCGTCTTCCGGTTTCTCCACAAGGTCTGGCGCGAGTGCCTCGACGAAGACGGGCGGCCGAACCCCAAGATCACCGCGGGCACGCCCGAATCGCCGGACATCGACCGCCTGCTCCACGAGACGATCAGGAAGGTGGGCGACGACATCAACGCCCTGCGTTTCAACACCGCCATCTCGCAGATGATGATCTTCGTGAACGCGCTCCAGAAGGCGCCGGCGGCCCGCCGGCAGACCGTGCTCGCGTTCCTCCAATTGCTCGCTCCCTTCGCGCCCCATCTCGCGGAGGAACTGTGGGAGCGTCTGGGGGAGAAGCCATCCATCCAGAACGCACCCTGGCCGGCCTACGATCCCGCCAAACTTGTTGTCGAGCAGGTGAAACTCGTCTTCCAGGTGAATGGCCGTTTCCGGGGTGATCAACTCACCCCGCCCGGCCTTCCCGAAGCCGAAGCCGTTGCCCTGGCGAAGGCCAACCCCAAGGTCGCGCCGCACCTCGCCGGAAAGACTGTAAAAAAAGTCATTTATGTGCCGGGGAGGATCCTTAATCTTGTCGCCGAATAGTATTTCAAGTACTTTGCCTAAACTGGGGGGTTAACCCTACCCGATACCCCTCCAACGGATCACCCAGTTTACCAAGGCAACCCATGAAAACGGCAGGCAGACTCCTCTTCGGTGCGGCTCTTTGTTTTGTGCTGGCGGCGGCCGTCCGGGCCCAGCAAACCGTGCCGGGCAAGGCCTATGTGGCCGAAATCGACGGCGCGGTGACGTTCACGCAATCCGGCAAGGGCGTGCAGCTGAAGAAAGGCGAGTCGATCGTCGCCCAGGGCATGTGGATCGAGACCGGCCCCGGCGCATCCACGATCCTGGTCTATTCCAACGGCACGAGCATCTTTGTCGACGAGCAGACGATCGTCGAGATCCGCAAGTTCGTGCAGCAGCCCTTCCCCAGCGGCATCGACACCGCGGTCATCGAGCCGTCGGTTTCCGACACCATCGCCATGGTGAAGCAGGGTCGCGTGATCATCACCACCAACGAGCTCGCGGCCGGCACCTCCATGGTGTACCTGACGCCGCAGTCGCAGGTGAAGGTCCGCGGCAAGGAGGTCGTGATCGAGGTGCGCGATCAGGTGACCCGCGTGCTCATGCTGGCGGGTGACGCCACGGTGACCCCGCAGAATGCCGCGCCCGGCAGCGTCGGGCAGACGCTCCATGGCGGGCAGATGGCCATCATCCAAATTCAGGTCATGCCCTTGGACCAGGACGCAGCCAACAAGGTCTCGCCGCAGGTGGCCGCCGCCGAGCGCGCGCAGAAGGTTGTGGTTTTTGGCACCGTCAATGCCGACGGCGCGCCCGACATCGAGGCCCGGGCGGTCGTCCCGGTCAGTCCCCCGGTGCCGCTGACCGTCAGCCCCTCCACCCTCCGCACCGGAGGCTAGGCCTTCCCCGACCCTTGACCGCGGCTTCCCAGACCGGCCGGGCGATCGTGGTGATGGCGGTGGTCGCCGCCATCGCGCCGCGCGCCGCCGCGCTGATCGATTTCAACGACGGCCACGACCAGGTGACCGTCAACGCCTCCTACGGCATCGTCTACGACTCAAACGTCTTCGTGCACGCCGGCGGCGGGGGCGATACCAGCCAGGTGCTCACGCTCGGCGCCGACTACACCCGCCGCGCCGGTCTCATCGGCGTCAGCGCCTCGGTCGCCGTCGCCGCCGCCCGGTACGCGGATCTCACCACCGAGAACTTCACCAATCCCTCCTTCCACCTGAGCCTGAGCAAAGGACAGGGGCGGCTGACCGGCGGGGCGGACCTTTCCGTGCAGCGGGAAAGCCGCAGTGATGCCGCCGCCAACGTCCGCGCCACCTCGTGGAACTATGGCTCCTCGCTCAATGTGCGCTACCCGGTCAATGACCGCTACTACTTTACCAGCACGACCAGCTACAGCCTCCGCGATTACGTGGACAACGCCGCGCTGTTCAACCTGTCGTCCTACGCGGAGGCGGTCGACGTGTATTACGTGTACACGTCCAAGCTCGATTTTCTCGGCGGCTATCGCATCCGGCGGGGCGATGCCGAGGGCGGCTCGCACACCCTGGACCAGTCGCTGTCCCTCGGCGCCTCGGGCGGCATTCTCTCCAAGCTGAACGGCAGTGTGCGCGCGGGCTACCAATGGCGCGACGAGAGCGGCGCGTCCGGCGGCCGCTACGGCGCGCTCACGACGAGCCTCGCCCTCACCTGGCCGGTGAACAAGCGCGTGCTGGTCAGTGCCCTCGCGTCCAAGGATTTCACCACCACGGAGACGGACATCTCGGTCGACACCTCGGCCTTCAGCCTTACCACCAGCCTGAAGCCCGCCCTCAAGGTCAAGCTGGTCCTCGATGCCGGGATCGAATACTCCACCAGCAGCTTCCTCGGCCTCCGGGGCGGCGGCCGCGAGGACCATGCCTGGTCGTTCAATGCGGGCGTCAGCATCCCGCTTTTCTCCAAGGTCTCCGCGGCGGTCGCCTACACGTACACGGACAACCGCTCCAATGTCGCCTTTTCCCAGTTCACGCGTTACACCGTGACCTGCAATCTTTCCGTCCGCTATTGACCGCCATGCACCGCCTTCGCCGCCGATTCCTGATCGCCGCGGGCCTCGGAGTGCTCCTGTGGGGCCTGGCCACGGTCGCGCCCGCCGGCGCCCAGTCCGCGGCCGCCCCGTCCGCGGCGCCTGCCGCGCCCGAGCCGGGCCCGGGCGGCGCCAAGAACTTCATCTACCGGCTTACCAACACCGATCGCCTCCGCATCGTCGTGTTCGGGGAACCTGATCTGTCCACCCTTTCGCGCATCGACGCCCGGGGCAACGTCAACCTCTACCTGGTGGGCGACGTGCACGTCGCGGGATGCACGATCAACGAAGCGCAGCTGATCATCGAGTCCTCCTATCGCGACGGCCGCTACCTCCGCGCCCCGCAGGTCACGATCTCGGTCGAGGACTACGCGCCGCGCATGGTCACGGTCGACGGCCAGGTGAAGAGCCCCGGCCCGATCTCCCTCCCCACCGAATCGACCCTCACGGTCTACCAGGCCATCATCCGCGCCGGGGGCTTCACCGATGTCGCCAAGGGTTCGGCCGTCAGCATCACCCGCATCCTGCCCGACGGCACGAAAAAGGTCTTCACGGTCGACGTGGACAGCCTGATCCGGGGCCGGGACCGCAACCGGGGAAACGATGACACCCTCCTGCTGGAGCCGGGCGACATCATCTACGTCCCCGAACGCCTGATCTGAGGTCCCCCGTGCCTCTCCCTGTCATGCCGGAGTCGCCTGCCCCCGCCCCCGCCCCCGCCGCCGGCGCGGCCGCTGATCGCGACGAGCACGCCGTCGAGCGCCACACGCTGCGCGACTACTATATCATGGTCCGGGAGCGCCTGTGGATCGCGCTGCCGGTGGCGGTCCTGGTCGCCCTCCCGCTCGGCTACTACCAGATGCACGTGACGCCGATGTATGAGAGCCGCGCCACCATGCAGTTCGAGCGCCCCGACAAGATTGTCATGGTCGACCAGGTCATGGACCAGTCGCCCCGCTCCGAGATCGACATCAACACCTATCTCCAGCGCCTCAACAGCGCCAGCCTCCGCGCCAAGGTGCTCGAGTCGTTGACGCCGGATGAGATCAAGATCCTGCAGCGGCCCTACCTCAAGGACCTGCCCCCGGGCGCCGCTCCGCCGCCGCCCGGCGCCGCCCTGGGGGGCGTGTATGCCGAGCCGGTGCACGGCAGCCTCATCATCCTGATCACCGTCCGCCACCGCGATCCCGAGGCCGCCGCGCTCGTGGCCAACCGGTTTTACGCGCAATTCGTCAACTACCTGATGGCCAAGAGCGGCGGGTCCAACGAAGAGGCGGTCGCATTCCTGCAGAAACGCGCCCTGGAGCTGCAGAAGGAGTACCAGGAAAAGGAGGAGCGCCTGCAGGAATACAAGAAGAAGCACAACCTCATCTCGCTTGACGATAGCCTGAACAT
>Ga0265338_10011820_pt1 | contig 10034 bp, 3 predicted proteins | sample 42126metaG_FD_193579 | JGI IMG/M metagenome (GOLD analysis project Ga0265338, IMG submission 193579) | Rhizosphere microbial communities from Carex aquatilis grown in University of Washington, Seatle, WA, United States - 4-21-26 metaG | ecosystem: Host-associated > Plants > Roots > Rhizosphere >... | reverse complement strand
AAAGGCATCTACGACGTGGACGCGTTCCGGCAGGCCACGGCCGGCCGCTTTCCGGAGAATCTCATTCTGAGTCATGATCTACTGGAAAGCGGTTATGCCCGCTCGGCGCTGGTCTCCGATGTGGAATTGCATGAGGACCACCCCGCGAATTTCGCTGCCGAAATGAGCCGCCGCCATCGCTGGATCCGGGGCGACTGGCAGATCGCCGGTTGGCTCTTGCCACGAGTGCTCGGTTCGACCAACAAACGCCTGCCAAACAGCCTGACCGCGCTCGGTTGGTGGAAAATTTTTGACAATCTGCGCCGCAGCCTCGTGCCGCCCGCTCTGTTCCTGCTGTTGCTCAGTGGCTGGCTGATGGCGCCGGAGCCGACGGGTTTCTGGACGCGGTTTGTGCTCCTGTTGCTTTTACTGCCCCTGCTGTTTGCAATACTGGTAGAAGTGGTTCGCAAACCACGGGAACGGACCTGGGCCGTGCATCTGGACTCTGCCATGAAATCGCTGGGCCGGCAGTTGGCAGAGACCGGTCTCATGCTCAGCACGTTGCCCTATCGCGCCGTCATCAATCTGGATGCGATCCTTGATTCCGGCGCACGCAGGCTGTTCACCCGGCGCGGGCTGCTACTCTGGCACACACCGCGTTATGCGAAGCGCAACAACTGCACCACACTGTCCGACTTCCTTCAAGAGATGTGGGTCGCTCCGTTGTTCGCCGGGATCGGTATCACATGGCTCGCGCTGACACATCCCGGTGAACTGGTCATCAGTGGTCCGGTCTTGCTGCTGTGGCTGGTATCCCCCGTCGTCAGCTGGTGGATCAGCCAGCCACTTACGACCGACAAGCCAGCCTTATCCGACACGCAACACACATTTCTGCGCGGCATAGCCCGGCAAACCTGGCGCTACTTCGAAGTGCTGGTCAACGCGGAAGAGCATTGGCTGCCGCCTGACAATTTTCAGGAAGTCCCGGTCCCCGTGGTCGCCTCCCGCACCTCACCCACCAACATTGGCATGGCCTTGCTGGCCAATCTGGCGGCGGCCGATTTCGGCTACCTCTCCACCGCCCTACTGCTCGACCGCACGGACAAAACCATCACCACGATGGAACGGCTCGAACATTACCGGGGTCACCTATACAACTGGTACGACACGCGTACGCTAAAACCGCTGAGCCCGCTCTACGTGTCGAGTGTCGATAGTGGCAATTTGGCCGGAGCGTTGTATACCTTGCGAGCCGGGCTCTTGGAATTAAAAAGTCAACCGATCTTTTCGCCACGCGTTTTTGCGGGGCTGCGTGATACCTTGGATATGCTATCGTCTTCGGAAATCGACCGGCTCCGAGAAAAGCTGCAAGCTCCGCCGCCGTCCAATCTCCCGGCCGCGTTGATGCTGCTCCAGGAACTCAGCCGTGATATCGCCGCGCTGCCCACCAACGGCGACGCGGAACAGCAATGGTGGACGCACGCTCTTGCCCGACAGTGCCACGACGCGCGTGACGATTTACAGTTCCTCATTCCCGATCCTCGGCTATTCGATCACGTGCCGACCTTGCAGGAATTGGCTGGTGCGTCCACCGGGGGCGAGCGCGCCGTCGAGCGCATCCGCCGGATCGAACAGCTCGCGCAGCGGTGCGGTGAGCAAGCGGTAATGGACTTCGCCTTCCTTTACGATCCCGCCCGCGATTTGTTGGCGATCGGCTACAACGTCAGCGAACGCCGCCGCGATCCGTCGTATTACGACCTGCTCGCCTCGGAGGCGCGGGTGGCCAGTTTCATTCTCGTGGCCCAGGACCAGTTGCCACAGGATCATTGGTTTGCCCTGGGCCGGCAGTTGACCGGCCACAATGGCACGATGGCGTTGTTGTCGTGGAGCGGCTCGATGTTCGAGTACCTGATGCCGCTGCTGATGATGCCGACCTACGAGCACACACTGCTCGACGAGACCTACCGGGCCATCGTCGCCCGCCAGATCGAATACGGCCGCCAGCGCGGCGTGCCGTGGGGGGTTTCCGAGTCGTGCTACAATACCACCGACGCCCACGGCATTTATCAGTATAGTGCGTTCGGCGTGCCCGGGTTGGGATTTAAGCGCGGCCTCGCCGATGATCTGGTCGTCGCGCCGTACGCGTCGGCGCTGGCGTTGATGGTCGCGCCTCGGAAGGCGTGTGAGAATCTCGAATTACTGGCGGCAGCCGGCTATCACGGCACGTACGGACTTTATGAAGCGATCGATTTCACGCCCACGCGCGTGCCCCACGGCAAGACCAGCGTTCCGCTCCGCAGTTACATGGCACATCACCAAGGGATGAGCCTGCTGGCGCTCGACTACCTGCTGCTGAACCAGCCCATGCAGCGCCGGTTCCTGTCCGACCCGTATTTCAAGGCGTCCGAGTTGCTACTCTGCGAGCGCATTCCCAAAGTCGCTTCCCCGTTACAGCCGCACGCGGCAGAGGTCAGCGCCGCGCGCAAGCCGCCGGCGATAGCGGCCTCCAGCATGCGCGTGTTTCCAACGCCGGACACTCCGATTCCCGAGGTGCACCTGTTGTCCAACGGACGCTATCACGTCATGGTCACCAACGCCGGCGGCGGGTATAGCCGGTGGAAAGACCTGGCGGTCACCCGCTGGCGGGAGGACGCGACGGGCGATGGGTGGGGCACGTTCTGCTATTTGCGCGACGCCGCCATGGGCACACTCTGGTCGTCGGCCTATCAACCAACGCGGCGGTCGTCGAAGAAATACGAGGCGATCTTCGTGCAGGGCCGCGCCGAATTTCGCCGCTGCGACGAGGACATCGACGCGCACACGGAAATCGCCGTGTCGCCGGAAGACGACGTTGAAGTCCGCCGCGTGACGCTGATGAATCTTTCGTCCCGAACCCGCACCATCGAACTGACCAGTTACGCGGAAGTCGTCCTCGCTCCGTTGAACGCCGACCTCGCGCACCCGGCCTTCAGCAATCTGTTCGTGCAAACCGAGATTCTCCGCAAGTCGCAAGCCATTCTCTGCACGCGCCGGCCGCGCGCACCCGGTGAGAGACCGCCGTGGATGTTCCATCTGATAACCACGCAAGGCACACCGGCCGGCGACGCGTCCTACGAAACGGATAGGGCCAAATTCATCGGTCGCTGCCGCTCCGTCACCAACCCGGCCGCGTTCGACGAGGCCGGCCCGCTTTCCAACACAGACGGCTCGGTGCTCGATCCGATGATCGCGATTCGCCAGGGCGTCGTCATCGAGGCGGACACTTCCGCCAACTGGCACATCATCTCGGGTATGGCCGAAACGCGCGCAGCCGCGTTGACGTTAATCGAACAATATCGCGAACCGAGCTTCGCGGCGCGCGCGTTCGAGATGGCCTCGTCGCACAGCCAGATTGTATTACGCCAGTTGCAGGTCACTGAGGCGGAGGCTCAAGTGTATGCACAGTTGGCCAGCTCGATGATCCATGCCAACCCGCTCCATCGCGCCGGCGCCGGCATCCTCACCCGCAATCGGCTCGGCCAGTCCGGCTTGTGGACGTTCGGTATCTCGGGCGACCTGCCGATCCTCCTGATGCGCATCGCGGACGTGCACCGGAGCGATCTGGTCAAACAGGTTCTCCAAGCCCACGCCTACTGGCGCGAGAAAGGATTGCAAGTCGATCTGGTCATTCTCAATGAAGATTTTTCCGGGTATCGTCAGGTCTTGCAGGATCGCATCCTCGGCTTGATCGCCGCCAGCACGGAAGCGCTCCGCGTGGATCAACCCGGGGGGATTTTTCTGCGACGCAGCGAACAATTATCGGAGGAAGACCGTGTCTTGTTGCAAACGGTCGCGCGCGTGATCCTCACCGACAGCGCCGAAACCCTGGCTGAACAGGTCGAGCGGCAGGCAACGGTGGAGCGGAAGATTCCGCGCTTCGTACCAACGCGGTCGCTGCTGCCAGCGACAACATTCACGCCGGCTCCGCGTGAGCGGGTATTCTTTAATGGTTTGGGCGGATTCACACCCGATGGACGCGAGTATGTGATCTCGCTTCCCCCGGGCAGGACCACGCCCGCGCCGTGGGCGAATGTGCTGGCCAACGCGCAAATCGGCACGGTGATCTCGGAAAGCGGCGGGGCGTACACGTGGGTGGACAACGCCCACGAATTCCGACTCACCCCCTGGCACAACGACCCCGTGTGCGACACCAGTGGCGAAGCCTTTTACATCCGCGACGAGGAAACCGGTCAGTTCTGGTCGCCGACGCCGCTCCCCGCGCGCGGGAAAGGCACCTACGTCTGCCGACACGGGTTTGGCTACAGTGTGTTTGAATACACGCAACTGGGGATCAACTCGGAGATGTGGACGTACGTCGCGCTGGACGCGCCCGTGAAACTGGTGGTGGTGAAGGTGCGCAACCGTTCGGGCCGGGCCCGGCGCCTGTCGGTCACGGGTTACTGGGAGTTGGTCCTCGGCCAATGGCGGCACGCGAACCTGATGCACGTGGTCACCAAGATCGACCCAACCACGGGCGCGCTGTTCGCCAGCAACGTGTACAACCGTGAGTTTGCCAGCAAGACCGTCTTCGTCAACGTCAGCGGGGCCGCGCGAACCCTCACCGGCAGCCGCACGGAGTTTCTCGGACGCAACGGCACACCAGCCAGTCCCGCCGCGATGCGACAAGCGCAGCTGTCCGGCCAGACGGGCGCAAGCCTCGACCCCTGCGCGGCGCTGCAGGTACCGTTCGACTTGGCCGATGGGCAGGAGCGCGAACTGGTCTTCGTGCTGGGTGCCGGCAACAATGCCAACGAAGCCCAACAGCTAGTCCAGCGGTTCAGTGGCCCGGCCAGTGCGCGGCTGGCCTTGGAGAGCGTCTGGGAATTCTGGAAACGAACGCTGGGCGTGGTGTACGCCGAGACGCCGGACCCTGCCCTGAACCTGCTGGTCAACGGCTGGCTGGAGTACCAGACGCTGGCCGGTCGCTATTGGGGACGGAGCGGGTATTACCAATCCGGCGGCGCGTACGGGTTCCGCGACCAACTCCAGGACACGGCGGCGTTGCTCCACGCCGCGCCGTGGGCAACCCGCGAGCATTTGTTGCGATGCGCCGGCCGCCAGTTCCGCGAAGGCGACGTGCAACACTGGTGGCATCCGCCCACCGGCCGCGGCGTGCGCACGCATTGCTCCGACGATTACCTCTGGCTCCCGTATGCGACCTGCCGGTATGTGAAGACGACCGGCGACACCGGCGTACTCGATGAGCGCGTGCCGTTCCTCGAAGGCCGCCCGGTAAATGCCGACGAGGAATCATACTACGATCTGCCGCAGCGCTCGGGGGAAGACGGCACGCTCTACGAGCACTGCGTCCGGGCAATCAAACGCGGACTCCGATTCGGCGCGCACGGGTTACCGTTGATGGGCTGCGGCGACTGGAACGATGGGATGAACCTCGTCGGCGAGAAAGGCAAGGGCGAGAGCGTGTGGCTGGCGTTTTTCCTGTACCATGTGTTGCGGCGGTTCGCGGAATTGGCGCAACGCAAAGGCGATGATGAGTTTGCCGGCCAGTGCACCAAGGAGGCGGCGCAATTGCAGCAGAACATCGAACTGCATGGGTGGGATGGCGACTGGTATCGGCGCGCGTACTTCGACGACGGCACACCGCTTGGCGCGACCACGAACGACGAATGCCAGATCGACTCCATCGCCCAAAGTTGGGCGGTGCTGTCGGGCGCGGCGAATCCAGCGCGGGCGGGGCTGGCCATGGACCGTGTAGATCAACGCCTGGTCCGGCGCGACCAAGGGTTGATCCAAATTTTCGACCCGCCATTCGACAAATCCGCGCTTGAACCCGGCTACATCAAAGGCTACGCGCCCGGCGTGCGCGAGAACGGCGGCCAGTACACCCATGCCGCGATCTGGGCCGTCATGGCGTTCGCGGAACTGGGTGAGACCGAGCGAGCGTGGGAACTATTCTCACTACTCAACCCGATCCGTCACGCGATGGACTTGACGGAGGTCAACCGCTATAAGGTCGAGCCGTATGTCGTCGTCGCCGACATCTACGCCGTCGGGCCGCACACCGGTCGTGGTGGTTGGAGTTGGTACACGGGTTCGGCGGGTTGGATGTACCGGCTGATTGTCGAGACGCTGCTTGGTCTGCGGCTCGAAGCAGACCAACTGCGGCTTAACCCACGACTGCCACGCGCCTGGGAGTCGCTCAAGCTTCACTACCGCCACCGCGACACGTTTTACCACATCACCGTGAAACGGGCCGGAGTGGAAGCCACCCAGCCGGTCCGCGTGATCGTCGATGGCAAAGAACAGCCCGACGCCACGATTCAACTCGTCGACGACCGCCGTGAGCATTTCGTCGAAATGACCGTACGCTGAACGGGGAGCAGATTGCCCCTTGGATGATTGCATTGCATAATAACAGCGGCAAATAGATCAATGGCGGAACGAAGCTGTTCGGTGATCCGCACACCCACATACCGCTTGCTGCCGTTCCGAAATCCTTTGCGAACGACCATGTGATCTTCAGCCAGCAGGACAATGATGCAGTTCACGGGCATTTTAGTGTGGTGTTGCCGGATTTTTTGAGCGCGTCTTTCCGGACGTGGGCGAATGGAATCTCCACACGGACGGTGGTGCCCTGACCGGGCGCGGATTCGACGCAAAAGGTGCCGCCGACCATTTCGACCCGCTCCCTCATGCCGAGCAGTCCCAATCGCTTGTTTCCCTTGGCGTTCAATACGCGCTCCATTTGAAAGGATTTGCCGTCGTCTTTTATCTTCATGCAAATGTTGTCCGGTAGTTTCTCGACGCTCACTTCCACTTGGCAGGCCTGCGCATGGCTGGCCACGTTGTTGAGGGCCTCGTGGGCGACGCGATACAGGACCGTTCGCTTGGCAATATCCAGTTGTTCTATCGCCGAGAAGACCGTCAAATGAGCGTGCACGCCCGTCCGTTTCGTGAACTCCTTCAACAGGGCGTGAAGAGCGGGAATCAGTCCCAGGTCGTCCAACGCCGTCGGGCGCAATTCCCGGGCAAATCGATGCACAATGTTCACTGATTTCTCCACCAACCGTTGCGTCCGCGCGATCTTCTGCTTGAGACCCTTGGGGTTATCCGTGGCCTCATGGGTCAGGGCCTCCAGATGGACATTGATGGCCACCATGGTTTGGGCGATTTCATCATGCAACTCGCGGCTGATGCGTTTTCGTTCCTCCTCCTGCGCATGTAGGATTTGATGGGACAGGCCCCGCAATTGTTCCTGCATGTGACGCGATTGCTCCAGCAAACGGGTTTGGTGTTCCTCGGTTTTGTGGAGGGTCTGCTCCACCGCCTGCCGCCGGGCGATTTCCTGTTGCATCATCTGGTTCGAGGCGGCCAACACCTCGATGCGGCGCCGAGCCGCCTCCGCCTGCTTGCGTTCGGTGATGTCGTAAAAGCAATTGATGGCTCCCGTGACTTCACCTTGTTCATTCTTCAGCGGACGGATATTCACGACCACGGTGACCCGCGAGCCGTCGGGCCGCTCGATGAGGACTTCCGTGTCACGCACGGCGGATAGTTTGCCGCTGACCACCTCGGCCATGGGACACTGCTTGTGGGGCATAAAGCTGCCGTCTGGACGGAACATTTTGAATGAGCCACAAAACCGTTCGTCGGTATCCCCTGGCTTTGGCTCGCGGCCCCAGAGTTCCACGGCGCGGTGGTTGAATTTCTGAATCACACCCGAGGCATCACAGGTATAGACGGCTGCGGGAAACAGGTTGAACAAGGCGCGATAGCGCTTCTCGCTTTCGCGCAACGCTCCTTCGGCCTCCTTGCGCGCGGCAACGTCGCCGAACGCGACCCGGCACCATCTCGGCATCCCCTTGGGGACGATGGCGGGCGTGGCGCGAAAGCTGGCCCAAAACGCGCGACCGCCCTCCTTCAGAAGTACTGCCTCACAGACCTGACCCGTGGTTCCGGCAAAAACTTTCTTCAGGAAGGCCAGAAAGGTCGGCCGACTCGTTGGAGAGATAAAAAGGAGAAAGCGCCGGTTGATGAGTCGGGACCGTTCCACGCCGAGCAAAACGGTGGTCGTGAGGTTCGCCTCCCGTATCATGCCCGATTCATCAATGGAGAAATAGCCGACTGGGGCGAAATCGTAGAGGGCGGTATACTTCTCCAACGACGCCTCAAGCTCCTGCCTGGTTCTCTGCAACTCGGCATTCTGCATCTCCAGTTCGATCTGGTGGACTTCCAATTCGTAGAGCAACCGCTGGGTGTCGGCTTCTGATTGCTGATCTCGAGTCTTCGACTGTCGACCTTTCCGCCGGTTGGGCACGCGGCCTTCGGCGCGGCGGCGCAGTTCGGCGGTATCTTTGGATATATTCCGTTTCCTGCGCATGGCGAACTCCTGCATGTTTAATCACATATTGCCTGTTTTCCAGTACTTTTTCTGGTGTTTTTTCCCGCTCAACAGATTGCGGCGTCACGTTGTCCCGGCTCGCTCCATCTTTTTCGGGAAAAACCTCTGGTCGCCCGCGATGGGGTTGTGCCCTATGGCGAAAGGTCAGGCATCGATATATCTTGCTGCCCAATTAGAAATCCGCAACACAGCAACAGGATGGAGGAAGCATGCTGAAAGCAATTGTGTCAAGATACCCCCTGTTGCTAGTCATGGCTGCAGGGATTTTCGCATTCGTTGCTGTGCTGGTGTTCACAGGCGGGACCGTGCGCGCGTCCAAGAGGGACGACCGCATCGAATCGTCGTTCAAGAAGACCTATGTGTATAACACGTACCTGAAGGACGAAGATATTTAGATCAGTTGCAAGGATGGAGCCGTCACCTTGTCGGGCGCCGTGGCCAACGAGACCCACAAACCGATGGCCCAGAGCGTCGCGGTGGCATTGCCCGGCGTTACGAGCGTAGACAATCGGATCACTGTCAAAGGCGAACGACCCGGCAAGAGCTCGGATGCGTGGATCAGCATGAAAGTGAAAGCGGCCCTATTGTATCGTCGCAACGTCAGCGCCACCAAGACCAAGGTGTATGTGAAAGACGGCTTTGTAACATTGAAAGGCGTGGCGGCCAGCCAGGCCCCAAAAGACCTGACCGCCGAATATGCCAAGAACGTCGGCGGCGTGAAAGGCGTACAGAGCGACATCAGTTGTATCCAAGAACTTGGAAGGGCCCGGTGAAACGTCGGGCGAAAAAACTGGTGATGCCTCAATCACTGCCCAAGTAAAGGGGTCGCTGCTGCCTCATCGCTCAACAAGCCTGCTCAGAACCAAGGTTACAACGAATGATGGAGTGGTCAGCGTAAGCGAACTGAGCGGGAATGCGAGAATCTGGATGTAGCGATCAAAGCTCTGGGCTCGTTGGGAGGATCTACTCCGGGTAGGCGCAAGCCGAAGCTCTCTTTCATAATCACTTAGAGTCTCCTTCTTAGGTCGTGCTTTACCATGCATGCACTCGCTTCAAAAGCCAGATGATCATGGCGACATCGCCGCAGGCTGGAACAAAAAACACCTCGACAACCTGCGACAATCTGGGAACAAATCTTGTGAGCCCAGTTGTGAACATACCTGGAAAACCGCTCAAATTCCTCAATGAAATCGCAAAGTCGGGCGGGTTCGAGCTCCGTCACTCCCGCCAATTTCCTGTCTCCGACGATCCGCGATAAACCGAGACTATCTCGTTGATTTTCAGAGCTTTCCCGAATCTGATTCCCGCCACTCACTTTGACAACCTGCGATAATCCGGAACTTTCTGGGAACATTTCTTGTGAGCGCCGGTGTGAACATGACCCAAGTTGGGTCAAGCCGGTATGGAAGAACCCCTGGGTTCGAGTCCTAGCAGCAGCCCTTCTCGGCTTCGTGCCGCGCCGAGACCTTCAACGCACGCCAGGGGCATCGCTATTATATCCATTATTGTACCAGTAGGGCTTCATTTCCTGCTTGTAGTCGAGGTGAACGTGCTTGGTCTCGCGGAACTCGTCGAGGCCTTCCTCACCGAGTTCGCGACTGTGGCCCGTCTGGCGCATGCCGCCGAACGGCCCGGCATCGTTGTCGGTGAGCGG
>Ga0265338_10011819_pt1 | contig 10035 bp, 14 predicted proteins | sample 42126metaG_FD_193579 | JGI IMG/M metagenome (GOLD analysis project Ga0265338, IMG submission 193579) | Rhizosphere microbial communities from Carex aquatilis grown in University of Washington, Seatle, WA, United States - 4-21-26 metaG | ecosystem: Host-associated > Plants > Roots > Rhizosphere... | reverse complement strand
CCCTCACTCTTTCCCAGTTGTTTCCCCACTTCGCGGGTGGACCGTTGCGCGCCGAGGCTCAGATACAAACTGAACGCGGCAAACGCCTTGTTCGATTCGCGTGGTTGCTGCTCGAACATCAGTGGCATAGACCCTCCTTTGGAATCGCATCCTGGTGGACGACCCGCCACAGATCACGTGCGGCGGCATGGTCGCACAATTCCAGCGGACACCCGGCGGCGTAGTAGGCGTTTGACCGCGCCATCCCCAGGTGCGTGACCAGATCAATCGGACGCTTCGCCAGCTGGCCGACAAACTTGTTGAAGACCGCCACGCCGGCCAGTTCCACCGCCACCCAAGTCGGCGGCGCTTGCCCGAGGCGCGGAGGTTTGAACAAAAACCGGAGCAGTCGCCCGGTTCTGCTGTTCTGAGTTACTACCTTCTTAACATTAATACTCATACCTTAATACCTTTCTTACCTATGGAGACTTCTTTGATTCTGATTCTGATTCTGATTCTGATTCTGATTCTGATTATGATTGCGCCACGTAACGCCTTCCGTAACGGATGACGTTACGATTCACGTTACGTTCTTCGTTCGGGCGCGGGTTGCGGCCTCGGTCTGCTTGACCTTTTTGGCATAAAGCTCGCAACAAGACCGCCACTCCTCCCGGCAGCGCGGCTGGTGCCAGACGCCGTTTTCCAGCCGGAAATGATACCGGTTGTCGAAGATGATGCCCTTGGTGCGTGCCCATGCGGTCGCATCGCAGCAACAGACGCGGCGCAGGTATTCGTCATCGTCGGGCAGGCCGTCGCAGCCGGTGTGATTCCAGTAGTGCCACAGCGCGCGCAGGTATCCCATGCCCACGGCATCGGGATAACCGGCGATGGCCTCGAAAAAGTCGTTGCCGTAAAGCGGCAGGTAAGCGGATGGTTTCTTCATGTGTTCCAGATGGTGTTGTTGAGGGTGTTCTCGATCATTGCGCGCGTGCCGCCGAGCCAGACGAATTCGCGGAGATCCTTGGCCGGCGGCACATACACGGCGAACGGCAGTTTGAGTTCGCCGCCGACCTTGCGGGCCCCGTCGAGACCGGGCTTATCGTTATCGGAAATGACGACAACGCGGGAAACGGCCTGACGCCGGGCGAAAACCTTGATTTCCGTGCCGCCGCAACAACAGTTCGGGCGACCGATAGCGAACAGGCCGAGTTCGACGGCAGCCGCCGTGTCCGTCGGCCCTTCGCAGACGAACAGGGTTCGAGACCGCGAACCGGCCGTATTCACGGCCACGCTCAACCCTCCGGAATCGGTGGGTTGAGAACTTTGGTTCGCCTGATTTGCAACGGTTTGCGAAGGATTAACCTGCTGGTTTCCAGCAGGTGCGATTAAATCGCAGGTGGAATCCGATTCCACCTGCAACTGGAATTTCTTCCAGTTGCCGAGGAAAATGCCCTGCCGGCTACCGCGCACGGCGAACTTGCCGTGCGCGTTGCGGAGTCGGATGCCGACCACGTTGCCGTAACCGTCGCACATCGGAAACGCCCACGCCGCGTGCGGCGGCGCCCAGGCCGCGCCGACGGCCGCCAACGACGGCGTTGAAACGCCGAGCGAAGCGGCAAAGTCGGCCAGTGCGGTCGCCGTGGTTGCTGCGAGCCAATCCCGCATCAACTTCGTCGCGTTGATCATCGGCGGCTTGCGCCCTCCCTCTCCGCCTCGATCGGGGAGAGGGCCGGGGTGAGGTGTCGCTGTCCCATGCAATAGCCACATCCAGCCGCCGGACTTCGCCGGCCGGTCGGATTGCACCCGCATGCACTCCACCCAGCCATCGGCGAACACGCGACACCAATCCGGCTTTTTGCAGACCGGGCACGGATTCAATTTGGAAACGCGGCTGAAAGTCATCGGATGTCAGACGCCCAAACGACGCCGCAAACTGCGTTCATATTCCAGGACCCGGGGTTGAACCAGTTCTTCAACCGTGACGGGATTGGTGGTCCCGTCAAAGATGTTGCGCCCCAGCCGGGCGCTCATCCTCAACGCACTGCTCCAACTGACTTTGTTCCGGCCACACTCCCAGGAAGTCACGGCATCCTTGGACATTCCGATCGCCGTGGCCAACTGCGCCTGTGTCAGGCCCAACTCCTTTCTCACCCGACACATCGCCGACAACCATCGCGCGCCGGCCACGCTCGAAGAAGCATTGCGGGATTTGATTTTTGTTTTCATAAGAGTTCCAAAAATTCCTTCATTGACCGCACCACCTGCACCGAGTGCCCCAGTGTTTCGGCGTGATGCTTCAGCGCGGCTTGCGCCGGTGAAAGCTTTCCGCTCCGCGACTTGCACTCGACGAACAGCACGCGGCCGCCATCCGCCAGGATCACGAAATCCGGTTCGCCCAGCGTCCGGCCGGTGCGCTCGGCCATGCTGCCGTGCAGTGCGATCCAGCCGCGGCGACGGCACTCGTCGAAAATCTCCTCGTGGAGGCTCGCCTCTCTCGCCACACCATTCCGCGCTCCACACTCCGCATTCCGCGTTCCGAAAAGATGCGGGTTCAGCCTCGCCAGCGTCGGTGTTGGAATGGGAAGATTCATAAGATGGCCACTGCCGGCATCGGCAGTTAGTTCCACACCGGATCCCCCTCATTCCGCACTGGCTGTGGTCGCACCCAGCCGTTCTTGGCCAGTGCATCAATCGTCGCCGACGCTTCCGTGAAACTGACATCCGTGTTGTAGCCATATTTGCGCAGCACCTTCGCCTGTTTGAACGAACACAGCTTGCTGTCCCAGCGCCGAAAGATCTCCGCAATGAGCTGCTTGCCCTGGCTGAAGGCAATCCCGTCCGGATTGATGCCCTGCTTGGCGAGCAACGACCGTTGTTTCTCCGACAGATGCCGGTTTTTGTCCCAGCCGCGTGGCTTTACCGGGTCGAGGTGCAGCACGTCGAACGGATCCACCGTCTGCGTCGTGAATCGCGCCGTCGCCACCAGCCGCGCGCGTCGCGCCGCTTCCGCCAGCCGCTGTTGCTCGTGCAACTCCGCTTCGGCTTCGTCCAGCGCCTCAGTCATGTTGACCGGGCCACCGGCCTGGCGCGCCTGCGTCACGGCCAGCTCGACGGCTTCCTCGCTGACCTTGCCGCCGAGAATGTCCGCGCTCGTCACGAGCTTGTGTTTCCCGGCATTGCCGACGAAATCCACGACCAGGCACGACGGCTTCGGGCTCGCGGCGATGGCCGCACGTCGCGCCTCGGCCGTCTCCGGCCCGTCCACCACGCCGGGCAGCGGCCGCGTGGAACGTCCGACCATCTGCGAATACAGCGAACGGCTTTTCGTCGGGCGGCCCATGATGATCACCTCGACGCCCGGATCGTCGAAACCCTCCGTCAGCACGCCGCAGTTGCACACCACCTGCAGCTTGCCCGCCGCGAAATCCGCCAGCACGCGGCGCCGTTCCTCGCGGTCCGTCTTGCCGCAGACCCACGACGCCATGCCGGGCCGATGCCGGTTGAAAATCTCCGCCGTCATCTCCGCCGCCTTCACGCTCGCGGTGAACATGAGCGCCCGCCTGCCCGCCGTAGCTGCCCCGGCGGAAGCGGGGCGTTGCCCGATGATCGTCAGCGACGCCGACGCCATCTGCTGCAAATTCTTTTCGGCCTCCATCACGGCGGCCAGATCGCCGCCGTTCAGGTCGCCCGCAGTCGTGCGGATGCTGGAATAATCCAGCCCCTCGACATGTACCATCTGTTGCTCGATCGGCACGAGCCATCCGTCATGAATCGCGTCGAGCACTTCGTAGTCGAACGCTACCGATTGAAACACCTGCCCGAGCGCCTCCTCATCCGCCCGGTCTGGCGTCGCGGTGACGCCCAGGACTTTCAACGCCGGGTTCGTGCGGTAATAATCAATCACGCGGCGGTAGCTCGGTGACGTGGCATGATGCGCCTCGTCAATGATGAGCACGCCGAATCGCTGCGGGTCGAACTTCGACATGCGCCCGCCGCCGTCGCCGCCGGAGCATTGCGTCTGGATGGTCGAGACGACCACGCGCGCCGCGCCGAACAGGCCGCCATCGGCGCGGTACTCGCCCATCTCCACGTCGGCGCTCAGGCCGGTGACGCGCTGGATTTTGTCACGCGCCTGGAAAATCAACTCCTCGCGATGCGCGATCACCAGTGCCCGGCGGGGAAACACCCGCCGGATCACGTCGGCGAATAACACGGTCTTGCCGCCGCCCGTCGGCATGACAACCAGCGTCGAATCGTTCTCCTGCCATTCCTTGAAAATGGCGTCGGAAGCGGTGGATTGATAAGGACGCAGCTTCATGCCATCCTCCCTGTGTGAAACCGTCGCTCGAAAAGGCTCGTATCCCTCGCCGCGTCAAAGTCGCCGCGTTGTGGCTCGCGATCGGTTTTCCGCTCTACGTCCTGAGCATTGGACCGGTTGCATGGGCTGTAAACGATGGTGATCACCAGGCCTATTTGCCGGAGCAAATAATGGGCATTTATATGCCGCTCGTTCCATTGATGCGGATTGAATGCGTCAATGAAGCCCTTTATTACTACACCGCCGTCGTCTGGCATGGCTTTCCGTATGGCTACACCACGCTTTAACCGCCGATTGTTCAAGCAGACTGCCCTCGGCGTGCTGATTCTTTTCGCCGGATACATAATCAGCGTCGGCGCGGTGCCAGCCATTTTTCGGCACACGGGCGACAGTGGCCGGCTGCAATGGCTCTCGCAGTATCCGCGAACCCTGACGCTGCTGGAGGCGTATGAGTGGCCAGCCAGACAAACGTCTTGCGTGCCGGTTCTTAATCTGGCGTTTGAGTTCTCAGCATCTTGCTGGTGGGAACTGTTGGACCCGCCAGACACAACGCCATAAATCCTGATTATGGTTTTTGCGCCTTCTGTGCCTTTTCGCGGCAAAGTGCCTTGATCCGTTTTCATTCGTGTAATTCGTGTGTTTCGTGGCTCAGTTTTTCTCCGGCCTCTGCCACGCCAGTTGACGCCGGAAGCGGCGCATCTTCTCGCGGCGGCAGTGCGCTTTGGCCCGGCGCAAAATCCAGCGATAGGCCGTGCCGAGCAGCCGAAACCACAGTCCGTCCAGTTTGTGAATCATAGTTTTATTCCCCTCCCTCTCCGCGCTGGGGAGAGGGTTGGGGTGAGGTGTTTTTCCATTCGATGTTGGGCGTTCAATGTTGAATGTTCGATGTTCCCCCCTTTGCCCGTACCCGGAACTCCTTGTCCTCGCGCGTGACGCAGGTGTTCCAGCGATGCTCGGAAATCAACCCGCGCCCCTTGCAGAGTGTGCATTTGTCGGGAAGCTGGCCCTGGCACGTCGGGCAAACCGCAAACGGCTTCGCCGTCTTGATGTCCGTCCACGCCTGATCCAGTTGCGAGAGAGCGGAGGAAAAGTTGACCTCGGCAAACAGCTTGTCCTTGTTCTCCTGGGCCGTGCGGAGCCCGCCTTTGACTCGGCTGAGAGTCGTCAGCATGTCCTGGACTTCATCCGCGCGTTGCCATAGGGGAATCAACTGTGTCGGAATCGGCCAGCCCGTCCCGTCCAAAACCTGCGACGGTGGGGGCGGCGGCAGGGTAACACCCGCGTCTCGCGGGTTACCTTGGGCGTCCCGCCCAAGGTTCCCTTTGCCATCTGTCGCATTCGTCCCCTCCGTCCCATTCGCACATGGCCCGTGCGGCTCGCTCCGTCGCACCATCGGCGGCGGCGGCAATTTTCGCTCACGCCCATCCAAACCCACGCGTGTCGGCGGTGGCCTCAACCCTACGGAATCGTAGGGTTGAGTTTTTCGAATTTCCGCCACGAGCTCGTGCCCAACGAGGCACATCTCGGCGATGGCAGTGTTGCTCGCCTTCGGAAATTCCTTGAGCGCCATGCCAACGGCGTGCCGCTTGTCAGCATTGGTCCGGCGCAGGCCATGATGCGCATTGCAGCCCAGCGCGAACTTGAGCGCATCGGCCTTGCTACCCTTGCGGATGTCACATTCAATCTGCGACACGCCGGTCCGGCGCACCGCATGGATGCGGTGGAAACCATCGGCGGCGATGTAGCGGTTGCCATCGTAAAACACGATGACCGGCGGGAATTTTGCGCCATCGGCCAGGGCCTCGGCGTAATCCGCCACGGTCGTTTCGTTCAGGCCCGCCCGCACTTGTGTCCCGGCGTCCGTCACTATCTCTGCGAGTTTGAGTTTCTTGGTCATGGTGAAATGGGCGCGTTAGTCACTTCCGCGCCTTCCCGCTTACATGGGGATTTCGTCTTTGAACTCCGCCTTGAGTTTGCCCCACTCATGCGGCTTGAGGTCCGTGTTGGACTTGTTCGGGAACAGCCGGGCGATGGTGTCGAACCAGACCTTCTCGATGACATCAGCCGCTTTGCCGGACTGCGCTTCGTTCAACGCCGCCCACGCCTCTTCCATCGTTGCACCTTGCGGTGGGCCACCAGGTGGTGGTGCGATGGGGGCCACTGGCGCTGCCAGCTTCGGGACGGCCGGAGCTTTCGGCGTTGCCGGTGCAGGCTTGGCCGCAGGCGCTGCCACCCCGGCAAGTGCGGCGAACTTGCTGCCGTATTTCGCCAGCACCGATCGGCGGTCTGCTGCCGCGGGCGTCTTCATGCCGCCGCCCAGCGGATTGAGCCATTGGCTCTTGAAGTATTGCCCGCCCTTGTCGCCTGTCTCCGGGCCGCCGACGATCTCGAATTCCACCGGGCGCATCGCGCCGCCATCAATCGAGTTGTCCATGAGCCAGAACGGATCAGCGCCGTCCCACCCGAAAACCGCCTTCAGCGTGTCCGTGGTTTTGGTCTGGATCGTTCCGTCCGCCTTCACCAGCACAAGCGTGTGCTTGAAGGTGAACCCGGTTTCCACCATGACGCACGGCACTGCGCCGCAGAGTGAGCCGGTGGACGCTTCGTAAATAACCAGTTGGCCATTCAATTTGCAGACATATTTGCCCTCTTGAGGGATTTCCATATCAGTCCTTTCTGTGTAGCCGCGTCTCGGCAGAGCGCGGGATTTGTTGTTGGTTCGTCGTAGCGGCGTCTCGGCAGAGCGCCGCAAATGGTTCAGTTGTTTTGGAATTGCTTCATCGGCGGCGGCGGAAGTGCCGGTGTCGGCTTTGGAGTAAATGCTTGCACCGGCGAACTGCCGTCCGAGTCCTCGTCCGAATACATTCCGAGGATCGAAGCCCACGAATAACGGCGCAGGTAAGTCAGCGTGCTGCCCGCGCATTGCACCTTCGTCTTGCCCTTTTCCTCGGTAAGTGGAATCACAATGCGCTCCGCGACGTACTCGCCTGATTCATGCGCGAGGATGGATTCCACGCCGATGCCCGCCGCCTCACTGATGGGGAACTGAAGGAGACTGAGCTTGTGCTTCGCCAGGATTGGGCGGCTCGCTTGGATGACCGCGCCGAGCGACGCGTATTTGCTTTTCAGGAAAGGATTCGTCGCGTCGAACACCGCGACCGGCATTTCCGCCTGCGCCTTGGCGAGCGCCGTCGCCAGATGCGTGATGGATTCAGATTTGTTCATTGGATCTCCGGTTGATTTGTTTTGCGTTCATAGGTCCCATTCGTCCCATCGGTCCCCTTGCCGCTAGATGCACCCGCAGATGCGGGCAATTTCGATTTCGATTTCCACATCCCGCCGGTTATACGCCAGCGCCCCCTCGCGATCCGCGCGCCAGAGCAGCGGAAAGTCGCCACCCCGCCCGAGTTTCGCCGGCAGGCCGAACACCCGCGCCACGTCATCCACGCCGTTGCCTTCAAACGATTTCCCGAAGGACAGAAGTTCCAGCGTATCGAAGATGTAGTCGTGCCAGGTCGGGCGGCCCTTCCAGAACGAGAGAACCGTCGTGGGAATTTTCAAACCGTGAACGCGGGCGCGGTTCACGAGCATCGGCAGGTCGAAACTCTTGACGTTGTGCCCGCCCGCCGCCACGCCGTCGGCCAGGGCATCACCCAGGAGCGTGAGAAAGTTGCCGACCAGCTCCTTTTCCGTGCCGGCGGTGAACGACTGGATGCCCGTGTCATCGCCCGCGCCGATCAGCACGACTTCGGCGGTCTTCCAATTCAGCGCGGCATCGGCGAGGTAATCGGCGCGCTTCTTGGCGATGGCCGCCCCGATCTTGTCCGGGTCCTTTAAATTCGCCGGAGCGTTGAATTCCGGGGCGAGGGCCAACAGCTTGGCTTCATCCTGCGGAATGGTTTCAATGTCGAATACGATGTGTTTCATAATTTTATGGTGGCCCGTCCGGCCCGGACTAGCAGCCGGCGTGAGTCGGCTTATTCTTGGTTTTTTTGTTCGTGTAAATTCGTGAAATTCGTGTCTCAGATTTCAGGTTTTAGCCGGCTGGTTGCCGCCAGATGCGCCTCGACTTCGGCCCACTTGAACCGCAGATAAATCCCGATGCGATACGCAGGCAGGCGGCCATCATTGGCCATCTCGGAAACCGTGCGCGGACTCAACTTCAGCCGCTGCCCGACCCCCGTTGAATCCAGCAACTGTTCCCCCGCCGGAATCTGTCCTTCGCTCGCGGGAGCGGGAGAAGGTGGCCGCAGGCCGGATGAGGGTTGTCGGGGATGCTTTTTCATGTTGCCCATTCGCAAGTGCGGTGGAGTCAACTGGCGGCTTGGTTGCCAGTGTCGCTGGCCGTGGCCATCGGCCGCGCCTTTTGGGTTGGGGACATCGCCCGGTCCAGCAGCAGCAGCGCATCCGCCGTAGCCGTTGTCACCGTCAGATGAGGGAAACGTCGTTGCGCCTGCGCCGTCACGCTCCGCGCGGCCCGACCGCGCCCGAAGCACTCCGCCCGGGCCAGCCGGATCCCCAGCGACCGCACCATTCCCTCGATGAAGTTGCGATGCTCGATCGCGTTCCCGGCGGCAAGTCCCAGCAGACACACCGTTTCGTAGCGCGAACCGTCCGCGGCCGTTTTGATGCGGCGCAGCAATGACCGCAACTCGTCCGCGCTCGCCGGCATCGGTTGGGCATCCACCACGCCATCCACGCACAGCGCCACCCCGCCGGACACTCCCGGCACCACTGCCAGCACGGCCGCCGCCTTCATCGCCCTCGCATCGGACTCGATTTTGTAGCTCTTCATCGCGCTGCTACCATGAGCGCGACGCGCCCGCCGGCCAATGAAAACGGGGTAAAACGTGAATGCGCCGTTTTTCGGCGCAAAAAAACCCAAGTCAAACGCAGGAAAACGAAGTAAAACCGAAGGTAAACGGATGGAAAACCGACTCACCGGATAAAACAAACCGGGAAAGTGAGATGAAAACCAACGAAGTCAAACGAAGTAAAACCTGATCGCCGCCTGGCCGGTTAATCCTTCTGCAGATAATATCTTCCCGTCCCACCCTCCGCGCGGATCAATTCTTTCCGGAGTTCCCGGAGTTCTCCGGCGCGGTCGTTGAAGTAATGGTCGATTTTTGACGACGAAGGATTGGGATAATCGCCTTCCCGCAACACATACGGGTTGATCTCATTCTCGAAATGCCGCGCGGATGCCGAATCAAATGCCTTGTTCGCCACCAGATATTTCAGGAGCAGCCGGATTTTCTTCCGCTGCCGCAAATCATATTTGTTGCCCGCCACCCAGACCAATGTGAACCCTGGCAGGTAACTCATCCGTCCGAGTTGGATCATTCCCGTCGGGGGAACCAGACTGTTGTCTGCCGGCGGCGGTCCTGACACCGCCGGCGTTCCGCCATTCAACCCCGCCCGCGCCTCAAACGTCGCGATGCAGAAACCGCCCGGCAGCGCATCCCGGATCGCCACCCGGATCCGTCGCCGCGCCAGCGGCTCCTCTCCGCCATCTTCCGCCGGCCGCAGTTTTATCACCAGCTCACGGCAGCACCGTAGCGTGATGTCGATCGCATACTTGTGATCCACCATGTACTTGACCGCCCCCACTTCCAGCACACACCGGCCCACCATATCGGCCTCTACGATTTCGCCACCTTCGCGCAGGTAACCCATCGTCGCCAGTTTTAACTGTTCCGAGTTCGGCAACTCGCAATGATTCCCTTGTAGTTCCATGA
>Ga0265338_10011818_pt1 | contig 10035 bp, 8 predicted proteins | sample 42126metaG_FD_193579 | JGI IMG/M metagenome (GOLD analysis project Ga0265338, IMG submission 193579) | Rhizosphere microbial communities from Carex aquatilis grown in University of Washington, Seatle, WA, United States - 4-21-26 metaG | ecosystem: Host-associated > Plants > Roots > Rhizosphere >... | reverse complement strand
CGGCGTAGGAGATTCACCACGACGATTGCCAGAACGAAGTAAACCGCGGTGAAGATAACGAACGGTGCAACCAGTCCCGGCATAGGTGTTACAGCTTCGCGAGTCCGCATTACGCCATAAATTATCCAAGGCTGGCGTCCCGATTCGGTTACGGCCCATCCGGTTTCAATCCCCAGAAATCCCAACGGACCAGCTGCAACCAAGCCTCGTAAAAGCCATCTGTTATCGGGGAGACGCCGATATTTCAACCATGACACATCCGCACAGAGCGTCAGCGCGAGCATCAGCATGCCCGAACCAACCATGATGTCGAAGGTCCAGTGCACGATCCGGACATTCGGCCATTGGTCGCGGGGAAATTCCTCCAAGCCAACCACTCTCGCGTTTGGGTCGTGCGTGGTCAGGAGGCTCAGTCCGCGAGGAATCTCCAGGGCGTAATCGATCGTCATCGTTTGGTCCTGCGGAATCCCACCGATAACCAGGGGCGCTCCGGCCTGCGTCCGATAGTGGGCTTCCATTGCAGCGAGCTTGGCCGGTTGCAGCCGAGCGACCGCGCGCGCACTCAGGTCACCACTGAGAATTTGCAAGGGCGTGGAGATGCACGCAACGGCAAGGGCGAGGCCCAGCGCGGCTCGATGAAAAGGGTTGCTCCGGTCACGCAGCAGAAAAAAAGCATGAACTGCCGCTACCATAAAGCCCGTAGCCACAAGTGCTGCCAAAGTCATGTGCAGGACTTCGTGAAAGGAAGCGGGGTTCAACATCGCCGCCATGGGGTCAATATCCGTAATGTTTCCGCCGACGATTTTGAATCCGGCGGGCGAGTTCATCCACGCATTCGCCGTAACGACGAAGATGCCTGAAAGAATGCCGCTCATGGCCACAACCAAGCCGGATAGCCAGTGCAAGAGCGGTGAAACACGCTTCCAACCGTAAAGATAGACACCCAGGAAAATGGCTTCGGTGAAGAACGCGAAACCTTCCAGCGAAAACGGCATACCGATGATTGCCCCTGCATGCTGCATGAACCCGGGCCAAAGCAAACCAAGCTCAAAGGAGAGTACCGTTCCCGAAACCGCTCCTACTGCAAACAAAATGGCCGTGCCCTTCGCCCACCGCTTGCAGAGATCAAGATACACCGGTTGCTTCGTGCGCAAATGCATTCCCTCAGCGATCGCCATGAGCAGCGGCATCCCGATCCCCAACGCAGCAAAGATGATGTGGAAGGCCAGCGACATGGCCATCTGTGAGCGAGCGAAGAGAAAATCACTCATTCCATTACAGCGTGACAGGTTCCAGGTTTCTAATCAACCCGAAGGACGCCAGGCCATAAAGCTGAAGGAATCGAGGAGGGTCCTGATAATCTGCGGACGCCGCGAAACACGGGAGGGGAAATCTGAAGCCTTGCTCGGCGCGCAGGTCACGGGTTCAAACCTCAGGAAATGGACCGGCTCTTCGAACTGTCGAAACCTCGACTCGCTGTCACTCGCTCGACGCAATTCAATGCCAATGGAGGGGTGACCAACTGTTCGCATCAACGGCATGTTACGCATTCTTTATTGAGCCTCAGCGGGTTTCGACGGTTACGCCCAAGAGAATGTGATGTTGGCACGATCATTGCCCCTGAGACCAAAGTAACGATTGTATTTGAAACCATTTTAAGAAACGTATGAACAATAAAGAAAACCGCGACTCGCTGCCGCTCGCAGGAATCAAAGTTATCGACTTCACCGGCGTGCAAGCTGGACCAGCGTGTTGCCAGATGCTCGCCTGGTTCGGCGCCGATGTATTGAAAGTCGAGCGGACAGGCGTTGGCGACGTGACGCGCCGTCAACTGCGTGATATCCCCGATGTGGATGCGCTGTACTTCACGCAGCTCAATAGCAACAAGAGGTCGTTGGAGTTGGACACCAAGACGGCCGAAGGAAAAGAGATCTTGGAAAAGCTGATCCGCGAGGCTGACGTGTTGGTCGAGAACTTTCGGCCCGGCGCAATGGACAGGATGGGGTTCAGCTGGGAGCGCATTCAGGAGCTCAATCCGAGGATCATTTTCGGGTCGGTCAAAGGCTTCAGCCCAGGCTCCCCGTATGAGAACATTAGTGTTTATGACAACGTCGCGCAGTGCGCGGGCGGTGGCGCCTCGACGACCGGCTTTTGGGATGGTCCGCCTACGGTCAGCGGAGCGGCGCTCGGCGACAGCAACACCGGCATGCATCTTTTGATCGGCGTCCTGGCCGCATTGATGGGCCGCGAGAGGACCGGCAAAGGCCAGAAAGTCGAGATGTCCATGCAAGATGCGGTGCTGAATTTGTGCCGCGTCAAGCTGCGCGATCAGCTCCGCCTGGAACGGCTCGGCTACCTGGAAGAATATCCGCAATATCCGAACGGAAAATTCGGCGATGCCGTCCCGCGCGGCGGAAACGCCGGCGGGGGCGGGCAACCGGGCTGGATGCTCAAGTGCAAGGGCTGGGAGACCGACCCGAACGATTACATCTACTTCACGATCCAGGAACAGAACTGGGAGCAGACCTGCCAGGCGATCGGCAAGCCGGAATGGGCGAAAGATCCCGCCTACGCCACCGCCAAAGCGCGCCAGCCGCACATATTCGACATTTTTGCAGAGATTGAAAAGTGGCTGGCCGACAAGACGAAATTCGAAGCAGTGGATCACCTGTGCAAGTTCGAGGTGCCCTGCGGGCCGGTGCTTTCCATGAAGGACCTTGCCCACGATCCGTTCCTGCGCGCCAACGGCAGCATCGTCGAGGTGCAGCATGAGACCCGCGGAACATACCTCACCGTCGGCTGCCCGATGAAGTTCTCGGGCTTCACGCCGAACATTACCGGAGCCCCGCTGCTGGGCGAGCATACCGATGAAGTGCTGACGGAACTGGGCTACAGCAAAGATCGGATCGCCAAATTGCGTGCTGCCAAGGTCGTCGGATCGTCAGGCCTAACTCAAGAAAAGCGCGACCTCGCACATGCTGCATAGAAAGGACAACTCCCATGACGAACGAAACAAAGTCTAACGGCATAACGAACGGGTTTCACCTGGTGGTGGACGCCTTGAAATTCAATGGTCTTGACACTATCTACGGTGTCGCCGGCATTCCAGTAACCGACTTGGCGCGGCTGGCCCAGGCCGAAGGAATTCGCTACATCGGCTTCCACCATGAGCAATCTGCCGGCAACGCGGCGGCGATTGCCGGTTATCTCACCCAGAAACCGGGTATCTGCCTGACCGTCTCTGCTCCCGGCTTTCTCAATGGCATGGTCGCCCTGGCCAATGCCACGACGAACGGATTTCCCATGATTCAGATCAGCGGGTCGAGCGAGCGGGAGATCATCGACCTTCAGCAGGGCGACTATGAGGAACTCGACCAGCTGAACGCGGCCAAGCCGTATACTAAGGCAGCCTACCGGATCAACCGGCCCGAGGACATCGGCATCGGAGTGGCGCGCGCAATCCGCGCCGCCCTCTCCGGCCGTCCTGGCGGCGTGTACCTGGATCTTCCAGCGAAAGTGCTGGCCGCGACCCTCGACGGGGAGGCCGGGGCGCGATCCCTGGTGCGGGTGGTTGACGCGGCACCACGACAGCTTCCTGCACCAGAATCAGTCAAGCGTGCCCTGGAGGTGTTAGCCAAAGCCGAGCGGCCCCTCATCATCCTCGGAAAGGGCGCAGCTTATGCGCAGGCAGACGCTGATATTCGAGCGTTCATTGAGAAGACCGGTATTCCATTCCTACCTATGTCCATGGCCAAGGGCCTGCTGCCCGACGACCACCCGCAATCGGCCGCAGCGGCCCGATCGTACGCACTGGCGCAGGCCGATGTAGTGATGTTGATCGGTGCGCGGCTTAACTGGCTGTTGGGCCACGGCAAGAGCCCACAGTGGTCGCCGACGGCGCAATTCGTTCAGCTGGATATCGCGCCGACAGAGATCGACAGCAATCGTGCCATCGCTGCGCCGGTCGTCGGGGATATCGCCTCGTCCGTCTCGGCCCTGCTGGCGATGGTCACGCCCGGTCAGATCCGGCCTCGTTCCTCATGGCTCGATGGGCTTGCCCAGCGCAAGAAGCAGAATATAGAGCGCCTGGCGACCCATCTCGCCGCCGACCCTGACCCGATGGATTTCTACAGTGCTCTCGGAGCCATCAAAGGCGTGCTCGCCGACAAGCCGGAGGTCTATCTAGTAAATGAGGGAGCCAACACGCTCGACATTGCCCGGAACGTTATCGACATGCACAAACCGCGTAAACGCCTTGATAGCGGGACGTGGGGAGTGATGGGCGTCGGCATGGGCTATGCAATCGGCGCGGCAGTCGTCAGCGGCGAGCCGGTAGTGGCCATCGAAGGCGACAGCGCGTTTGGCTTCAGCGGAATGGAGATCGAAACAGTTTGCCGCTATCACCTACCCATTGTCACTGTCGTCTTCAACAACGGTGGAATTTACCGTGGCGACGACGTTAACCGCACTGGTGGCGCCGACCCCGCTCCTACCATCCTGATGAAGCAAGCGCGTTATGAAAAGCTGATCGAAGCTTTTGGCGGCGTTGGTTACAACGCCCTCGATCCGCAAGGGCTCGCGAAGGCTCTCACCGATGCCCTGGCTTCGAGAAAACCGGCCCTGATCAATTGCGCGATAGACCCGACAGCTGGGACGGAGAGCGGCCACATCGGCAATCTCAATCCTCAAAGCAGCATCGCGCAGAAGAGTTTTGGGGCAGTAGGCCAAACCGTTTAGGAGATACTGCTATGCATATGTCAATCGTCCAGGCACCGTCACTTGCTCTCGCCTCTGGTGTAACCATCCCCGATAGCAAAATGGCTCGCGAAGTCACCGAATTAGTTCGTGATACAGAGGACTCGTTGCTGTTCAACCATTCAAGCCGCGTCTACTACTTTGCCGCTGCAACTGGCAAACGGAAACGCCTCACCTTCGATCCGGAGCTGCTGTATGTGAGTGCAATGTTCCATGATATGGGTCTCACTCCGAACCACAGCAGCGCTACAGATCGTTTTGAGGTAGATGGAGCCAATACTGCGCGTGAGTTTCTTCGTCAGCATAAGATCCCCCAACAAGACATCGACACAGTGTGGACTTCGATTGCCCTGCACACCACACCCGGTATCCCTCAGTATATGCATCCAGTGGTCGGGCTGTTGACCAATGGTGTCGAGATGGATGTTCTCGGAATCGCCTACCCGGAATTCTCCGACGCTGATCGCGAAGCGATCGTCGCCGCGTATCCGCGCACCGAGCACTTTAAGGAAGACATCATCCAGGCCTTTTACGACGGCATCAAGCACAAGCCTGAGACGACATTCGGCAATGTGAAAGCGGATGTACTGGCGGACAAGGATCCAAAGTTCCGGCGCATGAACTTCTGCAGTGTCATCCGCAGTTCGCGGTGGAAGGGCTGAGAAATGCCTCAGCGGGCTTTCAGTTTTAACTTATCAACTTTGCAACCCTCAACTTCTGAAAATGAAATTCGCAGTTTCAAAGCCCACAAGCTCACCCCACCTTTCCGAATCCACTTCGGAAGACGAGTCTTCGTTGGCTGAGCTGATCCTCGAGCAGATCGCCGACGCAGTAATCTATGCGGACGTTACGGGAACAATCACGCGGTGGAATCATGCCGCCGCCGCCCTGTTTGGCTACAGCACCTCGGAGGCGCTCGGTCAGCGCCTCGACCTGATCATCCCTGAGCACCTGCGGGCGGCCCATTGGGGCGGCTTCGAAGCAGCCATGACCAACGGTGTCATGAAGCTGCAAGGCCGGCCGACACTGACCCGCGCGATGCACCAGACCGGAGGCAAACTCTACGTCGAAATGACCTTCGCCCTCGTCAAGGGACAAGCTGGGGGCTCGGCGTGCGGCGCGGTTGCTGTAGCGCGCGACGTGACCGAGCGTATTGGACAGCAACGGGCGAGCGCCAGCCCTAAGGTTACTGGAGGATGATTATGGAACCGGCGACACTCGAGCGACTGCTGGCTGATGTAACCTCCATGGAACCCGCCGTCATCGGCGAGGTTCGCCAGATGACGGAAAGGCTTAGCCTTGCAGAACTTCTTGCGGATCCTGGCTCTACCGCGCCGGCGATAGTTACAACCTCTCCTCTGGCGGTTGTCAGTTATAAGACTCTGGCGGACCAGATTGAGAGATTGTCCGGACAATTCAGCAATGCCGGACTTAAGGCCGGCGACTGCGTGGGGATCGTTCTGCCCAACAGCCTTGAGTTTCTTGTCATCTTTCTCGCACTGACTCGCACAAGGTTGGTCGCGGCACCGCTCAACCCGGCCTACAAGCCGGGCGAATTATGCTTTTTCATTAAAAACGCTGGAGCGAAAGCAGTCGTTGCCGAAGGGGGCAGCGCTGCAGTCAGAGAAGCCACCGCTGGTCTGGGTGTACCGGTATGGACACCGCACGTTGACGTGCGTGGTGTCGTGGGTCTGCTGGAGCTGCCGCAGGCGTCGCGCACCACCGTCGACGCTCCGAATCCCGACGATATCGCATTTTTGGCTTATACAAGTGGCACCACGGGCCGGCCTAAGTGCGTGCCGCTGACCCACGCCAACATGGTCTGGTCCGCGCGCAATATCGCCACTCATTACGCTCTGACTTCGGCAGACCGCAGCCTCGTGGTAATGCCACTGTTTCACGGTCACGGATTGATCGGCTCCACATTGTCAACCTTGGCTTCGGGAGGCTGCGTAATCGTGCCCTCGCGCTTTTCCGCCTCTGCGTTCTGGGGACAGTTCCGCGAGCATCGCGCGACTTGGTATTCGGCGGTGCCAACGATTCACCAGGTGCTACTGGCAAGGGCGGACAGCGACGGTGCGCCCTCTAGCGGCCCACGATTTATCCGCTCGTGTTCGGCGGCGCTGGCGCCGACGATCCTGACGAGCCTGGAGCATCGCTTCGGAGCGCCCGTTCTGGAAGCATACGGGATGACGGAGGCGGCCCATCAGGTCGCCTCCAACCCACTTCCTCCGCTTCTGCACAAGCCAGGCACCGTCGGCCCTGGGGACGGAATCTCGATCATCGATGAGACGGGCAAGCACCTGGCGGCAAACGCTCCCGGCGAGGTGGTAGTCCGTGGTCCCAACGTAATGCGCGGCTACCGCAACGATCCCGACGCGAATGCCTCGGCCTTCATTGATGGATGGTTTCGTACGGGGGACACTGGGGCAATCGATGGCGATGGCTACCTTACCTTGCTTGGCCACACCAAGGAGTTGATCAATCGCGGCGGAGAAAAGATTTCACCTGGGGAAGTTGAGGCCGTGCTGCTCCAACATCCCGCGGTGGCCGAGGCGGCTGCTTTTGGAGTGCCGGATCCCAAGTACGGCGAAGAAATCTGGGGGGCGGTGGTGCTTAGAAGTGCCGCCGACCCACAGGAGCTTCAGGCGTTTTGCGGCACCCGCTTGGCAGATTTCAAAGTTCCCAAGCTCATCTACGTCATTTCCGCGATGCCCAAGAATGCTACGGGCAAGATCCAGCGTCGCGACCTGGCCGCTTTCCTCAAGGCGCCGCCAAGACAGATCAACCCAGCGGTTGTGCTCGAGAAGTCTGGTGCATCCGCAAGTCCTAAAAACCAAATCACGAAAGGAGTCTGAAGTTATGTCCGAACAAGAGCAGATTTACCCACCGGCAACGAAAGAACTCGCGGAGCAACGCCAGCGCCTGGCACCCAAACCCGCCGATGCATTCAAGGCCTTCAGTCAGGTCGTATTTGCCGATGGGGCACTTCCGGCGAAGACCAAACAGTTGATCGCCGTTGCCGTGGCGCATGTGACTCAGTGCCCTTACTGCATCCGCAGCCACACGAAGGCGGCCTTGCGGCACGTAGCTACGCCCGAGGAGATCATGGAGGCCATCTGGGTCGCCGCCGAGATGCGGGCCGGGGGCTCGTATGCCCACTCGGCGATAGCCCTGGATACGATCACGCAGATGAAGGGCGAAAAGCATGAACTGCGTTGGGATCAACACGATTAATGCATACCAATCTAAAACTATGAACGCTAATGTTTACGGAGCTACCCAAGGCGCACAAGAGGCCAATCACGATCGGCTACCCCTCGCAAAACTCAACATTCCGCAGGTCGATACACGGGTTCGAGACTCGCTTCTTAACGGGTTGACATTCTCGTCGGGAGCGGTCGACGCGATCAGCTTTCTTGAACTCGGCAAAGTCTTTACCGCCTTCATGACTGGAAACATCGCGTTTCTGGGGCTGCGAGTGGCAGGGGCCGGTGGACCCGCATGGTCCGCTATCATCGTCGCAATGGCCGCCTTCGCGGTGGGCGCCTATCTCGGGACGCTAATCGCTAACTCTAAAGGAGATGGAACTTCGGGTGTGTGGCCCCGTCACGTGACGGTCGCGCTCGGCCTCTCGCTCCTCGGTCATGTTGGATTCCAAATTCTCTGGCTCGCGGTCCGCGGGCACCCTTCCACGGACGTCGCGAGCTGGCTCATCGGTCTGTGGGGAGTCGCGATGGGAATGCAAACCGCTGCGGTTCGATCGCTCCATGTGGAGGGCGTGTTCACGACTGCAGCGACTGCAACGTTTATATTCTTCTTCGGCGACTTTGCTACCTGGTCAAGGTCGGCGGAAGAGATGCGGCGGCTTCGCGGCGTGCTCGTTTCTTTATTCCTCGGGGCGACCGCAGGAGGTTTGCTGTTGGCACACGCGCGCATCTGTGCCCCAGCGCTGCCTCTCATCGCCACTGCCATTGTGGTGGCAATCGCGGCAGTGTTTTTTCGGGAACCCGACAGAGGGATGAAGTAAAGCGTGCCGCTCGTTTGACGCGAGGTCGAACCTCAGTCGTCTGCCACTAATTGCCAACGAGTTCTGCCAGGAAGATGAAGACGATGCGACGGGATTTTCTTAAAGGACTGAGCGCAGCGATTGCCGGTGTGGCGTCCACGGTTCCGGCGTCGAGCGAGGGAGCTGCCGTTGCGCGGGCTGAAGCAGTGCCGCCAGCGGCGAACAAGGATGGCATGCTTTATCGAAGCCTGGGGCGCACGGGTGTCCAGATATCGGCTCTCGGAGTCGGAGGTCACCATCTCGGTGATTTACCAACGGTGGATGAAGCGATTCGGCTCGTCCACGAGGCAATCGACGGCGGCATCACCTTCTTCGACAACTGTTGGGAATATTACAACGGCAAGACCGAGAATATCCTGGGCCGGGCTCTCAAGGGCCGCCGAGAGAAGGCCTTCTTAATGACCAAAGTCTGTACTCATGGACGCAGTGGGCGGCTGGCGCTGCAGATGCTGGAAGAATCCCTGCGACGTCTTCAAACCGATCATCTGGATCTCTGGCAGATTCACGGCATCGTCTATGACAATGACCCCGAGCTGGCCTACGCCAGGGGCGGGGTTCTGGAAGCATTTGATCAGGCCAAAAAGGAAGGAAAGACGCGGTTCGTCGGTTTTACCGGGCATAAAGCCCCGGCTTTTCACCTTAAGATGCTGGAGATGGGCTATCCGTTTGACACGGTGCAGATGCCCCTGAACCCTTTCGATGCCAGCTTTCATAGCTTTGAGCACCAGGTCTTGCCTGAGGTCAATCGGCGCGGAATCGGCGCGCTGGGCATGAAAAGTATGGGAGGAACCGCCTGGGCTATAAAAAACGGCATCGTCAAGGCCGAAGAGATGTTGCGCTACGCGATGAGCTTGCCCGTCGCTACCACCATTGCCGGCATGGACTCGCTTGAGGTGTTGCGACAGAATTTGCGGGTCGTTCGCGACTTTCAGCCGATGGCGGAGAGTGACATGGCAGCCTTGCGCGCCCGCTGCGCGCCGGCGGCTGCCGATGGCCGCTTTGAGCCCTACAAAGTGTCACTGCGGTACGATAATCCGATGACCCGTTTGCCGCATGGCTTCCCGATCGATCGCACTCAAAGAGAAGTCGCGGAGATGTTGGAAAAGGGAGACGCACCCTGGCTGGCGCCATAAATCGTAAATGAAAACCTTAATCTGGCAGACAGTTATCTTGATACCCCCTACCCTGAGGCTCTCCCCTCCGCGACTCCC
>Ga0265338_10011817_pt1 | contig 10035 bp, 6 predicted proteins | sample 42126metaG_FD_193579 | JGI IMG/M metagenome (GOLD analysis project Ga0265338, IMG submission 193579) | Rhizosphere microbial communities from Carex aquatilis grown in University of Washington, Seatle, WA, United States - 4-21-26 metaG | ecosystem: Host-associated > Plants > Roots > Rhizosphere >... | reverse complement strand
ATGCCGCCGCTCGGCAACTGAACTGAAAATGTGGTATAAGGGTTGTGAGGCGGAACGATCGTATTCACAAGACTGCCATTGGTGGCCACGTTCTGATACTCCCACCACGCCACCGTATTGGTGTCTTGGGCAGCGGAAATACTCCAAAACGCGGTATTCATGTTATTGGTATCAAAGGTGCAGGTGAAGTAAGCCACATTGGCATCAGGATTGGCCGTTCCCGCGTCCACTCCCAAATAGCAATTAGTAACCCCGCTCGCCGCATTAAGCTGGCAATTCACGAAGGCAAAACCAAATCCGTTGTTGGCGAGTTGGATGGCTTGCGGTGTACGGGCTGAGGTCATGGTGGCGCCACTTGTCCGCCACACCAGATCGCAGTTGGTGGCAAAGAGGATACCAGTGCCCCAAATGGAAGAGGCGGTTTGGACCGTGCTGTCGCTCATGTAGAGAGTGCTGTTGGCCGAATTAACCAAGAGCGTGTCCTGATAGCTGTCTATTTCAACCTGGTTGGCTATGCAATCCTGACCGTTGACGTACAGGGCTTCAGCCGCAGATCCACCACTGGGTGTGCTGTTGGTCAGCGTAAGATTCTCAATCGTAATATCATTGGCATTCACTGCCATCAAACAACGCTTGCCGGTGGATGTATTAAGGTTGGCATTGTTCGGATAGGTGATGATCGTCCCGATACGCGACTGGCCGCGCAATGTGATGTTGCTGACTCCTTGTGAAAGGACATTCGTTACTCCGCCGATCACTCCCGACCCTGAATAGTTGACCGGCTTGGCATTGGTCAAGGTCACAGTCGGAATGTTCACGATTTCCTGGTAAATTCCATTCTTAATATTGATGATCACCGGAGCCTGATTGGAGCCGCAATAATCAATGGCGGCTTGAACCTGACAGAAATCCCCACTCCCATCGGCGGCAACCACCAAGTTGGTGGGATTGGCCGGCCCGCTGGCTTTGGTGGTGAATTGCCACGTGGACGGACTGGCGATGCCCACAAACGAAGCACCGCTTGTATCCATGAAGGCACCAAATGGCACACTTTGAATCAAAACCGAATACGTTGTGTTGTTGGTCAACAAATCCAAGTGCGGATAGATCGTTGCCGTATTGCCGACTACGAAGACTGGATAAACATTGGTATAATACGATCCGCCGATATACCGCGGTTGCGCCGTGGCGACACCATTCTGCCCGTTCAAACTCAAATCAATGGTGTCAATCGTCACACCATTGCTGACAATGGTTATCTGACCAGCAGTGCCCACGACCGGCGGCTGGTTGAAGGTGATCCGCAACGGTGTGTCAACACACACGCCGCTCGCGCCATTCGTCGGCGACAAACTGGTTACTGTCATCGGCGAATTCACCGTGAGCGTGGCACTGGCAGTGGGTGAACCGGCAGGATTGATGACTATTACTTTATATGTCCCTGCGTTGGTTATTGCGACACTGGCTATGCTATAAGTGGAATTGGTCGCACCCGAAATGGCTATCCCGTTAAACAGCCATTGATACGTCGAAGCCGGGATACCGCCGGCATCCGTGACCGAGAAGGAGGCACTCTGGCCAACATTCTTGGCCAGGCTAACCGGCGGCACGGTTATGGTCGGTGCGACATTCACGGTTAGATTGGCGGTGCTGCTGACGATGCCGCCTTGCGAATTGGTTGCTCCACAGGAATAACCATCCACATCATTTGTATTAACATTGGAGATCTGGAGATTGGGAGTTGCGCTGCCGGAGATAACCGAACCCCAAGGCGTTGTCATATCAGTAATGTTGGTCCCATGCCGGCGCCACTGGAAGGTTGGGGCCGGGAGACCGATCGCACCGCAATTGAAATTAGCTGTCCCGTGTTGATTCACATTGTCGTCAATGGGCTGATCCTGGGCTGCGATGCTCGGGGCCACAGGAGTGCTGCTGACCGTCAAACCGGCAGTCACGCTGTTCGTACCGCCCAAAATATTGGTCACGCCAACATGATAACCGCCTTGATTGCCGGTTTGGACGTTTACCATCGTCAGAATGTTACTGGTTGAACCGGTAGTCGTTACACCCCCAACAGTTCCATCGGTCAATTTGGTGCTGCCTAAATACCATTGGTAGGTAATGGGCTGCGCACCGCTGGGAAATACAGAAAATTGGACGGTAGTCCCCGGAGCGACGGCTTGTGCACTCGGTTGGTTGGCCAAGCTGATGGAGATACGCGGATCGAGGAAAACCACGTCCAGCGAAGAATTGACTGAATTGCTCACCAGAATGGGGCTCCCCAAGGTCGGGCATTGGCCTAAAACAATCGCGTTGGTTCCAAGCCCGTTAAACGTTTGATATTGGATCAAGTGAATCGTTGCGGGATAGGTAGGACTAAAGCTGGGGTTCAGGGTGAGGTTGAGAGTGGAGGAGCCGGCAGTATTCAGATTGCTCACGTAGGCAATGGTCGAGGCATTATTGATATTCAAGTTCAATATACCGTTATTCAGAACCAATTTGCGAAGCGGATAGGTTCCGGAACCAATCGTGTTCGACACCACCAGTGTGCCGCTGTCCACTACGGTATTGGTGCCCGTGGCCACGCCTGTATTAGGAAGCACTGGGCCCACATTGATCGTATTGGCCCAAACCTGACCACCACTGCCAACGCTCAACATGCCGGATGTAACCAGACCCGAAGGGGCGTTGGTGGTGGTATTGCCCAGGTTCAAGGCCGTATTCACTTTCAGCGTCCCACCGTTGACATTCATCACGCCTATGTTTGCAGACGCGTTAAGATTGTTCGTGAATGCCTGATTTCCAAGATACAGGGTGTTCACATCCACCGTTCCGGCTGAAAATGTAAATGTCCCTTTGTTAAATTTGGAAACAGACGAGCCAGTTTGAGCGAATGGGGTATCGCGCCCCAAACACAGCGTGTCCACCAGCGCATCCACACTGCCACCCGAAAAATCAATGGTCCCGTCGCCATCTTGCGCTGATGATCCACCGGGGCCCATGTCTCCCACTCCCCACCACGTCACCCGGTTTGTGCCACCCGACACGCCACGAAACACAGCTGTGCCGTTGGCTACATTAGGATTATATTGCATGGTGCCAGGGACAGCGGTGGTCTTGCACCGGCCGGCCCCGATACTGTCCACAAAGAAATTGTTGACCTGTCCCAAATAAAGGAAGCAGCTAAGGGTTGCGTTATTCCCACTGGGAATATTGCCAATTTCCAAGGCGTTGGTTGCAGGACCCAATGTCTGATAAATGCCAGGAGGATTTGTGTAGGTGAGGGTGATATTATTGGTGGCGGAAAGATACAAAATGCCAACTTCCCTTTGTCCGGTGTTGCTGGGATTTTGCAGCGTGGACGTGCCCAAGCCAATCCGGTTGACATACACCACCAAGTTGCTCAAAGCCTGCATGTCAAGTGTCGCCTTGGCCGTGCTCGTGGTGGACCATCCCTGATTCACAACAATGTTGGCGCTGGCATTGCTGACCACCAGCGAGCCGGCTCCCACAATCGTGGCGTACACCTGCTGGGAAACGGTGGTTTCAGTCGGCGTGCCCACAACCAAACCATTGATGCCGGTGACTTGCAATTTTACGCCCGTTCCAATTTGTGTGGTGTGGTAACCGTTCGTGTTGCCATATGCCAGCGAAGCGATGGTCCCACCGAACGTGCCAGTGCCGTCATAAATATTATTAACGACGCCCTGCAAGCCGTTGTTCCCAGCATCGTAAAATTTTACGTCGTCACCCGCAGCGGGTACAATGCCGACGCCACCAAGCGTGGCATTGGTCCAATTGGCACCGGTTCCCCAGTTGCCGGTGCCATTACCAAACCAGACGTTGGTATTCGCCATGACCTGTGGCGCAATTACCGCGCCAACCAACAGGGTCAGACAAAAGAGGAACATTTTCCGCACCCGCACGACCAGCGCCGACTGACGCGGACAATGGGTGGATTCAGAATTGGGTTGATTGCTTGGATTGTTCATATTTCAGGGGTTTTGAGGACTGACAGGTTCTAACATTAATCATCTCGCGAAAATGGGACAACTTATGGGCACACGATATTGCATGATTTCGAATTTAATGTCTCATCGGTGCTGTTCTTTTTCAACCCTCAATATTTGCAACTGACTTTGAAATTTAGGCACTTTAAATTTAAAGCGCTCCAGGGCAGGGTCCGGGGGGAACAAAATGAATTTCACGATTAAGATTCCACCCCGCTCCGCTTCAGCCGGTTGTTGCAAATCATGCCCTTCTCGGTTATGAATTATTTTACGTGAAACAGACTTTTAAGAACGCTTCTGCCAATAACCGCAGCCGGGGCGGCCCATGGTTGGCGGCGATCGTTGGAGGCTGGTTGAGTTTGTGCCAACTGGAGGCGCAGAGCATCCGGTTTCCCTGGAGCGGTTACGGGCACGAGTCACAACATGACGCCATTGCGTCCGTGGCATCGCAACCGCTGAATCGCATCTTATGGCAGACGCCGGTGGATTTGAGCGTGCCCACCAACAACACCGGCGAATTGTTCATCCACTACGGCTCACCTTTAATCACCCGCTCCAACTCCGTCATCGTGCCGGTGAAAACGGGTGCAGCGGGCGGGTTTGCAGTGGAAGCGCTGGCCGGCGCGACCGGCGCGACGAATTGGGTCCAATCCACGGATTATATTTTGCCGCCGCACGGTTGGATTCCCAGCTTTTCCCCGACGCTGACGCCACAGAACCGGCTCTACTTTTCCGGCGGCGGCGGGACGGTCTACTTTTGCGATGCCCCCGACACGACAAATGCTTCCCCCGTCATCGGTCAAGTAGCATTTTATGGGCTGACCAATTACACAGCCAATACCAACGCCTATCTGAATAATGTCTTTATTGACACCCCCATCACCTCGGACCGGTATGGAAATATTTTCTTCGGCTTTCAAGTCACCGGTTCCACGCCGCTGAATCTCCAGAGCGGCATCGCCCGCATTGATTATAATGGAACCGGCACCTGGATTGCCGCCAGCAATGCTGCGGGCGACGTCGCCATCAAAAAGGTTTCCCAGAACTGTGCCCCCGCGTTGAGCAACGATCACAAGACGCTGTATGTCGCGGTCAACAACAGCAGCTACTGGTCGGATTTTTCCGATTACGGTTATCTGGTTGCATTGGACAGCCGGACGCTTGCGCCGCTTGCCAGCGTGCGGCTCAAAGACGTGAAGTATCCAGCCAATGACGCTTTTGTGCCGGATGATGGGACCGCCTCGCCCACGGTCGGCCCGGATGGAGATGTTTATTATGGCGTGCTGGAGAATCCGGCGTATTCAAACAACGACCGGGGCTGGTTGCTGCATTTCAACAGCGCGCTCACCCAAACCAGGCTGCCCGGCGCCTTTGGCTGGGATGACACGGCTTCCATTGTGACAGCTTCAATGGTTCCTTCCTACCACGGCAACTCCTCCTATTTGCTGATGACCAAGTATAACAATTATGCCGATCCCGGTCTCAACGGCAATGGCGTCAATAAAATCGCCATCCTCGATCCGCAAAACAGCGAGACGGACCCGGTTTCCGGCGCTACCGTGATGAATGAAGTCCTCACCATTGCCGGCCCCACTCCCGATCCTGATCTGCGGAATCCATCACATCCCAATGCCGTGCGCGAGTGGTGCATCAATTCGGCAGCGGTTGATCCGTTCACCAAATCCATTCTGGCCAACAACGAGGACGGCAGGCTCTATCGCTGGGATTTGACCTCCAACACACTCTCGGAAACGAATGTGCTGACTTCGGGCGTCGGCGAGGCTTACACGCCCACCATCGTCGGTGTCAACGGAATCGTCTATGCGATCAACAACGCCATCTTGTTTGCCATTGGTCACTGACGCGCGCCGCCATGAACCCAAAAACATTCATATCTTTGTCCGTTCTGGGGTCGCTGCTGGCGGTTTCGGCGCAAGCGGACCTGGCATTCAGCCTGACGCCCGCCGCACAAACGGATGTTGGGAGCAACGAAGTCGTCTTCACCGGCACGTTGATCAACACCAGCCTGACGCAAAATCTGTTTCTCAACGACATCCAGTTTAATTTTACCGGGGTGGCAACCAACTGGCTGGCGGGCGATACGAATTCCTTTTTCCAAAATGTTCCCGGCATTTTGCTGCCCGGCGAAACTTACAGCGATGTCGTGTTTGGAATCACCGTCACTCCGACAACTCCGCCCGGCCAATATTTCGGCACCGTCAGCATCCAAGGTGGCACCAATATTTTTGCGGCAACCAATCTGGCAAGCCCGATGTTCGAGATTTCCCTGCCGCCAGTGGCGATGAGTGCCACGCGCTCCGGCACCAACCTGGTCCTTTCCTGGCCATCGCCTCCGGGAGGTTTTGCGCTGCAACAGAATGCTGATTTGACCACGACAAATTGGGAGACGGTGACCAACACGCCAATCCCCACGAATGGGCAGAATCAGGTGATCCTTGCGCCCATCACCGGCAACCAGTTCTATCGGCTTAATTATCCCTGATCGGAGCGCAATTCGCATTTTTATCGGGATCCATGGCCCTTTTTTTGGCCCGGCTCCTGCTATATGAACAAGGCCAGCTTGGCTTTGAAAGCCCCGCTGCGGAATGCAAAGCGTATGACTGCTCAACCACAACCGTTATTGGATCTATGCTGGTTTTTGCCGCTGTTCGTAGGCGGTTGCTGCACGGTTTTGTGCTTTCTTTCATTCATCGGCGGGTGGCACGCCCTGTCAAAACGATATTCCAGCGCTACCGCGGTTTCAGGCCGTCTGATTCCCTTTGCTTCCGTGTGGCTTGGGCCTGGACTGCTCACGGTGGGTTACTCGGCCTGCCTGTTCGTCCAATGCAACGCGGACGGCATTGCGTTGAATATTTTTTCGTTGCTCCGGCCGTTTCATCCCAGACTGTTCATTCCGTGGACCGTCGTGGCCGACTGCCAACGGCAGCGTTATTGTTTTTTAAACTGCACGGCGGTTTATCTGTCCGAACCACGGCAGAGAATTCTGTTCCGTGGAAAAGCCGGCAGGGAAATCTACGAAGTTTGGCAGCGGTCCCGGCAGGCAGCCCGCAGATAAAACACCTTCTACGCCGAATCAACGACCTCGCGAAAGCCGATTCTTTAATTGGATTTCAGCCTGAGTAAAACATCTCCCGCTGGAACCAGCGGTTCGCCTTCCGGCGAGCGGTCTTTGAAATCAGCGGCGTTGAAATTCGTACGGAAATTTTCGTAGCCGGAGCACTCGAAGGTGACCGTCACCTTACTCCAGTTTGGACGACGGAATGGGGTGATGATGTTCTCGCTGGCCAGAACAAATCCACCGTTCCCGTCCGTCCAGGTGGTGTGGGTTCGTTGCATCAGGATCTGGCCGCCTTTGGGAGGACTGAATGAATCCGGGTTCTGGTACGGCACCACCCGCTGGACTTTTACATCCGCCAGCGGCTGGCGTGTATCTGCGGCCATAACCCGTCCCGTCACCTGCGGCGAAATGTAATATGAAAACTGCCCCGGCTGGCAACCCGTCGAAACAACCGCCAGCAACAGCATGAACACCGCCCGGTACGGTCTGATGGTGATTGCCACCATGACTGAACGTTTCGACGGGATCATGAATCAGACCGGCGCGAGCTTTCCAAGCCGGAAGCATCGGCACCCGGTGTCGTTCCTGCCAGCTTGACCGAAATCGGCATCGGCCAGTTGTAACGTTCGTAGTTGGCCGCCACCACCAGGCCGATGGCGGCAATGGCAATCCCGGCAATCACATCCACGCAATAATGGTAACGCAGGTAAACCGTTGAAATCCACAACGCAATGCAAGGGACGAGCATCCACCAAAAACGGCGGCGACGGTACCACCAGTCAAAAACCAGCAAATAGATCGAAACCGCCACGTGGATGCTTGGGAACGCGTCCACCCGGTTGCTGTAATAATCCAGAACCGGCTTTGCCGAATGGGTCAGCCAGCCGCCCGCCAAGGGATGGTCAAAAGTCAGGAAACGGTGAGGTCCGCCGGCGGGAAAAAATGTATAACCGATAAATCCCAGGCCATAGAGGGTGAAGAGACCGGCGAAACACTGCCGGAACCGCGGCAGATCGCGGATGCAATAATAGGCCGGTCCCGCAATCAGGTAATAAAAGAAAAACACGTAGGCCAGCATCAAAATGTCGGTGAGCGCCGGCGGTTCCCAGGATTGAATCGCCAGGTTGATTTGTATGCCCAACCAGGCGCTTTCCGATTGGACAAGCATTGCATCAGCCCGCGGCACACCCAGCATCGCAATGGCCGCGGGCATCATGAAGAATGACAGTCCCATCAGGGCCGGATAAAGCAACAGCCGGACCCGCCAGCGCCACGGCGCCGGATGCCGGCCAGCCCATAAAATCACCCCGAAGCTGGCGAGCAGACAACCGAGATAAACCAGTGCCGGCGGAGTGGCCGGCCCAGCCCGTATGACCAGCCGCACCCAGGTGAGGGCCAGGAAAAAGCCAAAAACGGTTTCATGCGGCAGAAACTGAACCCAAGCGGCTTCATCGGAGCGGCCTGACGTCCCCGCATTGTCTCTCCGAAGTGTTGTTTCACGACCTGTCATGTCAGTTTGTTCGATTCCGAGACCCCGGGTTTCCTTGCCGGGACGCTGGCGTACTCGGACCGCCATTACAAGCCAAGCTTATTACATCCATATAAAACAGCAACGAACTCCGCGCTGACATTGGAAACACAACTAAAGCGGGAGCTGGCATGATTAAAATCAACGCCTGGCTTCAACGTCAGCTTCCCGTGCCCGAGAATTTGATTGCCACGCCGATGATGACGCGCCCGGTGGTTTGTTGGATGGTGCGCCCATACCAGGGGCCGGTGATGATGGCTCCCGTAATCTGGGTCTGGTCACAGACAATCACAATGGCGTCGGCGCCCATCTTGGCCGCCGCGTTGCGCAACGCCTGCTCGATCTTCGGCACGCTCACGCTTTCGCTGGACGGTTCCGCCCGCACCTCCCCCAGCCGCACGTGCGGACGGGTCGGCGGCTCGCGCAGAATCTGAATGTCCGCCGCGTTCGACGGCGCAAACTGCGGACCGCCAATATATTGGTTGGAACTGATGGAAACCGTGTTGCAGCCGGTGACGAGCAACAAGGCCGCGGCCACGGCAAAAAATGAAAGGTCACGCCAAATTGTTTTCATATTCGTCAATCGCTTGCGACGGTCGGTCGAATCATTTTATTTGCCGCCTGTCTCGTTGTCGGGTGGATAATTTTCCTTTAGAACCACAAATCACGGCAAATCAATCCCCCATTGCGTCCTGCCATCGGAACCAACTCATTATACTCTAACAATATTCCCGCCGGCAGCGGCGTCAAGTCACAAACTGGTTGGCGGGAGTTTGTTAACGCTGCCGGGCAAGGGACCATCGGGTTGGGCGGAACGTAGAGAGTAAATGGCTCCAGAGGTAGGGCTCGAACCTACAACCCATCGGTTAACAGCCGATTGCTCTACCATTGAGCTACTCTGGAATCCAAAGGAAACAAAATTTACAAGCCTCTGAACCGCGCGTCAAACGGATTCCACATCATCTGCGCTGGCAACGCGGGCAGTAGAACGTGCTCCGGGCGGCCTGCCGGATGCGTTTGATCAAACCGCCACAAACCGGACACGGCCGGCCGGCGCGATCATAAACCCGCAATCGCTCCGCATAATAATCCCCTGCTCCCGGCGCACGGCCGAAATAAAATAGTCCGTCGGATTTTCCCCCGCCAAAATTCAACGGCACGGTGCTGCCGCACTTGATGGCTTCGGTCAAAACTCCGCGAATCGCCCGAACCAGCCGCGTGATTTGCACCCCGGTCAACTTTTGCGCCGGCAAGCGGGGCGAAAGACCGGCGCGAAACAACGCCTCGCTCGCGTAAATGTTGCCGACACCGGCAATGAGCGTCTGGTCCAGCAATTTGACCTTGATGGCCTGCTGCGACCGTTTTAGCGACTGCGCGAAAGCCGGTTGATCAAAGTCGCCGGCCAGCGGCTCCGGTCC
>Ga0265338_10011816_pt1 | contig 10035 bp, 7 predicted proteins | sample 42126metaG_FD_193579 | JGI IMG/M metagenome (GOLD analysis project Ga0265338, IMG submission 193579) | Rhizosphere microbial communities from Carex aquatilis grown in University of Washington, Seatle, WA, United States - 4-21-26 metaG | ecosystem: Host-associated > Plants > Roots > Rhizosphere >... | reverse complement strand
ATGGCGGCCGCCTTCAAAATGCGCGTTCAGGAACGCTTCAACAATCTTTTTGGCAAGCTCGGCCGGCGTGTTGCTCGCGCCAAAGCAGATCACGTTCGCATTATTGTGCTGCCGCGCCAGCGAGGCGGCCTGCTCGTCGTTCACCAGCGCCGCGCGCACGCCGGGAATCTTATTGGCCGCAATGCTCATGCCGATGCCGCTTGTGCAAATCAAAATGCCCAGTTCCGCCCGGTGGTTCGCCACGCTGTGCCCAACCAATTGCGCGAAGTCCGGGTAGTCGTCGCTCGGTTGTTTGGAATGCGCGCCGAAATCCGCGGTGCTGATCCCTCGTTGTTCGAGATAACGTTTCACCGCTTCCTTCAGCTCAAAGCCCCCATGATCCGCGCCCATCGCCACAGTAACGGCCTTGCCAGACATGGCGCGCTCCGCGCTGTCGCCTTCCACGAACCGCAGCAACGATACAATCCCCTGCTCGATCTGGTCGCGACAATTGACATAAATCTCATACGATCCGCCGATCGGATCGCTGATGTCTTTCTCGAAAGGATCGAGTGTGTCGTCAAACTCGCGCAGCAAAAACGTCTTCTCCGCCGCCTGCGGATACAGCAGCATCACGGTATCAACGTGGCTGTGGGTCATTCCGAAAATGTAATCGGCCTGGGTCACGAGCGCCGGCGACAGCATCCGGCTGCGCTGGCTGGAAATATCAATGCCCAGTTCCTTCACCGCTTCCACGGCGTGCGCGCTCGGCGGCTGGCCTTCCATGGCTCCCAGCCCGGCGGATACGACGCGATAATTCCCGCGCCCATGAATGGCCTGACGAAAAATGCCTTCGGCCATCGGACTGCGGCAAATGTTGCCCGTGCAAACGAATAGAATGGTCTTCATCAAAAATTATCGAAAGAAATTGAGTCCGGTTGGTTGAATCGTCAATCCCGAATACGCCGGCAAAAATCAGGAGGCCTTTTGGCGAACCACGGCCAGACCTTTCAACAAGTCCAGGGCGCGCGCCAGCGCCGGGTCGCTCACCACCGGCACTTGCGGCTCCGGCGGGCGTTTTGCCGTCTGTTCCTCCGGGCTCTCACCCGCCCGATGTTCGCGCACTAGTTCAGCCTCATTGAACCGCACGCGCGTCTCGTTGGTCCCGCTGGGCTGATTCGTGGCCGAATTCCCGGCCGCCTTGTTCGAAACCACCAGAAAGGCATCCGCGTAAAAATCGCGCTCTGCTTCCTCACTCACCGTAACATCAATATCCGGCTTAACCCCATCGGTAGGCAACATCGTGCCATCGCCTAACTTCACCGGAACCGAGCCGATGCGCAAATGCTCGCCATCGTTCAATCGAAAATCCTCCATAATCATCGCATTGCCCGCCGTGCGATTGCCCAAAATCAGCCCCGCGCCGGCTTCCCGCACCATCGCCGCGAGTGCTTCCGCCGCCCCGGAGGTTTGATGATTCACCAGGACCACCGTCGGCACGGTAATCGCGTCGGCTTTCTCGTGCGACGACACCATGCCGCCGCCGCCCCAATCCAGCAACGGCTGGCTTTTGCTGACAAATAAATCCACCGTGTCCGTGGCGGCTTTGTAGCCCAAACCGTGCGTGTAGCGCAGGTCCAGCACAATCCCGCTCACCTTGTTCGTGGCCTTCAACTGCTCAATCGTCGCGCCGACGGCCTTGGCCAACCCGTATTCGACCCGCGTGATCCGCAGATAAGCAATATCGCCTTCAAACAAAATGGTTTCGGCCACCAGCTTGTTAGTTGAGTTCAGGGTCGTCTCGTTGGTTCCCAATGAAACCTTCGGGCCCAGCGCCGCGAGGAGTCCCTGCACCGCCGCGCGATTCAGTTCATCCGTGCTCACGCCCACCGCGTGCTGCCGAATCAAATCGTAGACTTCCTGGAAATCCGGCGAAGGATTATTGGTTGCCGCCGCCAACGGCAGTTGGCCGGCCAGGGCAAGCAATGCAGATAAAAAAAGTGCGTTCCGGAAACGTGTCATGTGGGCTCAAAATGCGTGAACCCGGGCGGAAAGTAAAGTGGAGGGTAACGGTTGGCCCGATTGTCAGCGCCACAGCCCGGTGCTGTTCTCAATTAGACAAAGCGGAAACCTGCCGATCCACGGACCGCGAGAAAGGAATTTTTTGCGTGGAAACCTTGTCTTCCCACTTCTTGGCTTCCTTGGGATTTCGTTCCACGCCAATGCCGTCCCGATACATTTCGGCGAGCCGCACCTGGGATTGCGCATGACCTTGCTCGGCTGCCTTGCGGCACCATTTGAAAGCTTCTTCGTCGTTTTTCATGACCCCGCGACCATCCCGGCAATATTCCGAAACCTTCGCCTGCGCCGCGGCGACTCCATGGAAGGCCGCGCGCAAAAACCATTTGTGCGCCTCGTGTTCAGATTGCACGCCGTGCTCCCCGGATTCGTAAACCAATCCAAGCCGATACTCCGACGCGGCATTTCCCTTTTCGGCGTTGAAACGGATGTAATGAAACCGGGCCTCCTTGAACTCCGTGGCCAACCAGATCCACGCATGGTGCGATTGGTTCCGCACCACCACGCTGAACCACGTCCACATCGTGTTGAAAGACTCCGCTTTTGGTAAATTCATAGCTTAAAACCCGCGCCAATAGAGAACCCTTCTCCATTTCACCGGCGGGTCATGAATTTTTCAAGCAGACTCCTTGCCACATTAAACGGAAGGGCCCGAGTCGGAAGTCGGAGGTCAGAAGTCGGAGACCGGAGGTCTGACAGTTGCATTAACGTTAAATTAACGTAAGTGGCCACCGTTTTTTGCCAGAACTCCCACGCAAAGCCAAGTCTGGTTCGTTACCGACCCATCTGGGCGCTCGCCAGTTGCACCAATCTCCGATCCCGGTCGCAAAGATTGGCAAATCGTTCGCATCGCTCGGCTACTTTGCGGCTAATATGACCACTAATCACCTGGGCGGGAGCGTTCCAAAGCGCGTAGAACTCAAAATCATTGGGTTTGCGGCCGAAATGCTCCTCGAACGCGTGAATCCGTTTATCCATCAACTGAATCATCACCTTCCGAGCTGTCTCGGAATCGCAATAATTGGCTGAATTCGTGACAGTGCGCCACTCAGCCTTTTTCACCTGAAAACGGCTGATTTCACCCGCTGATCCCACTGCACGATCGTCATTGCCGGTTTCCAGCATCGAAAGAGCCGATAACCGGTCCATGCCAAACCCGCACACGGGCAACAACGCCACTATTAATGCCGCTAACGTTTTCATACAGCCTCTATCTACCACGTCTTCCAGCCGCCTGTCTCATAGGCCAACACTGGAAAACGACTCAGTACAACTCTGGAATTTCCCCCGGGATTCCCCGGGAAAACGGTTTCAAATTGAGTGGCATGCCTTCCCTGGAGGTGGTCAGTCGGCAACACAATCCCTTTAAACACAACTGCTAATCCCATTGCGCGGCCACCCTATCGCAAAGGAGGTTATCCGGCAAGTCTCGAAGGCTTCAATTTCGATGAAAGTTATTCACAGAAACTGAGCAAACCGCGTTTGGTTCGACGGGGTCGAATCGGCAGTTATCCGCTTATCGTGGCTCGAGGGACATGTTAATATCCATCTTCATGGTCTGGTTTTTCCCCATCGGCGATTCCATACGCATATCGATGGTCGCCGACCCGACGAGCTTTGAGAGGTCCAAATTGGCGGTTCCAGTTGAATTGCCGCCCAATTGGAGACTCGCTGTGGGACCTTTACCCGCCGCCGGACTGGCCGCATTGAAAGCCATGGTGAATTTCGTGCTCAATCGGTCGCCTTCATGGGAAACCAGCTCGTACGTCCCCGTTTGCTCAACGGAGATGGCTTGGACTTTAGTGACATTCTTGGACTCCCATTTCGCTCCCACGCCAACCGGTTCCTCTGGAAATGGAACATTCAAATTTCCCATGCCATCCTTCATTTGATCCATCGTTTGGCGCATTGTCGGATCAGCGTTGCCGGGCAACTTAACATCAGTCTTTTTACTCACACCGCGATTAGACATAACCCCCGTGCTGGTGAGCCCTTTCATACCGGCCAACGCCGTTTTCATTGCCTGGACGACTGCCGGTGTGGCGCCGGGCTCGTCGGCGATGCTCGCCTCCCCCATGACCGACTCATACGCGATGTCACCATTCGCAGCGACACTTTGCACCGTCATGTCCATCGGTATGGATATGGCCGGTATTGTCGGCGTGGCAGGGGGCGCGCCGCCTGGCGTAGCGGCAGGCATTGGCATGTCCATCTTGATTTTCATGGTCAAGACCGCCGTTTGCTTGTCGCCCGCTTTGAGGTGAAAGCGAAGCGCGCTGCGCGGCTCGGCTCCTGCATCAATCAATTTCACTCCCGATTTGGCACTGGCAGCGGGCGCCTCCAAATTGGCTTTGGGCTTTTCGGTCGACTTTGACTCCGGCACCGGCGGACGCGCGTCAGCCCGTTCAGTCACTTCCTTCAACCGATACGCCACCGTTTGGGGCGCAAACAAAGGGTTGGTGGCCTTGAAATAAATTAACGCCTTTTCCGCTTCGGCATATTTGACCTGCGCGGCATTCGTCTGGCCCGCCGTCCGCAGCGCATCCGCCCGGTCAATGAGCGCCATGATTTGGATGTAGAACTCATCCGGGCTTTGTTCGGGCGGCGGGGTCGCCGCAACTGTAACCAGCACGGCAATTATCAAGCTGAAAAACCACGTCGAACGAACAGAGGATTGGATTTTGGCGCCAAAGGTTGCCGGGCGGGGGGTAAGGCCACTCTTAATCATGTGCGAAATCTAAATCGTGGGCCCACGGCGTCAATCGAAAAGGAGCGCACCGAAGCGGTATTCCACGAAATATGTTTTGCTAATGGAACCATGCCGTCGTCGTCGTTCTCGTCCTCGTCGTCGTTCTCGTCCTCGTCGTCGTCCTCGCACTCGTTCGCCGTTTTCGAAGGGCGAAGGACGAAGGACGAGAACGAGAACGAGGACGAAAAAGGATGCGCCAGCGAAAATTTGTCGGATTCCCTCCTCCAGCGGCGATATACTCGTGAACGATGATACCGGACTTGCAATTGTTGGAAGATTACGCGCTGGCGAAATCGCAAGACGCCTTCACGCAATTGGTCCAACGCCACCTGGACCTGGTCTATACCGCTGCCTTGCGCCAGGTCCGCTCGCCGCAATTGGCCGAGGAAATCTCGCAATCCGTCTTCGCCGACCTCGCGCGCGCTGCGGAAAAGTTGGAGCCCGACACCATCCTCATCGCCTGGCTCTACCAGGTCACGCGCCGGACAGCCATCGACGTGGTGCGCCGGGAATCCCGCCGGCAAGCCCGCGAGCGTCTTGCCGTAGAAATGGCCGCCATGAATACCGCCACCGATTGGACCCATATCGAACCGCTTTTGGACGATGCCATGGAGGCGCTGGACGACACCGACCGCGCGGCGATTTTGCTCCGTTACTTTGAGAATAAATCGCTGCGCGAAGTCGGCCAAAGCCTCGGCACCTCGGATGACGCCGCGCAAAAACGCGTGAGCCGCGCCGTCGAGCAATTGCGGAAATTTTTCTCGAAGCGTGGCGTTGGTATCGGCGCGGGCGGGCTTATGGTTTTAATTTCGACAAATGCAGTTCAATCCGCACCAGTCGCTCTGGCCACCTCCATTTCCACCGCCGCCGTTCTCGCCGGAGGAACGATTCACACGTCGACTGCCATCGTCACAACGAAAGTCATCGCCATGACCATCATGCAAAAACTCCTTGTTACCGCCTCTGTCGTTCTCCTCGCCGGAGCAGGAGTTTACGAAGCCCGCCAAGCCTCCCGGTTGACGGGCGAAACGCAAATGTTGCGGCAAAAACAAACGGCCGTGCAGGCACAAATCCAACTATTGGAAAACGAGCGAGATGAGGCGACCAATCGGTTGGCTGAATTGCTTGCGGAAAATTCGCCCTTGAAAGCAAATCCCCATATGGCTGAGCTTTTAGAATTGCGTAGTGAAGTAGCGCAATTCAAAGACGCCGCGGCAAAAAAAGAAAACGATCCAATACAATCCGCAGCGGAGGACTTGCTCGCGAAAGTGGAACAACTCAAGCAACGACTGGATCAATCGCCTGACAAAAAGATTCCGGAGATTCAAATCCTTACTCCGACGGATTGGATTAATGTTTCACTAAAAGCTATCCTTACGAACAATATCTCCACGCAATATGCTCTGAGTCAGTTGCGGATCGCGGCCAAGGACAGGTTTGCCCCGATGATGGCTCAAGCCTTGCGCAACTACACCCACGCGAGCGGCGGAGAATTGCCGAATGACCTCTCACAACTGAAACCTTACTTCGATTCAACGGTGGGCGATGAAATTCTTGGGCGATATAAGCTTCTTCACACGGGCCATCTCAGTGATGTGCCGTCTGAAGACATGCTCGTGGCCGAGAAAGCGGTTGTGGACGAACGATTGGACTCCCTTTATAGCATTGGGCTGGATCGTTCAGCTTTGAATTCATCACCGGTAACGGCATCAGAGGCGGGTCCAGCGGAGAGGTCATCAAATACATTCCGGGTTTACCGGGACGCAAATAGGGGAGCAACTATGCCAAGGCTGGGAGCACCGGCCCGCCCCGACGTATAATGACAGAATATTCCATTCCCCTGACAATCTGCGTGCACCTGCGTTTACCTCCGGTTCGGTTGCATTCATTCTACTCGGAGAACCTTGCGGCGACCTTTCACGAATCCGAACTACCCTTGTCCGATTTACCCGTCGGCGGTTACTCTTCCATGAATGGACAGTTTGACCGACCAGCAGCTTTTGCGCGATTACACCGAGCGCCGATCCGAACCGGCCTTTGCCGAGTTGGTGCGCCGCCACGTTGATCTCGTCTATTCCGCTGCGCTCCGGATGGTTTGCGACACCCACCTCGCTGAGGATGTGGCGCAAGGCGCCTTTGTGGCCCTCGCTCAAAATGCCCGGCAACTCAGCAATCATCCAGTTTTATCCGGCTGGCTGCATCGCACCGCCCGAAACCTCGCCGCAAACGTCGTCCGCACCGACGTGCGTCGCCGCGCGCGCGAACAGGAGGCTGCCACCATGAATGAATTGCTCGCTGCTGAACCCGAAGCCATCTGGGAAAAAATCGCGCCCCACCTCGACGCCGCCCTCGATGAGTTGAGCGACCTGGATCGCGACGCCCTGTTGCTCCGCTACTTCGAACGCAAGTCCGCGCATGACATCGCGCAGAGTTTCGGCATCAGCGACGCCGCCGCGCAAAAACGCGTCACCCGCGCTGTCGAGCGATTGCGCGAGTTCTTCTCCAAGCGAGGCGTCGGCATTGGGGCGGGCGGGCTCGTCGTCCTGATATCGGCCAACGCCGTCCAATCCGCTCCGATCGCGCTGTCCGCCACAATATCCACCGCCGCCATTCTCGGCGGAACCGCCACTCACGCCTCAAGCGCAATTGCCGTCACGAAAGTTATTGCCATGACCACGCTACAAAAAACGCTCATCGCTGCGGCATTCGCCGCCGCTGCCGGAACGGGAATTTACGAGGCGCACCAAACCTCTCGATTGCGCGAGCAAGTCCAAACGTTCCAGCAGGGACAAACACCCTTGACTGCACAAATTCAGCAATTGCAACAGGAACGCGACGACGCGACGAACCAACTGGCTTCCTTGACGGATGAGTTGGAGAAGCTTAACAGCAACAACGTCGAACTCCTCAAGCTGCGCAGTGAGTTGGCTTTAATGAGACAGGGTCAGGGAGCTATCCCAACGACAGTGAAAACGACCGCAACCGAACCAATCGCCAATAACGAGCCTTTGTCGGAAGAGGCGGGCCGGGAATTGGGACGGGCTGTCGTTCGTGGCGAGGCGGGAGCTTTCGACAAACTGCTGGCGGAGTCCAAAGCAGAACACAAAAATCTCAATACGAACAACGTCGGATTGGATAACACCAAAAAAGACGAATCGGCCTCTCGAATATTCGCCCCCCTCGATGCCGCTTTCCAAGTGATTGAAGATGCCGCAGTCGAAGGCAATCCGTCAGCACTCGAAGCCTTGAGCCGCTCTCTGCAAATCCAGGAGTTGAAAGGATTGGCAGTCCGCTCGCTGGGTCAACTCGCCGGGAATGGGAACGCCGGGGCACTGGAAATTCTGCTCCACCCGGAAAAATATGGGGTGCTGCTCTCGAGCAGCGTCAGCCAATTGCAACCCGCAGCGGATAAAGGGAATCAAAACGCAATCGACGCCCTGGCTGCGGTTGCGAAAAATCAAAAAGCCCAACCGTTGTGGTTTTCCACTGCCAATAGTTTGGCCAACGCGGCAGCCGCCGGCAATCCAGTCGCGATCGATGCCTTGATTAATATGTCCTCCAGTACAAATCGAAATATCCAAAACGCGGTCGCCGAAGCTTTGAGAAGACCCGCCGCGAATCAAAACGCACAAGCGGCGGAAGCTCTTCGCTTAATGGGCCAGTCGGTGGTCCCACCACTGGGCCAATGATTAAATGCCTGGGTGGCATAGGCCCGCCCGCGAAACCGATTTTGGAGTAGGCGAGAGCTTCACTAAGTTCCTGACAGGGTGCCGCAAAAACTTTGTCGGATTTTTCGCAGCATTGCGGCAGGTAAAGGCAAAAGTCAGGGGAATGATTATCAGAGGAATAGTTTCCATTCCCCTGACGTTTTTTCCATTAAAAAGCCTTCGCCGCAATATCACGCCGGAACTGCACACCCTCAAAGCAAATCTTCTCCACCGCCGCGTAAGCCGCCGTTTGCGCGCTCTTCAAATCCTTGGCCCACGAAGTCACTCCCAGCACCCTCCCGCCGTTCGTCACAATTTGATCCCCTGCCCGCGCCGTTCCCGCGTGAAAAATTTTTGTGTTCGGCAATTTCGCAGCCTCGTCCAATCCAACGATCGCCTTGCCCTTCGCGTAACAGCCGGGGTACCCGCCGCTCGCCATCACTACGCAAACACTCGCCATCGGGCTCCACTTCAACTCAATCCCGCCCAGCGTGCCGCTCACGCTTGCGTCGAGCAATTCGACCAGGTCATTTTCCAAGCGGGTGAGATACACCTGCGTTTCCGGATCGCCGAAACGGGCGTTGAATTCAATCACCCGCGGACCATTTTTCGTCAGGATAATTCCCGGGTATAGGATGCCGCGAAAATCAATATCCTCCGCCATGCAACCCTTTAGCCACGGCTCGAGAATGCGCCGACCCGTTTCGGCAAGTTGCGCCTGGTCGAGAAACGGCGTCGGCGAATACGTCCCCATGCCACCCGTGTTTAACCCCCCATCCCCGTCCAGCGCGCGCTTGTGGTCCTGCGAGGTCGGAAATAGTTTTGCGCTCTTACCGTCGCACAGTGCGTGCAGGGAAATCTCTACGCCCTCGAGAAACTCCTGGATGACAATCCTGGCACCGGCCGCCCCAAACGCTTTGCCGACGAGAATTTCATCAATGGCCTGGTTTGCCTCCCGCATGTTTGAGCAAACCAAGACGCCTTTGCCCAAAGCCAATCCATCCGCTTTCACCGCGCATTTTCCACCCAATGATTCCGCAAATTTCTTCGCGCTGGCCGCGTCTTCAAACGTTCCTGCCCTCGCGGTGGGAATTCCATGTCGCTCCATGAATCCCTGCGAAAACACCTTGGACGACTCGAATTGCGCGGCTTTCTGGTTCGGGCCCCAGATGCGCAAGCCGTGCTTTTGAAATAAATCCACGATCCCGAGCGCGAGCGGATTATCCGGACCCACCACCGTCAAATCGACTTTCTTCTCCCGCGCGAACGCCAGCAATTTCGACAAATCCTCCGCGGCGACGTTGATGCACTCCACCGGTTCGTTGTTCTTGGCCAAACGTTCCTGTCCAATGCCCGCGTTCCCGGGCACGCACCACATCTGCGTGACCTGCGGTGATTGCGCGAGCTTCCAAACCAGCGCGTGCTCGCGCCCACCGGAACCAATGACAAGAATTCTCATAAATGCGCCCGCAGATTACGCACCTCGCCGCGTTGAAGCAATCGGAAGAGAAATTTTAACGC
>Ga0265338_10011815_pt1 | contig 10035 bp, 7 predicted proteins | sample 42126metaG_FD_193579 | JGI IMG/M metagenome (GOLD analysis project Ga0265338, IMG submission 193579) | Rhizosphere microbial communities from Carex aquatilis grown in University of Washington, Seatle, WA, United States - 4-21-26 metaG | ecosystem: Host-associated > Plants > Roots > Rhizosphere >... | reverse complement strand
GTGGTGTAAAAGCCGAACATTAATTCGCCAGTGCTGGAGAAACCGGGATGTGTTCCCAAATCCATGTAATCAAAGCTGCCCGAGCCGGGCACGGCCGATTGCGCCCAAAGGAACATGCCGTTGTTATTGGCCGGATTCCAAGTGCGCGCGTTGAACCAGAATTCAATTGTGCCTTGGGACAATCCGGATGCGAGCGCCGGCAGTTGCACGTAGGAGTCGGATCCGTCAAAATCAAAAGCTTGGAGCACCTCGCCCGTGCCATACTTCGCGTCAGGCACGAATGTGCCGGAGTGATTGCCGATGATGTCTTGCGGGCTGTTGTCGCCAGGCCACCAGCCAAGGATGCCGGCGGGCACTGGAACCTGGCCCCGGCCCAAGCTCGGCAGCAGGAGGAGAAAGGGCAGTGCCAAGTTGAAGGACAACAAGTATAATTTGGTTTTCACAAATAATTCACGGTTTAGACCATTCCGAATAACTTATAACACCTTATGAGCTGTCGTTTATTTTTAACTGTTTCTTATTGACAAGTCAATTCCAAAATCGGGGTGGCACATTTCAAAAAACGAGTCATGAAGGGTCAACCGCATTCTGAACCAGGCTTCGCCCTTGCCGGGCGGTGGCAAAAGGCTCGCTGAGAGTTGACCCGCCTTTGTTCGCTACGGCGAGGCGAGGAGTTGAGAATAGAGGGACATCCAGCTGGACCTTGGCAGAAATTTAATTGTCACGGTTGCATTTCGGAGTCAGTCTCAGGTGGCTGAGCCTGAGCTTGGACGTCAGGCCGCAATTTTCGTCATGAACAAACCAGCGTCCGTTCCACGTAGAGGCCAGATTTGGGAGGTCACTGACGGCTGTGATGCACAGATTCAGTATCTTTTTACCGCGCCCATTACCTTCAACGGTTCTGGCAAGCTCGCCGCTGGCGAGCGGGTTTGTATCCTGTCCGAGACTACCGACCCGCAGTCAATCGTGGTGCGTTTTCTGCCAGTTCGCTATGATGAGTTGCATGACAGTCTCGTACCCCCCGACATTCGCAACACACCGCGCTACAAGAAGTACATGCTCTCGGTGACGACAGGCGACTTCTACGAACATTTCAGACTTATCGAGGATGTGGCCTGAAACACCACTGGAGCCATGAAGGGGCCACGCCTGCATTCTGAACCATCTTCGCCCTTGCCGGGCGGCAGCAGGAAGCAGGCTGATTTCTAGAAGCTAAACGCTAAAGTCAAAAAATGGCGCAAAAGCAATACGCTTTGATAAAAGAAAATGTGCGCGAATAATCATGGCACAGGAAATTCTTCAATTGTCTTGCCGTCTGGATCCGCTCGCCAGGCTTTTTGCAGCTTCCAGGAAGTCCTTTCTGAAGCGCGAATCACGGTGTAGTGATACGTGGACGGATCGCCTATCTTCCGGGCGTCAACCGTGGCCGAGTTGCCAGTCAAATAGACTGTCACTCCACCCGGCTGGGAACGCTCATCCTTTGACCAGCCGGGCAACCGGCCCTTTTTTTTCAAGTCCTTTAGAAGACTCGTCGCGGTAGCCATCGCGGTAGCCGTGACATCATCCAACAACGGACCGATGCTGGTGCGTTTGAGGTAAAGCGTGTGCCGGGGAAAATCCAGGGTGACCAGATGCCGTGACAAGAAGAGGATTCCGATGCCGTTATGCTCCGGCTCGCCCGTCTGCCACGGCTCGCCGCTTGTTAACCAGACATCAGGATAAATCTCTCCGCCGAGTCGTGCATCGGGATGATGAACCTGGCCCGCCATGAGCGGCAGCGCCTGATTGGTCCATTGCTGGAACAGCCCCGGGACCAGCCAGCCGTCGCCAAGGCAACCGAGGTCAATCGCTGTGAGTGAACCTGAACCTTTGTTGCCGACAAGGTTATTGCTGATATAAATCCCTTCCTCTGGAGGACCAGTCAGGACGAACGGTTGCCCCAACCCTTTTGCAGGCGTGTCCGGGTCGAGGAAGCGTATTCTATGGGAGGCAAAATCCAGTTGGACACAATATTGTTCCAGCACATCCATTCCAAGGATGCCTATCACCGGCCTGCCAAGAAGGGTCGACAACCATTTGAAATCACAGGTGCAGATGTTCGTACCGGTGTGCTGTAGCAGGGCGCCGCCCAGATAAAGCTTGGGTGTCTTATAGATGCCCACTTCGTGTACGGCGCCCATGGCCGAGATCGACCCCGTGTCGCAACGCTTTCCTAATTTCGGCTCCAACGATTGATCGAGAATGGTGTTAAAACATCCGGTGTCCACTTCGCATGGCAACTCCTGGCCGTCTTCCAACTGGAGGGCGACGAATATTAGCTGTGAGCGGCCCGCATCCTTGTTCATTGTCACGGTTGCTGGAAGCCGCGGGTGAATCGAATTTTCCACCGCGCAAGAACACAAGAGCAGCAGGCTTAACAAGGTAACGAGTTTGGAAGGCTTGAGGACTGCTTTCATGGATCTATTTTTTCCAGCAAACCAAATGTTTCAATCCCGCTGGAGCCGGATTCCAGCGGGCTGTGGTTGCAGCCCATTCCGCTGGCGGAAACGGGTCATGCGATTTCGCAGATTTCACGGGGGGTTTTTGCCCGCGCGAGGTGTTATTTTATCTCTTCGACTTTGCCTGTACCCAGCAACCGGTATGGGCCGGTATACTTTAACTTTAACTCCTGATCTTTCGTTATAACAATATCTCTGTTGTATGACCTGCCATAAGCGACCTTGTCACTTTCTCCCGGCTCAGACGATGCGGCATAAAACATCAGAGAGTGATTGCCCGCGTTCAGTTTGATGGTGACATCACTTTGCTTGGCCACCACCAGCGGAGCGTTGGTGTCTATTTTGATGGCATATCTATCAAAGGAGATCTGGTAAGAGGGCTGCCTGGTTTGCACCATCAAGGTGCCGGCATCCGCTCCCGGCGTTGACACATCAAAACTGAATTGTTCGACTGTTGGGGGAGCCGCTTGATTTGCCGCCTGCTCAACCAGCAGGCTGGTAACGCACCCACATAAAGACACAAGCATTAATCCACTGACCAATGTTATTATGCTTCGTTTCATAGACATTTATTGTTTGGGGGTTGGTTAACGGATGAAACGGTATTCTAATGTTAAACATCCGTCCACAATATATTTTTAATGACCTCTAAACGGGCCAGTCCCGCATTTTGAACCATCTCCGCACTCTTGCCGGGCGCTATAAAAAGGCTGGTTGAGAGTTGACCCGCCTTCGTTGACTACAGCGAGGCAAGGAGTTGAGGGTTGTGACGTCACAGCCCATCGTGGAAATTCGTGCAATTCGTGTCAGACCCCCTGCGTCTTGGCGGTTCAAATTCCAAAGGAGAGTCGTTCGCCGTCCCCTTAAATATTCGCGCGCCGGGATTTGCCGTCCACGCATCCGGTCTCGTGTTGCGTGGCCATCTTCCGGCAGCCGTCTATGGGGTGTTCACCCCATAGACGGACTGGGGCAATTGAAAGAATTTCAGTTACGTACATTGAACACGGACGTTTGTGCCGTAACACCAATCATGAATCGAATCACCGTCCTGCTGGCAGACGATAACGGCGTCGTGCGCCGGGAATTCAGAAAGATTCTGGATCTCGAAGACGACTTGGAAGTGGTCGGCGAAGCAAAAGACGGCCTTCAGGCGGTGACCATGGTCAAAAAGCTTCGTCCCACGTTGGTTCTGATGGACGTGAGCATGCCGCTGCTCAATGGATTGCAAGCCACCTGCCAGATTCTCAAAGCCATTCCCACCACCAAAGTGCTCATACTTTCGGTGCACAGTGATGAAGCGTATATCGTCGAGGCCGTCAACTCCGGCGCGATGGGCTATCTCATCAAACAAACTTCCGCTGACACCGTGTGTCATGCGATTCGGGAAGTGCACAAGGGGAACACATTTTTCAGCCCGTCCATTCCCAAACGACTTCACAAGCGAAATCGGAAAAAGTAGAGCCACTCGCCAGCCTCTTGAAAATTCGCGCAATCCGTGTCAATCCTCCGCGCCTTGACGTCTTCCGTCTTCGCGCTGCTTCGACGCGACGAATGGCGGTTCAAATCACTGTTTTAACCGGTAAAACATCTGGGTGCCGGAGATGGGATTGGTCACGGTGTTCTGCCCGCCAATCACGATCGTTGGCGCGGAATTGGTGTACCAAGCCGCTGGCGTAACCGGGTTGGTGGCATACTCCAGAGTAAAACCGGTGGCATTCGTGGGCCAGGTCAAAACAACATTCGGTCCAGAGACCTGAATGTTCAAAGCGGCGGTATAACTCCAGCCTTGAATCACGGCGCAAACCGGCCTCAAGGTTCCGTTGGTGTTGACCATCGACCAGATTTCGGAGCTTCCCGCATATTCATAATCCCAAATCCCCAGTCCCGCGTAGCCGCCGCTCCGGGCGAGGTTGAGGGCATCCAGTTCGCAGGTGCTTTGAAGAACATCATTCCATGATTGGGTGCCCTGACCGCATTCTCCAATATAAATCTGCTTGTCCATGCCCAGACTCGAGGCCGGGGGAAAGCTTGGCGTATCCTGATAGTTGTGATAGTCATAGAAATCCAGTCCCAGTCCCCGAAAATAACTGAGGTTGTACCACTGATGCCAGCCGGTGGAACAACTGACTTTCCGGGTGGGGTCGGCGCTGTGGATGGCCGCGGCGAAGGTTGTTATGTAAGCTTGTGCCTGCGGCCAAGTCCCACCCGTGCTGGTGTAGTTGCCCAAAGACCCCTGCACGACGCCGTCAATTTCATTCATCAAATCGATGGCGAAGATGTTGGTGTTGCCTTTGTAGGTGGTAATCAACGGGATCAAGGCATTGGTCAGGTAGGAGGCCGCCTGCGCCGAATTTGTCAGCCAATCATAACGCCCGTTGTTCAGGGTGACATACAACTGGATGCCGTTGAGGGAGGCCAGATGGACCACGTTGGCAAAATTGGCCGTCCAGGTCGGCGTCACACCCGTGACGTTGTCATTGGCATCAATCACGTCGCCCATGTCGCCTTCATTTATCCAGACGCGCAGCACGGTGATTCCCATGGTGTGCATGTTGGACATGTATGAGTTCAGGTGCGCCGAGTTGTACGCAATGCCCCAACCGGGATTGACGGGGTCAAGCCCGAGCCAGGTGTTGTAAGCGCCATCGAGCCAGGCGAGATTGCACCCCTTGATGAATGAGCCATTGAGCAACTGGCCCATGGCCGGACGGGTGGACGTGAGAGTCAACGCCGCCAGCAAGGCAACAACCGCTGTACGAAGCATATGTTTCTTCATGGATGTGAGCTTGAACTTCAAAGTATACACCTAAACGTTCGAGGCAGCTTGAGATTATTCACTGAAAAGGTGACTTTTGGTTTCACGCCGGCGGCGCGGATCAACCATCAGGCGAAGCGGCGCCGGCGCGGGCGCGCGATGAGGAACACGGACAGAAGGCCCGGAGCCAGCAGACGACCCGGACCCGGCTCCGGTACGATCACCGCCCCCGTGACGCCACCGGGGGTCACGGTCACCTGCACGCCGAAATAAGCGTGTTCCGACCCGGTCGCGTCCGCCCCGGGAAGATCCTGTTCATCCGAATAGTTCAACTCGAAATCTGTGAAATAAACCCCGGGAACCGAACCGTCCACCTGGATTTCAAACGGATCGCCAAAGGCGGGATCGTCGTTGGCCGCCAGGTCCGTAAACGGCGTCAAGCTCAGCGTGATCTCGGAATCGCCGATGGCCGTGATGCTGTCCAGGTCCAAGCCGGCGGTCGGCGCCACCGGATCGTTGATCGCCGTCGGCGCTCTCGCGGCAAAACTCTCACCGCCGCCGGTGGCGCCAAAGGCCAGCGGGTCCACCGACGGTTCCTGCGCGGCCACCGGCCGGGACGACAACTGAACGACGTTCCCGCCAATGCTAAAGGCCGGGTCGGCGTGCGCCAGAACGAGGACGCTACCGGATTGCGTGAGCGATGCGCTCGTGCCCGTGTCGGTGGCGGTGACGCTGACGGTTTGCGAACCCGGGCTCACCAGGCCAGAGTTGAACGAGAACGGCAGGGTGAGGTAGCCGCTGCCACCGTCAGCCGCCCTGGTCCCGGAGTAGGTACCGGAGCTGCCATAGGGATACGTGGCGTACACGGTGAAATTCACGGGATCGGAACCGGGCGCGGCCTCGTTATAAATCTGCGCGGAGACCGGGTCCTGATAACCCTGGATGACGGTGGGATACTGGATTTGGGAGGAGATCGAGAGCTGGCCCGGGCCGGCATAAGCGACGGGGACAATGAACAGAAGCGCGGAACACCGGAGGAACAGCTGACTGCCACTCATGATGGTCATATTGAGACCTAATGGAGATGAAAAGTCAATCGTAAACCGAAGGGTCAAACGCCAGGAGCGGCGCCTGCGCGGAAGATTCTCGCGACACTGTCCCTTGGTAGAGCTATTGGTCACCTTACTTGCAAGAGCATGCATCCGTGCGGGGGTAATTCAGCCACGAAGTTCTTCTGCCGGCCCACGCCTTTTCGCAGCCATAAATCGCGAACGTCGGGTGCAAAATGAAACCCCAGGTTCCGCCAGGGAAAATCCAACTTCACCGGCTGATCCGCGCGATTGAAAAACCCGACGGCCAACGAGTCGTCGGCCAGTTTCTTCACCCAGGTTTCCGCGGGCACAGCAGGATCAACCACTCGTTGCGCCGGGTGACCCGGCGGATCCTGGTTGACGGCGAGCACCTCGGGATTGGTCAGCAGGGCCGTTGTCCATTCATCGTTGTCCGGCAGGTTTGCACCCACCATTAATGGCGAAGGCAGCAGGCTCCAGAGTGAAATGAGCGTGAGTTGTTCGTCCCGGGTGAACCGGGTCGCTCGATCAGGGCCAACCGAGCGGTTGCGGACGGAAAGATGGCCGACTGGCAGCATGTCCGCATCCGGCCAGTGTCCCGGCCCGGCCGAATCATGCCAGCGGGCGCCCAGCGTGAACTCGTGATCGAGCGATTTCCAGTTGTCCCAGAAATCACCGGAAACACGCCAGAGATTCGCGTTCGTGGAAATGTGCGCCGCGTGGCCGGGCGACGTCGGTCCGGGCGACGTGCTGAAGACAATGCTGCGGCCGCACCGATCAATGGCGTGCCGGACCATCTCCACCTCGGCGGCATGGTAGGGCGACGAGAGGTCGTCCACCTTGATGTAATCCACGCCCCACCCCGCCCACAGTCGCGCACAAGAATCATACCACGCCTGGCCGGCGGCATTGTGCCTGACACCACACATGTCGGGGCACCAGACGCATTTGTCGTTGGTGTTGCCGGCCTCAGCGGCGGTGAAAGTGGAGCCTTCGATGGGCAGGTTGGCCTGGACGGAATTGCGCGGAATGCCCCGCATGATGTGGATGCCGAATTTCAAACCCAGCGCGTGAACCGCATCGGCGAGCGGCTTGAAACCGGCACCGTCAACCGCGGATGGAAAACGATTGGGCGCGGGCAGCAGGCGCCCGAAAGCATCGGCGGCCAGCGGTGCATTGGCGCGGGCATTACGGTTGTTGTCGTGCGCGCCGGGGTCGGACCAGCAATAATCCACAACGACCGTGTCCCAGCCAACCGGCTGCAGCTTCTCCGCCACGTAACGCGCATTCGCCAGGACCTCGGATTCAACGACGTTATCGCCGAAAGCATCATAGCTGTTCCAGCCCATCGGTGGAGTGAGCGCGAGGGTATCGCCGCAGACGATTTTGATTTTGGTCACCGCTGTGCCAGTGGAATTTTTAGCGGACACGGCAAAGGTGAAGGTTCCGGTTTCCTTCAGCGCGCCGGTAATGATGCCGGTTTGGGGATCGAGCGTAAGACCGGCCGGCAGTTTTTTTGTGCAAAAAGCAATCGGTCGCGCGCCGCTCACGGCCAGCGAATGGAGAAATGGCGTGCCGGGGCGAATCCCGATGATGCGCGCGCCATTGAACCGGGGCGCGGCCTCCGTCCTGGCGGCGGCGATGATTTGTTGCTCGCGCGCGGTGAGGTTGGTTGGCGATGAGAGGTCCTGCGCGCGCAGGCAACCCACCGCCAAAAAAAGCCAGGCAACCAGGCACGGCATAATGGATTTTTTTGCAGTCATAAATTCAATGGGACGTCGGCGGGTGAAAACGGCCATACTCGGACACCCTCATGTTTCTGTTGCACCGCTGAACGCGGCGCGGACAGCGCAGCGCGCTGTCCCTACCTTTCCTGAATTCGACTCTTTGTTTGTCAACGGCACAATCCCTGAATGAAAAGGCTGCGGCCCTGGGCACCACAGCCTTTGTTGCCATCGGCACGGTTACCAGAACTTGATGTAGAACAGGACGACGCAACCCACGACAATCAGGCTCAGGACGACGTCCCTGGCGCTCCAACTGGCGCGGGTGGCGGCCTTTTCCTCCGGCGTGGCGCCATACCAGGTGTATTTGATGGTCTTCGGGTCCGGCGCCTTGGTCATGAGGCTGATGATGATCATCAATGCGGCGGTTAGGACAAACAACCCTTCGCAATAGTAGAGCCAGTGAATATTCCAAAGGTCGAACAGGACGGCGTTATGCGCGGCCTTGATGGGGCCGATGCCGGCGTTGTATTGATCCAACGTGATGACGCTGTGGTAAAGGTCTTCTTTGAGCTTGGTGACCGCATCGGCGTCGCCGCGCATGACGAGGTCGAGCGCGAGGCGACCAAAACCGCCCAGCATGCCGATGACGAAGGACCACAAGGCGGCGGGGGCGGTGGCGCGTTTCCAGAACACGCCCATGCCGAACAACACGGCAATGGCGGGCGAGAGATAGCCCTGGACATTTTGGAGATACAGGTAAAGCGGCATATGGAGGTTCTTGATGACCAGCACCCAACAGATGCCGACAAAGACAATCACCGCCGTGGCGATGCGACCGACGATCACTTCGGTCCGACCGGAGGCGTTGGGATGCCATTCCCGGTAGAAATCCATGGTAAAGAGCGTAGCGGAGGCGTTGAATTTGGATCCGAGTGACGCCATAAGGGCGACGATCATGCCGCAAGCCACCATGCCGCGAAGACCGTGGGGGAGGATCTGGGCGACGAGCGAGGTATAGGCAGCATCGCCGCTGGTGCTAAATCCGACGCCGGGCGTCCTGGTCAGGGCAAAGGCAATCATGCCCGGCACCAGGAAAATGAACACCGGTGTCAACTTGAAGAAACCGGCAAGGATGGTGCCGCGCCGGGATTCCTGCTGGTTTTTGCCGGCGAGAACGCGCTGGACAATGTATTGGTCGGTGCACCAGTACCAGAAGCCAATGATGGCGGAGCCGGGCAGAATCGCCAGCCAGGGCCAGTCGGGATCGTGGATGGATCGGACGAGATGAACACCTTCGCCGTGCCACGTAGCCGCAGCGACCGACGCCAGCGTGGCATGCCAGCCATCAATGAGGTTGCCGTGGCCCAGGACACGCAGTCCCATGAAAAGGATGCAGACGGAACCAAAGATGAGCACCGGCGCCTGAAGCACGGCGGTGTACATGATCACGCGCATGCCGCCAAAAACGGTGTAGAGGCCGGTGGTGAAGGCCAGTCCCAGGGCGATGGCCCAGAAGACGTCGATCTGTTGTCCGAAGACGTTGATGTGATCCACGTTCAACAAGGTGCGGATGACGACATCGCCGGCATAGATGGTGGCGGCGATTTTGGTGAGCACCAGGCTGGCCATGGTGAGCAGGCTCAGGACATTGCGTGAACCGCGGCTGAAGCGGAGTTCGAGGAATTCCGGCATGGTGAAGACCTTCATGCGGTCGTAGAGCGGCACGAAAGCCCAGCCCAGGATCAGAATCCAATACGCGTGCATTTCCCAATGGGCCATGGCCATGCCGGTGACAAAGCCGGCACCGGCCAGACCGACCAGATGTTCGGAACCGATGTTGGAGGAGAAGATCGAGGAACCGATTTGCAACCAGTTGGCGTCGCGCCCGGACAAAAAGTAGTCCTTGCCCGACTCGTTCTTCTTCCGCATGGAATACCAGACGGTGATGATCATGCCGACGGCAAAGGCGATGATGACGACCAGGT
>Ga0265338_10011813_pt1 | contig 10037 bp, 7 predicted proteins | sample 42126metaG_FD_193579 | JGI IMG/M metagenome (GOLD analysis project Ga0265338, IMG submission 193579) | Rhizosphere microbial communities from Carex aquatilis grown in University of Washington, Seatle, WA, United States - 4-21-26 metaG | ecosystem: Host-associated > Plants > Roots > Rhizosphere >... | reverse complement strand
GCGCCGAATAGTCTGAAATCGGACAAGAGGAAAAGCCAGGAATAAGCCCATGAAAATAGGTGTATTCACCCCCCTGCTGTCCGCCCTGCCGCTGGACCAGGTGCTCAAGAAGCTCAAGACCATGGGCATCGAGATGGTGGAATTCGGCACCGGCGGCTATCCGGGCGATGCCCATGCGCATCTGTCGCTGCTGGACGATCCCGCCGCGCTCAAGGATTTCAAAAGCAAGATCGCCGATAGCGGCCTGACCATTTCGGCCCTCTCCTCCCATGGCAATCCGCTGCACCCCGACAAGGCGACCGCCGCCAAATTCGCCGAGACCAGCAAGAAGACCATCCGGCTGGCCGAAAAGCTGGGCGTTTCCACCGTGGTGGATTTCTCCGGCTGTCCCGGCGACTCGGCCAATGCGAAATTTCCCAACTGGGTCACCTGTCCCTGGCCGCCGGAATATCTGGAAGTGCTGAACTGGCAATGGGACGAAGTGGTGACGCCCTATTGGAAGGAACACGGCAAATTCGCCGCCGATCATGGCGTGAAGGTCGCCATCGAAATGCATCCCGGCTTTGTCGTCTACAATCCCGAGACCATGCTGCGCCTGCGCGCCATCGCCGGCCCCTCGGTGGGCGCCAATCTCGATCCCAGCCATCTCTTCTGGCAGGGCATCGATCCCATCGGCGCCATCCGGGTGCTGGGCGACGCCATCCATTATGTCCATGCCAAAGACACCCAGATGTATCCCGCCAACCTGCCCAAGACCGGCGTGCTGGACACCAAGCCCTATACCGACGAGCGCGACCGGTCCTGGATCTTCCGCACCGTGGGCTATGGCCATAGCGCGGAATGGTGGAGCGAGTTCATCTCGACCTTGCGCATGTATGGCTATGACTATGTCCTTTCCATCGAACATGAAGACAGTCTGATGGCGCCGGAAGAAGGCCTGACCAAGGCGGCGGCGCTGCTATCGCAGGTGGTGATCAAGGAAAAGCCCGCCGCGGCCTGGTGGATCTAGATGAGCCGTATCCGTACGGCCATCATCGGCACCGGCTTCATGGGCCGCAGCCATCTGGAAGCCCTGCGCCGGGTGGAGAATGTCGACGTGGTGGAGGTTGCTGGCACCTCACTGGAAAAGGCCAAAGGCCTTGGCGCCGGATATAATGTGCTTAACACCACCGGCGACTGGCGCGATGTGATCGCGGACCCGTCGATTGACGCGGTCCATATCACCACGCCGAATGTCTCGCATTTTCCCATCGCCAAGGCCGCCTTCGAGGCCGGAAAGCATGTGCTGTGCGAAAAGCCGCTGGCGATGAGCGCGGTCGAGGCGGAAGAGCTGGTGGCGCTGCAGGCGCAGAGGAAGCTGCGCGGCGGGCTGAACCACAATCTGCGCTGCTATCCCATGGTGCAGCAGATGCGGCGCATGCGCGAGGCCGGCGACTTCGGCGACATCCTGGTGGTCCAGGGCACTTACTCCCAGGACTGGATGCTTTATGAAACGGACTGGAACTGGCGGGTAGATCCTGCCGTCAGCGGCGTCTCGCGGGTGATGGCCGATATCGGCTCGCATTTCTTCGACATGGCCGAGCATGTAACGGGCCTGAAGGTGACGGCCGTTTGCAGCGACTTCACGACCTTCTGGCCGATCCGCAAGCGGCCGCAAGGGGGCGGGGAGACCTTCTCCGGGAAGCTGGGGTCAAGCGGCGCCACCGTGGACGTGCCGGTGACGACAGAAGATTTTGGTGCCACCCTGTTCCGTATGGGGCGCGCGCGCGGCGCGATGACCGCCAGTCAGGTCTCGGCCGGGCGCAAGAACGGCCTTGTATTGGAGATCTATGGCACCAAGGGCGGCGCCAGCTGGCGGCAGGAAGCGCCGGATGAATTATGGCTGGGCCATCGTGATTCGCCCAACCAGCTGCTGTTGAAAGACCCGTCGCTGATGGATGAGAAGGCGCGCAGCTATGCCGATTATCCAGGTGGCCATGGCGAAGGCTATCCGGACACGCAGAAACAGCTGTTCCGCCGCTTCTATGCCTCCATCGCCGATCCGGCGCTGACGCCGGACTATCCGCAAATGGCCGATGGCCTCAGGCAGCTGCGGATTCTGGACGCCGAACTGGCCAGCCACAAGGCGCATGCCTGGAGAGACGTGCCAGCTTGACTACCAGTCGAGCTTGAGTAGCGAGATGGAGTGAGACGGCATCTCCGTGCTGACGGTGACAGTGCCATCGCGCACATCCACCTCATGCGGTGGCTCCAGTTGCTGCACCCCGTCCTTGGCTTTCAGCTCCGCGAACTGAGCCGGCGTCGGATTCTGCGGCGAGCCCATCGCTTTCCACACCGTGTAGGCGTTGGAATGCGCGTCGTCGATCCGGTAGTGGGTCAGCCGTACCCGTGACACACCCTTCGGCAGACCACTCATAGCGACGGAAGCCGCCTTGGCCTCGCCGGCTTTTTCGGCGTCGTGGTAATTCCACAGCATCACCGCGGCCTGATGCCCATCCCTCGTCGCCAAGGCATCGACATCCTCGGAACCGCGCACGCCACCGGCCATCACATCATCCAGCTTGACCTGGCCCGTGCTGCTTGTGGCGACCCGGTTGCCCTTCATCAGCGCCGCCATGCGAAAGAAATTCAGCACCGGCTTGTCCACGCCATTGGTGGAAAGCGAGCGGAAGCCTTCGAAATAATCCTTGCCCTCGAACTCGAAGGACCAGCTCAGCATCGAGATCAGATTGACCTGATGCCGGTCCGCCAGTTCGAACAGACCCTTATAGGCGGCCGCGGTGTAGGAGGGATAAAGCGTGCCGTTGCGATAGGCATTGGCCGGATTGACCTTCATGGAGCAGGCAGCGCAACCCTCCGGGTCCGCCTCGCTGAGAATGATCGGCAGCTTGCCCATGCCGTGCTTGGCGATGATGCCGAAGCCGATATCGGCGTCCTTCATTTCCTTGGCGAGGCCCATCACCACTTCACTATCCTGGATGCGCGGCATGCCCTTCACATGGAAGGAAATGAAATCCAGCGGCACATGCGCCGCAGCAACATGGGTCAGGAAACCGTCTAGGAAAGTGGAGGCATGCTCGATCGAAGGTCCGGTGGCCGCCGGCCCACCGACTTTCGCACCGGGCAGCGCCGCGCGCACACCCGCCACAGCGCGGTCGTAGAGCTCCCAATATTGCTGCGGTGTGCCGTGCCAGTAATCGATGTCCGGCTCGTTCCAGACCTCGAAATACCATTGCCGCACCGTGCTGGCGCCATAGCGCTGCGCCAGATGCGCAGTGACCACCCGGATCAACTCCTGCCACTTGCCATAATCCTTGGGCGGGGCTTGTACACTGCCCGCGGTCGTGCGGCCGGGATAGTGCACCTGATATTCGTTGGTGCCGCTGGTGAGGTCCTTGGGCATGAAGCCCAGCTCCACCATCGGGATCACCCCGGCGGCTTTATATTCATCAAAGATGCCGTCCAGGATGGTGAAATCGTAGATCGGCTTGCCGTTCGCATCTTCGCGATAGACGTTGGTGGAGCTCCATTTCAGCTCCGGCACGCCATCGCCGGAGGTCAACAGGTGATGGGCGCGGATATGCACCGGCAGAGGCGTGAGATCGTGCAGCTCGCGCAGCAGCTTTTTGCCATCCCGGCCCGTGGTGAAATTGGCCTCGTCATAGCCGAACCAGGCATAGATCGGCTTGTAAGGGCCGACCGGCTTGCCGAGATCCACGGTGATCGCGACCGGCGCGGGCTGGGCCAGCGCGGGCCCGACGGCCAGCATCATCAGAGCGGCAAACAAGGCCCGTTTCATCAGCGTCTCCCTTCGGCGACTGTCGCGCCGCTTGTGGCGGTCATGCTAGCGTGAGGCGGGGGAGAATCGCCATGAAAAAGCTGGTTTTTGCGGTGTTTCTGGGGCTGCCGGTCGCGGCCCATGGTGCTTCACTCGCTTATCCAGACTGGGCCTACGGTATACCGACGCCACAGAATGAAGCGGTCGCGCCAAAGGACGACGGCACCTTGTTCTCCCTGCCGGGCTCAAAAGGCCATTTCACCCGCGGCCAGATCAGCGGCGCCAATCACACGCCGCCAGCGGACTGGTATCCCGGGGATCATCCCGCCATGCCGTCTGTGGTCGCCGCGGGCGATCCGGCGCGCGGCATCACCGCCTGTGCCGGCTGCCACAATCCCAACGGCCGAGGCCGTCCGCAGAACGCCAATATCGCGGGATTGAATGCCGATTATCTGCTCCGGCAGCTTCACGACATGAAGGTGGGAACGCGCAAAAGCGCCGAGCCGCGCAAGCACAATGCCCAGCAGATGGTGGATTTCGCCAAGGCCATGACTGAGGTCGAGATGCACCAAGCCGTGGCCTATTACGCCTCCCTGCCGCCCTTGGCCGCGATCAAGGTCAAGGAGACCGACACCGTTCCCGCGATGCGCAGCCAGGAAGGCATGTGGCTGCCAGACAAGCGCCGTCCCCGCGAAAAAATCGGCATGCGCGTGATCGAGACGCCGGCCGACGTGGATCGCGAACAGTTGCGCGATCCCCATGCGGGCTTCATCGCCTGGGCGCCGCGCGGCGCCGTGGCACGCGGAAAGCGCCTCGCAGCCGATTTGGGCTGCGCCGGCTGCCACGGAGAAAAGCTCACCGGCAATGGCGATGCCGCGCCGGGCATAGCCGGGCGCTCGCCCAGCTATCTCGCCCGCCAGCTTTACGACTTCCACACCGGCAGCCGCCACGGCGAAATGGCGGCCCCGATGCAGCCCATCGTGGCCAACCTGACCGCCGGCGATGTGGTGAATCTCACCGCCTATCTGGCATCACTGCCGGCGCGCTGATTATTTCGCTCCCGGCAAAGGCCGGTAGGCGGCACGGTCCATCTGGAACGAGCTCAGCCACAAGGTGTCGCCCATCACCAGGGCGGTGGCGATGCCGCCGAAATTCGGATTGGGCTCACCATAGGCCAAGATCTTCCAGCGCATGGCCACCGGGTCCAACTGCGCCGCGACCCAGCCGCGATGGCAGTTCATATTGCCATGCGCGTCTTGAATCTCCTTGCGGGTGCCACCGCAGGCCGGCTCGTCGAACATCATGCCGGCCGCGATCAGGCGATCACCGCTCCAATGAATATTGTCCAGATTGTACCAGGGCGTCTTGATGGTGCGGGCCGGCTTGGCGGTGTTGGCCAGGGAATAAATCGCCACCGTCTGGGTACCGGAGACGGCGATATAAAGCTCTTTCTCATCCTTCGACAGCTCGATGCCGTTGTTGCCGGCAAGCTCGGTGCCCTGCAACAAGCTGATCTTCTTGTCCTTCGGGCTCCACTGCCAGACCCCGCCGGTGATGTTGCCGCTGATGAAGTCGGTATGGGTGCCGTGCATTTGCACATCCACCTGAATGGCGCCATCGCGGGTGGCGGTGACGGCGTTGCTTCGGAAATCGGCCGGCAGCTTGACGCAACCGGTCCAGGTGATGGCCGGCGCAGCGCCCCGCGCATCCACGGCAAAGACCTGAATGCTTTCGAAGGGCGCGTGGGTCACGGAATAAAGCCGGTAGGTGCCTGTTATCGCGCCAGGGCGCAGCGCAATACCGTGAGAATTGAAATGGGCCGGCGGCGTGGCGCAGTCGGGATACATTGCCGTATCCGGCTTGGCTGTGCCGGTGAAGAAGCGGTGCGCGGTCTTGGCTTCTGCATCGACCAGAAATACGCCGCCACTCTCGCCCATGCCGCTGGCGACCAACCATTTGCTGCCCGGTATCTGGATCAGGTCCTCCGGCTCATCCAGGCCGCAGACAAAATGAAGCCCCATCGAGGGCGCGCAAGAGGCCGGCCTTTCCGTGCCCGGATGCGGCACACCGGCAGGGGTCTGCGCAAATGCCGCCAGTGGCAGCAACCCTAGAAATCCAACGATAAGAAGACTTTTCATGGAGGCTCCTATTTCGGCGAGGTGGTCAATACACCACGAGCCACGGCCGGATCCATCGCCGCCAGGTCGGTACGATAGCTCACTATGTCGGCGGTGGGGAAATCCTTCGGCACCTTCTGCGTGACCTTGCCCGTCGCCGCCCATTCAACGCCACGCCGGAAGGTGGTGATGAAGCCGAGGCAGGACAGAGCCGTGGCGTCATGCCCCAAAGTGGTGTGGAAGATGCGGCCCTTGCCCCAATGGAGCGCCATCATCATGGGTTCGTCGAAGCCGGTGCCGCTGTTGGCCGGATCGGCATAAGCGGTGGCCAGCACGGTCATGTTTTTTCCGGGGCCGCGCAGGCGGGTGTAAAGCTCGTCCGTCGCATGCATCCATTCGGCAGGCAGGCCGCGCATGATCGGATGGTCTGAGGCGCGCGCCGTGATGCGGAAAGGCTTGCGCAGACCGTGCCGTCCGGCCGGATCGGGTGATGGATCGGATGTCAGCTTGCCGTCCTTGAAATACCATCTCGGCCCCGCGGGCGCATCGCGCTGCCGCCAGCCGCCCACACCGGCCATTTCATTGAAAGCCACCCAATTGGGAAAGGCGTTGTCGGCGCCATGCACCAGCACCAATCCGCCGCCATTCTTCATATAGGTCTCGAATTGGGCTTTCAGCGGAGCGGGCCAATCCTGAGAGTCGTAGTTGGACACGACCACCTGATAGCGGGCGAAATCGGGATGGAAATTGGAGAAGTCCCCGTCCGCCGGCGGCGCGCTGATCACCATGACGTCGAACAGACCCGCTTCTTCCAGTTCACGCCTCATGATCTGGGTGGTCAGCTTCCAGTCATGATAGGTTCCACCGCTGGCGCCATCCAGGATCATCACCTTGATCGGCGCGGCCGCGGCGGCGCAGGTCCACAAGGCCAGGAAGGCGGCGAGAAGCCATTTCATCTCACTTCTCCGGATCGCTGGCGGCGAAGGGCGAACAGCAGGGCTTGCCGATGGCGTGCAACTCCATCACTTCGGCGCGGGTGCCGTCCGGATCGATCAGGCTGAGCTGCCATTTCGCATCGCGGCCGATCTTGGGCACGGCCTGCTGGCCCCGCGCATCCACCTGGCCCTTCAGACGATCCTCGTTCCACAGCCGGATATAAACGGCCTCCATATTGGACACCCCCAGCGCGAAATGATCCAGCACACCGAGATTGGCCTGGGTCATGGTGGGCGGGATGCCACGTGTGTCGGGTGTGCCCACGATCATGTACTCCAGCCAGTCGTGACCGTCCGGCACCTGCTGGGAGACCCAGCTGGTCACATCGTCCTTCATGCCGCCGGCCCAATAGGGCCGAAAGCCCAGCACATCGCGCCAGAACCGGTCTTCGAGCTGCCGGTCATGGATGATGAAGCCGACATGGATGATATGGGTGGAAAGCCCGCCATTGGCGACTTTGGGCAGGCGCGCGGGCTGCTGGACGAATTCCACCGTCGCCCCTTCCGGGTCCTTGACCTGGAACCAATGACTGCCGTCGCTGCCTTGGGTGACAGAGCCCGGCGCCGCGATACCCTTGGAAATCAGATAACGCCGCATCGCCTCCGCATTGGCGACCGTGAAGGCCGCGTGATCGAGGCGGCTGATGCCGGCGCCGGCCGGCAGCGGCAGTACTTCCACGAACTGGGTCGGAGAAAAATAGTAACGGACACCGGCGGGGTTCTCCGGGTCGGGCAGCTTCACCGCCCCCAGGTCATGCACATAGAAAGCCTCGGCTTTGGCCGCGTCACTGGCATAGACCGCCAGATGCGAAACCGCGGTGATGGGCGGGCGGGAAGGCTCCGCACCCGCCGCGGGTAGCGCCGCCAGACATGCGCCCAGACACGACACAGACAGGATGCGCATGAGTCTCCCCTTTTCAGGCGGGGGAGCCTAGCGGCAGGCTACGGCAAAAGAAAAGGGCGGAGCCAACGGCCCCGCCCAGGAAAGCCCAGGGGTAAGGGCTAGTAGGTGTAGCGAGCGCCCATGAAATATTCGCGCCCGGTTGTGTAGTAGACCAACGGCCGCTGACCCACCGTGTCGAGATACTGATACAGAGCCTGATTGGTCAGATTGATGGCCTGGAAATCGACGGTGAAATTGTCATCGATCTTGTAGCTGGTCGAGGCATCCAGATTGAACGTGGACGCTTGATATTGCGAGTCGTTGCCGCTGAGGCCGGACGTCGGGCCAGGCGCGACCAGGAACTTGCTCCGGAATGCTCCCGAAAGGCGCGCCTGGAATACGCTGTCGTCATAATAGAAGGTGGCGTTGTACGTCGTCCGCGACAGACCCTGGAGGTCGCCCTGCGTGGTAATCGCCGCGGTTGTCGCGGTCGCCGGCACCAGAATATAGTTCTGGCGCGCCTGGATGAAGGAAACATTCCCCAAGACGCCGAAACTGTCGAACGGATGCGGCAGGAAATCGAAAGGCTGCTGCCAGTCGATCTCGGTGCCATAGAGTGGGCCGCCCTTCTGGGTGACGTTGGTCGTGTAGGTGGTGTTGGTGTTGGTGTCGTTGCAGGTCGACGTGAAAGCCCCGCCGCAGAAAGACTGCAGCACACTGGACGGGATGCCCAGCGGATTGGTGGCGAAGGGTCCGAACAGATTCTGCGACACTTCGATATCGTCGAGATGCTTGTAGAAGAAGGCGAACGAGAGCAGCGCGCCTTTTTCATAATACCATTCGAACGACAGATCAGCGGTCTTGGCGCGATAGGGGGCCAGATTGGGGTTGCCGGTGCTCACCGAAACCGGATTTGCCCCCGACTGGGTGATGCTGACACCGGGCAGCAACGCCGTCAGGCTCGGACGCGTTATCACATAGGAGCCGTTGACACGGATCAGGAAATTGTCCGACGGCTCAAGTACGGCATTCACCGACGGCAGGAAGTCGTGATAGGAATTTTTGACTTCCGTCTGCTGGAAGACCTTGGTGGTGCTGTTGAAGGCAACGCCTACCGAATCGGTATCAGTCTCCACATAACGGCCGCCGACATTGCCGCGGAAAGGCACGCCATAGAATTTGGCGTCCCAGCCAATTTCAAACCAGGCGCCGGTGTCATCCTCGCGGACCGTGCCGTTCGACGAACCAAAGGCTGCCGTCCCCTGCAGGAACGCGCCGCAGCCAGGCGCCGTGGCGCACGCGCCAGCGCTGCTGGAAAGCACCGCGGGAAACACCGTCGGGTCGAAGATGTTGAAAAGCGCGTTGGCCTTGTTCACGTCGGGAACCAGATAACTCCGCGCCACACCTGCCGGCAGAGCCCCCGGAATGGTCACGAGCTGCGTATATTGGGACAAAGGCGTATTTTCGATCGCCGACGGAATATAGCTGTCCAGCGAGGTGTTGGCGCCGTTGGAGCGCGATGTCATGGCCTGACGATTGCCGTAATTGCGAAAATCCACGCCAGCCTGCAGGGTGAGCCAGTTCAACGGGTTGTAGGTCGCGTCCAGCGTGACCGTGCGGAAGCTGTTGTACACGCCCGCGGTGCGCTCGCGAATCTGCGATAAGAACCAGCCATTGGCCGATGTGGGATCGACATTGCCGAAGGAAAGGCCCGGCGTCTTGTTGTTTTGGGTGAAATCATACGAGAAGGGCGCGGCGACCGAGCCCGCACCGCCCGCCACACCGCCGGGGCAATTGGCGACATTGCCGCCGGTCGCGGTGGCGGCGGTGCAGTTATAGTCCATCGTCAGGGTGGTCTGGATCGGGTTGTTGTGATGGGATTCCGACCAGCCAAACAAGCCGTGAACCTTGAAATCCTCCGAGAAGGTATGCGCCACATCCAACGTCGCCTGGCCGAAACGGGTATCCAGGTGATCGATGCGATGTTCGGAACGCAAGCCCACATTGGTCGCGGTGATGGCGTCCAGATTGTTCGTCACCGGATTGAGATTGTAGGAAAGGACATTGACCGCGCCGCGGCCCAAGGTGGTCGCCAGAAGAGCCGGCGTTCCGGCCGGCGCCGAATTCGTCACCGCGGCCTGGTTCAGGCTGAGAGAGTTGGCCTCGATATAGTCTTCCTGGCGGACAACGGCGAAATCCGCGGCCAGCAGATCAAGGGTGATGAGCGTTGCATCATCCGGCTGATACTGGATGGAATTGGTGAA
>Ga0265338_10011812_pt1 | contig 10038 bp, 6 predicted proteins | sample 42126metaG_FD_193579 | JGI IMG/M metagenome (GOLD analysis project Ga0265338, IMG submission 193579) | Rhizosphere microbial communities from Carex aquatilis grown in University of Washington, Seatle, WA, United States - 4-21-26 metaG | ecosystem: Host-associated > Plants > Roots > Rhizosphere >... | reverse complement strand
CCACAAGCTTCGCTTGCTTCTTCTTGATGTTGAACGACCAGACCTTCTATGATGCGAATTCCGGCCGATATAACGTCAAGAAATTCCTGAGGAACGCGCGCCGTGAGTTTGGCGGCTTTGACAGCCTGGTGCTCTGGCACGCCTATCCTCGCATCGGTTTTGATGACCGCAATCAATTTGATTTCTATCGCGACACCCCTGGCGGCCTTTCCGGCTTGCGCGACGCAGTGGCCCAACTACACAGAGAAGGGCTCAAGGTGTTCATCGATTACAATCCTTGGGATACCGGGACCCGTCGCGAAGAAAAAGAGGACATCGAGGCGCTGGGACAGATGGTCGCCACGCTCAAGGTGGACGGCATCTTCCTGGATACAATGGCTCATGGAGCGCCAGCCTTTCGCGCCAGGCTCGATGCTTTGCGCAAGGGGGTCGTGCTCGAAGGTGAAGATGCTCTGCCGCTCGATCATGTGTACGATCATCACATGAGCTGGGCGCAGTGGTTCAATGACAGCCCGGCGCCCGGTGTGCTGCGCAACAAATGGTTCGAGCGCCGCCACCTGCAACACCAGATCCATCGCTGGGACCGCGATCACACAGGCGAGCTGCAGACGGCTTGGATGAACGGCAGCGGCATGATGATTTGGGAAAACGTTTTTGGTTCCTGGAATGGCTGGTCTTCGCGCGATCGGTCGATTCTCCGCGCCTTGCTGCCTATTCAGCGGCGCTTTTCCGCGCTGTTCTCCGGCGAGAATTGGACCCCGCTGGTCCCTACACTGATGCCACAGGTTTATGCCAGTCTTTGGGGAGGGCAGGGGATTCGTCTCTGGACGCTCGTAAACCGTTCTTCTGAACGACAGGATGGATCCTGGATTCAAATCGAAAAGGACATTAACGAACGCGTGTTCGATTTGGTCGCCGGCCGAGAAATTCATCCGGCCAACAACAGCGCCAGGTCAATCGCAGTCGGCGGAGTCCTGCTTCCGCGTGGAATCGCCTGTCTCGTTGCCGCCGAACCGAAGGTCCTTGGGCATGACTTTAAACAGTTCCTAAACCGCCAAAGAGCCTTGATGCCCCGCGCCAATTGGGACGCCACACCCCCGGTTTTGCACGCGTCGCTCAAACCGGTGCCATCGATGCGCCGGCGGACTACAGCGGGCTTTTCACAAGACATGGTAGCCATTCCGGCGTCGACGGTTCGTCTCCGAACCGAATTTCGCTCTCGGGAATGCGGCTTCTACGATTCAACACATCCAGACTTCCAGCGTAAGTTTCCAGTGCTGAACGTTTCCCGGGCATTCGAGCGCACGGTCAGCTTGAAATCCTACGCGATGGATGTGGCTCCGGTCACCAATTCGCAATTCGCCCAGTTCCTGAAAGCGTCGTCCTACCGCCCGCGATATTCAGAAAACTTTCTTAACCATTGGCTCCAAGGCAACCCGCCCGCCGGCAAAGAGGACCATCCCGTGGTCTATGTCGATCTGGTGGATGCCCGCGCCTATGCCCAGTGGAACTCCAAACGTTTGCCAACCGAGGAGGAATGGCAATACGCGGCTCAAAGTGCTGATGGACGAAAGTATCCTTGGGGCGAGGAAATGTTGCCAGACCATTGCAATGATGGCAGAGCCCGGGGCACAACGCCGGTTATGGCGTTTCCAAAAGGCCGCTCGCCCTTCGGCATGTACGACCTCTGCGGCAACGTGTGGGAATGGACTGAGAGCGAACGCAGCGATGGCCGCACCCGATTCTGTATTGTGCGCGGCGGCTGTTTTTACCGTGCGCATGGTTCAGAATGGTATGCGGACGGCGGTCCGCAGCCCTGCTATTTTGCCGCCAAGTTCCTCCTGATGTGGCCCGGCCTCGACCGCTGCGCCACTATCGGTTTCCGTTGCGCCGCGGACTGGATTCGCTGACGCTTTCGTAGTAGCAATCCTGGCCCGTCTCAAACATTGGATTGATAGCTCACCCTCGCTCTGTATGACGGTCGCTTGGGCAGCCTCGATCAACTGAGAGACCAACTCGTTCACTCATTCCCAAGTGGTGGACCCAGAAGATCCATCCCGTGGACTTCGAAAAGCCGATGTAGGGATTTTATCTGCTCCTCCGTATATGTCTTGTTAACTACCTGCTCACGCGTTGGGAGGTCCTTAAAGGGCTTGCCTATCTCGCCGAAGAACTCCTCCATCTTGCCGGCGGGTTGGTACACGTTAACGATTTTGCCTGGTTTGCCATTCACGCAGCCCCACACGTGAGCAACCTTCCGAGGTATGAAAACACACTCACCGCCGCCCAGCCGAAAGCTCTTATCACCCACCAGAAAATCAAAGTTACCATCCATGACGTAGATCCACTCATCCTGGTCGTGATGCAGGTGGCGCGGTCCGCCACCTGAGCCGGTGAACTCAAAGACGCACATCGCACCATCGGTGTCCCGAGCAGATACTTTGCAATCAATGGGCTCGCCGCCCAGTTTGATGCGTTCACCGAATCGGTCGTCCCCGGCAGCGACGCTGAAACCCACAAACATTTCCTTGCTCTTCATTTTCTTTGTTCCCTTCAAGTGTTTGATTGTTTTGTCGATGGTTTCAATCAACCGGCGCGTCCTGGAAATGTTCTTGAGCAGAACTTTCCGGTGCGATTCGAGGGCATCGATTTTTTCGAAATCGGCCCGGCCCAGGATCCGTTTGATTTGCTTAAGCTCGAACCCCAGCTCCCGGTAAAACAGGATTTGCTGGAGAGTCAAGAGCTGCGCCTCTTCGTAGAACCGGTAGCCATTCGCCCCGTAATAGGCGGGCTTTAGCAGGCCCGCTTCATCGTAGAAATGAAGCGTGCGCACGCTGACACCCGACATGGCGGCCACTTGTTTGACTGTGTTAGCCATCGTTTTCTTTGCGCCCGGAACCATACGGGTCCGTCGCTGGTTTGCACTCTCGGGAATCACGTAACGTGAGGGTCAAGGGATTTCTTTTCGTCGAATTGAGATCGAGTGATAATTCGAGCGCCTCGTTTGTAGGCGAAATAGGAGTAGCTCCATTGCAACAGGACCGCCGCCTTGTTGCGGAAGCCGATCAAAAACAACAAATGGATAAACAACCACGCCAGCCAGGCGAAGAAACCCGAGAACTCCAGTTTGCCTATTTTCGCCACCGCCGCAGAACGCCCGATGGTTGCCATCGTCCCCTTGTCAAAATAACGGAACGCCCGGCGGGTCGAGCGTGCGCCGGCCTCAAGCTCGCTTTGGATGAGTCGCGCCGCGTGTCGGCCCATCTGCATTGCGGCGGGAGATACACCGGGCACGGGTTTGCCGGTTGGGTCTATCACAAGCGCCAGATCGCCGATCGCAAAGACTTCCGGATGGCCGGGCAAGCTTAGATCGGGATTCACTTTGACGCGACCAGCCCGGTCCAGTTCAACGCCGAGCTTTCGCGTCAAGGGATGCGCTGAGATGCCGGCCGCCCAAATGATGTTTTCGGCCTCAATGCGTTCAACCGACGTGGCCCCTTGGGCTCCGGTCTCCAGTTCCAGGCAGCCTTCGTGAATGTTTTGGACCCGGCAATCCGTGCGCACCTCAAGAGCCGCAAGTTGCTGCGCCGCTTTCTGTGAGAGTTTCGGCGGGAGGTGCAAGAGGATGCGAGATGCGCCCTCGACCAGAATCACCCGCGCCTTGGTGGGATCGATGCGGCGGAAATCGGCCTTCAGTACATGCCGTGCAAGTTCGGCAAATGCGCCCGCCAACTCCACCCCCGTGGGACCCCCGCCCACAACCACAATGGTCATCAGCCGCAGTTGCTCAGCCGGATCGGTCGCGTTCTCGGCTCGTTCAAAGGCGAGCAATATGTTTCGCCGGATGGTCATGGCATCATCCAGTGACTTGAGGCCGGGCGCGAGCCGCTCCCATTCGGGATGCCCGAAATAGCTCGTGATTCCGCCCAGTGCTAACACGAGGTAGTCGTAGTTAAGCCTCCCGGTTTTCAACACAACACACTTTTTGTCCAATAACACCTCAACGACTTCATCGAGTAAAACCGTCACATTGGATTTGCGGGAGAGGATCGAACGGATCGGTTGCGCGATCTCCGGCGCCGAGAGGCCGGCAGTGGCAACCTGGTAGAGCAGGGGTTGAAACAAATGATGGTTCTGGCGGTCCACCAGTGTGACGCGCGTCGCGGGGCGATCGAAGGCCTGGCAGAACATCAGGCCGCCGAAGCCGGCTCCCAGAACGACAACGTGAGGTTGTTTGTCTGCAATCATATTCGCACAGAGTCGAACACCATACTCAACGCGAGGGAATAATAGAAAGAGAGGCGACTATATCAACACATCCATGGCAAGAATCGGTGGACAAACCGTGAAGGACCTATTTAACCCGACCAACGATGCTGTAAAAAAAGAAGCGCGCGCCGGAGGCAGAGTTGGGAGGTTTGAGGGGTACTGCCGAAGCCCGGCTCGCGCCAAGACAAGTAGTAAGCATTGGCAGCCTGCGTGTCGATGGGAATGTGACAACATTGAGTAAAATAATGGCGAGCTCGATTGTGTAGGAAAAGACTTCGCAAGCATCTCCGGGAGATTTTTCCCTGGGCGATGAGTCGGGGCCACCTCAAGCCTTGGAAACGTCTCGACGTGTTTGAACCCCACTTTCCCGGTCAGCTCATCACAATTTTTCGTCTAGTCATTTAGGGTTGGAAGAGCTACAAGATTCCTGCGCAATTCGCATGAAATTCTGCTCAACCCTCTTTAAGCCAGCCTACGCAGTCTCTGTCCTGGTTGCTGTTTTCGCGAGTGCCGGCTGCCAAAAGACAGAGAACACCGCTGCCGTTGCAAAGCCAAAAGTTGCTTTGATAATGAAGTCCCTGGCAAACGAGTTTTTCAGCACCATGGCCGAAGGGGCTAAAAAACACCAGGCAGCGAATGCGGTGACATATGAATTGATTGTCAATGGGATCAAAAATGAAACCGATCTAGCGGAGCAGGTGAACCTGGTCGAGCAAATGGTCGCTCAGCAGGTCAGCGCAATCGTGATTGCACCTGCCGATTCGAAAGCGCTCGTTCCAGCCCTGAAACGCGCCAAGGATGCCGGCATCCTCATCGTTAATATCGATAACAAGCTCGACGCGGACGTTTTAAAGCAAGCCAATCTGTCGGTACCGTTTGTCGGTCCGGACAATCGAGCCGGGGCAAGGCAAGTCGGGGAAGCGCTCGCCAAGCGGCTCAAGGCAGGCGACGAGGTGGCCCTCATCGAAGGAATTTCCACGGCCTACAATGGACAACAGCGCCGGCTGGGATTCGAAGATGCAATGAAAGCTGCCGGAATGAATATTGTCGCCGTTCAGAGTGGGAATTGGGAAATGGACAAGGCCAATAATATCGCCGGCTCTCTCCTGAGCGAACGCGCGAACTTAAAAGCGGTTTTATGCGCCAACGATAACATGGCGCTTGGCGCTGCCGCAGCGATTCAGGCCGCAGGGAAATCCGGACAGGTTTTGGTGGTTGGTTTTGACAACATCGCCGCGATTAAACCGATGTTGGCCGACGGCCGGGTGGTAGCGACCGCCGATCAACATGGCGATCAATTAGCCGTCTTTGGCATCGAAGCGGCCCTGAAAATCCTTAAAGGCGACGAACCGCCTGGGGATCAGACGACGGCGGTGGATTTGGTGACCAAATAAAATAAGATCAGAACGACTGAGATTATGCTTATAATTATCAGAAGATGGGAGGGCGCACCATTCTCTTTTCCTCTTAATCGTAATCTCCCGTCATCGTTCGAGACGTAACCGCCATCTCCCAATGCCCCCTACCAATCCACTGATACAAGTCACTGGCCTGCAAAAGAGCTACAGTGTTCCGGTCCTTTCCGATTTTTCTTTCGAGTTGGAGGCCGGCGAAGTCCATGCCCTGGTTGGCAGCAACGGTGCCGGCAAGTCGACCTTCGCCCGCATTCTTGCAGGCCTTACTCATGCCGACGCTGGCCACATTCAGCTCTTGGGCCGTCCATACGCCCCCCGTTCAAAACGGGAAGCCGAGCATGCTGGAATTGTCATGGTCATGCAGGAGCTCAATGTCATCGGCACTTTGACCGTTGCGGAAAATATTTTTTTGAGCCGCCTGCCTAGGCGAGTGGGTTTTGTCCGCTTTGCGCAATTGAAGAAAATGGCTCGGGAAGCACTGGGCCGGGTGGGATTGGAGGAGTTGGACCCGTCAACACCTGCGCGGCAACTGGGAGTAGGCCAGCAACAACTGGTCGAGATTGCAGGCGCATTGGCACAGAATTGTCAGATCTTGATTCTGGACGAGCCCACGGCAGCGCTCACCGACCCGGAAATTGAGCGTCTGTTCGCAAATATTCGCCAACTGCAGACGGAAGGAGTTGGCATCATCTATATCAGTCACCGAATGGACGAAATCAGGCGAATTACCAACCGGGTTACCGTGCTTCGGGACGGACGGCGAGTGGCGACGCACGGCGCGCAAGAGGTGACGCCCGCGGGCTTGGTGCGTGAAATGGTGGGCCACGATTTACCGGAGCGCAAAGGAACCAGCAGTCGGGTAACAGCTGAGGTCGCGATGCGCGTGAGGAAGCTGACCGCCGGAGATCGCGTTCGAGAAGTAAGCTTTGAGGTGCATCGTGGCGAGATTCTGGGCTTGGCCGGGCTCATTGGTTCCGGTCGCACCGAAACGTTGCGGGCCATCTTCGGAGCGGACCGCAAAGACAGCGGAGAAATTTACCTGGGCACGGCGAACCAGCCAGTTTCGATCAGGAACCCTGCGGATGCCGTGCGCGCAGGCCTCGGCATGGTGCCGGAAGATCGCAAACTTGACGGTCTTCTGTTGGCGCAATCCATTAGAGTCAACACAACTCTGGCGACGCTGGCGCGGCACGTCCGTGGCGGCGGCTGGCTCGATTTCAGAGCGGAGACGCGGACGACGAACTCGCTTGGCGAACGCTTGGGCGTTCGTTGTGCGTCGCCTGAGCAAACCATTTCTGAACTGAGCGGGGGTAACCAACAGAAAGTGGTAATTGCCCGATGGTTGGCGCGCAACTGTGGCGTGCTTCTGTTTGATGAGCCGACCAGGGGCATTGATGTCGCGGCTAAGGACACCATCTACCAACTCCTTCGGGATTTGGCTGCCGAGGGCAAGGCCGTGGTAGTCGTCTCGAGTGAACTCACCGAGCTGATGGCTCTTTGCGATCGCATCCTGGTCATGTCAGCGGGCACTATTTCTGCAGAGTTTTTGCCCGGACAATGGAGTCAGGAAAAGATTACCCATGCTGCGTTCAGCGGGTACCTGGACCGGGCTGAGGAGGGCAGGGCACCTGTCGCGTGAAGCGGCTCGCGTCGCTGCCATCAGGCCGATCCCATGAGTCGCAGGTTCAGTCATCTCGGCGAGTACGCAGCCATGCTAATCATTTGGCTGGGCTTGTTTCTTCTGTTTGGCGCGATTAGCCATAACTTTCTTAGTTGGCGCACGCTGAGCACCTTGGCCAACCGGATACCGACATTGGCGATCGTGGCCGCGGGGATGACGCTCGTACTGATCGTCGGAGGCATCGATCTGTCCGTTGGCTCGATTTTGGGATTAGGAGGAGCGGTATTGGGCGTAACCCTTGTCGATTGGCACTGGCCCTTATGGGCTGCAATGCTTGCTTGTTTGGCGATGGGGCTGACCGCAGGCACATTAAACGGCCTCATAAGTGTCGGGTTGGGCATACCGTCATTCATCGTCACCCTGGGTATGCTGGAAATCGCCCGAGGCCTGGCCTACCTCACGACCCATTCCCAGACGAAGTATATCGGCGCTTCGGTTGAGGCGCTGGCTCGCCCAATCGGCGGATTGGGCTGTTCTCCGGCGTTTCTATCGGCGGTGACTTTGATTGTTATGCTTCAACTTGTGCTCTCGCGTAGCATTTTCGGACGCTACCTGGTTGCCATCGGCACGAATGAACAAGCCGTCCGTTTGGCCGGAATCAATTCTCGTCCGGCAAAGATCACGGTATTTGCCCTGCTAGGCTTGCTTACTGGGCTGGGCGCGGTTTTTTATACCTCGCGTTTGGGGTCCTCCGATCCGAACGCAGGCGTGGGGCTGGAGCTCTCGGCGATTGCCGCAGTCGTGATTGGCGGCACGAGCCTTATGGGGGGACGCGGCTCGGTGGTGAGCAGTTTCTTTGGTGTGCTCATCATTGCGACCCTCGAAGCGGGTTTGGCTCAGGTCGGCGCATCGGAGCCGGTCAAAAGGGTCGTCACCGGCTCGGTTATCGTGATTGCAGTGATCCTGGATGCCTGGCGCCATCATTTGGCAGGCGCGAATTTCCCTTTATTGAAACGCTTGTTACGCTCTAGAGTTCCCCTGAAGCTTTGAAAACGAATCCTCCGATGAAAAATCAAACTAACCTCAACCCAGGAACACGCTCGTCTCGCCTGCGTGCCGCCTTCTGGGAGCGCCAGCGTCTCGCCGGCGAGTTCATCAACAAAGCAACTCCGCCGGATTGGACGCGATGCATCCTAACCTTGACTGTCTGGTGCATATCGCTTCTTTGCGTCTTCCGCGCTCTGGCCGCTTCAGAGATCTCGGCCCCAAACGAGCCGGTCAACGTCATTTTCGATACCGATATCGGCAACGACGTTGACGACGTGTTGGCTCTCTCCATGTTGCACGCCCTCCAGACCCGGCACGATTGCCAGTTACTTGCGGTCACCATCACTAAACCCGATGAACTAGCGGCACCCTTCGTTGATGCCATGAATACCTTCTACGGAAGACCCGGATTGCCGATCGGTTTTACTCACGCAGGACTCAAGAATGAACCGGGCAAGTTTCTCCCGCTCGCGGAGGCCAAGGACGAAGGCAACCTGCGTTATCCGCACAAATTAATGCACAGTTCGGACGCGCCTCCTGCCACCCAACTGCTTCGCCGTACTCTCAGCAAGCAGCCTGACCATTCCGTGACCATGATCCAGGTGGGCTATTTTTCCAATCTGGCCGCGTTACTGGACACTCCGGCTGACCAATTTTCTCTCCTGAACGGACGCGACCTGGTTAAGACCAAAGTGAAACTGCTTTCGGTTATGGCGGGGGCTTTTCGGCCAATCGGCGAAAATCATCATTACCTCGAATACAACGTGACCCAGGATCTGCCCGCTGCTCGAAAATTAGCTGCCGGCTGGCCGACCCCCATTGTCTGGAGTGGTTTTGAAATAGGAATCGCGGTCCCGTTCCCGGCAGTCAGCATCGATCGAGATTTTAACTATGTGGCCCATCACCCGGCCGCCGAGGCGTACCGTCTCTACAACCCACCTCCCCATGAACGTCCGACTTGGGATCTCACCAGTGTGCTCTATGCTGTTTTCTCCGACCGTGGCTATTTTACACTCTCAGAACCCGGCACGGTAACGGTCGAACAAGATGGTTTCACGCGCTTTGATCCAGCGGCAAATGGTCGAGACCGCTTCCTCATCCTAGAACAAAACCAGCCGCCCAGAGTTCGTGAAGCCCTGGTTCAACTGGCGAGCCAGCCGCCCAACCCGAGAAAGTAAGTTTTTCTGTGAGGGCTTCTGCTGCTCCTCGAGTTGCCGTCGTCGGCTCGCTCAACCTTGATTACATTGCCTCGGTTGAAAAATTGCCCGCCCCGGGTGAGACCGTCGCGGCTTCAGGCCTGATTAGGCAGTTCGGTGGAAAAGGAGCGAACCAGGCAGTAGCAGCTGCGCGGCAGGGCGCCAAAGTGAGCTTGATTGGATGTGTGGGCGCTGACGATGACGGACGCGCCTACCTCAAACAGCTAAAGACTGAGGGCATCGATATATCCGGCATCATTCTGACCGGCAAGGCGCTCACCGGCACAGCCCTCATCGCGGTGGCCGGCAACGCGGAGAACACAATTATCGTTGCCCCCGGGGCAAACGGCGAATTGTCCCCTCGCTCTATCAGCGGCAGGCAATCACTTATTGCGTGTGCCCGCGCGGTTTTACTGCAGTTCGAGATCCCCATGGCAACCACGAAAGCTATCGTCGCGATCGCCAATCGCCTGCGGGTTCCAGTGGTGCT
>Ga0265338_10011811_pt1 | contig 10038 bp, 10 predicted proteins | sample 42126metaG_FD_193579 | JGI IMG/M metagenome (GOLD analysis project Ga0265338, IMG submission 193579) | Rhizosphere microbial communities from Carex aquatilis grown in University of Washington, Seatle, WA, United States - 4-21-26 metaG | ecosystem: Host-associated > Plants > Roots > Rhizosphere... | reverse complement strand
GCGTTCGACCACGTGCGCTGCACCAGATAGTTGCCGACGAGCCGCTGATCGGCATTGCCGAGGTACTCGCACATATCCCCGAGCTCGCCGCCCGGCATCTCACCCCAGATCGCGTGAAATGGATCCGGGATCAGATATGCCGGATTCGATGAGATGTGCGGATCGGTCGACGCTTCGAGCAACTCGTGGCTCAAGACGACGGTCGCGGTATCGAGGGTGTCATCGCAGCGCGGGATCAACGCGTAGACCACGAGCTGCTGGGTCTCGTCGTGATAGCCGCCGAATGCTTGGCAGCTGTTGCCAAACGGAGTCGACAGCATGGCTCCGTGCGGCAGGAACACCGTGTAGATCGTGTTCGGCGTGTTGAGCGGCCACGCGCCACCGGCCTGCGAGTTCGCGTTGACGTACGCTTGCAGGTCGGCGTCGGTCGTCGGCACCGTATCCGAGGTGACGATCGGGGTCGCGAACGTGATGCCGGAGATCCCGTACTCGGCCGTGATCGCCGTCCAATAGGCCGAGCCCGGCAACGCGGCGAAGAAGCCCTCGAGCGCGGTCTGCATCGTGTCGTCGCCGGTGAAGAAGATCGGCACCACGACCGGTGCGGCGAGCACCACGCCGCCCGGGCGCGGCAAAACGACCGGTTGCGGCCCGTGCGCGGCGGTGAACCCAGCGTCAGCCAGCGAGTCGAAATATTGCGCGTCGGGGAGCGCCGATCCGCCGCCGCACCCCACCGCGAGCATGATCACCAACGACGCCGCAGACCTCATCGAACGAGCGTACACCACTGCCTCCTCAGTTCCCAATCCACCCCCACCACTCGCTGACCGACTCGCCACCGACGTACGATTCGATCAACAGGACGCTGCCGCCGTTCGTGCCGGGCGCGACGCGATAGATCGTGAGCTCGAGCTTCGAGCCGTTGTCGCCGATCGGTTGATCGAACATGAACTGGAGCTCGGTCTGGCTGTGCAACAGGATCTGGTCGGTGTCGTAGGCCTGGACAGTCCAGCTCGTCGTCGGCACATCGCTGAACAAGTCGACCTCAACTTGCACCGCGGTGCCGGTCGCGACGCTGACCCCGGGGGTCGTGATGTTATTGCCTTCAGCATCGACGAACGGCAGCTGCTCGGTGAACACCGGCTCGGCCGCGACGTAAGGCATCGGCAGCGCCGGCACGCACGGATCGTGCGACGTCAGGGCCGCGGTGTTCGACCACGTGCGCTGCACGGAGTAGCCGGTCTGATCGAGCTCGGCGAACGCGTCTTGAACGTACTCGCACATATCGCCGAGCTCACCACCGGGCGACAGCCCCCACACCGCGTGTGCGGCGTCGGTGTTCTGATACGCCGGGTTGCTGAACGGGAACGGATCGCTCGACGCTTCGATCAGCTCGTGACTCGTCGCGCTGGTGAGCGCCGGCAAGCCCGAGTCACAGCGCGGAAGCAACGCGTAGATCACGCCGCCCGGCGTCTCGTCGTGATAGCCGCCGAAATCGGTGCAGCTCGTGCCGAACGGGGTCGTCTCGGTGATCCCGTCGGGCAAGAACACCGCGTAGATCGTGTTCGGCGTGTTTGCAGGCCAGCCATGAAGACCTGCGCTGTTTGTCGTGATCAGCATCTGCAGGTCCGAGTCGCTCGTCGGTGGCGGATCGATGTCGACGACGGTCGGTGCGATCGCGATGTCGCCGATGCCGTACTCCGAGGTCGTCGCGCTCCAGTACGACGAGCCCGGCAGCGCCGCGAGGAACCCTTCGATCTCAGATTGCATCATCGAGTCGCCGGTGAAGAACACCGGCACGACGAGCGGCGCGGCGAGCACCGGCCCCGCGAGCGGCACGACTTGCGGTTGCGGCCCGTGCGCTGCGGTCATGAACGGCGGGGCGTCGACGCTCGCGTCGAAAAACGCCGCATCGGGTGCGCTGCTCGACTCGCCGAACGAGAAGCAGCCGCTGCACGCGAGCGCCACGAGCCAGCTACTGCGCCACATAGCCCCACCATTCGGAGACGGAGTGGCCATCGACCGTCGATTCGATCAACAAGATGCTGCCGCCGCCGTCGCCATCCGCGGTGCGTTGGATCGTGAGGTTGAGCTTCGAGCCGTTGTTGCCGGTCGTGTGATCCCAGGTGAACGCGAGCTCGGGCTGGCTGCGATAGAACTGGTGGTCGGCGTCGATCGCCTGCACCGTCCAGTCGGCGGCCGGCGAGTCGCTAAATAGGTCGACTTCGATCGTCGCCGACGCGCCGTTGACGATCGTCACGCCGGGCGTCGTGATGCTGTTGCCCTCGACATCCTCGAACGGAAGTTGCTCGGGAAGCACCGGCTCGGCGCCGAGATAGGGCGTTGCGGGGAGCTCGGGCACGCACGGGTCATGTCCTGCGGCCGCCGCGGCGTTCGACCACGTGCGCTGCACGAGGTCGTTGCCGACCAGGATCTGAAATGCCGAGTGGACGAACTCGCACATGTCGCCGAGCTCGCCGCCCGGGGCGATGCCCCAGATCGCATGCATGTCGTCGGTGGTTTGATACGCCGGGTTGCTCGAGAACAAAGGATCGCTCGACGCCTCGATCAGCTCGTGCGACAGCGCCGGCGTGAGCCCCGACAGCACGCCGCTCGTGCAGCGCGGCAGCAACGCGTAGACGACCGAGCCGGTCTGGGTCTCCGAGTGATAGCCGCCGAAGTCGTTGCAGCTCGTGCCGAAGTTGCTCGACAGCACGACGCCGTCCGGCAGGAACACCGTGTAGATCGTGTTCGGGGTGTTCGCCGGCCAGCCATTCGTGCCGATGTTCGTCGTGATGAACGTCTGCAGCGCCGCATCGGTCGTCGGTGGCGCAGCGCTCGACACGATGCTCGCGGCGATCGCGATGTCGCCGATGCCGTACTCCGACGTCGTCGCGTGCCAGTACGCCGAGCCGGGGAGCGCCGCGAGGAAGCCCTCGACTTGCGCCTGCATCGTATCGTCGCCGGTGAAGAAGATCGGCACGACGAGCGGTGCGGTGAGCACCGGGCCGCCGAGCGTGACCGCCTTCGGCTGAGCACCGTGCGGTGCGGGCGCAAACGCGGCGTCGACCGGGGTCGCGTCGACCTCGGCGTCGGGCGCGGTGTTGTGCGAGCCCCCGCCGCCGCAGCCCGCGCCGAATGCGAGCACTCCGGCGACCACGAGCGACGGCTTCGACATCAGACGATCAAACACTGCGCGGTCGGCGCTGTCGAGCGCGCCGCGGCCAACACCGCCTCACCGGGCGAGACTCGCGCGATTCAGCGACCGACCCGCCCGATGATCGCATCGCGTCCGGCGAAGCAAGGCCGCGATGTCCTTACGGCGAGAGAATCCCTTTAGGGGCGCCTGCGACCCCAGGCGGCAATCATCGGCGCGGTCACGACCTCGACGCGTCCCGCCGCGACGTTAGCCACGTGGCGATCTACCTCGTCGTCGGTGGCATGGCCCTTGGCGACGAGTGATGAACGTAACATCTCGATCGTCGCGAGCTCGAGGGCGGCGAGCTGTGGCATCGCGACCGGGAACTGCGCCTCGGCGCGAACGTCGACGAGTCCGGCGGCGCGCAGTCGGCGCGGCAGCGTGCGGCCAAAGCCGAGCTCGGCACCGCGCTCTGCGAGCAACGCGCGAAAGCCGGTGCGAATGTGATTCGCGAGCGCGTGCTCGGGCGCGATCGCATCGAGACACGCGAGCGGTTGCAACGCCGGATCGGCATCCTCGATCACGAGCCAGCCTCCCGGCGCGAGCGTCGCAGCCATCGCGTGCAGCGCCGCGTCGCGATCGACGACGTGAACCAACACGAGCCGTGCATGGACGAGATCGAACTGCTCCGCAGGCGGCGGATCCGCGGCGACGTCGTGCCGGCAAACCTCGATCGGCGCCATCGCCTCGGGGTTCATCCAGGTCGTGTCGAGATCGGTTGCGAGCACGCGCCCGGTCGCGCCGACTTGGGCGGCGAGCCAACGCGGCACGGTCTCGCCGCCGGCGCCGACCTCCCAGACCCGCCATCCCGCCGCGATGCCGAGCGCTGTGATCCGGCGAAACGTCGCGGGATCGAACAACGCCGACATCGCCGCGAACCGTCGCCCCGCGGCTGGTTCGCGATTGTCGAGCAGGTACCCGGCGGTCACGCCGCTAGGTTACTGCCAGTAGAAGTTCGCCGCGATACCGGTCACGCTCGCCAGATCGATGTTCTTGAACGAGTTCGTGAAGTTCAAGTTGCCACCGATCGAGCCCGAGAACGAGAACCAGTCGGCGATGAACCGCTCGACGCCGAAGTCGCCGCCGACCAACACATCGACGCGGGCGCTCGAGCTGGTATCGGGCCACGCGAGCGCGAGCCGCGGCTCGATGTACGCGTAGAACTTGCCCTTGTGCTTGTACAGCCGATAGCCGGCGCCGACCTCGAAGCCGAACGTCGTGGTCGTCGACGCGGGCATGGTCATCGTCGCTGCGACCGAGGTGTGGCTGAGGTTGAACCCGGCGATCAAGTCGATCGCGCTGCCCGGATCGAGGAAGTACAACACGTCGAGCGTGGTGAGCCCGATGCTGCCCGTCGATACCGCAGCGTCGACGCCTTGCAGTACGTCGACCAGTGGGACCGAAATCCCGAGCGTGCCTTTGCTGAACATGTTGTCGCCGCTCGGCCCCGCGGTGGCGGTAGTCGGCGGCATCGCCGTGCCGGTTTCGGGCTCGTCGGCGCGAGCGGCGCCGGCTGCAGCCGCTAACAATGTGAACGCGAGTAGCGAATTCTTGAACATGGACAGCTCCCCGTCGAGGATGGTCTAAATGGATTGGAGTCCACCTCCCCCCGCCTGCGCAAATTTTTGGCCCGAGGAGCCGCTGCGATGAGCGAGCTGACCCTGTACGGCGAGTCCGATTGGGTGAGCCCGTGGGTGTTTCATGTCCTGGTCGCGCTCGAGGAGCTCGGCGTTCGGTACAAGCTCGAAACGCCGCCGCTGCCCCTACCGGCGGATCGCAAAGCCGAGCTGCAGCGACGCGGCGGATTCGGCAAGGTGCCGATGCTCGTCCACGGCGAGGTCTGGCTGTCGGAGTCGTCCGCGATCTCCGAGTACCTCGCGGAGCAGTTCGCGCCGCCGAAGTATCCGCGGCTGTTGCCGGAGCGCTCCGATCAACGAGCGCGCGCGCGGCAGGTGATGTCATTCATGCGAACGTCGCTGTTCGGCTTGCGCGAAGATCGCCCGACGTCGTCGGTGTTCGGCCGTCCCGATCCGCGCCCGCTGTCCGACAAGGCCAAGGCCGATGCCGCCGAGCTCGTGCGGATCGCGAGTCACTTCGTCGCGCCGGGCAAGACGCAGATGTTCGACACGTGGAGCGTCGCCGACGCCGACCTGGGCCTCGGGCTCATGCGCCTCGTCGCGAACAGCGATCCGGTGCCGAGCCACTTGCTCGACTATGCGCTCGCGCAATGGGGCCGGCGCTCGGTCGCGAAGTACCTGTCGTACCAACCGACGACGCGTTAGTCGCTCTACTCGATCACCGGCGCGACCGTTGTCACCGCGGCGCCCCACCACGTCGGGCCGTTGCCGGATACGAGCGTGCCGGCGCCGGTCGCCGGATCGATCAGGATGAAGTCGCCGCCGTTCGTAAAGCCGTAGACCTTGTTCTTCCAGTAGGCGAGGCCCCAGATCTCGCCGTAACCGGTGTCGCTGCCGATCGTCGTTGCCGAGAACGAGACGGGCGCGAGGCGTGCGAGCTCGTCGTTCGAGCTACCGGTCACGGTTTGCACCGTGCCGAAGCCATCCACCGCGACGAGATCGCCGCTCGACGCGAACGCGCTGCCCATGTTGCCGACCTGCGTCGCGGCGCCCGTCATCGGATCGATGCGGAACACGATGCCATCGGCGTTGCGGGTCGCGATCAACACGTCGTCGCCGGTCTCGCCGAGCATCGCCGCGGGCACGAACGACAAGCCGTTGAACGTGCCGTCGAGGCTGCCCGATAGCAAGGTCGTCTGCGCGGTGTCGGGATCGACCTTGTAGACCGCGGTGAACGACACGCCGATCATGTTGCCGTTCTTGTCGATCGCCAGGTCGGTCATCTGATCGGGCACGATCACGAGCGGCCAGCCGAACGCGCCGACCTCGGTGATCGCGAGCGAATCGGGATCGATGCGATATAGCGTCGAATCGGTGTGCGCGTAGACGTAGGTCTGGCCGGAGTTGCCGGCATCGCCGCCTGCGGTGTTGGCGTCCTGACCGCCGCCGCCACCGCCACCGCCACCGCCGCCACCCCCGCCATCGCGCGCGCTCGGTCCACATGCAGTGATTGCGAGCACGAGCAAGGCGATCGCGGGCTTCATCGCGGCGGACGATACTCCGCTGCGATCGCGATGAGAAGCGCTCAGTTCGCCCGGCCGAGAGGCTACGGCGTGTACGTCTCGCCGAGCGAGTCGCTGGCCGCGGCGAGCCCGGCGCGTCGCACGATCGAAGCGACCGGCATCGTCGGCGATAATTGCAGCGCGATGATCGCATCGCGCGACACCGCGATCACACCGGCGCTGCCGCCGGTCGTGCGCTGGAGGTCGCCGAGTGCATCGGTTGTAGCGGGGCGCAGCGCCACACCATCGGCGACCCGGGCCGCGATCCCGCGTGCGAGCGCGACCCGAAGCACGGCTTCGCCATCGCCGGTTGCCGAGATCGCGGCGTAGCGATCGGCCCACGTCCCTGCGCCCGCGATCGGCGAGTCGCCGATCCGACCGGGGCGTTTGCCCGCGATGCCGCCGGTCGACGTCGCGGCAGCGAGCCGGCCATCGCGATCGCGCGCGACCGCCCCGACCGTGCCACCGGATTTCGCGCGCGCTCCGGCGAGAACGTCGCGCAACCGAGCGCGCGCTCGATCGGTCACGAGCGCGCCCGGAGCAGCGGGCTCGATTCCGACCTCGGCAGCGAACCGCCATGCCGCCGGGCCGGCGAGCAGCACATGCTCACCGGCATCGAGCACCGCGCGAGCAAGCGCGATCGCGCGACCGAGATCTGGCACCGCACCGACCGCGCCGACGCGTTGATCGTGGCCGTCCATCACTGCGGCATCGGTCTCGACCGTGCCGTCGCGAGTGAGCGCCGCGCCCGTGCCGGCGTTGTACTCGGGGTCATCTTCGAGCACGCGGACCGCCGCGACGACGGCATCGAGCGCCGAGCCGCCGGCTGCGAGGATCGCGTCACCCGCTGCAGCGGCGGCTCGCACGCCGGCGCGCAACCGATCGTGACGATCGGGAGAGCTATCCCCGGCTCCGCCGTGGACGACGATCGCAGTCATGGCGCGTCCGCCGCGCAGCGGAACCCGATGATCACGTGACGCACCGCTTTGCCACGACCATGGCGCGCGGCACCGCGGCCGAGCCCGCCGTAGTCGTCCCACGCCGAGCCTTTTACGGTCATCTCGCCGTCTCCGCCGTTGGCTGCGCTACGCGTCGGGCGTTCGCCCGACTTGTCGTCTACCTCCGCTCCGCCGTTGGCTGCGCTACGCGTCGGGCGTTCGCCCGACTTGTCGTCTAGTGGCGTCGACGTCCACTCCCCGACGTTGCCCGCGAGATCGAGCACGCCGAACGGGCTCGCACCATCGGGGTATGCGCCGACCGGCGTCGTATCGCCCGGGCCGCCGACCGCGCAGTTGAGCTTGCTCGCTTCGAATGCGTTGCCCCACGAATACGACAGCCCGCCGTCGCCGCGCAGCGCTCGCTCGTATTCGTCCGAGGTCGGCAACCGACGCGGTGAGCCGGCGAGCTCCCCACGCCATGCGCAGTACGCCGTGGCTTCACTCCAACTCACCAGCACGACCGGATGATCTTCGCGCCCGGTCGGCGGCGCGCCACCATGCCAGACGAAGCGCGCGACCTGCGTCGCGTAGTCCTGCGTGAACCCGGTCGCTTTCCACGCCGTCTCGTCGATCGCAGGCGGCGGTGCCTTGCCGGCCGCGACGAACTACGCGTACGCCGCTTCGGTCACCGGCATCAGATCGATCCGGTAGCCGGGGGTCGTCACTTGATGGCGCGCTTCTTCGGCCCCGAACCAGTCGTGCTCTCGCGCGGTGTCGCGCTCGGCGGTCGCGCGAAAATCGTCGTATGCGGCGTCGCGCTCTTCGGGCGTCGAACCCGCGATGAACCTGCCGGCCGGGATCGCGATCATCTGCGCGTCGGCAGCGAGCGACAGCGGGCCGGTCGCGGCTGCATTCGGATGGATCGGCGCCGGCGCCGAGCATGCGCCGGCGAGCCCGACCAGGAGTGCGCATTTAGCCCTCACGGTGATTTCGCCTCCGCCATCGCGGGCGCGAGCAACCGCGCCAGCTCGGGAAGGTACTCTGGATCGGCGTCGAGCGCTGTTCGGTCGAGCGCGACGTGCGTGAGCGCGGGAGTCAGGCGCGGAAACAAGCCGGCGTGATCTTCGAGCAGGCGCGCGACCCGCGGATGAGCTTGCATGTCGATCTCGATCACCGACGAGAACACCGCCTTGCCTTTGCTGTCCCGCAACGCCGACGTCGCGAACAGAAACCGGCCATCTGGCGACCACACCGGCCCGCTCTCGTCGGTCAGCGGCAGATCGATCAGCGTCTCGCGGTCGCCACCGGTCGGCTTGGTCGAGCACAGATCGGCGTCGATCATGCCGCCGCCCGGTGTGGTTCGCTCGATCGCACACGAGTACACGATCCGCTTGCCGTCGGGAGAGATCGCCGGCGTCGCGTCGCCGGGGCCATTGGTCAACCGCACGATCGCGCCGTCCGGCGTGCGCAGCTCGAGATGACTATCCACGCCGGTCGTGCCGTCGCCGTGCGGCGTGACTTCGGCGTAGACGATCGCGCCATCGCGCCCGACCGAGGGGGTGACCTCGTGGCCGGCGCCGGTCGTCAGCTGCTCGAGCTCGCCGTGCGCGTTGCCCTCGCGATCGATCGCGAGGCGATACAGATCGAACGTGCCGCCCGGCAATGCGCGCGCGAACACGATCGCGCTGCCGTCCGGCACCCACGTCGGTTGACTGTCGATTGCCGCGCCCGCGGTCAGCGGATGCGCGATCGAATCGGGCGCGACCGGCGCGATCCACAGGCTGGTCTCGTCAAACGGTCGGCCGCGGCTCGACGCGAACACCACGAAGCGGTCATCAGGAGAGATCGCCGGGTTGGTATCGCGCGCGACCGTCGCGCTCGGGGTCACGACGACGAGCTGGCGATCACCGCGCTCGTCGATCGCGACGAGCCGGATGCCATTGCCCGCTCGCTCCGCGACGACGATCGCGATCCGCGGAGGTGGTGGACGCGCCCCGTTCGGCGCAGCCGATGGCAGCGAGCAAGCCGCGCAGGCCGCGCTCGCCGCGAGAGCGAAACTACTTCGTCGCAGCAGGAGCCGGCGCAGCGGCCGGAGCCGCAGCAGGTGCCGCCGCCGGAGCCGCAGCAGGTGCCGCCGCCGGAGCCGCGCTGCCCGCCGGAGCGGGCGCTGCCGCTGGCGCACCGCTGCCCGCGGGTGCAGGTGCTGGCGCAGGAGCCGCCGCGCTGCCGGCCGCTGGATCTGGCGTCGGAGCCGGGGCGGCAGCCGCCGTCGACTTCTTCGTCAGGTTGGACATGTTCATGCCCTTCGTCAGATCCTTCTTGTCGGGCTCGACGCCAACGTAGATACCGAGCGCGATGATGAGGACTGCGAGCGAAGACACTGCAGCTACGATGACAGCGCGTTTCTGCGACTCCGCAGCGTGCTGCTCGTAGACGACAAAGCTGTGTTCCTGCTCGCGCGGCCAGGACGAGAAATCGACGTAACTCATCGGAACCTCCGACTGTCGGCAACGGTAGAGCGAATCAACGAATGGCGCAATGGAATCGAACTTCGACGTGTCTCGTGCGTTGATATGATCAGCCCATCGACAGGGCCTGGGTGGGTATGACACCGCAGCGGCGCCTCGGTTCCAGGATTGTTGTGGTTGCGATCCCGGCGGTCTCTGCCGTGATCTCGCTGGGTTGCAGCCGGAGTCAGGCCGAGCCCGCGCCCATGGTTGCGAACGTCGCGCCCCGGCCGGCCCCGCCGCGGACCGCACCGCCCC
>Ga0265338_10011810_pt1 | contig 10038 bp, 7 predicted proteins | sample 42126metaG_FD_193579 | JGI IMG/M metagenome (GOLD analysis project Ga0265338, IMG submission 193579) | Rhizosphere microbial communities from Carex aquatilis grown in University of Washington, Seatle, WA, United States - 4-21-26 metaG | ecosystem: Host-associated > Plants > Roots > Rhizosphere >... | reverse complement strand
ATAAAAAGCCGCCAGCTTGGCGGGAAAAAGTGTGAGTGTGTGTTGGCAGCCGACCGAAGTCAGCTGCCAACACGTTTCCGCCTACTGCAGTACGAGCACTCGATGGGTGCGCGGCGGAAGGCCGTCGATGACCGGGGCGATACCGGAGGCTTCGAGAGCGTCCAGGTGGAACGCGAGTGCCTGTTCGGCAGAGCTCATCTCGCGTCGCGCGAGAGCATCCTCGAGCTCGTCTTCAGGACGTCTCAACATCGTCGCAGCAGCGACGACCGTGAAGGCCTCGTCGTCGATGGCCGGACAAGCCGCGCGTCGACGATTCGGTGCCGGCTTCGGGTAGGCCCGAGCAACGTCCGTGACCAGCTTGCCGCTCTCATCCGGCACGAGAACGAGTTTCGTCCGGCAATAGCGCGGGTGAACCGGTGTCTCCCGCTTGCTGTGGCGCCACCACGGAGTGGTCTTCGCTGCGACGGGGTCACCACCAGGACGCACACCGCGCAGGCGGCGGCGCATGAGGCGACGGCGCTCAGCGCGGGGACTGGTGACCTTGCGGCGCGACGGCGGACCATCGCCCATGAGGATCACGTAGTCGTCTTGCTCCTCCGGCTCTGGAGTCGCCAGCGGATTCAGGTGAATCCACTTGGCTGGCTCGGAGTGTGTTGCGGCTGCGACTGACAATGTACTGCGCCCCCTTTCTGGGGAGGGGTAGTAGGAACGGATTACCACATAGGAAAGCAGCCTTTCGGCTCCTCATCTGTGATAAATCGAATTTTACCATAAGTTCTTCCGCTGTCAAACATTTATGTTTATGCTCTTGCTATACTTATGGGGTGTCAAGAATACTAATGTGCCCGCCGACGTATTTTGATATTGAATACGAGATTAATCCCTGGATGCACCAGGACAACCAAGTTACCGAAGATACGGCTGCCGAGCAGTGGCAAAAACTTTATGAAATCTACAGCCAAAAACTGGGCTGGCGTATCGAGCAAGTCGATCCCGTTAAGGGTCTACCGGACATGGTCTTTGCCACTGATTGCTGCCTGATATTAGACGATAAAATTATGCTCAGCAGTTTTCGCTATCCCGAACGCCGGCCGGAAACCGCCCAGTTCGAAAAATGGTTTCGCGACCATGGCTATAGCGACATCAAGAAGGCCAATAACTTCTTTGAAGGCGGCGGTGACACGCTGGTTTGCGGCGATAAAATCCTGGCCGGTTACGGCTTCCGCTCGGATATAAAAGCCCACGACGAGCTGCGTGAATACTTCGGCCGTGAAGTCGTCAGTCTACATATCATGGACGCCAATTTTTACCACTTGGATACTTCACTGGCTGTCCTGAATGACGACACCGTAGCCTATTATCCCGGGGCGATTGACCAAGGTAGCCAAGAACGCTTAAAACAGGCTATTCCTAACTTGATTGAAGCCACCCTAGAAGAAGCCAAGGGCTTCGGCCTGAACGCCGTCAGCGACGGCCACACGGTTATCACCAGCAATGAATCGGCGAGCTTATTAGATAAATACCGGGCCGCCGGATTTGCGGTTATCGGTACGCCCATCTTGGAATTCCGCAAATCCGGCGGCGGCGTTAAGTGCCTAACGCTGGAGTTGCGCTAGAGCCGCCCTGGCGACTGCGGCCTCATCCCAGTCAATTAACCCCTCTGCCCGCTCGATATTCTTCTCGTGACCCTTGCCCAGTAGCAGCACGGTGTCGCCCTTTTCAGCCCGGTCAAGCGTAAACTTAACGGCTTCGGACCGGTCGTGCACCAAAAACAAGTCTTTGTCACGAACCTTGCCAGCGCTCTCAGCTCCTTGGGCGATCTGGTTCATAATCACTTGGCCATCTATATCGCGGTCGTCCTCCTCGGTGATTATTACCTCATCGCAGTATTGGCCGGCTAACTGGCCCTGAACCGCCCGCTTGGCTTCGTCGCGCCGCCCGGCAGAGCCGAACATTACAATCATCTTACCTTCCACTAACGGCTTCAAATCTCTGAACAGCTTCTCAAAACTGTCTGGCGTGTGGGCGTAATCGATGATTACCTCAAAGTCCTGGCCGGCATCCAACGTATTCATTCGCCCCTCAACCCCTTTAAGGCTGGCTATCCCCTGCTCTATCTGTTCTTTATCCAGCCCAATCACCCGCCCTACAGCCACCACCGCCAGGGAATTATAGACGTTAAAGCTACCCGGCAGATTGCAAGTGATGGCATATGTATCCTTGCCGATTTTGGCATCATAGCTGCTGCCACTGGGCGTCATTTTGACGTTTTTGGCACGCAAATTCCCGGCCTTCAAACCGTAGGTGACAGCATGCTTAATATCCAACTTGAATAGTCTGACTGATGGGTCATCAGCGTTTATCACCCCTGTTCTGAGGCCTTTTTGGTTCTTGTCAGTCAACTGAAAAAGCAGCCGCTTGGCGTCGCGGTATTTCTCAAAAGTCCCGTGCCAATCCAAGTGCTCGTGGGTAACGTTAGTCAGTACGGCCAGACTGTAGGACACGCCCCAGACGCGGTTTTGCATCAACGCTTGGCTGGTAGTTTCCAGCACCAGCCACTCCACGCCGCGCTTGTTCATCATTCTCAGCCGTTTCATCAACTGCGGCATTGGTACCGAGGTCATGTGTTCCACCTGGGGCTGAATAATCTCACCCACACCGTAACCAACAGTGGTCATCAGGCCCGATTTGTAACCGGCCCGGCAGAGCATCTCGTGGATCATAAAAGAAGCAGTAGTCTTGCCGTTGGTACCGGTTACGCCAATAACTTTTAGCTTGCGGCCAGGAAAGCCGTACAGCGTGTTAAAAATTACCGCCTCAGCCAGATGTCCCCACGGCTCAATCTTCCTAAATAACTTCTTAGGAATGAGCGCTTTAACGAGTTTCCGGGGGTTCATACTTTTTAGTATACTGTAGAACTGATGAGAATTTTGGGAATCGAGAGTTCGGCCGACGAAACAGCTGCAGCGGTGGTAGAAAATGGTAGCAAACTCCTTAGCAGCGTAATCGCCAGCAGTCTGGATTTACACACGGCTTACGGTGGAATTGTGCCCGAGATTGCCGCCCGTAGCCACATAGAAGCCATAATGCCAACTATCGATGAGGCTCTAAAAACCGCTAAAACAGATTGGGACAACATCGACGCCATCGCTGTTACTAGGGGTCCAGGGCTGGGTGGTAGCCTGCTCATTGGCGTGATGACTGCCCGCACCCTGGCTATTGCCAAAAATAAACCCCTTTACGGAGTTAATCACGTCGAAGCCCACGTTTATGCCAACTTCCTAACAGATACGGATCTGCCCAACTACGCCATGCCCCCTGCCCCGCCCAGCTTTCCCCTGCTCTGCCTGATTGTTTCCGGCGGCCACACTCAGCTGGTTCTGTTTAAGGACCACTTTGATTACCGGCTTTTAGGCCAAACCGGCGATGATGCCGTTGGCGAGGCTTTTGATAAGGTTGCTAAAATTCTTGGCCTCCCCTACCCCGGCGGCCCCAGCGTGGGGCAGGCGGCCATAGACGGCAATATTACCTCCGTTAAATTGCCGATAGCCAAGATGGAAAACAAGTACGATTTTAGCTTTTCCGGCCTCAAAACCGCGGTTTTGCGTGCGGCCCAAGAAATGGCCGGGAAAGATTACACTTTCCCTTCGCATGAGCTGGTAGGGGCACTAACAGATGAGCAGAAGAACAATATTGCTGCCAGTTTCCAGCACGTAGCTGTGCAGACACTAGTAAACAAACTAAAACTAGCCGTCGACGAATTCCAACCCAAAAGCATCGCCATTGCCGGCGGCGTAGCCGCTAGCCCGTACTTGCGCCAACAGATAGAAAAACAGATAAATCAGCCAGTCCTCTACCCCGACATGAAACTCTGTACCGATAACGCGGCGATGATAGCCGCTTTGGGCTACCAATATATGGCCGCCAAGAAACCGCCAGATGACCCTTACACATTAGAAATTGACACTAATTTACAGATGTAGGCCGGCTACGCCTACGCTCCGCCTTATAAGACACCCCTTCGGGGTTTCTCATCGCGCTGGGCAAAAAGTGTGATTTTTGCTCGGGCTGCTCTTCCCGATGAACTCCTCTACCCTCTCTCCTACATTTTTGTTATGCTTTAATTGAAAACAAAGAGCGGGAAAGTTAAAAGCCAGAATTAGGTCTATTTTAGGGAAGACTTTTCAGGTGAAAAGATTTCTTGGAATTTGTCTAATTTCACGTGAAGTAAAGTGAATAACAGGGATAGAAAGCATAACTCGCCCACCTCTGTTATACTTTTGGATATATGAAGTTGCCAAAGACTTACGAAGCCGGGAATTACGAGGCGGAAATTTATAAGAAGTGGGAGCAGAGCGGGGTTTTCAAGGCCGATAATAACAGTAGTAAACCGCACTTTTCTATCGCCATGCCGCCGCCCAACGAAACTGGCACGCTGCATGTGGGCCATGCTTTATTTTTAACTCTCCAAGATGTTATAGCCCGCCACGCCCGCCAACAGGGTAAAGACGTGCTTTGGCTGCCGGGCACTGACCATGCTGCACTAGCCACAAATTCATTAATAGAAAAAGCCTTAGCGGAGCAGGGGACAGATAAACATGAAATTGGCCGCGAGGAGTTTCTAAATCAAACGCGCGAGTTTGTGGCTAATAGCCGCGATACTATCAATTCGCAGATACGGGCGATGGGCGCTAGCGTAGACTGGAGCCGCAGCCGCTACACCTTAGACGATGCACTTAGCAGATGCGTCAACGAAACCTTCGTCAAAATGTATAACGACGGCCTGATTTACAGGGGTCACAGGATTGTTAACTGGGATCCGGCTTCAGAAACTACCATTTCTGACGATGAGGTGGAACATAAAGAAGAGAAGGGGAGTTTTTACACCTTACAATATGGGCCTTTCCAGATCAGCACCGCCCGGCCGGAGACTAAATTCGGCGATAAATACGTGGTCATGCACCCCGATGATGAGCGTTATAAACAATATAAAGACGGCGAGCAATTTGAAGCCGAGTGGCTAAATGGCAAGATTACAGCCACGGTGGTCAAAGACACTGCCGTAGAGATGGACTTTGGAACAGGGGTAATGACGATTACGCCGTGGCACGACCGTACTGACTTTGAGATTGCCGAACGCCATGGCTTGGAGCGCGAGCAAATCATTGATTATAAGGGGAAGTTACTGCCGATTGCCGGGGAGTTTGCTGGTATGGGCATTGATGAAGCCCGGCCGAAAATCGTAAAAAAGCTAGAAGAGAAGGGGCTTTTGGTAAAAGTCGATGAAAATTACGTCCACAACCTGGCCTTAAATAGCCGAGGCAAAGGGGTTATCGAGCCGCAGATTATGCTGCAATGGTTTGTGGATGTCAACCGCCCGGCTATGGAATGGAAATGCCAGCAGCGCAGCCTGAAAGAAGTTATGCGGGCGGCGATAGAAGACGGCGACATCCAGATAATCCCTAAACACTTTGAGAAAGTTTATTACCGCTGGATAGATAACCTCTATGATTGGTGTATCAGCCGCCAGATTTGGTGGGGCCACCAGGTGCCGGTTTGGTACAAGGGCGACGAGATTTATAGCGGCGTGAAGCCACCGGAAGGCGACGGCTGGAAGCAGGATGATGACACTTTGGACACCTGGTTTAGCAGCGCGCTGTGGACCTGGAGCACGCTGGTAGAGCCTGATTTGGCCAATGATTTTTCATTGTCGCTGAACGATTTATTGGCTAAAAGCCCGGACTTTAAAACATATCATCCGACCTCTGTTATGGAGACCGGTTGGGACATTTTATTCTTCTGGGTGGCGCGGATGATTTTGGCTACTACTTACGTAACGGGACAGGTGCCCTTCAAGACAGTTTATCTGCATGGCCTGGTGCGTACTGAAGAGGGCAAAAAGATGAGCAAGAGTGACCCCGAAAGCATCGTTGACCCGATGGACGTTATTCCCAAATACGGCACCGATGCGTTGCGCTTGGCGCTGGTTTCCGGCACCGGGGCAGGGAATGATCAGAGGCTGGGCATGAGCAAAATTGTGGCCAATCGCAACTTTGCCAATAAACTCTGGAATGTAGCACGCTATGTGGAGGGGACTGTTGGCGAACAGAGCAGGGAAGGGGCGGAGCCCAAAAGCCCAGCTGACCACTGGATTATCCGGCACCTGACAGTAGCTACAGAGGGAGTTGCCAAAGATTTGGCCGAATTTCGCTTTAGTGAGGCCTATAACACGCTTTACCACTTTGTGTGGGACGATTTTGCCGATTGGTACGTAGAGGCCAGCAAAATCGCTCCAAACGCGCCATTGCTGGCATATGTACTGGAGCAAACACTTAAAGTCGCCCATCCGTTCGCGCCATTCGTGACCGAAGCCATTTGGCAGGAGCTGGGCTGGAGCCAGGAAATGCTGATAAGCCAAACCTGGCCGCAGATCAGGCAATTTGATAAAACCGAAGCCGACAAGTTTGAAGGAATAAAGTTGATTGTTGCAGAGGTGAGATGGCTCAAAGCCATGTCCGGCGCCAAGGCCGAAAGGCTTTATCATCAACCGGCACCGGACATGGCTGCCAACTCTAAGCTGATTGCCAAATTAGCCGGTCTGAAAGAAGTTAAAGAGTTGCCGGCTGATTATTCCGGTGGGTTACGATTAATTTCCGTTAATCTGGAATTGCGGCTAGACATTGATCCGTCTGTGGCTAAAAACAATCTGACTGCCCGGCTCCACGAGGCTGAGGTAGATGTGAAATCCTTGGAAGACCGACTGGCTAACAAAGCCTACCTAGAAAAGGCACCGGAAGAATTAGTGCAAGAAACCAAAACTCAACTGGCCGATAACCAGGGAAAACTAGCTCAACTGCAAAAAGTCCTGCAGAATCTTTAGCTCGTCAACATCCACTGGAGGACGATTTTTTTGAGCTTCATGTATTCTTCTTCGCTGAACTGCATGTTGGCGATGCAGAATTTTTTAGAGGTCACATGCGAGCAAAACATGCACTCAAACATGTCACCGCTATCATGGATAAAAAAACTATTAACAATTTTGCTGGACCAGGATACCTCGAAGCTATTCGAGCATTCTTTACTGTCTTCCAGGCGGCCGCAGAAGGTTGAGCTGTTGGAGCGCTGGGTCGCAACCAGGAATTCACTGTCCCAGACACCGTCGGAAAACAGAATGTTTTTGGAGGCGTGAATATCCTGTGAGCGGTAAACATTTTCTGATTCATAAACATTGTCAGATTCGGCCACGCCAGTTGAGTCCAGATATCGCTCAGTTGCCGTGTAATTAATCTCTTCCCAGGCCGCCAGAATATCTTCAATAGTCTTGATATCGCGGCGCGGCATCATTGACCAGTCTTCGCGTTTCCAGGCGTTATCCACGGTGATAAACTTCGTGGGATTGGTGGACTGAGCCCAGGTTTCCTGGCCGGTCGTTGAATCGATAACACCGTTAGGCAGGCGGACGTCAAAAGCATATTTCTGCATGAATTGCTCCAGGCTGAATGGATTTTTGTAGCCGAAAATTTGGCCGATAATTTTATCCAGAGTGTCTTGGGCTTGCTGCTTGGTCATTTAGGCGCCTTTCTTTTTATTGACCTTTAAACGACTCGAGGAATGTTCTGCTAAGAGTTCACCGAGGTTGAAAGATTTTTTACCTCGAGCATCCACGGTCTTAGCCGAGGCAATGGCGCCCCGACCCAGTGCCGAGGGTATACCTACGACCTTTGGCTGAACGGTCTGAGCTATATCCGGAAGTTCCGTTGAGACTACCTCATCACCATCCTTTTCCTGGAATTTGCTGGGCAGTTCGGCTTGCTTATACTCATGTAGACGACTTGGCTTCCCCGGCTTGATACCAGATATCGGAGCATCTACTGTTCTGGCTTTGATGCAGGGTACGACTTGGCCGTTGGCCAGGACACGAACAAGGCATTCACGGGGGTGAAGTTCGGTCATGATTTTCACCCGGATATCCTCTTCCTTGAGACCCTTGCTATGTTCTTCTTCAACCAGCTCTTTGGGCAATTCGATATTCAAGTTGCCTTCTAAGGCCCGGGCGTCCTCCTCGGAAACTTTGAAGGTATAATAATTGAACACATTGGCGAAGATGGCGTCACGTAGGTCTTTTTCCACCTGGCCAAAGTATTGCTGCGTGAGAATCACTGAAAGGTTGAATTTACGAGCCTCAGCTAAGATTTGCGCCAGCGCCGGATTCTGGATGACCGATACCTCATCAATTATTAAGATAACTTTTTGGTTAAATGCCCGCGCCTGAGCCAGCAGGAAAATCTGCTGGATAAGCAGACCGGCCACTGTTTTTACGACTTTTTCGCCCATGCTAACTTTATTCAGCGAGAAAACAGTCAGAAAATGATCTTGGATTGTCTTTTGAAGAGAAACTTCGCCTTTATTGACTAGGGTTGGCTGGAGCTGCATCTCGTCTACCAGCGAAACTAAAGGCAGAACGGCCTCATTGTAGTATTTGGTGCGCATTTCGTTGAAATCGGCTCCGAAGAACTTGGTGATATTTGTAGGCACGTAGCCGGATACGTGTTCGGTCACTTGATTGCGATATTCAACATCCGTAAGGAAGCGTTTTAGGTTATCCAAAGTCATGGCTTGAGCAGTAAATAGCACAAACAGACTAAAGCGTAATACGCGGTCAACCTTCGGGTTGAATTGTTCGGATAGCAGGGATTTGAAGAGGGTGGCAGTCAGCTCGGTGGCAGCTGTGATGTCAGATTCGGCTCCGGCAAAGAGCTCCGTACTCTCGTTACTAAAGTTGATAATTTTGCTGTCCGGAATACGCTCTAAATCCTCGGCGATGGAAGCATGCGGGTCAATCACTATGACCCGATAATTCATTTTCATGGCGGTGCGACTAAGCCGGTCGACAAGTAAACTGATGAGCTTGGATTTACCGCTGCCGCTGGCACCGACGATAAAAGAGTGTTTATCGAATTCGTAGCCGGTCAGCTTTAGGTAGTAATTCTGCGAAAAATAAGGGAAGGTGTCGACCTCAAACAGTGCATCATGACTGTCGCTGGTCAGGATGTTTACCGACTTTTCCAGATTCAGATATTTGGGCGCGGATTTCTTAAGATAATGTGTATTTGAGCTAAAATCAATGGCGAACAGATGAGCCGGAAAGGCGAATATCTTGCGGTCTGAACGCGAATAATGGCCGGCTTTATTTTTAAAAAACAGTCGGGAATCAACTATTGCTTTCTGTGGCCCAATCGTCCGGACTTTAAAGCGGGCATATTCTAAATCTTTGCCCTGTTTAACAGCGTATTTTTCTTTGAGATCCAGCAAATTACCGCCGGCAACGAATTGGACCATTCTCTCCTTAATGTTGGTGGCCGGTAACTTAAGCTCAGATTTCTCTACTGGTCTCAAGACGATACCCTCAATGTTATTAGACAGAGCGCCCAAATCCTTGTTACTGCCTATAAAGAACCTGACGATGTTATCAGTGCAGCTGAAGGTAAGTTCAAACTTGGATAGCAAACCGCTATACATGGAGACCGCTTGATAAAAATTTAACCAGCTATCTTTGGTGAGCTGGTCTTTTAGTATATAAAGTTCAAAATATTGCATATAAGCTTGTAATAACTGATAGAATTGTACACTTTATGACTTTTAGCCGCTATAAAACAAGCTGACGCTGAGGCCTGTTAGAACTCTAGGGCTTTTTTGACGCGCTCGATGGATTCGGTGGGCTGGATTTCGTCAAACCAAACGCCGTGCCAGCCGGCGCGGTCGGCGGCGATGAGATTGGGGCGGTTATCGTCTACTAATAAAATCTGGCTGGGCTCGACGCCGGCGAGTTGCTGGGCGGTTTCATAAATCTTGGGGTCGGGTTTGAGCAGTCCGACCTTAGACGAATCCACAATCGCTTTGTAATCCACGTCGGGAATAATGCTTTTGGAACGCATCTCATCTATAAAACCGGGCAGGTTATTGCTGAGAATGCCGATTTCGTAATTTTCGGCGACCCAATCAATCAGGCCTTTGATGTCCGGCATGCTCTCGACGTTA
>Ga0265338_10011809_pt1 | contig 10038 bp, 7 predicted proteins | sample 42126metaG_FD_193579 | JGI IMG/M metagenome (GOLD analysis project Ga0265338, IMG submission 193579) | Rhizosphere microbial communities from Carex aquatilis grown in University of Washington, Seatle, WA, United States - 4-21-26 metaG | ecosystem: Host-associated > Plants > Roots > Rhizosphere >... | reverse complement strand
GCCAGCTCGGCCGCGAGCTCGTCGAGCTCCGCCCGGGCAGCGTCCCGGTGCCTGGCCTCAAGCGGATGACGGGAAAACCTCGCCTCGTAGAACAGCGAGGTCAGCCGGCTGGCGGCGGCGCCGCGGACCGTGCCGGCCGTGACCGCGCGGGCGAGCAGCTCATCGGGCGTGTCGGCGGCGGCGCGGGCGGTTCCCCGGTCAGCCAGCCGCCGCTCCATCGCGACGTAGCAGGCGATGATCGCGGCCTGGTGGTCACCGGGCCGGGCCAGCGCCGCCCGCCCCGCCGCCAGCGCCGCCCGCATCTCCTCACCCGACACGTCCGCGGCGCTCAGCGGCGTGCCCGGCCGGCCGAGGCGGCTCGCCCACCAGATGCTGACCACCGCCGCCGCCACGATCGCGATCACCAGCAGCCCGTACAGGACCGGCCCGAACGGGATGTGCAGGCTCACCCCCTGCCCGCTGGGCGTCACTGACGGGCTCGCCCGCAGCCGCGTCGCCGCGGGCGGGGACGGAGGCGCTCCCCGGCCGGAGAACACGCGGAGGTTGACCAGAAGGAGCACCGCGAAGGCGATCATGGCCCCGCTGAGCAGGTAGGAAAGCGTGAGCTGGAGCGCCTGGGCGGGCTCGGTGGCCGGGCGGGCGGGCGGCTGGTAGGAATCGGCCGCGGTGAAGAGCTGGGCCGCCGCGGGCTGGGCCGTCACGGGCTGGGCCGTCACGGGGCGGGCCGCGGCGCGGCGCCGGGATGCCGCCTGCCGCCGGGCGCGGGCCGCCCGGACCCGGACGACCGCGAGCAGCACCCCGAAGGCCACCTCGGCCGCGATCCCTACCGCCACCCCGTGCGCCCGGAGCGGCCCGGTCCAGCCCGGGGCGGGCACCGTGCCGCGCAGCCCGGCGATCACTGCCGCCGTCAGCAGCGCCAACGGCAGCAAGCGCGCGAACTGCGGCCAGCCAGCCATGGGGGTGCTTCTCCCTCGCTGCCGGGGAAGGTGGCCACAGCACCATACCCCGGCCACGGCTTCCGTTCCCACCGGCGGCCCGCGCGGCCGGAGGTGACTACGGGATGACGACGATCTTGCCGCGCAGGTGGCCCTTGGCGAGCTGCGCGTAGGCGGCCCGGACCTCGCGCAGCGGGAAGGTCCGCGCCAGCGGGATCTCCAGCTCCTTGGCGGCGGCGAGGCCGGCCAGCTCGGCCAGGGTGGCGGCGCTGGCGCCGGCCGCGTTGCCGTCGGCCTTGACCCCGTACCGCTCCACCGCGTCGAAGCGGGCGATGGTGTCCACCCGGTCCGGGCTGACCTTGAGGTCGTGCAGTGCCAGCTCCACGTAGTCGCCGCCGAAGGTGTCGAGGAAGGCGTCGACGCCGCGGCCCGCGGCCGCCTGGCCGATCCGCGTCGCCACCCCGGCACCGTAGGCCACCGGGATCACCCCGTGCCGGGCCAGCCAGTCGTGGTTGGACGGGCCGGCCAGGCCGATCACCGTCGCGCCGGCCCGCCTGGCCAGCTGCACCGCGATCGAGCCGACGCCGCCCGCCGCGCCGGAGACGACCACCGTGTCGCCCGGGCCCGCCGCGACCGCGCGGACCATCGCCCAGGCGGTGAACCCGGCCACCGGGATCGCGCCCGCCACCTCCCACGGCAGCCCGGACGGCCTGGCGGCCAGGTTGGCCGCGTCCGCCACCACGTACTCGGCCTGGCTGGACCGGGTGTCCACCCAGCCGATCACGTCGTCGCCCGGCCCGACCGCGGTGACGCCGGGGCCGGCCCGGTCCACTACCCCCGCGAAGTCGCTGCCCTGCCCGGACGGGAAGGCGGACGGCCAGCGGTCGCGCAGCGCCCCCTCGCGGATCTTGGCCTCGCCCGGGTTGATGCCGGCCGCCTTCACCCGGACTAGCACCTGGCCCTGGCCTGGCTCGGGAACCGGGACCGAGCGGACGTCGAGCACGTCCACCGGGCCGTACTGGTCGAACCGTACCGCCTGCATCGTCGCCTCCGGATGTCGCCTCGGCTGGCGGGCGGCCGCCCCCTGGGGCCCGCCGTCTGAGGCTAACCGCTGCGCGCCGCCTGGTATGCCCGGGAGCAGCTGCCCGGACGGCTGGCGCCCTGGCCCGCGCCCGGTGTCCAATTAAACCGGTGTCCAATTAAACCAGTACGCCGGATTAACTGGTATTTCCTGCTAAACCGGTATTTCCTATTAAATTGGTCGCAATTATTGACATGTCTTGTTCGCAGTGGCAGGCTGGAACCGCGGCCGGCGCGCCCGGCGCCCCGGCCGCGCCACGAGCCACCTGGAGGTGTACCCAGTTGCCGAGCGCGCCAACAGGGACCGGCCGGAAACGATCCGCCCGGGCGGGGACCGGGACGGCGGGGTCATCGCCGTCACCACGGGCCGGGGACCGCCCGCCGGTCCCGCGGGACGGCGCGGAGGCGGTCGCCGCCGCCCGGGCCTACGCCGACTCGGTGGCGGACGGCGTGATCGAGCGGGACCGGGCCGGGGCCAGCCAGCCGCCCTACCGGGAGCTGGCCGCGCTCGACGGCAGCGGGCTGCTCGCCATTACCGTGCCGCGCGCCTACGGCGGCCCGGAACTCGGCGCGACAACGCTGGCGGAGGTGATCCGGACGATCGCGGCGGTCGACCCGGCCCTGGCGCAGGCGCCGCAGGGGCACTTCCTGTTCTGCGACGTGCTGGCGGTGCACGGTTCCGCGCAGCAGCAGCGGCTGCTGTTCGGCGAGGTGCTGCGGGGCGGGCGGCTCGGCAACGGGCAGGCCGAACGCGGCGGCCAGCACGCCCAGGACCTGCGGACCCGGCTGCACGGGTGGCCGGCCCCGGGCGGCGCGGGGTCAACCGGGGACGCCGCGCTCCGGCTGACCGGGAAGAAGTACTACACGACCGGGTCGCTGACCGCCCGCTGGATCGGGGTGACCGCCCTCGACGACGCCGGGGCGGTGGTGGTCGCGTTCGTCCGGCGGGACGCAGCGGGCGTGTCGCTCGACACTGACTGGAACGTGATGGGGCAGCGGGCGACGGTGAGCGGGGCGGCCGCCTTCGACGACGTGCCGGTCGACCCGGCCCTCGTCATCCCGTACGGGCACGCGTTCGCGGTGCCGCAGCAGCTCGGCGCGCGCTCCCAGCTGGTGCACACGGCGATCCAGGTCGGCATCGCCGAGGGGGCGCTGCGTGACGCGCGCTGGTTCGTCCGGGAGAAGGCGCGGCCGTTCTTCGAGGCGTCCCGGGCGGGCCTGGCGCCGACGGCCGGGGATGACCCGCACACCGTCTACCGCGTCGGGCAGCTCGCCACCCAGGCCGCGGCGGCCGCCGCGCTGCTCGGCCAGGCGGCGGCCGTCCTCGACGAGATCGGCCGGGTGCCGGCCTCGGCCGCCGACGCGGCCCGCGGCTCGGTCGCGGTGGCGCAGGCCAAGGCGTTCGCCACCGAGGCGGCCGCCACGGTGACCAGCGGCCTGTTCGATCTCACGGGCGCCAACGCGACCGACGAGAAATACGACTTGAGCAGGCATTGGCGCAATTCGCGCACACACGCGAGCCACGACCCAGCATCATGGAAATATCATCACATAGGAAATTTCTTGCTGAATGACGTACCACCTCCTAACCACGGGCAGTTGTGAACAATGACCACTGTTAACGACGCTTCCCCCGCTTCCCCGGGCTCGGCCGGCGGCTCCGGCGAGGTCTCCCCGGCCGAGCTGCGCGCGGCGATGGGGCAGTTCGCCACCGGGGTCACGGTCATCACCTCGATCGGCCCGGACGGCGCGCCCGTCGGCACCACTGCCAATGCGGTCACCTCGCTGTCACTCGACCCGCCGCTGCTGCTGGCCTGCTTCGACCTCAGCAGCGCGACGCTTCGCGCCATCCGCGAGCACCGCGCGTTCGCGGTCAACGTGCTCGGCCACCGGCAGCGCCAGCTGTCGAATAACTTCGCCAAGCGCGGGCTGGCGGCCGTCTGGGACGGGGTGACCCACCACCGCGGCCCCACCGGGTCGCCCCGGCTGGCCGACGTGATCGCGGTCTACGAGTGCACCCTCGAGCAGTCCATGCCCGGGGGCGATCACGAGATCGTGGTGGGCCGCGTCCGGCACGTGGAGATCAAGGGCGAGGAGGCGTCCCCGCTGCTGTTCTGGCGGGGCAAGTACTCCACCCTGGAGACCCCGGCCGGGGCCGAGCCGCCGGACTGGTCGATCTTCTCCTGGTAACACCGGCACCGCGATCCGGCCATGGCGGCTGACCAGCGGCCCGCGCGTGCTCACTCGGCCGCGATCGCGGCGAGGAGGTTGAGCCGGGCCGCCCGCCGGGCGGGTGCCACCGAGGCGAGCAGCCCGGCCGCGCCCGTCCCGATGATGTAGGCGCTCAGGTGGCCGACCGGGACCGTGACCGCTCCGCCGTGGGTGAGCGCGGACGCGAGCGCGGTGCCCAGGCCGATGCCGAGGCCGGTGCCGAGCACCGCGCCAAGCCCGGCGATGACAGCGGACTCGGCCGCGATCATCAGCCGCACCTGGCTACGCTGCAGGCCGATGGCGCGCAGCAGCCCGATCTCCCGGACCCGCTCCACGACGGACAGCGCCAAGGTGTTCACCACGCCGAGCAGGGCGATGACGACCGCGAGGATCAGCAGCGCGGTGACCAGGTTGAGCAGCGAGTTGAGCAGCGCTGTCTTGCTGTGGATGTACCCCGCTTGGTCAAGCAGTTGCGCGCCCGAGTATCCGGCCAGCGCCGCCTGCAGGCTTCCCCTGGCTGCCGCTGGCGCCTGCACCAGGTCCACGGAATCGACCTTGACCCCGCTGTCGGCGGCGAACGTGCCCAGGGACACCAGGTACCCAGAAAGCGGCCCGGGACTGGTGAAGATCCCCACGACCGGCAACTGGTCGGACCCGTACGACCCGAACTGCACCGGGACCAGGCTGCCGAGGCGCCAGCCTGCCGCCGACGCTTCCGCGCTGGTGACGAGGATCCCTCCGGACGACAGCGCCGTGATGCTGCCGGAGGTCACGCCCAGGGCAGCGTAGGCGGAGATCGCCGCCGGATCGACGCCGTCGACGTTGTGGTGCGCGGCGCCGTTGACGGTCGCGTCCGTCTGCCGGACCTCAGTCACGCCGGTGACGCCGGGCACGGAGCGCAGCGAACTGGCGAGGGCCGGAGCGATCCCGTCGCTTGAACTGATCGCCTGCACGTAGAACGACGTGCGCGACGCCGCGCTGACCTGTGCGGTCACCTCGGACGTGGCGGAGCTGACCAGGACCGCGATGCCGCTGATCACGGTCAGGCCGATCATCAGGGAAGCGGCCGTGGCGGCGACCCGCCGGGGGCTGCGCACGGAATTGCGCTCCGCCAGTGACCCGGCCCGGCCGGGCAGCCATCGCAGCCCCCAGCCGATCACGTGCGCCATCGGCTCGACGGTCAGCGGGGCCACCGTCACTACCCCGATGAAGCAGGCCAGCCCGCCGGCTCCGACGAGAATCGCGGTCCCGCCCGTGAGCAGGAGCGCCAGCCCGCCGCCGAGGAGCACGGCACCGGAGGCAAGCCGACGCGCGCCAATCGGTCCTGTCGTTGCCAGGGCGGCCGATCGCAGTGCCGCGACGGGTGCTACCCGGGTCGCTTTCACGGCGGGCGCGAGCGACGCGGCGAGCGTCGCCCCGATCCCGGCGCCCAGCGAGATAAGTAGCCCCGGCCAGGGCAGTGACAGTGCCGCAGGCGGCAGCGACAACCCGAAGCTGGACAGCAGCGCGGCCAGGCCACGCGCCAGCCCGAGGCCGAGCGCCGCGCCGAGCGCCGACGCCGCCACGCCCACCAGCAGCGCCTCGGTCAGCACCGAGCCGAACACCTGGCCACGGCTAGCCCCGAGGGCGCGCAGCAGCGCCAGTGACCGGGTCCGCTGGCCCACCATGATGGAGAAGGTATTCCAGATCACGAACGCCCCGGTGAACAGCGCGATGGCGGCGAACCCGAGGAAGAAGTCGGTCAGGATGGACAGCTGGCTGCTCAGTTGCGCCGCCTCGTTAGCCGCCGCCGACGCGGCCGTCACCGCGGTCACGCCAGCCGGCAGCACGGCGGCGATCCGGTCCCGCAGCGCGGCCGGGGACACGCCCGGTGAGGCCTTCACCGGGATCTGGTCATACTCCCCGGTCTGGCCGAACAGCCGCTGCACCTCATCGACGGTGAAGACCGCCATCGACCCGCCAGCGATGGAGCTACTCGACCCGTAGCCGGTGATCGCGCTGACCGTGAAGGTCATGGCGCGCCCGGCGACCGAGACACCGACCTGATCGCCGACCCGGTATCCGCCGGCCAGTGCCGACGCCTTGTCGATCATTACCTGTGACGGGGACGCCGGGGGCGTCCCCGTGCGGCCGGTGAACGCGGACTGGAACGCCGGATCGGCGGGCCAGCTGAGCGCCACGCCGAACGAGGCCTTCAGCGCCTTGCCGTCCTTGCCAAGCAGGACGGCGCTGCCGGAAGCCTGCCCGTCCGCCGCGGCCACGCCAGGCACAGCGCGCACGGCGGCCAGCACCGATGCCGGAACGGGCCGGGCGGAGGCACCGCCGACCGCGCCGGGGGACGCGGACGAGTGCTGCACGATGACGTCCGTCCCGTTGCTCGCGGTGGCGAACAGCGACGTGAGGGAGCTCGCCAGGGTTGAGCTGAACACGAAGCTCCCAGACATGAACGCCACGCCCAAGGCGATCGCCAGGGCGGTCATGGCGAGCCGGAGCCGCCGGGTGAGCATGTCGCGCACGATGAAGCGGATCATGGCGGCTCACTCCCCCAGGGACTTCATCGCGTCGATGACGGACGCTGGCTCGGGATCGTCCAGCGTGCCGATGAGCCGGCCGTCGGCCAGGAAGACCACCCGGTCGGAGTAGGACGCCGACACGGGGTCGTGGGTGACCATGACCACCGTGTGCCCGAACTCACGGACGCAGCGGCGCAGCAGCGCCAGCACCGCCGCCGAGGCGCGGGAGTCAAGGTTGCCGGTGGGCTCGTCAGCGAAGACGACGGCGGGCCGGGACGCCAGCGCCCGGGCGATGGCGACCCGCTGCTGCTGCCCGCCGGACAGCTCGGCGGGCCGGTGCGCGAGCCTTCCGTCCAGCCCCGTCACCTCGACGAGGGTGGCCAGCCAGGAGGGGTCCACGCGATGGCCGGCGATGTCCGATGGCAGCGTGATGTTGTCGCGAGCCGACAGCGCCGGCAGCAGGTTGTATGCCTGGAAGACGAAACCGACCTTGTCCCGGCGCAGCCGGGTAAGCGCGCGCTCGCGCAGGCCGCTGATCTCGATGCCGCCGATCCAGGCTCGCCCGGACGTGGCCGTGTCCAGGCCGGCCATGCAGTTCATCAGGGTGGACTTGCCCGAGCCGGAGGGTCCCATTATCGCGCTGAAGGAACCCGCGGGGATGTCCAGGCTTACCCCGGCTAGCGCGGTCACGGCCGCCTCGCCCTGCCCGTGTACCTTCACCAGGTCACGCGCGCGGGCCGCTGGCGATGCACTTGTCGTGGTGTTCTCGGTGGTCTCAGCAGTGGCGTTCATAGGGCCGACGCTAGGGTTGCGGCGCCCCGGGCGGCGCCGGCCGACGGTGCTGACTTCCGCCTCCATCCTGGGATGGAGCACCACCCTACGATGGACCCGCTAGCCCCGCGTCGTAGGCGTAGATCACCAGTTGCACCCGATCTCGCACGCTGATCTTGGTTAGCAGGTGGTGCACGTGAGTTTTCACCGTGGTCTCGGTCAGCACCAGTTCCGCGGCGATCTCCGCGTTCGACAACCCGCGCGCGACCAGCCGCAGCACGTCCACCTCACGCGGCGTCAGCCCGTTAAGCGCCGCCGCGCCGCCTTGGGCCGGACTGCTGGGCGCGGGCAGCCGGGCGAAGCGGTTGAGCAGCCGCCGCGTCACCGCCGGGTCCACGATCGCATCGCCAGCGGCCACCACCCGGATCGCCTCGGCCAGCTTGGCCGCCTCCACGTCCTTCAGCAGGAAGCCGGACGCGCCGGCCCGCAGCGCGGATACCACGTAGTCGTCGAGGTGGAAGGTGGTGAGCACCAGCACCTTCGTCCCCGGCGCCAGGGCCGAAGTCGCGGAGATGCCGTCCTGCACCGGCATCCGGATGTCCATTACCACCACGTCCGGCCGGAGCTGCCCGGCCTGCCGCACGGCGTCTGCCCCGTCACACGCCTCGCCGACCACCTCGATGCCCGGCTCGCTCTCCAGGATCATCCGGAACCCGGTGCGCACCAGCGGCTGGTCGTCGGCCAGCAAGACCCGGATCACATCGGTATTTGAGCATGGACGCGGTACCCGCCGCCAGCCTTCGGCCCAGCCGAGAGCGAACCCCCCAGGCCGCTGACCCGCTCTCGCATCCCGAGGATGCCGCGGCCCGCACCTGGCGAGCCGCCGCCGGCCAACTCGGCCGCCGCCCCCCGGCCATCGTCGCTCACCTCCACGTCGAGAACCTCGCCCCGGCACCCGACGGTCACGCACGCGGACGCGGCCGGGCCAGCGTGCCGCAGCGCGTTCGTCAGCGCCTCCTGCACCACGCGGTACACGGTCAGCCCCACGTCCTGGGGGACTTCGTCGGCGGGCCCGGCCGTGACGGACAAGGTGACGGGAAGGCCAGCGCCCCGGATCCGGCCGGCCAGGGCGGAAAGGTCGGCCAGTCCCAGCGCGGGCGCGTAGTCGGCGCCCACGGCCGGGGGATCATCCTGCTCGCCTGACCGCAAGAGACCGAGGAGCCGGCGCATCTCCTCCAGCGCGGTGCGGCCGATCCGCTCAACCTCGGTCATCGCCTGCCGCGCCCGTTCCTGATCCGGGACCCGCTGCGCCGCCTGCGCCTGGATCACGACGATGGACAGGTGGTGGGCAACGATGTCGTGCAGCTCACGGGCGATCCGCAGCCGCTCCGCCAGCCTCGCCCGCTGCGCGTGCTCCTCTTGCTGCGCGGCTACCAGCGTCGCCCGCTCCGCGAGCGCACGCACCGCCGTGTCCCGCAGCGCGAACTGGCGGCGGATCACCAGCCCGACGCCCCACGCGCCCGCGGCGGCTATGAGCGTCGGCACCGGGAGCAGCGCCCGCACCCCGTTACCGGCGCTGAACGCGGTCGGTAGCGCGATCGCCACCGCGATCGCCACCGTCGCCGCGAGCAGCACCCGGGCGGTCCGGCGACTGCCGTACACGGCGGCGCTATAGGACGCCACCAACACCGACAGGAAGGAGGCGTCCAGCTTTACCCCGAGCGCGACCAGCACCCCGACCCCGGCGGCCTCGGCCGTGAGCACCACCTCCGGGTACCGGCGCCGGGGGTAGAGCACGAGCCCCATCGCGATCAGCACCGCGACCGCGACCCAGGGGTCATGCCCGCCGAGCGCCCGGGCGTTCAGCCCGGACAGCCCGCCCGCCAGCGCCAAGACGAGCGCGCCGCTGGCGTCGAGCAGTTTCGGCGGGATAACGCGCGGCGGCGCGGGCGTTCGCAGGTCCATCGACAACCCCCGAGGGGTCAGCTTGCAATGAATCAGTCAACAAGGCGGCGCGCGGACCACCTTCGCGCACAGGCAAACCAAACAACTCAGAAGTATTATGTCCAGAGCGTGCCATGCGGGCCACATCATCGCCGCCGTGACCGTACCGATCAATTTCGGACGCGGACCGCCCTGCCACGTTGGGCCGGCCGGAGTCAGTGAGCAGCGTTGCGGCTTCCGCCGGTTGTCACCGCAATCAGCGCGGGGGAGAGTGGCTAGATGGCCGCGTCGCTGGGAAGACTGAGGCTGCGGAGAGACGAGTGTCGGGAGGCTGGAAGATGCCGGAGATGGTCCGGGCTGCCCTCGTGCAGCAGGCGTGGACCGGGGACAAGGACTCGATGATCGCGGCCGCGGTCGCGCACATCGCGACCGCCGCGTCGGCCGGGGCGCAGGTGGCCTGCCTGCAGGAGCTGTTCTACGGGCCGTACTTCTGCCAGGTGCAGGACGCCGACTTCTACGGCTACACCGAGGCGATCCCGGACGGGCCGACCACCCGGCTGCTGCAGGACGTCGCCCGGCAGCAC
>Ga0265338_10011808_pt1 | contig 10038 bp, 9 predicted proteins | sample 42126metaG_FD_193579 | JGI IMG/M metagenome (GOLD analysis project Ga0265338, IMG submission 193579) | Rhizosphere microbial communities from Carex aquatilis grown in University of Washington, Seatle, WA, United States - 4-21-26 metaG | ecosystem: Host-associated > Plants > Roots > Rhizosphere >... | reverse complement strand
CGTGCAATCGCCGGCACTTGTGCGCCTTGGGCAAACGCGGCAACAAATGCGCCGCCTCAAATTGGAATGTTTTTCTTAGTTCCATAAATTATTTTTTAACCACGGATGGACACGGATAAACACGGATGCGGAAATTCTTTTTACACGAATTACTCGAATTAACACGAATTTGAGGCCGCATTTTGTAATTCGTAAGAATTCGGACAATTCGCGTGGCTTTTTTATCCGTGTCCATCTGTGTCCATCCGTGGTTCATGTCACTTTTCCCAATCCATCCACGTCACCAGGTCGCCGAGCGCGGGCCGACCGTCGTGACGCCAGGTCAGCGGCGGGTTTTGCATTTGGCCGAGGGGACACACGCGGGTCGCGCCCCACGCGACTAGTTGCCCGGCCAGTTCCCGCGTTTTTTCTTCGCCGGCGGCGATGCCAACTGTGGAGACTTTACCTCGCACGGCGTCCGCATTTTCCAACGCAGTTTTTAAATCCGTCGCGCCTTTCACGTAAATGAACCGGTTCAAGCACGAAAGCTGGAAACGAGCGTCGGCCTCATAGACCACCGTCCAGGCGGTGGAATTCTCGCTACGCCAGAAACGCGTGTCCGGCGAATGCGCGGCGCGCACTTCATAAAACGCGCGGCGCGATGCAATGGTCGCCGCCGTTTCCGCGGCCACGTCACCGCGCGGCTCCGTTGCTTCGCGTTTCGCCAATTCTTCCGCAAGCATTTCCGCAAAGTTCTCCGCCGCCGTGGCACCGCCGTGTTCGACGTAAAGCACATGCGGCGACAGGCAACCCAATTGGTTCCACGCCACCACGTCGGTGGCGGCGCGCGCGGCGGTTTTCTTCGCTTGAAAACTGCTCAGCGCCTCGCTCGTGACATAGCCAAAACTCAAACGATGGCCGTATCCAAGAAATCGCGCGCGCGCGGGCACGCGATGGCGAATCGCCGCCAAGGCCTCGTCGCTGCCGGTGGCGGTCACGCAATCCGCCTCTTCAAACAGGGCCTTTTCAATGTCCGCCCGGCCGCCGTGCCATTCGGCGATTTCCAGGCACGCGCCCAATTTCGGCTCCGCCTCGTAAAGCGAGTGCGCGAATAATCGCGGCACAAACGATGCGCCGCTGGCGCACTTCACGAATTGCGCCGAGCGCGTGAGCACGCCCAGGACGATGCTCATCAGCGCGGGATTCGGCAGGTTTCCCGCCGCGATGTGCGCTAGAAATTCCGGGCCGCGCGCCATCGCGCCGCGCGAAAGCTTCTCTTCCGCGTCACTTGAAACAATTCCATCCAACCGCCGCGCATGGCCGAGTTCCTGCAACAACAGCGCGTTAAAATTTTCGAGCGTGAATTGCTTGAAAAAATTATCCAGCCCGTTCGCAAGTGTTGCGCGCGAAAAGCCGGTTGCGGCCGGTCCTTGTTCGAGCGCCATTTTTCGAAAGGGATATTCGGCGTGCAGCCAGTTTTCCGCGACCGCGCAAAGGATTTCCACCCGGCTTTGGGTCGATCGTCCGGCCAGGTAGATTTCGCGATTGCGTTTCAACGTCTGGCAGGCCTCGCCCACCATGGCGGCCGTGAGCGCCGCGTCCGGCGGCAAATCCGCGAGAAAATAGTTTGGCAAATTCATTTGAACTCGGAACTCGGGATAGGCGGCGCGGGACTTTTTTCCTCAACCTGCTCTCGTTTCCGAATCGCATGCAGGCACGGCAAACCGGCCAATGCCAGCAGTCCCAGGCCGCCCGCCGCGGCGTAAGTTCCGAAATAATTATGCGCTTCGCGCGCCGCGCCGCCCAGGTGTTTCATTCGGAGACCCACCACCCAGGGCGCCAGCGCGCCAACTGAACCGGTGATCATCACGTAAAAACCAAACACGCGCCCGCGCACCGCGTCCGGCACCGATTGCATGAGCGCGGCTTCGATGGTGGGAAAGGCTGCCAGGAAAAAGAATCCAAACGCGAGCAGGCTGGGAAGCGTCCAATTCGACGGCACGCGCGGGAAAAAGATGATGATGCCCGAACCCGCGACCAGGACCACGGTGATCCACCGTTTCCTGCGGCCGTCGCTCAGGCTGCTCAGGAGGGGATTTCCTAAAATGCCGCCGACGGAAAGCACGCTCACGGCAATGCCGGCGTGTCGCGTATCGAAACCTTGCGCGTTTTGCAAAAACAAGGAACTCAAGCTTGCCATGGCGTTGCCGGCGAAATCGCGCAGGCTGAAAAACAGGCACGCCACAAAAAAGAAAAACCAGAGCGCGGGTGTGGGAAACAACTTGCTCGCCGGCACGACTTTTTCTTTTTCGGCGGCAACCGCCACTTCCTCACTCGCGAGCCAGGCGAACAAACCGGCGGCGAGAATTCCCATGATGCCAATTTCCAAAACCGGGCGACGCCAGGCCGCCGCGCCAAGCGTCGATTCGAGGGTCGCCGCACGCCACCCGGTGTAAAGTGGTCCGAAGAAGAATCCCGCGCCGGACCCGATGCCCGCCAGCCCGAGCGCGCGGCCGGTGTCCCGCGGAAATAATCGCGCGATCATCGCCGTGGCCGCCGGATGATAGAAACTGCCGCCCACGCCGGCCAGGATCACACACGCGATGGCCCAGCCGTAATTTGGCGCAAAGGCCAGGCCGACGAACGCGAGGGCGTTGATCACCAGGCCGTACACGAGCAGTTTCTTGCGGCTCATGCGATCGGCCAGGACTCCCAGCGCATAACTCGGGAGGAAATACGCGATCAACATGATCGTCACGAATGACGTCGCTTTGCTGACGCTGTCGAGCTTCAGATCGCGTTGCATCAGGAGATATAACGGCAACAGCGCGGTGCCGTATAGATGCGTAAACCCATGCAGCATTCCCGTCAGCCATAGCGTGCGTGTTTTATGATTGGCAGCGCTCATAGGGTCATTAACGAGCAACCGCGAGGTTCGGCCAGTTCGGCGCGGCCAATCAATTCAAAGCCACTTCCGCGGCGAATGGCCATGTCCTCGGTCTGAATTGCCAGCGCGGAAAAAACGTTGGCCAAGTCAAAAATGCGGAGCAACCCGGTTTCACCGTCGCGCGCCTCGCGGTCCGTTTCAGGAGAAATTATTTGCGCACGAGTCCAGGGAGGGAAATGGAAATGACGAATGACGAATGACGAATGCACATTGCCAGAGTCGTACGCCTGCGAACTCAATTCGCTCATGCCGTATTCGCATAGAATGTGCGACGGCGGGACGCCCAGTCGGTCCGTCATCAACGCGTGCAATTCGCTTTTCGGCAAGGCGCGTGACCGGTTTTTGTAACCGCCGGTTTCCATGACGCGGGAACCGCGCGGAAGCTCGAACCGCAGGTTTTTCTCCGCGAGATAATCCAGTAAATGCACGAACGAAAACGCGGTCCCAAGGATCATGATGCGCTCACCATTGCGACAGGCGCGCTCAAAAGTGCCGATCGCCCTTTCAAAATTCACAGTCCAGGAGCCGTCTTCGCCGAGGGTTCCCAAAAAACTGTTCTCCGGCGCGACAAAATCCCGGCGGATGGTTTCAAACATGTGCGCCAGCGACGAGTTGGGCGCAGCCGAGGGTGGCGGTGTCAGGATCGCGAGATTTTTCTCCGACGGAACATGAAAACGAAACCACGCGAGCAACGAGGCTTCATAAATCGCGAGCGATTCGGCATTGTGAAAATGGCGGCTTGGTTTTTGACCCGTCGTTCCGCTGGAATAAAATACGCGCGTGCGCAAGGCGGGCGGCAGGCTGGAAATTTCCAATTCCTTGAAAGCCGGCGTCGGCACGGCGGGAATTTGACTCCAATGTGACACGGATGACGGCGAAACTTTCCGCGCTTCGCAAAGCTGGCGGAACGCGGGATTGTGATCGAATTGCAGCGTGAACAGCATCAACGCCATGGCGTTAAATTCCGCATCCAGGTGTGCCCGAAAATTTGGATGGTCATGATGCTCGCTGGCAAGATCGCCGGCGCAAATGGCGATAAAATCCGCCACTCGCGCCGCGAAAATAGATAGTTGAGGTATCATGCGGTTTTTTTAACGGGCTGGTTTTCCGCCACAGCCCCGGGATTATCTACCTTCGCACGGCCATTTCCGCAAGGTTTTTGGCTTCGGCCAAAAAAACAAGATCCGGAGGGCCGGATCTTGTCGCGTGATTAAGAGATTGTCTGAAAACTCAGCCTTTGAGCTTCGCCACGGCCGCTTTCATCTCGTTGAGATGGGTCTCCGCGTTTGGCGAATCTGTCACGTGGACGATTTTGCCATCGAGACCGATGAGGAAACTGACCCGCTTCGCCATGGCCATGCTGCCCATGCGCACGCCGTAGGTATCGGCAATCTTGCCATCACTGTCCGCCAACAGCGGGAAGTTCAGTTTGTATTTCGTAATAAATTTCACATGGCTCTCGCCCGAATCGAAACTCACACCGATGACTTCCACGTTGTTCTCCTTCAGCGAATCAATGCTGTCGCGAAATCCGCAGGCTTCCGCCGTGCAGCCGGGCGTTTCGTCCTTGGGATAGAAATATAGCAACACAACTTTCTTGCCGATCTCATCGGAAAGCTTCCAGGTTTTACCATCCTGATCCTTGCCTTCCACGAGCGGCGCTTTGTCCCCAACTTTTGGCGTGGCGGGCGCGTCAGCCGCGAGGGCCGACATGGTCGTAAAAAAACCGGCGAACAGGGCGATAGCAACAGCGTAAAATTTCATAATGGGTCGATCAGTTGAATAGTTCTCTAGTAATGCGTGATGTGGTTGTTGTCAAATGGGACGGACGAACTCACCCTTTGGTTTCATGCAAATTGACTTGTTTCACTTTTTCGACGAAATCGACAAAACCCGCGGCCTGTTTGCGCAATCGATCCAGCAATTCCGCGTTCGTTAGCCGGCCGTTTTCATCGAGCAAACTGTGGATTTGCGGCAGGAAAACGCGCTCCGGATAAATGAACGCGTTGCGGTAGCCGAAAATCGCCTGAAGTTGCTCGATGGGCCGGAGGGCGCCCCAAATGCCCGCCGCCACGCCCGTAAAACAAACCGGGCGGCGTTCGAAACTTTCCGGGAACTTCAGCATATCGATGAAATATTTCAGCACCCCGGGAATGCCGCCGTTGTATTCGGGCGCGATGACGTGCAGTCCGGAGGCGTGGAGGATGCCCTCGGCGAAAGGATGAAACGACTTCGGCTTCTCGGCGTAACTAGACGGCGCAAAAATCTCGGGCGGCAATTGCCCGAGATCGAGGACGCGCAGAGGAACCTTGAGTTCGGCGTAAATCTCTTCCACATGGCGAGCAACTTTGCGCGAATTATTGCCAGGGCGGTTCGTGCCGACGAGCAGGGTTATCATGCGCCTAAGATGGCCATAGTTCGCCCAGTGTCAAACCCGGGCTAGCAATTCCCAATAAGCCCGAAAGAGTCTGGCGGGTACTGGCGAACGCCGGCAGGCTTCGTCATCAATGGACACTGCCTCAGCAAAACCGAAGGAACTCAGCGAAACAAAAATCCCGTCGGCGCGCTTCAACTCTTCAGCACCGATATTTGCCTCGCGTATTTTCAAGCCGAGTTTTTCGTAAATTTCCAATACGACTCCGCGCGTCACGCCGGGCAAAATGCCGCTGGCGAGCGGCGGGGTGCAAATGGTGTCGCCGTCGACCCAAAACAGATTACTGCTCGCGCCTTCGACCACGAAACCATCGGTGTTCAACAGCAACGCTTCGTCCGCGCCGGCGGCGTCCGCCTCGGCGCGCGCGAGGATTTGCGCGAGTTTGTTGCAGGTCTTGAATTGCGCGAGCGGTTCGTTGGCGGCGAGGCGATGCGACGAGGTGATTAATTTCCAACGCGGAGGTAAACTCCCACCGTCACCACCAACCTCGCTCCCGTCCGGTGAAACAGGGTGGCCGGGGAGCGCGTGCACCGACATGACTACCGTCGGACTTTCCGCGCCTTGGGGTGAATAACCTCGCACGCCCACGCCGCGCGAAAGGGTCAGGCGCAAGAGCGCATCGGGCAGATTGTTTTGCGCGATGAGTTCGTCGGCGAAACGGCGCAAGACTTCCGGTGGGAACGGCAATTTGATTTTTAAAAAGTCCGCGCCGCGTTGAAGCCGCTCGCAATGTTGCTCCCAACGAAACGGTTTGCCCCGAAAAACGCGCATGGTTTCGAATAACCCGTCGCCATAAAGAAAGCCGCGGTCAAAGACGGACACGACCGCCTGCTCTTCCGGCACCAACCGACCATTGAGAAAAATCAGCACGCCCGTTTTTAACGCAAAGGCGCGAGAAGGCAAAGGCGCAAAGTTCAGCGTCAAACCCCGGCACAAAAAATAGAATGGCACCTTTTGCCTCCTCCGGACATTACTATATGAATGCAGGAACTCGACGATATCGAACTGCTGCGGCGGTACGCAAAGGAGGGTTCTGAAGAGGCGTTCGCCAGACTGGCAACCCGCTACGTGAACCTGGTCTACTCCGCCGCGTTGCGGAAAATCGCCAATCCGCACGCCGCTGAAGAAATCACGCAGGCGGTTTTTATTATTCTGGCGAGGAAAGCGGATCGTTTGTCGAAGGGGACAATTCTTTCCGCTTGGTTATATCAAGCTACGCGTCTGACCGCCGCAAGTTTTCTCCGAACCGAAATACGACGCGCACACCGCGAGCAGGAGGCCTACATGCAGAGTTCTTCCGACGAAACGGAATCCAATGAGTGGTCGCAAATCGGGCCGTTGCTGGAAGACGCCATGGGCCAACTGGGCGATAGCGATCGGGCGGCGGTCGTGCTGCGTTTCTTCGAAAAGAAGAGTTTTCAGGAAGTGGGCGCCGCCTTTGGTTCCAGCGAAAATGCGGCCAAAAAACGTGTCGCCCGCGCGTTGGATAAATTGCGAAAGTTTCTGGCCAGGCGCGGCATCGTTTCAACTTCGGAAATGATCGCCCGCGGCATTTCCGCGCATTCCATCCATAGCGCACCCGTCGCGCTCGCCAAATCGGTGGCCGCGGCCGCAATCACCAAAGGGGCCGCCACCGGCGGCTCAACTATAACCCTGATCAAAGGAGCATTGAGACTTATGTCATGGACGAAGGCAAAAACCGCCATTGTCGCCGGCCTGGGTTTGCTGCTGACTGCCGGGACCGCAACCATCGCCGTGAAAGAAATCGAAAAGCGCACCGCTTTTCAGTGGCAAGTGGAGGATCCAAATTTGATGTACGCGGTATTGCAGAAAGCTCCACCCATCGTGAAAATTGTGCCAACCAGGTTTCCAAACGAAGAGATGGGCCACATGTACACCCGCCCGCTAAATGACGACACCAAGGTGATGGGCTTGTGCGAATCTCTGACTGAACTGCTTGGACTTGCCTATGGAACAAGGAGCCCCTATCGAATCTTTTTCAAAACACCAGTTGCGCCGGCTCAGTATGATTACATCGCCAGCCTGCCGTCTGGATCACGAATCGCCCTTCGGCAAACAATACAAAAACAATTGAGACTGGAGTGCAAAAAAGAGATTCGTGAAACGTCCGTCCTGGCCCTGAGAGTCAAACGGGGCAATGCCCCCGGACTCAGACCGACTCAAGAGACCACCGACGTCAGTATCCCAGATCAACCAGACCATCGCTCCTGGCGGCATGCCGAGATTTCGAAATTGTCGGACTATTTGGAAGACAACTTAAGCATTCCCGTACTGGATCAAAGCGGGCTCGCAGGACTTTTCGATATCGATCTGCAATGGAAGAAAAGAGTCGATGGGCCATGGTATCCTGAACCGAAAGAGCTAAAGCGCATTGTTCTTGATCAATTGGGCCTGGAGTTGGTTCCGACCGTCGAACCTATCGAGATGCTGGTTGTGGAAAAAGCGAAATAGGCAATTTCAATTCGAGCGCCGACAGAAATCCCGCGGCCTTAGCCAGCGTTTCGTCATATTCCGCATCCGGATTGGAATCGGCCACGATGCCGGCACCCACATTGAAGTGCGCCAGTCCCTCTTTGCACACCGCCGTGCGAATGGTGATGCTCAAATGGCTCTCGCGATTAAATCCCAGGTAACCGTGGCATCCGCAATACGGCCCGCGCGAGAGCGGTTCGAGTTCGTCGATGATTTCCATCGCGCGAATTTTCGGCGCGCCGGTGATGCTGCCGCCGGGGAAACAGGACGCCAGCGCGGCGAAATGGGTCACGTCGCCGCGCAGCCGGCCTTCGACAGTCGAAACGAGATGTTGCACGTGCGCGAATTTTTCGAGCCGCGCCAGGTCCGGCGTTTGCACCGAGCCGTATTCGCAGACTTTGCCCAAATCGTTGCGCAATAAATCGGTGATCATCACCAGCTCCGCCAATTCCTTCGGGCTCGTCTGCAACTCATACGCGAGCTGCGCGTCGCGGGTCGGGTCCACGTGGCGGGGGCGAGTGCCTTTGATCGGGCGCGTCACAATCTGCGAACCGCTCAGGCGGAGAAATTGCTCGGGCGACGACGACGCAATCCGCAAATCGCCGCAGTCGAAAAATGCGGAAAACGGAGCGGGCGACACGCTGCCGAGCTGTTGAAACAGGTCCCAGCCGGATAATTCGCAGGGCGCCGTGAGGCGATGGGATAGGTTCACCTGGTAAATGTCTCCGGCACGAATGTAGTCCTGGGCGCGGGCAACGGCAGCGAGAAAATCGGAGCGCGATACGTTTGATGATACTTCCGCCCTCACCCCTGCCCTCTCCCCCGGGAGAGGGGGAACGTGCTTCCGCGTTCGGTGTCGATCTGCGGCGTCGGGCTGGTCAACAGGATGGAGCAGTTTGTTTTGCCAAAAGTCCATACCTTCCCCCGCCCGTTTTTCACTGCGCGAACCGTCGGCGGCGAGACCGGTGGAAACGATCCACGTCTTGCCGAGTTGATGATCAAACGCGACCAGGCTGTCGTAAAATCCGACGTGGCAATCGGGCAATTCCAGATCGTTCGCCGCCCGGCGGGAAAGTTTCGGTTCAACGAAGTTTCTCAGGTCATAACCCCAATAACCGAAACAACCGCCGAGTGGAAACGGCAGGTCCACTTCCTCGATCAGTTCGCACCGCGACATCAGGCTGTCCAACAAGTGCCACGGGTTGCCGAACTGAGATCGAAAAGTTTCGGGTTTCGAGATGGGAGTTTCGGGTTGAGTGATTTCGCAACGGGAACCAAAGGAGCGAAAGGTTAGAAATGGATCCGCGGTGACAAACGAATACCGAGCGGACGGCGAATCGAAGGATGACGTGCGCAACAGCACCACGCCCGTTTCGCCGCGGAGGCTTTCCGCAAGCGAGTCGGGCGTGTGCGCCGTCTGGATTTCCCCGATGAACGGATGCATTAGGCAAATGCCTTTGGCATCACGTCCGGCGGACCCACGCGGCGTTTGTAATCGAGGATAATGTCAACTGCCTCCTGTGGATCATCCGTGAGTGTGAACAAATCCAGATCGCCGGGACTGATGAATTTGCCGCCCACCAGATTCTTCTTCATCCACTGAATTAATCCCTTCCAATGATCGCGCCCGAAGAGAATCAGTGGAAATTCCGGGATGCGCCCGGTTTGGACCAGCGTGATGACTTCGAAAAATTCGTCGAGCGTGCCGAATCCGCCGGGCATGTAGATGAAGGCAATGCTGTATTTCACGAAGCAAACCTTGCGCGCGAAAAAATAATGAAAGTGTATCGGGATATTCGCGTAGGGATTTCCCTTTTGCTCATGCGGCAACTCGATGTTCAACCCCACGGATTTTCCCTTGGCCAGCGCGGCGCCCCGGTTGGCGGCTTCCATGATGCCGGGGCCGCCGCCGGTGATCACCGCCATGTTGTGCTTCGCCAGCGCCTGGGTCAGTCGAACTGTCGCTTTGTAATACGGATTGCCGGGCAGGACTCGCGCGGAGCCAAACACCGTCACGCCCGGGCCGACCTGGGACATGGTTTCAAACGAATCCACAAACTCGGCCATGATGCGAAAAATCCGCCACGGGTCTTCCTTGATAAACGTGAGCTGCATGTTGTCGTTCATGGGGTGGAGGGTAACAAAGGGAGTTAAATCGTTAAATCAGTAATTAGTTAAATGAAGC
>Ga0265338_10011807_pt1 | contig 10039 bp, 28 predicted proteins | sample 42126metaG_FD_193579 | JGI IMG/M metagenome (GOLD analysis project Ga0265338, IMG submission 193579) | Rhizosphere microbial communities from Carex aquatilis grown in University of Washington, Seatle, WA, United States - 4-21-26 metaG | ecosystem: Host-associated > Plants > Roots > Rhizosphere... | reverse complement strand
CCGATCACCGCCTGTATGTGAGCGAGGTATAGTCCGGCGACGAACACGCCGACGTTGTAGAGCGCGCTGTTCAGGATCACCGCGTCGTAGAGAGGCTGAGAGACTGGGGATAGCGCGGTTTGTGGCGCTGGCTGCAGCTTATCGCGTAGCTCACTGATCGGAATGGCTTTGCTGTGTTCCTCTGAGAAGAGGGCATTCGGAGCCAAGTCCCCTAGAATCACTGCAGCAGGCGATTTGCCGTACAGAGGCTCGACATGCTCATCGGACTTCGGCTTAGTCTTGCGATGCGTCGGCGCTTTCATGGGCGGCTCCAATTCGGCGGCAACGTATCACGGCACAGCCTTCACGTCATTGGGTGCAGTCGATCGGACGGTACCTACGCGAGCGAACAGGCTTCAGAAGCTTTGTCGCGCTATCGTAGCGCCATTTTACCTTGGTTGCCTTCTCAAGCCTCAGTCTGAGGCGCTCAATCGCCTTTAGGCTAGACATATAGTTCCTCCACGCGCAGAAACTTGGATGGGTCCAGGTACCTGATGCGCAATTCTCCATCATAGTCGCAGAAGCACCATCCGCTAGTTTTTGCCGTCGGAGGCCGGCAATTTCAGTCTTACGATTTTTGCGTATGACTCAGAAAACCCTTCCTTTTCAACCATTTGCCGCTTTAGATCGGACCAGTAGCGGGGCCTTTCACGTACCTCCCACGTATCTGGCATCATCATCTCCCTCCAAACGGATCGTATTCGTGCTTGTACGAGTCGCGCACGGCCCTGTCGAGACTTCGGAACGGATCGTACTCGGCCTCTGCGACGCGCTGCGTAGAGCGGCGACTAGCTGGGGACACCGGTTCGCTGAATGTGAGCACAAACGCATCTGCCTCGTCTGGGGAATAGCCGAGTTTCAGCTTTACGTCAGACTTAGGTTCCAGCAGCAGTTGCCCCTTGGCGAACGTGTAGGTGGTGCGCGTCAGAGCTTCGGTCAGTTCGCGCGACTTCGGCAGTGCCCCACCCTGTTTGATCCAATTCACCGCGTCGAAATACATCTCAGCGCGCTTATTGGCGTAGCGGGATGGTTCATGGGCGCGTTGAGCAAAGCCTATGCCTACCGGCGTTTTGCCCAATAGCCTGAGCTGGTCAATCCATCCGGCGCCAAACCCACCAGTGTTGTCGATGAACACGCCATCGGCGTTCATGCTGTCCCAGAGACGGGCCACGACGCCGGCGCCTTGGGTCGAGTTGATGTTGCGGTGCTTGACGTACTGGAACGCCTGAATGCCGCGACGCGGAAAGATCACGGACGAGTCATCGCCGTACAACGCTACGTCCACTCCCAGCACCATCGCGGCCACGCCTATGTCGTACTCGGTGTAGACGCGGGCCATGGACGCTTCAACCTCATCCAGACCAATCAACGCATTGAGGCTGGACGGCGGGAAGCGCCCTAGGACGTTGACGATAACCCATGGCGAGTCACGACCGTACTGCTTGATCTGCTCTCGTGCCCAATCGATCGATACTCGGGGCGATCTCTTGGGATCATCTGGATCGCCGTTGATCTCGACCACGTGCCACAGATCACGGTGCCTGTGAGCGTTGTAGAGCGCTCCCTCCAAGGCGTTCGGGTTACCGGCCTGAACTATGTGGGCTTCAATACCGGTGGCGAGCGCTGCTTCAGCCGCGACCAGCACCACCTCAGGTATCGACCCGCTCTCATCCACGAGGAACAGGATGTAGTCAGCGTGGAGACCTGCCAAGGTTTCGGCCTGCTTGTCCTTGTCGCCGCTCTGCGGCCATGTGCGGGCTGACATCCACCACGTCTCGGGATGATCGTTGGCAAATATGCGGGTCTTAGTCCATGTAAACGTAGCCTGCAGCAACGCAGACTTGTTCTGCCATTTAGCCATCTCGGTCCAAAGGCCGTCGCTCAGGTTATCTCCGGTGACTGAAGTGGCTGCGACCTTGGGATGGGGCCGGGTTAGCAGGAAGTTCCACCCTAGCCACGCGAGCAAAGCGCTCTTGCCCGGTCCTTTGGACGCCAGCAGGGCTATGCGCTGCTTGTGGGGGAATGCGTCCAGTACCTCAGCCTGCCATGGGTCCGGCTCTACGCCGAATAGCTCACGGACCATGGTACTTGGCCGCTCGCGCCAGCGCCTGATGTTGGCCTTGGCCTGTTCCAGTGCGCTGGCGTTCACGTTTGGAGACTTCAGACGGCGTCTACTTCGTTGACCGGCCGATCAGATGCGTATGCCGGATACGGCGTGGTGGATGGCGTGTCCGGGGACGGAGTAGTCCGCGAAGCAACGCCTGCGCCACCGGCATTCGGTCTGTCATCGGACCGACGGTTATCGTCGGACAGACGAGCTGCACGAGCCGCAGCCCATGTCGGTGCCGGTTTGGCCGCAAGCTGAGCCTTGGCAAGATCGGTCACCGCGTCTTCGTATTCCTTATCGGCTTCAGCCGACGCTATTGCGGCAGTGCGGTAGCGCAGATCGATATCGAACTGCTGATCCTTGGTGAACTGCGCAATGTTGGCCTTGGTGCGCAGCTTCTCGTATTCCACGGACGCGGCGGCTAGTTCTACCTCGGCCGCATGCTTTCTTTCCCACAGGTCACGTACCTGGTCTCGTGTGACGGTCATGGCGATTCTCCTTCGGAGGTTATTGGGCGGGGCGCGCTATTCGCCCGCTAGTCGCAACGATGACGCGCGCCAGCCGGTTCCACCTATACCACCAATCCACGTTTCTCGGCTCGCTCGATGAGATTGCGCACCGTGGTCCGATCACGATGCAGTACGCGTCCGATCTCAGCGTACGGATAGCCCTTGGAGCGCAACGCCATGGCCACATACATGCGCGCATCGACCATGTGCGGAAACCTGGATGGGCCGAGCAGATCACGGATGCCAACGGCGCACGCCTCGCACACAGAGTGCAGAAGAGCGTTCATTGATCGGTCTCTCCCTCAATCTGTTCAACCGGCTCAGCCTCAATCAAACCTCCAATCTCACGGTTGGTCTGATCAAGCGTAGCTGAGACGAGCTGCTCCAGCGTCAGATGGCCGGTGATGTGAGTGTGGGTCTGAACGGTGGCGAGCCGCGGGTGAACGTAAGGTGCGGCTGCTGCAGCGGCCCAATCACGGCGGGCGTCGGAAGCCCTACGATTCCGCATGACTTTGAGCATGTATTCCAAGGGAGTGATGCCAGTCGCGGCTACAACACGCTGGGTTTCGCGATTCATCTTGGACGCGATGCCAGGTTTGCGACCGCGTTTCTTGCCGACGTAAGGGCGAGGGTTTTTTGCGGCTTCGTCATTCATGGCCAATAACTTAGCGGGCAGAGCAGTCATCGCGCTAGTCGGCAACTCACTGTCCATCCTCGCGAGCTTTGGCCCGCTTCTTTCGCATCAGTTCGCGCATGTAGGATTTGCGCTTTTCCGGGTCTCGGTACTTAGCCTTCCCTTCTGGCATCGGCCGATAAATTTCCTTGGGCTCTACCGTACTCGGTTCGATCAGCTCTACGCCATAGACCGCTGCGATTTGCTCTTTCGTCATCCGCTTTCTGACCACGGCCCCAGATTCTGAAACCTCAGAGCCTTCGACAAATGGCTGCGGTGCATACTGCCGCTGGATGCCCGTAGGGAGGCCGCTTAGCGAATCTAACTTGGATGGTTTGTTAGCCATACGTTATTAGCTAACATTGGCCGTTAGCTAACGCAATAGCTAACAAACGAAAGGCCGCCTAGGGGAGGTGTCCTAGACGGCCCTTGGGGTGCGTTGGCTGGCGGGTGCGCGGAGACGGGAGAAACGCCAGCCACGTGCACCGTACTCTTGAGTTGCGGATCGTGCAAGATGCCTAGATGAGGCCGATTCTGGCCGCGAGCCATTCGGGGATGGCGACTTTCTGGCGTGATTTGTCCAACCGAACATGAGCGCGAGGCAGGGATATGGCTTTCCCGGCCATTAGAAGCCTAAGGGACGGTTTTTCTGGATCGTCGGCTACTATGGCGCTGTACGGAAGAAAAAGCGCCTGTGAGCCTCTAATCGCGATTGCGGTGCGTCTGGTCATCTCTGGGTTAGATCGAGGGGACGGGCGGTCACGAACGACCGACCAATTCTTCGTAGCCACCGCGCAACGCCATCCACGCTCTGCGCAGGCGTACTATAAGAGGCGCTTTTTTTATCACCGTTCCGGAGCCATCCTGGGTGATCCAGCTGCCGTCAGCACGAACCAAGACGTTGCTGCACACGCTGCATGATCCGTACGGACCAAAACCGTCGCAAGGCCCGTACCAAGGATGATTGGCTTCGTTGTCAGCGCTCATCTCTCCCCCTCACTAAGCTTGGGAGATTCAGATTCGGAGATTTTGGCGCGGAGGATGGCCAGCACTGCGCTGAGAGGGGCTTTGCCAGCTGAATCTACGGCGCCGGCTATCGCGGCGTGAACCAGTTGGTACCGACCGCCGGCAAGCAGAAGCAAGCGCGAAAATATTTCCGTCTGCTTTTGGTCGGCGACGAAATGCCGATCCGGTCCCCTCGCTTCAGTGATACGGGCCAGTAGTGCGGGGAGGGTGGTCATGACGCAGTGTCCGGAGATGGCTTTGGCTGGTTTGCGCGTATCGTCACGTTGCAATCCTCATCGACCGTGACGATGGTGAGCGCGCCCCAACTCGGTAGCGGCACCTGCACGGACAGAGTTCGCGGAGACGGAATAGGGCCCAGCGGTTGCGAGAAGCAGGCGCGATAGCATTCGCCGCCAGTGTTGTCCGTGCAGCGTGGCCAGTTGCAGCTCATCATCCCCGCTCCTTCCGGTACTGGCCGGATGAGATGGCGTCGGCGAGTTCTTGCGCAAACCAGATGTTCGGTGTTTCCGGCCGATTAAGCCATGACACGATCTCCTGCTCTACGGCGGAGCGGATGGAGGCTTCGTGTGAGCGAAATCCGCGCAGGAAGATGTCGGTATATTCTTCGCGCTCCTCCCTTGACGGGGCCACTTGGAGTGCCCACGCCTCAGCGAACATTTTTGCCTGATCAAGGCTCATCCCTTCCTCCTGAGTTCATCGAGAAGGGCGGTGGCGGCGCGGAGTTCGTTGATGGAAATGCTCGATGGCTTGTAGCCGCCCGTAAGCATATCCACGACTGGTTTATAACCAGCGATCAGCGGCTCCAGCACCTTGCACACCCGCTCGCGTTCTGTGGGATCGAGGTCGGTGGGAGGGGCAGGAGCTGCGGCGAGCATCTTCTGATACAGCCACGATGCAGCCGCCTCGCGTGAACTCAGTATCGTGGCACGCAGAACATCAGCGCCGACAATCTTCATCTCATCGGTCGGCTCGACCGGCACCAGCTTGTGTGTGGCGCTCATGGCTCAACCTCGCCTGATATTTCGGCGACCGAGAAAGTAGCCCTTCTCAAAGGCCAGCTTCACGTCGGCGTTGAAAAAGGTTGCGTCCCGGTCACCGGCGACATGGATCGGGTATGTCAGCGCAAACCACTCGCGAAAATATTTTGCTGCGTGACCCGGAAGGGCTGCTGGTGCTCGCCGTTTCGCCTTTCGATCCGCGCTCATGGCTTTGTCTCCGGGGATGGGGCAGGCTCGCCGATAAAGACTAACGCGGTTTGCGAGTTCGACTTGTCGTCTTCTCCCCACGCGACTTCCTCAACCGGAAAGACCGCTCGATAGTGGGTTTTGTTGTCGTTCAGGAACACGAAGTCGCCAACGCGCGGTATGCAACGCCAGCGCCGAAAAGCGTACTCACGCCCTTCACGGATGAAGGTGATTGCAACATTGGCGAGCATCAGCGCTTCTCCTCCGCTGGGACTGCGAGGGCGCGGACCCATTGAGCGGCATCACGGAGCCTACGCGCGACAGCCCTTTGAGTTTCGCGATCTTCAGCATCGAGGCTGTCGTCCGCTGCTCTATGGTGTGCGTCCGCTTCGCTTCCGAGATACGCAATCACCTGCTCCCGCAGCCTCCCTGCCTCGTCTGCCAGTGGACGGAGTCGGGCGATGTCGCGACCGATCTTTTCAACGAAGATGCTGGCCGGAACGCCATCGAACAAACGGCCATCTGTCTCGGCGCGTGCGAAGGCTAAGAAAGCGGCGCGCCCATCAGACGTTAGACGACGGCCCAAGCCACTGCCTCTCCCTGCTGTGCGGTGAGGCGCGAAAGTCCTGCTTCCGCAGTTTCGGCGCGCTCTTGCTCCCGCGCGATGGCCGTTTGTCCTTGCTCAAAGATACCGGCGCCAGCGGACGATAGCTCGTCGCACTGTGCGGTGAGGCGTTCGAGGGCGTTGGCGGCTTCGGCCCGCTCGATCATCATCTGTCGCACGCTTCGGCCTAAGGCTATCGCTTCCTCTGCCGTGTAGGTCGGATATGGCAGCTTAATCGTTGGCGCCACGCGCAGCCGCTTCACCAACTCTCCCACTGGACCTGTCGGCTTGGGGTCGGCAAGCGCGGCTAACGCAGCACGTCCATTCTTGATCGTGTGTTGCGCCTCGGGGTCGCCGAGATTGTTCAGCCGCATGTAATCGACCTTCTCTTCAATCAGGTCGTTCAGCGCCCGTTCAACAGCTTCCGCACGGCTGGTCATTTGGGGTTCTCCGAATAGGAGCGGATTTCTTCCGCCAACTTGCGAGTCTCACTTACGGTCCGTATCCAGCCAGCCCACGTTTCATCGCGAACGTAATCAGGCTCTCCATGCGTGCCCTTGCCTCGTTCGAGTAGAGCATCAAATGCGTCGGCCGAGCGTTGAACAATCATCGCTGCTCGCTCAGTCGACGCCTCATCCGCGCTGCGGATGCGCTGCGCCATGATGATGTTGGCCGCTTTGAGAACATCATCGTTCGTCAGCTTGCCTTCTCCGCAGATCAGACGAATGTCTTGCCAGCCGATCTGTTCCGGGGTGCGTTTCTCGGTCATGGCTCGTCGTCCTGAAACCCTACGAGCCAATCGCGTTGTTCAATTTCAGCAACGCGGCGGGCGTGGGCACGGGCGCGCCCGTCAACGAACGCGTTGCCCGTGCCGTCACAACGGAAGCACCGCTCCACGCTATCGTACCCGACGATGCGCTTGCCGGTACCGTGACAGTCTGGACATTTCCAGTAGGTGATGCGTTCGGTCATGGCTCACTTGCCCTCAGAGGCGGGAGGAGGGGGAAGTGGCATCCATTTAGTTGCGGCGCCCAAGAGGCCGTACCAAGTCCAGCCGCCGCCGTTGTGCTCTATCCAGTGTGCTTCATGAACAGCGTTCCAGTCTTCATTGCGCGTCTCCTTGACGTATTTGTGCATGTCATGGACGAACCAAATAAGAATGTGCGTCCCATCCTTCGGCGCGCTGTCCATGCTCTGCCACTCCGGTATCGCCGCTGCGAGCTGGTCGATGAGGGTGGCGGCACGATTAACCAGCTTGTGTTCGTAGGAATCGTCGCCAGCGCCAATCATCAGATCACGCAGTTCCCGGCTTGCCGCTTCTGCCCGGTGGATCAAATCGGAGGGGGTCATGTTGGCTTCCACGGTGCGTGATCGGGAATGATCGGTTCGGTATCCAGCAACCTTTGAAGCACTTCTCGCGGTAGGTCACCGAGGCCGCCACCATTGATCATGATCCTCGTAAACTCATGTCGCGTCCCGTCGTCTAAACCGCGCTGGTAAGCGCGATGAAGTGACCACTCTCCGGTAAGGCACCAGTAAGCTTCGCGAACGCGCTGTTTGATAGATGGCCATGCGCGCGCGCCGGCTCCCCGAACAATGTAAAAGCCCAACGGGTGCGGTGGATTATGTTGCGGCATGTAAGTGCCCCCTCCTTCGAATGATCAGCGCTATTTCTTTCGACGCCTCGTTGCGACCTAAGACATTTGGATACAGAATATCGTTTTCAAAATGTTTGATGTTCATCGCTACAGATTCAGCGGCCTTTGCGCAGGCTTCGCGCTCTTCCTCTATCGCCTGAATCCGCTTCGCTTCGTTAACGCCCAACGCCGCAGCGAGATCATCGATCAGGTTACGACAGCGCAGCAACCGTGCTCGTATGTCATCCGCCGCTACTGCCTCAACAGCGGCATACATAGCTTTGGCCATGAGAAGCAGTTCCGCGCTCGTCTCCGCCGCGCGACGATGGAGATCGTCTCTCATTTCGTCACCCTCTCGTATCGACCGGCTTTCCAGTTGAAGGTCGCGTCATCAGGCTTGCGGAAGCCGCGTGACGATGGCTTGAACGTGCCATCGTGCTTGTCGCGAACCCGATCCGATTTCCGGATTTCCCGGATGCCGATTTTGGTCACGAACCGATGGCACGGGATGCAAACCGCACGGCAGTTGGCGCGGCTGTTGTCGCCACCGAATTCGGCTTCCAGTTCGTGGTGGAATTCCACTCCACGACCGAGTGAACCATTGCACCGCTGGCCCGGCTCAAGCCCGTAGCGCGGACCGACGGCCTCGCAGAGCATGCCTGACCGCCGCAGAGCATCGCGGCGCGTAGCGCGGCTGAATTCTAGGCGCGCAGTCACGGAGAAACCTCGCAGAGCATCGTCAACACGAAGGCACCGATGAACACGGCACTGAAAACAGGCTCGTGAACAACGAGCGCGACGCCGGCGCCGACAACGAGAGCGAGCTGCACGATCACCCCAGCCTCCAATCATCAACCAAATCGAACATTCGCGATTGCGCCTGCGCTACGGTTGAGCCGTATCCGGTGAAGCGTTCATCGCGCTTGTGGCCCGTATCCATCACCCGCAGGATCGCGGAGTAAGTCTCACCGTCGAACCGCATCACGATGTCGGAATCGCTGAAGCCGATCGGCTCACCGCAGGTGTGATTCTCGATCCACTCGCGCTGCTCAGGTTCGGCAACCGAAACCAGGGTCACATTTGCTTCGACAGCGCGGATCGCATCTTCCAGTCCCGGAGCGGGTATGGTGATGTGGGCGGTCATGCTGGTATCCCGCCAGCCGCGATTTTCCGAAGCTCTGCCACGGTAGCCTTGAGTTCTTCGGTGTGCTTTTTGAAATACTCACGCGTCGATTCCGTCTGCATCTCGCTTTGTGCAAGCTTGTCAGCCAGCGGAATGTCCGTCTTTTCGATTGTCTCAGCCTTGGCGCGAAGCGCTTCGGTGTAAAAAATCACCGTAAGGTCGTTGAATGGACGGCGTTCGCTCACCTCGCCACAGAACGGGCACGGCTTGAGTTGCTCGGTCGCGCTCATGACGGCTGCTCTATCGCTTCGATGGCATCAGCGAGGCCAGCAATACGGCCGATGATTTCATCGCGCGTGACCGCATCTTCTTCGTATGGCGGAGGCGGCTCGCTCGACCATTGATCGCGTGACCGCTGCACCTGAACGATCCGCTTCTCGCGCGCCTTGGCGACGACATCGCGCAGCGCCTTCACGATCTTGCCCGCATCGACGCTCATGCTTCCTCCTTCATCTGTTCGAGCTGATCCTGGTATTCGTCCGAAACCCACGGGCATCGACGCGCTTCGTTGCGCAGACGTTTCAAACGAGATTTGCGCTCGGCTACCGCCGCCAGAAACTCAGCGTAATCTCGCTCGAAGGCTTCGACCTCTCCGACGGTGTTGGTGACGGGAGCCGTCATGGCTGGCGGCCTTCGGCTTTGGCGATGATCGCTTTGAGGCCGCGAAGATGCTTGCGCCACATGCGCTCGTAACTCGGATCACTGTCATCGCCGAAGCCGACGTGATTGAGCATCGAAATTGCCTCACGCAAACCGCGATGCAATTCCCTTGCGTGGGGCCGTAGTTGGGCCACGGTAGGTCCGCCCTCTTCCTTCCCGATGGTCGCGGTGTGGGACATGGCTAGGCGACCTGCTCAATCGGAGCGATGTCGAGCCACTGACAGCCGGGCGCATTCATTTCGATGAGGATTTGGACAACCGCTTCCGCGAAGTCGGAAAGGACCTCGTCACGCTTGGCGGCGTCGGCGGCGTAGGCGGCGGCGGCGGCGGCGTAGGCGGCGGCGGCGTCGGCGGCGGCGTTGGCGGCGGCGGCGGCGGCGTAGGCGGCGTAGGCGGCGTTGGCGGCGGCGTCGGCGG
>Ga0265338_10011806_pt1 | contig 10040 bp, 10 predicted proteins | sample 42126metaG_FD_193579 | JGI IMG/M metagenome (GOLD analysis project Ga0265338, IMG submission 193579) | Rhizosphere microbial communities from Carex aquatilis grown in University of Washington, Seatle, WA, United States - 4-21-26 metaG | ecosystem: Host-associated > Plants > Roots > Rhizosphere... | reverse complement strand
CCTCGAAAACAGAAAGGCCCGGGCTTTCGCCCGGGCCTTTCGTGACGGCCGTGCTGACTAAAGGAACAGCGGCGCGAGCACCAGCGTGATCGTCGCGAGCAGCTTGATGAGCACGTGCAGCGACGGGCCGGCCGTGTCCTTGAAGGGATCTCCGACGGTGTCGCCGACGACGGCCGCCTTGTGCGGGTCGCTGCGCTTGCCGCCGTGGGCGCCGGTCTCGATGTACTTCTTGGCGTTGTCCCAGGCGCCGCCCGAGTTGTTGAGGAAGAGCGCCATCAGGATGCCGGCCACCGTGCCGATCATGAGCAGGCCGGCGACGGACTCCGCCGCGATCGTCGGGTTGGCCTGCGTGATGAACACGCGGAAGATCAGGCCGACGAGGATCGGGCCCGCCACGGCGAGGATGCCGGGGAGGACCATGGCCTTGAGGGCGCCGAGCGTGACGATGTCGACGCACTGGCCGTAGTCGGGCTGGTCGGTGCCCTGCATGATGCCCGGCTTCTCGCGGAACTGCCGGCGCACCTCGTTGATGACCGAGTAGGCCGCCTTGCCGACCGCGCGGATCGTCAGCGAGGAGAAGAGGAACACCAGCATGGCGCCGAGCATCGCGCCGATGAACACCTCGGGCTTGGAGAGGTCCACGCCGATGTGCTTGCCCGTGTAGTTGAAGATCTCGTCCAGGTAGGCCGAGAAGAGCAGGAACGCCGCCAGCGCGGCGGAGCCGATGGCGTAGCCCTTCGTGAGCGCCTTCGTCGTGTTGCCCACGGCGTCGAGGCGATCGGTCTTCTTGCGGATCTCCTCGGGCTGGCGGCTCATCTCGACGATGCCGCCGGCGTTGTCGGTGATGGGGCCGAAGGTGTCCATCGCCAGGATGTAGGCGGCGGTGCCGAGCATGCCCATCGTGGCCACCGCGGTGCCGAAGAGGCCGCCCTCGGCGCCGAGCGCGGCGATGCCGAGCTTGTAAGAGGCCAGGATCGCCGCCGAGATGACGAGGATCGGGACGGCCGTCGACTCGAGGCCGACGGCGATGCCGGAGATGATGTTGGTGGCCGGGCCCGTCTCGGAGGACTTGGCGATCTCCTTGACCGGGCGGTACTTGTACTCCGTGTAGTATTGCGTGATGTAGACGAAGGCCTGGGCGGTCAGGATGCCGATGATGCCGCAGGCGGAGTAGTACTTCCACGCGTCCGGCGCCTTGTCCGAGCCCAGCAGCCACCAGGCGGCGAAGACGAAGCCGGCGGCGGCCAGGATCGACGTGAGATAGTAGCCGCGGTTGAGGGCTTCCATGGGGTCGGCGTCCTCTTCCGTGCGCACGATCATCACGCCGAAGATCGACGCCAGGATGCCCAGCGCGCGGGCGACGAGGGGGAAGAGCACGCCCTTCCAGCCGAAGTAGGGGATGAGGCCGACGCCGAGGATCATGGCGCCGATGTTCTCGGCGGCCGTGGACTCGAAGAGGTCGGCGCCGCGGCCGGCGCAGTCGCCGACGTTGTCTCCGACGAGGTCGGCGATCACGGCGGGATTGCGGGGGTCGTCCTCGGGGATGCCGGCCTCGACCTTGCCGACGAGGTCGGCGCCGACGTCGGCGGCCTTCGTGTAGATGCCGCCGCCGAGCTGGGCGAAGAGCGCCACGAACGAGGCGCCGAAGCCGTAGCCGACGATCATGAACGGGATCCTCTCGTACGGATAGCCCATCGCTTTGAGCGCGGCGAACAGGCCGCCGACGCCGAGCAGGGACATCGCCGTGACGAAGAGACCGGAGACGGCGCCGCCGCGCAGCGCGATCTGCAGGGCGTCATTGAGGGAGGTGCGCGCCGCGGAGGCCGTGCGGATGTTGGTGCGGATCGAGACCCACATGCCGATGTAGCCCGCGATGACCGAGCAGGCCGCGCCGATGACGAAGGAGAGCGTCGTCACGACGGCCAGCGTCATCGGGGAGGCGGGATCGTGCTCTTGGTGCGAGCGCACGAAGCCGTAAAGGAGGAAGATGATGGCGGCGAGGATGACGGCGAGCCAGCCGATCGTCTTGTTCTGGCGGCGCAGGAAGGCCTCGGCGCCGGACTTGATGGCGTCGGAGATCTTGCGCATCTCGGCGGTGCCGGTGTCGCGGCCGAGGACCCACTGGATCAGCCAATACGCCACGCCGAGCGCCAGCAGGGAGATTCCAAACACGACAGCCAGCGCGGGCTTCATCGATGCGGAGAGGTCCATCACGCCTCCAATACCTTGTGTTATTTAGTGCTGTTAAGGGCGGCTATTAATGCAATTTATGACGATCGTGTCAACGATCGCCGGGAGACGGGGTCAGCGCGCCCGTCGGAGGGCGGAGACGAAGGCGTAGACCTCGGGACCGACGGAGGGAGACTCCGCCTCGAGGCGCAGGATCTCGGTCTTCACGTCCTCGGGAGCCGCCGATTCGCGCCCGGAAGCCGCGTAGGCGAGGTCATCGGGGCGCAGGAACCGGAACTCGTGCGCGCGCAGCCACGAGGCCGGCACGGCCGCGCGCGCGACGAAGACCAGCCTGGTGTCGTCCCAGTGCACGAGCGCCCAGTCGCGCGCGGGCATGTAGGAGAGGTAGTACGGGCGCGCCACGCCGTCTTGCGTGAACGTGCGCGGGGACCGGCGCATGGAAGCCAGCTCGACGCCGCGCCGCCGCAGGAACTCCTGCCACGACACGGCCGAGAGGGCCGCGGCGTCGGCCTCGCCGAGCAGCTCGTGGAAGATGTAGCGGCCGTCGAAGAAGACCTTGTACTCGGGCAGGCGCCAATCGAGGTAGCCTCCGTCGCCCCAGGTGTTATAAAGAGGAAGCGGCGACAGAGTCTCCCGCTGCGCCGCCAGGAAGTCCCCGAGCTGCTGGCGCGGCTCGAGGAGCCGAGGCATCTCGAAGGCGAAGCGTCCCATGGAGGCGCCGAAGAGGAGGAAGGCGGCCGCGGCGAGCGCGGCGAAGGGCCGCGGGCGCGCTTGCGCCTCCTCCTTCAAAAGGACGAAGAGCCCGGGCGCGGCGAACGCCGCGAAGAACGTCAGGTGCCGGTCGTGGCGCAGCGCCCCGGCGGCGAAGTAGGTCAAGCCCAGCAGCCACGCCCACGCCGCGGGGCGGCGCGCTCGCGCCCGCTGAACGGCCGCGGCCGCGCAGGCCGCCATCAGCGCCAGCGCCGGCCAGCGCGACGGATCGTGGAACGGCGGCCGGGCCCACTCCGTCAACGTCGCGGTGAGCAGCCCCATGTAGCGCCAATGATTGGCGAGGACCGCCCACAGGCCCCAGCCGTAGGGGTTGGCGAGAGTGGCCGCGGCGGCGACGGCGAGGAGCGCGGCCGTCTCCCGCGCGCGGGCGACGCGGCCCTCGAGCGCCTCGCCGGCCGCGAACAAGCCGATGAGGAGCAGCCCATAGACCACGCCCAGATGCAGGTTGCTCCACAGCGCGAACGCCGCGGCCGCCGCCGCGTACGTCCCGGCCGTCGGCGAACGGGGGGCGAGACGGCGCCTCTCGAGCAGCCACAGCAGCCCCGCGAAGAGCGCGATCGAGAAATTGTCCGGCCGCACGTCGCCGAAGGGCATCAGGGCGCAGCCCTCGACGAGCATGACGAGGCCCTGCGCGGCGCGTCCGTAGCCGTGCATGGCCAGGATGCGGGCGGAGGCCCAGAGCGCGGCGGCCATGACGAGGAGCTTGAGTCCGAGCAGCCCCCAGACGCCGCACGCCCGAAAAAGGGCGAAATACAAGAGCTCGGAAAGCCACTCGAAGTCGAGCCACGGTCGGCCGAGCTCGGTCCAAGAGAAAACGTCCGCGCGCGGGAGGGCCCGCGCGGCCCACATGGCTCGTCCGGCCGCGAGGTGCCAGAAGATGTCCGGGTTGTTGACCGAAAACGTGAACGCGCGCAGCCCCAGAAGCAGTCCGACGAGGCACAGCGCCGTCCCCGTGCCCGGCAGCGACGAGCGTCCGTTCAAGAGGCGCCCGCGGGCCCGGCGCCGCCGCTACGGAAGCAAGTCTTGAGAGACCGGCGTGTTGGCGGAGGCATAGACCGGCTGCGTGTTGTTGCCGGCGGTATAGGTGAAGGTATACGCGCCGTACACGGGAGGGGGGTTGTTGATGCGCGTCAACGTCGCCGTCCAGGTCTGATTGGCGTTGACGGCGAGCGTGATGCTGAAGTACTTCAGCGTGCAGGCGGTGTTGGCCGCGGTGTTGGAGATGTCCAGCTGCGAGTTGGTGGCCGTGTACGCGTTGTTCTTCAGGTAGTAGCGCTCCTGCGAGCTGGTCACGTTCCCGAGGCAGGAAGTCGCCTCCGAGAAACGGCCCTTCTCGACCACCTTGAAATACTGAGGGACGGCCACGGCGGCGAGGATGCCGATGATGAGGACGACGACCAGCAGCTCGACGAGCGTGAAGCCCGCCGACGAGGCGTTGATTCTGCGGCGCATGGGCAAGGACCTCCGGATTAAGCTAGCGGTGGCGGCCCGACCACCGCGATCCTCCGGCGCGCGAGCGCGCCGGACCCTTGTGAGGCTCATGAGCGCGGCCGCGGCGCCCTCGTCGGCGCCGCGGCCGCCTCTCATGCGTTACGGCAGCAGGTCTTGCGAGACCGGCGTGTTGGCGGAGGCGTACACCGGCGTGGTGTTGTTGCCGGCCGTGTAGGTGAAGGAGTACGCGCCGTAGACCGGCGGCGGGTTGTTGATGCGCGTCATCGTCGCCGTCCAGGTAGCGTTGGCGTTGGCGGCCAGCGTGAGGCTGAAGTACTTCAGCGTGCACGCGGTGTTGGCGGCCGTGTTGGAGATGTCCAACTGCGAGTTGGTGGCCGTGTAGGCGTTGTTCTTGAGGTAATAGCGCTCCTCGGAGCTCGTCACGTCGCCCAAGCAGGAGGTCGCTTCGGAGAAGCGGCCCTTCTCGACGACCTTGAAGTACTGCGGCACCGCGACCGCGGCCAAGATGCCGATGATCAAGACGACGACCAGCAATTCGACGAGCGTGAAGCCCGCGCGCTGGCGGCGAGACAGGGTCTTGAGGAGGGCGTGACGTTTCATGGGGGTCAGTTTAGAGGCTTTACCGCGCTTTTACTAGCCTATTTTGTGTGCAAATTGTGAATTGCGCCCGGCGAGGAACTCGCGGCGCGCCTGCGCGAAGCGGCCTTCGGCGATGGAGCGGCGGATGTCCGAGGCCACCTCCGCCATGCAGTGGAGGTTGTGGTAGGAGAGCAGGCGGTAGATGATCAGCTCCTTGGCGCGGTACAGGTGGGCGAGATAGGAGCGCGAATAGCGGCGGCACACGAAGCAGGAGCAGTCGGGATCGATGGGAGACTGGTCGGCGCGGCAGGCGCTCTGCGTGATGTTGAACTTGCCGCGCTTGGTCATCAGCTGGCCGTTGCGCGCCACGCGCGTCGGGAACACGCAGTCGAGCATGTCGACGCCGTTGGCGACCGCCTCCCAGAGCTCTTCCGGCGTGCCGACGCCCATGAGGTAGCGCGGCTTCTCCCTCGGCAGCGCCTGAGTCGTCAGCGCCACCGTCTCCCAGGTGAGCTCCTTCGGCTCCCCGACGGAGAAGCCTCCCATCGAGACGCCGTCGCAGGGCAGGCCGCTCATGTGCTCGGCGGCGCGCCGGCGCAGCTCCGGATAGAAGCCTCCTTGGAGGATGGGGAAGAACAGCGAGCGCGCGCCCTGGTCGCGGCGGCGCTTGAGCGCGTCGAGCGAGCGGTCGGTCCAGCGCATCGTGCGCTCGAGGGCCGTGCGGGCCTGCTGCTCCGTCGCCGGGTACGGCGGGCACTCGTCGAGCGTCGTCCAACAGTCGCTGCCGAGGTCGGCCTGGATGTCGATCACCTTCTCGGGCGTCAGGCGGTGGCTGCTGCCGTCGATGTGCGACTTGAAGACCACGCCGTCGTCGTCGAGCTTGCGCAGGTCGGCCAGGCTCATCACCTGGAAGCCGCCGGAGTCCGTGAGGATCATGCCCTCGTAGGTCATGAACTTGTGCAGGCCGCCGGCCGCCTTGACGACCTCGGTGCCCGGGCGCAGATAGAGGTGGTAGCTGTTGGCGAGGATGGCGCGGGCGCCCAGCGACTCCAGGTCTTCCTGGGAGATCGCCTTCACCGACGCCTGCGTCGCCACCGGCATGAAGACCGGGGTGTCGACGACGCCGTGCGGCGTCGACAGCCGGCCCAGGCGCGCGGGCCCGTCCTGGGCCAGGATCTCGAAGCTCACCGCGCCTATCGTACCTAATTCCGGACTACGGCAGCAGGTCTTGGCTGACGAGCGTGTTCGCGGAGGCGTAGACCGGCGTCGAGGCGTTGCCCGCCGTGTAGGTGAAGGAGTAAGCGCCGTAGATCGGCGGCGTCGGGGCGATGCGCGTGAAGGTCCCGGTCCACGTCAGGTTGGCGCCGTTGACGGCGAGGACGAGGGAGAAATATTTCAGGTTGCAGACGCTGTTCATCCCGGCGTCGAGCTGGGTCTGATCGGTCGTGTAGACGTTGTTCTTGATGAAGTAGCGCTCCTGGGAGCCCGTGAGCTCTCCCGCGCAAGACGTCGCCTCGGCGAAGCGGCCTTTCTCGACCACCTTGAAATACTGCGGCACGGCGACGGCGGCGAGGATGCCGATGATGAGGACGACGACCAGCAGCTCGACCAGCGTGAAGCCACCCCGGTTCATGCGCCCAGCATAGCGGATCGCCCGATAACTTGCCAGGGGGACCGGCGTCACAGGATCAACATGGCGTCGCCGAATGAATAAAGCCGATAGCGCATCGCGAAAGCCTCGCGGTAAGCATCGAGGAGCTTTTCGCGGCCCAGGAAGGCCGCGGCGAGGAGCAGCGGCGTCGACTTCGGCAGGTGGAAGTTGGTGATCAGGCCGCCGATGAGCGCGAACGGGCGGCCGGGCGTGATGTACAGCGAGGTCCAGCCCTCGCCCGCGCCGAAGCCTTCGGGACGCGCCGCGAGCGTCTCGAGCGTGCGCGTGGTCGTCGTGCCGACGGAGACGACGCGGCCGCCGGAGGCCTTCGCCCGCGCGATGACGCCCGCGTCCCGCTCGTCGAGTCGATACCACTCGGGAAGCATCTCGTGGCGCGCGGCGTCGTCGGCGGTGATCGGCCGGAACGTGCCGCGGCCGACGTGCAGCGTCACGTACGCCAGCTCGACGCCTCGCTCGCGAAGCGCGGCGAGCACTCCTTCCGTGAAGTGCAAGCCCGCCGTCGGCGCGGCGATGGACCCTTGGTGCTGGGCGTAGACGGTCTGGTAGCGCTGGCGGTCGCTGTCGCGCGGCGCCCGCTTCTTGGCGATATACGGCGGCAGGGGGGCGAGCCCGTGGCGCTCGAAGTGTCCTTGCAGATCGGTGGAATTGAAGCGGACCACGTACTCGCCGGCTTCGTTGACGCCTTCGACCTGGGCGGCCAGGCCGTCGGCGAACTCGAGCCCGCCGCCTCTCTTGAGCCCGGAGGCCAGCGCGGCCCAGACCCCGGGCTCGAGCTCCTTGACGAGCAGCAAGTCCGCCTTGCCGCCGGTCTTCTTGCGGCCGATGAGCCGGCAGCTCATCACCTTGGTCTTGTTGAGGACGACGCAGTCTCCGGGTCGCAGCAGCTGCGGCAGCTCGCGAAAGACCCGGTGGGTCCAGCCGCCGGAGGCGCGGTCGACGGCCATGAGGCGCGCGCTGTCGCGCGGCTCGGCGGCCTCCGAGGCGATCAGCTCCTCGGGGAACGGGAAGTCGTAATCGGACAGGGGGATGGTCATGGGATGAAAAGGAGCACGACCGTGTCGTAGGCGAAGTCGACGCGGCCGTCGCGCGCGTGTTTGGCGAAGAGCGCGGAGAGCTCCGCCTCGAACGCGGCGGGATCGGAGACTCCGTGGGCGACGTAGGAGCTCGAGCGCGCGCGCCCGAGCACCGCCTCCAGGGCCGCGGCCTGGGAATGGCGGAACCACCTCTCCTCGACGCCCGAGACGCCGGACAGGGCCTTCAAGGCCGCGATGGTCTCTCGCGGCCGGCGCAGCGCCGCGTATTCCTCGCTGCGGCGGCGCAGCAGCGCCTCGTACTCGTCGAGAAAGGGCGTCGAGGCGCGCAGGTTCCAGAGAGCGGCGCAGCGGCCGCCCGGCCTCAAGACGCGGCGCGCCTCCCGCTGCGTCGCGGGGAGGTCGAACCAGTGGAAGGCCTGAGCGGCCGCGACCAGGTCCGCGCACCGCTCGGGCAGGCCGGTGGCGGCGGCTTCGCCGTGGACATAGCGGGGGCCGCCGCCGGCGGCGACGGCGCGCGCGCGCATCTCGTCGTTGGGCTCGACGCCGGTGACGTCGAGGCCTCTCGTCGCGAAGGCGCGCGAGGAGATGCCCGTGCCGCAGCCGAGGTCGACGACGCGCGAGCCGGGCCGAAGGTCGGCGCGCTCCTCGATCCAGGCGAGCGCCGCCTCCGGATAGGAAGGCCGATAGCGCTCGTAGTCGTCCACGACGGCGGTGAAGCGGCGCTTGGGCTCGGGGCTATTCATCGATGACGGAGAGCGTCGAGCCGGGAAAATAGAATGAAAGGATCTGCTCGTAGGTCCGCCCGCGCGCCGCTTGCAGCCGCGCGCCCCATTGGCAGAGGCCCACGCCGTGCCCGGAGCCGCCGCCCACGAACTCCACGCCGTTCTTGAGCATGCGGATGCCGCTGATGCGCAGGCTCTTCAGGCGCTCCGAGCCCAGCGCGGAGCGCAGCTCCGACGCCTTGACCTTCAGGCGCTCGGCGCCGATCTTGGCGGCGAACGCGCTGACGTAGCCGGCCGCGTCGCGCGCGTCGATGCGGAAGCGCTCGAGGCGACCGCCGGTCAGCCGATGCTTCTCGAGCGAGGCCGCGAGCTGATCGAAGGTGACGTAGGCCGTCCAGTTGGCGAGCGGGGACTTCGAGCAGTAGCGGTCGCGCACGCCGCGCAGCGGGGGCGGGGCGTCGCCGCCCCAGATCGCGGCCGGGCTCTCCGTGTGGCCTCCGCAGCAGGCGTGATAGTAGACGCTGAGGATCTGTCCCTTGTAGCCCAGCACCTCGCCGCGGGTGCTCTCGACGGCCTTGCGCACCTCGGCCGTGTCGGCGCCGCGACCGCCGTAGACCTGGGAGCGGGTGTCGGTGGTGAGGTCGAAGCCTTCCTTGCGGTACTTGCCGAGCTGCGTGTACGCGAAGGTCCGGGCGACGACGGCCTGCGCCTTGAGCGCCTCGAGCGGCCAGTCCGGGTCCATCTCGAAGGGGAGGACTCCGAGCAGATAGGTCTCGATGCCGAGCTCGTCGACGACGGTGACCGTGTCGGCGCCCTCGTCGGCCAAGAGGACGAGCGTCCCGGCGTAGCGCTTGCCGGCGAGCTCGACGAAGGCGCCCGTGGCCGAGGGGATCAGCCGCGCCGGCGACGCCAGGCGTAGAGCGCCGAGTCGCAGCGAGCCTCGGTCGGCGACGAGGCGCAGCTCCTTGCCGGCGGCGAGCTGATGCGAGCCGCCGCCGTCCCGCGCCTCGTAGCGGCCGTCGAGACGGAGGACGACCTGCTCGGCGTGCGGCGCGATGCCGAGCTGGATCCGGCGCTCGGCGGGGGCGGCTTGGGCGCGCAGCGCCGTCGCCAAGCCGAGAGCGAGCAGCAGCATGGAGGAAAGGATACCTAACAAGAGTATAATCCCGCCATGCGGCGCGAGATCGACGGCCGGCGGGCGGCGCCGCTGCTTTTCGCCGCGCTCGTCGCCCTGCTGTACGGCATGACGCTGCGCTCGCCCTTCGTCTACGACGACCGGGGCTTGGCGGCGATGTCTTTGGCCGGCCGTTCGGGCGGGGAGACGGCGCGCGCGCTCGTCTCGCGGCGCTACTTCGCCTTGACCGGCGAGCGCACCTACCAGCCGATGGTGACCGCCCTGCACCACTGGGTCGCCTCGCCCGCGCCGCTGCGCGCGCTCGGCTGGCTGCTCCACGCCGTCAACGCCTCGCTCGTCTTCTCGATCGGGCTGGCGCTCGGGCTCGAGGAAGGCGCCGCCGCGCTGGCCGCCGCTCTCTTTCTCGCCTTCCCGCTGCAGACGGAGGCCGTGAACATCTCCTCCTTCAAGGGTCATCTGCTCGCGGCGGCTTACCCTTGAAGGAG
>Ga0265338_10011804_pt1 | contig 10041 bp, 2 predicted proteins | sample 42126metaG_FD_193579 | JGI IMG/M metagenome (GOLD analysis project Ga0265338, IMG submission 193579) | Rhizosphere microbial communities from Carex aquatilis grown in University of Washington, Seatle, WA, United States - 4-21-26 metaG | ecosystem: Host-associated > Plants > Roots > Rhizosphere >... | reverse complement strand
TACCGCCGGGTGCTGGAGAAGTCCCCGGACAGCTCCTGGGCCCCCAAGTCGCTGCTGGGCATGGGCAACGCTTATTTCAAGATGAAAAAATATAATGACGCGGAAAAACAATACCTCAAAATTCTCGACCAATATCATTTTTACGACGAGCTTAATTTGGTTTATTTTAAGCTCGGTCAAACCTACGAAATGGAAAACAAACCCAAGGAATCCCACGCGGCTTACCAAACGCTGGTGGAGAAATATCCCAGGGCCTTGGAAGCGGGGGACGCGAAAGACCGGATAGCGGCTTTGGAAAGACAACGTCCTGATTTGGCGCCGGTGGCCGTAAAAAGGGAAGAACCGCCCCCGATCCCAGCTTCCTCCTACCCGCCGACTCCAACCTTGGTCCTGGCGGAGAGGGAGCCCACGCCGGCCCCTACCATGGCCGCCGAGCCGGAAGAAATATTGAAAACCAAGCCTTACCACGTACAGATCGGTGTTTTCTCCCAAAAACTGAACGTGGAGAAAGCCAGGAAACAGGCGAAAAAGGCCGGCTACGATTCTTTCGTGGTGAAGTTAAGGACCGTGGACGGCCCCTATCCCATTTACAAGGTGCGGGTGGGCCATTTTGCCGACCGGGCCTCCGCCGAGAAGGCCGCCAAAATCCTCACCAAGAAGCTGAGGGAAAAAGCGATCGTAGTGGAAGACTAAAATAGGCCGCTGTCCGCTGTCCGCTTTCCGCTGTCCGGGGGGGGCGGGGGGCGGGGGGCGAAGGACAGGTGTTTTCTTGGATGACTTAACCCCCATGATGAAGCAGTACCTGGAAATGAAAAGGATCCACAAAGAGGAGATCCTTTTTTTTCGTTTGGGCGATTTTTATGAGATGTTCTTTGACGACGCCAAAACCGCCGCCCGCGTCCTTCACCTGACCCTGACCGCCAGGGCCGGGGGCCAGGGCAACAAGGTTCCCATGGCCGGCATTCCCTATCACGCGGCGGAAAACTACATCTCCAAACTGGTCAAGCAGGGATTCTCCATCGCCATCTGCGAGCAGACGGAAGACCCCTCCCAGGCCAAGGGCCTGGTGAAGCGGGAAATCGCAAGGGTCATCACGCCAGGCACGGTTCTTTCCGCCTCCATGCTGGACGAGAAATCCAACAACTACCTGGCGGCCCTGATCCATTCCTCCCAGAGCCTCGGGTTGGCGGTGGTGGACGTGACAACGGGCGAATTCAAGACCTGCGAGCTGACGGGCCCCGAGCGTTTTTCCGTGGCCGCCAATGAGCTGTCCAAGTTCAACCCCTCCGAGATCCTCCTGCCCCAAAGCCATCCGCCGGCCCCCGAATGGGGAATGCTTCTCAAGTCCCTCAACGGCGCCAAGCAATCCCACATGGAAGACTGGAAATTTTCGACGGAAGAGGGGAAAGAGGTCCTGCACGAGCATTTCCAGGTGAAGTCCCTGGACGGCTTCGGTCTGTCGGGCTCGGACCAGGCGGTCCGGGCGGCCGGCGCCATCCTCCAGTACCTGAAGGAAACCACCCACAGCGTCCTGTCCCATCTGGTGACCCTCTCCACCTTCCAGGTCGGGGAGGGGATGGTGCTGGACGCCACCACCCAAAGGAACCTGGAAATCGTCAAGTCCATGAGGGACGGCGGCAAGGAAGGGACCCTTCTTTCGGTCCTGGACGAGACGGTTACCTCCATGGGAGGCCGCCTCCTGCGCCAATGGCTGGTTACGCCCTTGACTTCCGTTTCCCAAATCAAGCGCCGCCAGGACGCGGTGGAGGAACTCTTATCCCGCAAGGAAGAAAGGGAATCGCTCCGCGACTTTTTTAGGGAAGTATCGGACCTGGAAAGGCTGGCTGGGCGTATCGGCTGCGGCACGGCCAACGCCAGGGACCTGGTGGCGCTGCGCATCACCTTGGGGCTCCTGCCGAAGATCCACCATCTCCTGTCGGGCTTCAAGTGCCTGTGGTTCAAGGAGAGGGTGGAGGCTTGGGACAACCTGAAGGAAATCCACCAACTCCTGGAAAAATCCATCGCTGACGAGCCTCCCTTGGCTTTGAAAGAGGGAGGCCTCATGAAAGCCGGTTTCAGCAAGGAACTGGATGAATTGAAAAAGGGATCCTTGGAAGGCAAGAGTTGGATCGCCCAATTGGAGGAAAAAGAAAAGAAGCGTACCGGCATCGGATCCCTCAAGGTCCGCTACACGTCGGTATTCGGCTATTACATCGAGATTTCGAAAGCCAACCTCGATAAGATCCCCGCCGATTACCACCGTAAGCAAACCTTAGTGAACGCCGAGCGCTTCATCACCCCTGAACTGAAGGAAATGGAAGGCAAGGTCCTGGGAGCGCAGGACAAGGCCGACCGGCTGGAATATGAGCTTTTCGACCAGATCCGTGCCCAAGTGGGGAAGGAACTTTCCCGCCTCCAACGGGTGGCCCGCATCATCGCGGAGCTGGATACCTTTGGAAGCATGGCCGCCGTGGCCGACCGGGGAAGGTATGTCCGGCCCGAGGTGGACGATTCCTGCGAGCTCAACATCGTGGACGGCCGCCATCCGGTCCTGGACCGCATCCTCTCCTCGGACCAATTCGTTCCCAACGATACCAAACTGGGAGTGGAGGGCACCGAGATCGTGGTCCTCACGGGCCCCAACATGGCGGGGAAGAGCACCTACATCCGCCAGGTCGCCTTGCTTTCCCTCATGGCCCAAGTTGGTTTTTACGTTCCCGCTAAGTCGATGAAGGCCGGCATTGTGGACAGGATCTTTTCTCGGGTCGGGGCTTCCGACGCCCTCACCCAGGGCCAGAGTACCTTCATGGTGGAAATGGTGGAGACGGCCAATATTTTGAACCACGCCACCTCGAAGAGCCTTTTGATTTTGGATGAGGTCGGGCGGGGAACTTCCACCTTTGACGGCGTTTCCATTGCTTGGGCGGTCGTGGAATTCCTGGCCCAGAAACTTCGGGCCCGCACGCTTTTCGCGACCCATTACCATGAACTCACCCGGCTTGCCGGCACCTTCCCGAACGTGAAAAATTTCAATATCGCGGTTCGGGAATGGAACGAGCAAATCCTATTCCTTCGCAAAATTGTGGAAGGCGGCACGGATAAGAGCTACGGCATCCAGGTGGCCAGGCTGGCGGGGGTTCCTAAGGAAGTTGTGGCCAGGGCCAAGAAGATTTTGGCGGGGCTCGAAACAGGAACCTTCCTGGGGAAAAGCCCTGACGCTCTCCCGGCCAACGATGAATCGGCCAAAACCGACATGCCCCAACTTTCCTTTTTCGGTTCCGACGGTAAACACCCGGTCCTCGAAGAACTCAAGGGCCTGGACCTGGATGGATTGACTCCCCGGGACGCTTTGAATCTGCTGGCGGAGTGGAAAAAGAAGATAGAAGAATAAAGAACGAACGACTTTACCCCCGGGCCTGAACCAACGGCTTGGTAGGCCCTGAACAAGCTTGCAGTGGCTTGTCCGAGGCGTGACTCGCGATTATTACGACTGTCCACAACCGTACTTTTAGAAATAGCTCCAGCCCCGAAAGCCGATTTCCCCTTGTTTTATTGGTTGATAATAGTGCTGTCAACCTCCCCCAGTTTGACTAAAATAACGAGTCCGGCATACCTTCGCCGATTCTCTCAACACCTGGGACAAGCTGTTTGAAAAAAGACGACAAAATCCAAAAGAAGCAATTTCCCTATGATTTCCATGTGGAGCTGGAGACGCGCGCCCATGGGAATATCGTAGCCCGCTGCCCCCAACTGCCGGGCTGCCAAGCCCAGGGCAAAACCCCCAAGGAAGCCCTCGAGAACCTCAAGAACGTCCTGGACCTTTATTTCGCCTCGGCCACTCCCGCTTTTTTCGAAAGCCTGGAGCAGTTCAACGAGATCCCCACCTTTTACGGCATGGCCGAGTTCCGGGGGGCCCTCTACGCCGCCACGGGCCGCGACCAGGTTTTAAAGTCCAGCAACGGGGCTCCTGGTTCCTGGAACAAAATTTTCATTACCAAGAATGATTCGAAATTTTTCACGCCGACCCCCAACAAAAAGGATGGGGCGGGGGACTACACCACCCAGATCTACTGCCTCCAGCCCTACGCCGCTCCGGGCCGGGAGAAAGCCCTTTTCGCCGGCACCAACTTGAACGGGGCCATCTACGCTTCCTTGGACGGTGAAGTCTGGAAAGAAGCCTTCTCCACGGGGGAGGACCGAATCCACGCCCTTTGCGAGTTCAACAGCCGCCTCTACGCGGGGACCAGCTCCCAGGGAAAAGTTTTCGCCTATGACGGCCTGCAGTGGAACACGGTGGGCTCGCTCAGCGAAGTCGCCGTCACTTGCCTTGGCGTCTTCAAGGACCGTCTTTACGCCGGTACTTATCCCTCGGGCCTTATCTTCTCCACGCCCGACGGGCTCAATTGGGAGGAAATGACCTCCACCGGCCAGTCTTTCGTCCAATGTTTCAAGGAACATAACGGGGCCCTTTACGCCGGCACCTCTTCCCCCAAGGGCGTGAAAATATACCGCACCCAGAACGGCCGGGACTGGATATCGGTGTACGAAAGCTCCCGCGAGGCGAACCTCTATTGCATGGAAGTTTTCGAGAACACCCTCTATGCCGGCACGGGGAATTCGGGAAGAATCCTCAAGACCCAGGACGGCAACGACTGGACCACGGCCTACGCGGGGGACGCGGAGGGGGTCCGCTCCTTCGCCATCTTCAACGACTACCTCTACGCGGGCACGGAAAACAACGGATCCCTCCTGCGGTCGACTTTCGACATGGCGCGCATCCCGGTGATCTCCGAATTCACGATCGAAAAGCTCTCCTCCTCCAGCGCCGTCGTCACCTGGGCCACGGATATCTCCTCCACCTCTGAAGTCCATTACGCCGAAAAACGATTCTCCCCGGACCTGCGGAAGGTCATCGTGGACAAGGGATTGGAGTTGCGCCACCGGGTCCACCTGACGGACCTCAAGGCTGAGACGGAATATGAGTTGAAGGTGGTCAGCGCCCACCGCTCCTCCTCCTTGGCGGTCAGCCAGGTCCACGGCTTTAAAACCTCGGAGGTCAAGCCGCCGGAAATTTCCTCCACGACCCATCCCCATCCCGGCCGGTGGGAAAAAGACGCCAACATCGAGATCCTCCTCAACCCCTCCCTGCCGCTGGTGGGCTATTACTATTTGTTGAATAAATATCCGGAAACCATTCCCGCGGCGCCGGACGCCTCCCATACGGACGAAAAGAGGATCGCCCTCACCCATACGCCCCAGGGTGTTTGGTACATCCACGTGGTGGGGGTGGACGAAGCGGGCAATATCGGGACCTCGGCCTCCCATTACAAAATCCAAATTGATACCGAGGCCTTGCCGCCGCCGAAGGTCGCCAGTTCCACCCACCAGGACCCGGAAAAATGGGTCGCGGACCCGACGCCGGTCATCGCCTGGGACAAGCCTTCCGATCTTTCGGGCGTGAAGGGTTATTTCGTCAAGGCCGACCACGAACCGGTCACCGTACCTGGGCCAGGCACGGGGGATTTCACCGAGGAAAACCGGCTGACCCTGGGGCCCTTGGAAGACGGACTCTGGTATTTCCACATCACGACCCAGGACCAGGCGGGGAACGTGGGCCTCCAGGCGGCTCATTTCGCCATCCGAATCGACACGAAAGCCCTGGCCCCTGCCTTGGCCTCGCCCTCCCATCCGCAGGAACAACAATGGTACTCCAACAATAAAGTGGAAGTGGTTTTCACCCCGCCCCACGACCTCTCCGGGGTGGAGGGGTACTATTACGTGATCGACGCCGAGCCCCAAACCCTTCCCGATCCGCAAAACGCCAGCTGGACGGCCAAGCACAAGGCGGTTTTCACCGACCTCAAGGACGGCATTTGGTACGTGCACGTGCGCACCAAGGATCGGGCGGAAAACCTCTCGCCCCAGGCCGGGCATTTCAAGGTTTGCGTGGATACCTTGGCCAGCCCCCCCCAGGTTTCATCGCCGACCCATTCCGAATCGGGCCATTGGTACCGGGACCGCCGGGTGGTTTTGAATTGGGAGGACCCTTTCGAGCATTCGGGCATTGAGGGCTATTACTACAATATCGACCGCAAGTCGGACACCGTTCCCAACGGCCAGACCTCTCTCTTCACCAGCCAGAGGACGGTTTCTTTCGAGCTGACCGACGACGGCCTTTGGTATTTCCACATCACCACCAAGGACAAGGCAGGCAACGTGGATTGGAAGGCCATCCATTACCCCTTGAGGGTGGACACGGAAGTGGCCAGGCCCTTTGTTTCCTCGCCCACCCATCCGGAGCAGGAACAGTGGTACTCCAATCCCAAGGCGGTTTTCAAACTTTTGCCCCCCGACGATCTTTCCGGCGTGGTGGGCTACTATTACACCTTCTCCGAGGACCCCTCGACGGTACCGGCGCCGCCGAACGCCTCCTTCACCGACAAGAACGAATTGACCGTGGATATTCCCCGGGATGGCGTCCATTACCTGGCGGTGGTTTCCCAGGACGCCGCCGGCAACACCTCCAAGGATGCGGCCTTATATAAAGTCCGGTTGGACACGGTCGTGGAGGTTCCCCAGCTGGCCTCCTCCACCCACACGAATCCCCAAAAATGGCACGGCACCCGCCGGGTGGAACTGGTTTGGAAGGATCCGGCCGACCTTTCGGGAATCGAGGGCTACTACTTCGTCTGGAACCACGAGGAAGTTTGGGCCCCGGACATCAAGGCCATGACCTGGACCACTTCCCGGGGCACGGTATTTACCCTGACCGACGACGGAGTTTGGTTCGCCCATGTCTGCGCAAAGGATAAGGCCGGCAACCTGGGAGCCTGCGCCCATTTCAAGGTCCAGGTGGATTCCCAATCCTCCATTCCCGTCATCAAGAGCCCCACCCATGCCCTCAACCAGTGGGTGAAGGTCTCGGCCCCCAAATTCATGTGGGACGCGCCCAGGGAATTATCCGGGGTGGAGGGCTACTACGTTTCCCTCGACAGCCAGCCCCATACCATTCCCGGACCTGGCAACGGCAAGTGGATCACGGAGACCTCCATTACCGCCCCCGCCTTGAAGGACGGCAAATGGTATTTCCATGTTTCCACCAAGGACATGGTGGGCAACCTCAGCAAGGAAGCGGCCCATTACTGCGTTTGGATCGACACGGCGGCTCCTAAATCGCAAATGAAGCCCCTGCCGGTCATCGTGGACAAGACCCAATTGACGCTGGAGTGGAGCGCCACCGATCCCCACGCCGATATCATGGGTTTCGACGTCCAAGTGAAGACGGGAGAGGGACCCTCCTGGGCCGAGTGGCTCAGCAACGTGACGGATAAATCCGCCGTCTTCAACGGCAAGGACGGTGTGAAATATTCCTTCCGCTGCCGGGCCAAGGATTCCGCCGGCAACGTGGAAGCCTATCCGGAGCAAGCCATGGTTTCCGCCACCATCGATATCGCTCCTCCGCCGCCGGTCGCCCAATTGAAGGCCACGCCCCTTGCGGGAGGGGACATCGAGCTCAAGTGGAATCCCGTAGAGGACAAGGTTTCCGGGACCGATTACTATCGGGTCTACCGCTGGCTGGAAGGGGAGAAGCGTGAAAAGATTTCCCTTGATGGCGCGGTGAAGGGCGTCACCTTCCTGGATCCCGGGGCCCAGTTGAAAGAAAGCACGGTCTATTATTATTGCGTCCAGGCCGTGGACCGCATGGGCAACGAACAGCACGAGGGCAACCAAAGCGCCGCCTGCCTCTCGGACCACGGCGTGGGCATTCCGGTTATTTCCAGCCCCACCCATTCCATCGACGATTGGAGCTCCAACGGGTCGCCGATCCTCACTTGGGACGCTCCCGCCGACGCCACCGGCATCGCGGGCTATTACCATGTTTTGGACCAAAGCCCCAACACCAAGCCGAAGACCGAGGGCTCCACCTTCACGGACGAGCGGCGGCTGGAATTATCCGATCTGGCCAGCGGCATTTGGTACTTCCACTTGATCGCCAAGGACCGGGCTGGGAACCTCAGTGAGGAGGCGGCCCACTACCGCTTGAAGATCGACCGGGAAAAGCCCTCGGCGCCCCAAATTACCTCCACCACCCATCCCGATTCCCGCTGTTGGTATTCCAGCAATAAAATCCAGGTCAAGGTCGCCTCGGCCCCGAAGATTTCAGGGGTGGAAGCCTTCTACACGGTCTTGGACCAGAATCCCGCCACCCTACCAGCGCCAAACGAATCCCAAAGATCCACCGAGCCGGAAATGACCTTCAAGACCGGCGAGGCGGGGGTCTGGTACTTCCACGCGGTGGTGAAGGACAAGTCGGGAAATTTTTCCGAGCCCACGCATTTCAGGCTCCAAGTCGCGGCCGGCGAAATGCCGCCGCCGGTGGTGGCCAGCCCCACGCATCCCCGCGAGGATGAGCCGTTCAACCACCATGATCCCCTGTTCACCTGGGAGGACCGCCATGACGGAAGCTTCAAGCCGGTGGGCTATGTCTACAAGCTCAGCCAAAACGACCATGACAAGCTGACCAGCGAGGACCAAATCACCACGGAACGGTCGGTCCAACTGAAAAACATCAGCGAAGGCACCTGGTATTTTTACGTGGCCGCGGTCAGTAAAAAAGGAAAGCCCGGCACCTTGGCGTCCCGCCGCAAAGTCATCATCCGGCGCCTGGGCAAGGTCCAGGGCACCTTCCTGCGCAAGGACGGGGTGACGCCCGTGTCCGGGGCGAAGGTGGAAATGTTCAAGGGGGACAAGGCGGCGGCCTCGGCCATTACGGACCCCCAGGGAAAATTCAATTTCTCGGGGCTCCCCGAGGGACGCTACGAGATCCGCCTCCACAGCGATTTGCACCCGGTGTTGCGGTTGAAGGACTTGACCATCACGGTGGAGGAGGGCCTGCCCAACGCTGTTTTTGTGGAGGATTTGGGTATTTTTCCAACGCCCCCGGAGCCTGGACCCATCCGTTTTTATTATTTCCTTAAGGAAGACTGCACGGTCACCTTGGAGGTCTTCGATTCCACCGGGGGACTGGTGGGAAAAATCGAGGACAAAAAAGAAGGCGGAGCCTATGCCGTCACCCTTTGGGACGCCATCGGCAAGGCGGAAGGGGAGTATCTCTATAAACTTTCCGCCAAGAGCATCACCAAGAACACCATGTCCCGCTTCTCGGTGAAGAAGTTCCGCATTGGAAAGTCTGCTAAAGAATTGGCGAGTCAGCCAACATAATTAGCTGTCATTGCGAGGAATGACCGCTGAGTAGGCGGTCGTTTATGACGCGGCAACCCCAGTTTAAATAAGCCTTTTCCCAAATGCTTTGCCTTGTCCCTGGCACCTTCCTTTTGTTGACTATTCTTGCTGGTGTTTGTACTATACGTCCTCGTTTCGCTTCCCCCCTGGGGGAACGGCCTCGCGGCCGCGTGACAAAGCGAAGGAAGTTCCTTCCTGCTTTTCCGTCCTACTGCGAGGGGTTGTAGCTCAGTTGGTTAGAGCGCCTGCCTGTCACGCAGGAGGTCGCGGGTTCGAGCCCCGTCAACCCCGCCATATTTTTCAACGGTTTTACAACTTCACCTTCTGCTCGGACTCGCTCCGTGTCATATCCGTGTCAAACTTCCTCTCAACCTGTTTCAGCGCGTTCACCCGGTCTTGCCGATCTATCCGGTTATACCGTTTAAACATCGCGTAGGTCTTATGGCCTGAAATGGACATGATGACCGAATCATTCACCCCCGCCTTCCTCAAGTTGGTCACCGCGCAATGCCTGAGATCATGGAACTTGAAATTCTTGATCCCCACCGCACGGACGGCCTTTAAGAAGGCGGTCTTAATGTCGAGCAAGCGTTGTCCCTCATGGTTGAAGACATAAGGGCTACCAAGGGTTTTCGGCGTCCGTTTCAGGAGGTCAATCAAAGCCTCCGTCAAGGGAACTTCCCGTTTCTCCTGGGTCTTGGTGTCCGCGGCTTCCAGGGCGACGACCTTGTTTTGGAAGTCCACCTGTTCCCACCGCAAGCCCAAAATTTCCCCCTTCCTCATGCCGGTCCAATAAGC
>Ga0265338_10011803_pt1 | contig 10041 bp, 9 predicted proteins | sample 42126metaG_FD_193579 | JGI IMG/M metagenome (GOLD analysis project Ga0265338, IMG submission 193579) | Rhizosphere microbial communities from Carex aquatilis grown in University of Washington, Seatle, WA, United States - 4-21-26 metaG | ecosystem: Host-associated > Plants > Roots > Rhizosphere >... | reverse complement strand
TTTGTTGCCTTTGTCGCCGGGCGAAACGGACGTTTTCTGGTCCGCCAACGTCCTGCCGGAGTCGTGAACGCGTATCTTTGGGAGTTTCCGAACGTGGAGATTCTCAACGGAACATCTGACCCAAAACTGGAGGCAAAAAATATTTTTGGCTTCGAACCGTCGGACCTTAAACCGCTTTGCACCGTAAAACATTCCATCACGCGTTATCGCATCACTTTGGAGGCATTCGTGACACGACTAAAAGATTCCCCAACCAAAACCGGTGGCTTGTGGAAAACGCCGGCGCAGATCCAACAACTGGCCTTCACCGCCGCCCATAAAAAACTGGCCAGCGCGGCGTTCAGTTGTATCTTATCCGCCCGATGATGTATTTCGACCATAATGCCACCGCGCCGGTCATGCGCGAGGCGCGCGAGGCCTGGCTGAACGCCACCGAGCACGTCGCCGGCAATCCGTCCAGCCCGCACCAGTTCGGCGCGGCGGCCAGCAAGGCCATGATCGAGGCGCGCGAAAAGCTCGCGGGCTTCCTCGGCTGTCTGCCGAACGAAATCATCTGGACGAGCGGCGCGACCGAGGCCAACAACATGGCGATGCACCACCTGGCGCAGGTGCTGGACCCGAAGGCCGAGGTGTGGGTTTCCCCCATCGAGCATCCCTGCATCATGGAATCGTCGAAGCAGTATTTCGGCAAGCGCGTCAAATTCATTCCCGTCACCCACGCCGGGGTGATCGACCTGGACTGGCTCACGGTCGAACTGGCCGACGTGCGGCCGGGACTTGTCTCCGTGATGGCCGCCAACAACGAAACCGGCGTGATTCAACCGTGGCGCGAGGCGCTGGCCATCTGCCGCCAATACCAGGTGCCGTTCTTTTCCGATTCCGTGCAGTGGCTCGGTAAAATGCCCGCCAAAGGTTTGGGCGAATGTGATTATCTCAGCGGCGCGGCGCACAAGTTTGGTGGACCGCGCGGCATTGGCTTCCTGAAGGTCCCGGCCAAAAGCCATATCACACCGCTGATTGTCGGCGGCAAACAGGAACGCGGCCAGCGGGCGGGAACGGAAAACGTTCCAATCATTCTGGCGATGCTGGCGGCGCTCGAAGCGCGTGAGAAACAACTTGCGCGCAACGAACACATTTTGCGCGGCGTGTGGCGCGAGAATTTTGCGCGGCAGCTGCTGCACAAGCTGCCCGGCGCGGTGATTGTCGGCGCGGCTTCGCCGCGGTTGTGGAACACCGTCTCGGCGCTCGTGCCGGAAGGCAGCCAGCTCCGCTGGGTCTCCAAGCTTGACAAGGCCGGCTTTGCAGTTTCCACCGGGTCAGCCTGCACGACCGGCAAGGAGGAGCCGTCGCACGTGCTCGCCGCGATGCACTTCAAGGCGGCGGATGCGCACCGCGTGTTGCGGTTCAGCAGCGGCTGGGAAACCACGGAAACGGATTGGGACGCATTGGCGAATGCCCTGGCGAAAATCCACGAGGAAATGCGCCACGCCAAGGCGCACGCCGAAGCGTGATCACTGCTAAGCGCTGTTCAGCATCCGCACTTCGCGCTGCGGGAACGGAATGGAGATGCTGGCCGCGCGGAGTTGTTCCGCGATGGCCTGATTGATTTCCCCCTGCGCCAAAACGTAATCGCCCACTTTTATCCACGGCCGGATGGCGATGTTGATGGAGGAATCGGCCAGCATGGTCACGCCGACCACGGGTGCGGGTTCCACGAGCACGCGCGGGTTGGCGGACAGCACGCGGCGTACGATGGCCGTGGCGTCGCTCAGATTTGTCCCGTATGCCACACCGACGGAAAGGTCAAGCTGCCGGACATTGCCGTAGTTATGCAGGATTTCGCCGACGATTTTCCGGTTGGGAACTACGACCCGCGACTGATCCGTATGCACCAGCGTGGTCGAGAAGAGTTCGATTTTGGTCACCTGCCCGGACACGCCGGCAATCTCAATCCATTCGCCCACGCGAAACGGTTTGGTGAAAATGATGGTCAGCCCGGCGACCAGATTTCCGAGCACGCCCTGCAACGCCAGCCCGACGCCCACGCCGGCCACGCTGACACCGGCGATCAATGCCGTCACATCCATCCCGGCCGTTCCGAGCGCAATGACCAGCGCCATGGCAAAAATGAACAACTTCACGACGCGAACGAGCAGCGTCCGCATGGGTTGTTCCATCGCCCGATGCGTCAGCCACCGATCGATCAGCTTGCCGATCCAGCCGGCAGCAACCAGGCCGATAATGATGACTACGAGCGCCGACAGGAGCGCGCCGCTGTGGCTGATGATGTAATCGAGCAGTTTGTCCTGCCAGGGAGTCGAGTTTACCGGAATAGCCATGGTATTTATAGGTCGCCTAAAATTGACGGCATTGGTTAAATGAATTTGCCATATCCCGTCAACATCTGAATGATTGACGCCGGTGAATTTTTTGCCAGATTCCCGTCAAGCATGACTGTCAGAACCCGCAACCGGCTGATCACCTTTTCCATTCTGGCGGGTCCGTTTATCTTTTTTGTCTGCCTCATGCTTTTCTGGGATGCCGAGCCGCTGCCGCCTGTCTGGCCCCTGCCCCATCCCAACGGATATGAGGATTTGGTGAAGGCAGGAAAAATGATCACAGGCGAACCTGAAAACTATGAGCAGATGAATCAGGCACAGTTGGGCAAGCTGATTGCCAGCAACAAAGAACCGCTTGAATTCTTGCAAGCCGCTTTGACCAATCAATGCCGAGTGCCACTTCAGTTCACTCAAGCTGATATGGATAACCTGCTTAATGAACTAGCGGGTTTCAAGCGGTTGGCACAACTTCAGGCTGCCCAGGGTCGGTTCGAAGAAATGAACAATCGCCCTGATGAAGCTGCAACGTCCTATTTGGAAATAGTTAATCTGGGCCTCAAATCGGCCCAAGGTGGCGTGATGTTGAATCAACTGGTCGGTATGGCCATTGAAAAAGTGGGAACGAGTTCCTTGCAAAAAATCGTCAATAGTCTGGACACAAAATCCTGTCGTAAAACAGTTGTCACATTGGAAGTCCTGGATGCCCAAGGACAGAATTGGAACGATGTATTGCAACAGGAACACAATTGGTCACGCAGAGCTTTCACAGGGCTGCGAAACGAATTAACCCGAGTGATATCCAGCAGAACCATTCGGAAGTCTGAACAAGATTCCGAACAAGCCTTTAAGAAAAACGAACTAAAGACACACCAGCTGATCATTGACCTGGCCGCGCGGGCTTACGAACTGGACAAGGGCCAGCTGCCCGCGAACCTTGCCGACCTGGTGCCGAATTATCTCAAAGCCATTCCGCAAGACCCGTTCACCGGAACGAACATAGTTTACCTGCCGTAATGATCTCGCAGCAGCCGACGTGAGTCGGCTCTATTTTTTAATAATGAGCGGACTGACGTCCGCTGCTACGAATTTATTCGCCGCGGTAAACCGCCCGGGCCGTGCAGGTTTCGGCCACAACAATTTCCGCGAGCAACGGCAGTTTCGGCTTCAATTTCTTCCATATCCAGACTGCGATTTCCTCGCTCGTGGGATTTTTGAGGCCGGGAATTTCGTTCAGGTAACGGTGGTCCAGTTTTTCCCAAACCGGTTTGAACGCAGCCGTGATGTCGGCGTAATCCATCAGCCAGCCGAGCTTCGCGTCGCACTCGCCCGCCACGACCACTTCGACCACAAAGCTGTGCCCGTGCAATCGCCGGCACTTGTGGGATTTCAGCAGCCGCGGCAGCAGGTGCGCCGCTTCAAATTGAAATGTCTTTCGTAATTCCATTTTCATAACAAATCCGCTAATTACGCCAATTTTCGCTAATTACATTTTTGATTTGGCTTCGCGACAATTCGCGAAATTCGCGGATAAACTAGATTTCAAAGTCTGTCCACGTCACCAAATCGCCCAACGCCGGCCGGCCGTCGTGCCGCCAGGTCAGCGGCGGATTTTGCATCTGGCCAAGCGGACACACCCGCGTTACGCCCCACCGCGCCAGTTGCCGGGCCAGTTCTTCCGCCTGCTCCGGTGCGGCGATGCCGACCGATGACACCTTTCCGCGCACGACCTCGGCGTTTTGCAGCAGCTCGGTCAAATCCTTCACCGGCTTCACGTAAATGAACCGGTTCAGGCACGAGGTTTGAAAACGCGCGTCCGCTTCAAAAACCACCGTCCACGCCGTGGACTCCTTGCTGTGCCACATCAGCGTTTCGGGTGAATGCGCCGCCCGCACCTCGTAAATGCCCCGGCGCGACGCGATGGCCGCCGCGTGTGGCGCCGGCAATTCGCCGCGCGGCTCGGTCTGTTCGCGCCGTTCCAATTCATCCGCCAGCAACTCCGCAAACCGTTCCGGCGACACCACCCCACCGGTTTGAACATAAATCACATGCGGCGACAGGCAGCCAAGCTGGTTCCACGCCACCACGTCATCCGTCACGCGCGCGGCGACTCGCGGCGCGCCGGCATGGGATAAAACCTCCTTGGCGACAAAGCCAAAGCTCACGCGATGGCCGTAACCAAGAAAGCGCTTGGGCGCCGGCAACCGCGAGCGGATGACTGCCAGCGTTTCATCACCGCCGGTCGCCGTGACACAATCGGCTTCGGCAAACAGGACGTTCTCCAAATCCGCGTTTCCGCCGCGCCATTGGGCCAATTCCAGGCAGGCACCCAGCTTGGGATCCGCCTCGTAGAGCGAGTGCGCGAACAGGCGCGGCAGAAATGCCGAACCGCTCGCACATTTCACGAATTGCGCCGAGCGCACCAGCAAACCGAGCACGATGCCCGTCAACGTCGGATTGGGAATGTTGCCGGCGGCGATGTGAACGAGGAATTCCGGTCCAACGACCGTCGCCGCGCGCGACGATTTTTGTTCCACGTCAGTCGCGGTCATGACGTCCAACCGGCGGGTGCTGCCGAATTCCTGAACCAGCAACGCGTGCAAATGCTCCCGGGTGATTTGCCGGAAGAAGTCGTCCAGGCCGCGTTTCAGCGTTGCCATGGAAAAACCGGTTTCGGTCGGGCCGAGTTCCAGCGCCAGCTTCCGAAACGTGTTGTCGGGTTTCAACCAGCTTTCCGCCACGTCACTCAACACGTTCACAATCTGTTCCGTCGAACGCCCGACCAGATACCGCTCACGGTTGCGCTTCAGGGTCTGACACGCCTCCGCCAGCATGACCGGCGACAGCGTGGCTTCCGGCGGCAGATCGACGAGAAAATAGTTTGGCAGATTCATCAGATTTACGACTTACGATTTGCGATTTGCGCGCTCATCAATGAACAGCCGCGCAGCTCAGCCATCCGGGCGCGGCCCATTAATTCAAATCCGCCGCCCCGGCGGATGCCCAAGTCCTCGGTTTGAACAGCCATCACGGAAAAGACATTCGCCAGATCCAAAACCCGGATCAATCCCGTTTCGCCGTCCGCCACTACGCGTCCCGTCTCCGGCGAAATTATTTGCACCCGGGCCCAGGGGGGGAAATGGAAGTGACCGGTGACAGGTGACAGGTGACACGATGAGGCGGCTTGTCCTGACACTTGCCACGTGTCACCTGTCACGCCATAAGCTTGCGAACTCAACTCACTCATGCCGTATTCGCAGATGATATTTTCGCCCGGAACACCGAGGTATTCCGTGATGAGCGCGTGCAGCTCCTCCTTCGGCATCGCGCGGGAACGGTTTTTGTAACCGCCGGTTTCCATGACGCGAGAACCCGCTGGCAGCTGGACACGTAAATGATTTTCCACCAGATAATCCAGCAGATGGACAAACGAAAAGGCCGTGCCGAGCAGGAGATGGGGTCTGGGGCCTGGCGTCCCGGATCCAGGAGCCAATGCGGCGAGCACGGCGTCAAAATCCAGCGTCCATGCGCCATCGGTGGCGATTGTGCCAACGAACGTCGTTTTCGCCGCACCCATTTTTTGCCGCACGGTTTCAAACATGTGAACCAGCGACGAATGTGGAGCCTGCTCTGGCAGCGGCGTGAGGCAGATCATGCCAATAGGAGCGCGGACAGCTTGTCCGAGTTTTTCTGAACCTGCAGACGAGCCGTCCGCGCTCCGCAGAACATTTTGTTCGAACCACAACCACAACGACGTTTCATAAACCAACAGCGATTCGGCGTTGTGAAAGTGACGGCTGTGTTTTTGCTCCGTCGTACCGCTCGAATGAAAAACGGCGATGCGCTCCGATGGCGGCAGGCAGGTCAGTTCCAGTTCCTTGAACGCCGCGGTGGGCGCGGCGGGAATTTGGGTCCAGTGCTCGACCGTTCGTGGGGTACGGCCCCGCGCCTCGCAGATTTTTCGATAGGCGGTGTTGTGTTGGAATTGGAGCGCGAAAAGTTCGAGCGCCAGCGAGTCAAATAATAGGTCCAGGCCGGGTCCGCGCGCCACGCCGACCGGACGCCGAAGCGCGGCGTCCCAGCCTTGAATGGCCTCACGCAGTCGAGCAGCGAAAATGGAAAGTACTTTATGCACGCGGTTTTTGGTTGTCGGCTGGTTTTCCGCCACAGCCGAAGCGTAGGATAGCACGAAAGGCAACCACAGCAAGTGCGATTGACATGGGACTTGCGCCACAGGATTGCCAATGCCGCTTTTGTCCGTCACACTGGTGGTTCAATGAACAAACGGTTTTTCATCACGACCGCGATCGATTACGTGAACGGCCAGCCGCACCTCGGCCACGCCTACGAAAAGATCGTTGCCGACGTGATCGCGCGGTCGCGGCGCAGTCTGGGTCAGGAGGTTTTTTTTCTGACCGGCCTGGATGAACACGGCCAGAAGGTCCAGCAGGCCGCCATCGCTGAAGGCAAGACGCCGCAGGCTTACTGCGACCAGCTGGCGGCGGACTGGAAGGCGTTTGCGAAAAAACTGGAACTGACCAACGATGATTTTGTCCGCACCACCGAGCCGCGCCACAAGGAATTTGTCCAGGCGATCCTGGCCAAACTTCACGCCGCCGGACATTTTTACAAGGAGACTTACAAGGGCTTTTATTCGACGAAAGAGGAGACGTTTTTGACCGACAAGGACCGCCTGCCTGATGGCACGTTTGATCCCGCGTACGGCGAAGTCAGTGAACTCGAGGAAAGCAACTACTGGTTCAAGCTGCGGGCGCAGCAGCAGTGGTTGATTGATTACCTCGAAGCGAACCCCACATTTGTGCAGCCCGACTACCGCCGCAACGAGGTGCTCGGCTTTCTCAAGAACAGCACCCTGGAAGATCTCTGCATCACGCGTCCGGCGGCGCGGTTGAACTGGGGCATTCCGCTGCCTTTCGACAAGGATTTTGTCACCTACGTCTGGTTCGATGCCCTGGTCAATTACATCAGCATCCCCGCCGCTCACGGCGATGCCACCGTTCTGGCCGCATCGAACTCGGAACTCCGAACCTCGAACTCCGAGTTTGAATTGTGGCCCGCCGACATCCATGTCATCGGCAAGGACATCTTGAAATTTCACGCCGTGTTCTGGCCGATCATGCTCAAGGCGATGGGCCTGCCGCTGCCGAAACAGATTCTCGTCCACGGCTGGTGGCAGAAGGAAGGCGCGAAGATCAGCAAGAGCACCGGCAACATCGTTGACCCCATTGCGGTCATTGACGAATGGGGCCTGGACGCCTTTCGTTTTTACGTCCTGCGCGAGCTGGACATCGGACCGGATGGCAACTGGACCGACGCCGGATTCAGGGCGCGTTACCAGGCCGAACTCGCCAATGGGCTGGGCAATCTGGTAAACCGCTCGCTCTCCATGCTCAAACGTTATCGCAACAGCGTCGTGCCGGCCAAACACGATGAACTGGCCGCGGCGGCCGCCAAGGCGGCGGACGAGACCCACGCGTTGCTGAAACAAAACCAGCTTCAAGCCGCACTCCAAAGCATCTGGGGGCTGGTAACCCGCGCGAACCAATATGTGGACCAGACCAGGCCGTTCAGCCTGGCCAAGGATCCGGCCCAAGCCAAACGGCTTGACGAGGTGCTCTATAATCTCGCGGAAACCTGCCGGGTACTCGCGGTATTGTTGTGGCCGTTTCTGCCCGACACGGCCACGAAGATTTACGCGCAACTCGGTTTGACCGGTACCCCGGACAAATTCTCCGAAGCCACGTGGGGCGGATTGCCCCCCGGCCACCCGATTGGTGAACCGGCACCGCTCTTTCCGCGCAAGGACAGCCCGCAACCTTGAATTTACCAGCCGCCACCCGCTACAGGATTCAAATGAAAACCGGTGCACCAACAGAAACTGAATATGAAAAATAAAATCGCCACCCGGTTCCTGTCGATCACGCTCGGGGGAATTGCCTTGCTGATTTCGGGCTGCGCCTCCACCGGGCCACTGACCACGCAACAGGCCAATTATCCGGCCGACAAGGTGGATGCCCGCGGGTTGTTTGCAGAAAATTGTGTCGCCTGCCATGGCCGGAACGGGCGCGCCCGGACCTTCCATGGCTGGCTCGTCGGGGCGCAGAATCTCACCGACGCAACATGGCAGACCGATACCACGGACGGGGAGATTGTCCATGCGATCAAAACCGGGCCGAGCGTGATGCCGGCTTTTGAAAAGAAATTATCCCCGTCGGAGATTGAGGCCCTGGCCGGATACGTGCGTTCCTTCAAACCGGCGCATTAAACCCGAATTCCGAAGTTGCCGGTGGTGGCGGGTTAGCTGAGGCCGCCCCGGAGCGCGCCCGTCCTCGGGCGCAGCCACAGAATCGTTTCCAACAGCTCACTCATCCCACGTTGCTTCGGCCGCGACGACCGCACTCCGCTCACGCAGAAATTTAACTTCGGTTTTTGGGTTAAAAGCTTGAGCGGAAATCAGACCACCGTACGTAGTTGGCAGGTGACGCCGGTTTGATTAAGTTACATTTATGAAAATGAACTCCGTCGTGAAAGGTTTCCTGCCGGTCGTTTTATTTCTGGCCATCACCTTCATCACCGGCTGTGCGACGGCTCCGCCGGTCGATTGGAACAGCCGCGTCGGGCATTACACCTACACCCAGGCCCTCAATGAACTTGGTCCCCCGAACCGGCAGGTCCGGCTCAGCAGCGGGGCCACGGAGTTCAAATGGTTTCTTCAGCCCAATGGCGTGACCGGCGTGCCCAACAACGGCATGAACAGCGGCTTTGGGGTTGGTCAAAATATCAGTCCCGGCTTCAGCGACCGCTATCTGCAACTAACGTTCGATGCCAAGGGCATGCTGACTGACTGGTCGAAAAGTTACTAAATTCAGTTCAAGGCTACACCGCGCCGGATGTAGGTCGGGATATCGAGGTCTTCACCCTTGTGAATGGTTGGCTCACTTTTGTCGAACCGGCCTTTGGAAATAATCGCCAGCGGCAACTGGGCCTGACGCATTCGGGAAGCCGCTTTTCGGCCGCGGCCACTACTCTGCCGGGTCAGTCCTTGTTCTCGCTGCTCCAGCGGCGAAGCCGGGGGAACGCAGCGGGACGTGGACCACGAGGAACCGCGTGCAGCCGCCGGTTCCGTCGTGTCAGCGGCTGACGCCGGTACTTCCGCTGGCAGCGCGGTACTGTTTTGTTTCGCCGCGATCACGGTGACCGAGAGACGGGCTTTCATTGTTTCGTCCACGGTCGCGCCCATGATGACCTGCGCCCGTTCGCAATGCCGGCCGATTTGTTCCATCACGCGGCCGACTTCGTTCATCGTCAAATCCTTGCCGCCCATGATGCTCACCAGCACCGCGTCGGATTCCCCGAGCACGCGGCCCTCATCGAGCAGCGGATGGTTGAGGAGTTTTTCCACCACCTCGCGCGAGCGTGCCGGACCCGAGGCCTCGACGGAGGCAAACGCGCTTTCGGAATGGCGGTCGCGCACCAGCGCGCATAAATCATCAAAGTGAATCTGGATCAGGCCCGGGCGCGTCAGCAACCGCCAGACGCCGCGTATACCCTCGACCAGCAACTCGCCGGTGATGCGGAAGGTGTCAAGCACGCTCGTATTTTCGTCAATCAACTTGAAGGTTTTCTGGCACGGAAGGCAAATCACGCCGTCGGCGACGGATTTGAGCTGCTCCAGACTTTGCCG
>Ga0265338_10011802_pt1 | contig 10042 bp, 15 predicted proteins | sample 42126metaG_FD_193579 | JGI IMG/M metagenome (GOLD analysis project Ga0265338, IMG submission 193579) | Rhizosphere microbial communities from Carex aquatilis grown in University of Washington, Seatle, WA, United States - 4-21-26 metaG | ecosystem: Host-associated > Plants > Roots > Rhizosphere... | reverse complement strand
GCGTGGGTACGACTTAATTTATTGTGGGGAATCTCCCCAGTTACATCTTTTTGTCGTTCTTGTCCGAGGCGGGCTTGGACTCGGTGACCTTCTGTTTGACCAGGTCCATCTGACAGTTGGGGCATTTGCCGGGTTTATCCCCCGTATAGTCCCCCATGGGGCAGACCCAGACGTATTTTTCCTTGACCGCCTTTTTCTTGGCCACCTTGGCCTTAGGCTTCGCGGCCGATTTGGAAGCGGCCGGGGTCTTGGCGGGTTGGGCCGCGGTCGCAGCCTTACTACCCATCTCATCGGCAAGAACGGCGCTGAGGGTCAGTACCATCAAGCCGGATGTCAGAGCGATCATCCGTGTGAACTTTTTCATTTTCGACTCCTTTTGGTTGGTTCCCCTCAAGAACGACATCGGCGGCCTTATCCTAATCCTCTTCATGGGGTTTTTTCTACATCACTTGTATAGGGGTTGGGAAAGATCCAGGTTTCAATTAACCCATTTTTCTCTCACATCGAATCGGATGAATAGACCTTCTTCTTAACTTTGGCTTTGGGGTCATAGGGGCCCATTTCGAACCCGCACTTGGGGCAAGAGCCCTTTTGACGGGACTTATGCCCGCAAAAAGCGCAAATGTAAGTGGTTTCCCCCGGGGGAGTCTTATGGCCGACCCTCCGGTAAGCCTCCAACCGGATATGGTAGGCCTTCTCCTGCGCCGCGGTCCAAGTGGGCGTAGGGATGACCTGGGTCGCTCTTACCGACGCGGCGCTGTCTCCTCCTTTCGCCACGGCCATGCTCGTAAGGCCGAACGAAAGGATAGCGATCGCTAACACAACAATATGTTTGCTTTTCATAAGTTCCTCACCTCACTCCTTTCGAGCCAAGTGGTCGAAAAGTTACATCTTTTGAGGGAAATATCACTGTTGGGTCTTGTTCGTGATGTCGGACCCGGCAGTGTCCGAATTATAAGGGTTGCCTTCTCCATCAAACATGTCGAAGGAACCATCGGTGATCTTCAGGATGACCTGAAGGGGTCTCCCGTTCTGGAGATTGGAGAATTCCACCCCTTTTACCCCGCTGGCCAGATAAGTCGCGCCGAAAGCGGGAGAACTACTGGTGTCGTAAAGGAAAGCGTCTTGGGAAGCCCCCACCACCTTGACCATACGGCTTCCGTCGGGGCTGTGATATTGGGTGGCGCCAGTTTGGTCCCCCGCCTCTACCCGGATGGTGTCATTGGCCGAGTTACAGGGGACATAGGCCTCGTTCGTATAACAATAGAGGTCGCCCACATGGTAAGGATCCTGCCACCACCAAAAACCGGCGTGCCAGAAACACCAACGGCCGTAATCCGAATCGTAGAACCACCAGCGGCCGCTGTAATAGCGGGTCCAAAAAGTCCTGTCCCCTTCGTACCAGCCATACCAGTGGAAACCCCAAGAGTCCACCATGTGGCAATAAACATATCCGTCGGCCTTGTGCCAGTAATAGTGATTGGCTTTACTCTCGACCTGCATCAACGGAACGATCTTTTTGAGGACGACGGGGTCATTGATCTTTTCCATCCGGGTCCGGACCATCGCGTCGGTAAAATTCCGGGGGGAAACCATTTGTGCGCTGATCGGTTTCCCATCCTGTCCCTTCTTGGGGAGTTTAAAAGTCGAATGTTTTCGGTCGGTGAAAATGATCTCTTTTCGGTCCGTGATATAACTCGGCGAGGCCTTCACGCCGATCTTTTGAAGCCTCTTTCGGATATACCCCGGTGTATAGGGATGGTGATGGACCACCTTGGCGGATGGCACGGGGGTGGGCGTGGGGACCGTGACCTCGGGAGCGGCGGTTTGGGGCGGCGCGTTGTTGTCCGGCGGGGGGGCTTGCTCGGTCTGCCATTGGATCTGGCCGTAAGCGGGAGGATAAAAAACGGGAGCGTTATTGACCGGCCCATTGGCTGGTTGGCTCATATTGATGACGGCCGAGTGATTGTCGGCGGCGTTCTGGCGAACAACGGCGGCCCTTTGGGCGAGACCGCTGGCCCGAACCGGCTCCTTCGTGGCTTCCTGCGTCGGGACTGTCCGATTGAATCGTTCCTCTTGGGCGGAAGCGGAATGAACCTGGAGGGACCAGGGGATAAAAAAAAGGACCAAAAATTTTTTCATGTGGAATTTCCTTATTTTATAGACGCCCTATTGTATCGAATAGGGTTGGGGCTTCTTGATAGTTTCAGCCTTTACCTCGCCGTTGGGCGATAAGGGACCCGATGGCCATGCCCAAAAGGATAAGCCCCAGCCAAAGAAGGAACTGGTTGCTAGGCAGCATGGAATCCCCCCATTTACGCAGAACAAACTGGCCCAGTAGAAAACAAAGGAAGCCACCCAAGGCGGAGTAAACAAAGACCCAAACAAGCTGGCCCAAACTTTGGTACTTCTGGCTGGTTCCCAGGACCGGTTGGATGAGGGCGAAATAAATGAAGATGAAAAGGAAACCCAACACGATCTCATGGCGGGTCATTGCCGTGAAAAAGGGATTCCCTGTCACATAGAACCAATAAGCGGTCCAGAGATAAGCCGAAACGCCCATGCCCCAACTGAGCACGAAACTGAGGGGCCAAAGGATAAGGTTCAGGCAACCCTCTCCCATCTTCCAGCGATAGACATATAAAAGCGGGTAGGCCACCAGGAAGAACAAGGCGTTATAAAAGAAGTTCAGGGACCAAAGGGGAGAGGCCAGGGGATGCATCCGCAGATGCAGGAAGCCTACCAGCGCCGCGCCCTCCCAAAAGAGAAGCCGCAGGAAAGACCGTGAGTTATCGGAGCCTTTTGCCATTTCAGCCTTTGCGGGTCTTGTTACCGAACCACTCCACCGCGGCCACCCCGATGAGGATGAAGATGATCCAAATGAGGGCCCGGACATCAGGGGCGCCAAAGAAGATGCCCCATTTAGTGTTCAGGATCCGGCCTAGCACGAAACCACCCACCACACCGCTGGTAGCGTCCGAAAGCATTCCCACCGAGCGCCAGAAGGTGAAGTTATCCTTGCTGATGCCCCACAAATGCTCCACGAGGAAAAAATAATCCATGGCGAAGAAGGGGCCCAGGAACATCCAATAATCCTTGAACACCGCGAAACAGGAGACATCCCCCAACATGAACCCCGTGGCGTAAAGAACGTAAGTGACCCAGATGAAGCAGTTGATCATCAGAAGAAGTCTCAAGGTCATACTTAAAGGAAGGATGAGGAATTTCAATACAGGCGGAAGCTTCAACTGGTTGTAATAGTAAAGGGTGGGATAAGCCGCCAAGAAGATGACCGCGTTACCCAGGAAGAAAAGGGGTGTACTTTCGTTGGCCGGCCCATACTGGAGGATATGAACGAAACCCACGACCCCGAGGATCTCCCACAGAATGAACCGCGGAAAGGACGGCGGGGATACCAGAGCCGAAACCGTTTCTTTTGCCATGGGTTTTTACCTTCCCATCTTCACGCTTTTTGACGTCTTTGTCTTTTCCGTCACGTGCCCGCATTTATCGCAAGGATAGATCATCACCCATCCCCCGGCCTTCTTGTCGAATCGCATGGAGTGGGCCTTCAACCTCGCCCCGCACCAGGCGCAATGGGCCTTCTGCCACCGGGGCCGGGTGGTCCCCCACAAAAGCCCTAGACCCGTCCCAACCGCCAAGTAGACGACGGGGACTACTATCTTCGGCGTGAAGCCGTAGTGCAACCACAAAAGGCTCGTCCCCATCAGAAGGGCCAAAAACCACAAAAGGAAAAACTTTTCCCAGGGGACTCGACTGAGGAAGGCGTGGGTCATAACGGTATTTTAGCAGGAGGGGATGAAAGCCGCCTCAAGCTTCGCTCATCTTATTTTGGGTTTTTGGAAGGAGGACATCTCACTTTTCTTGTCGTGGGATTCCTGCCTTGGGTCGAGCGACGAGGCCTTTTCTAGCTTGTGGAAACCGTATTTGCGTTTGATGGAATCCACGCTCTTATAAAGGGCATCCTTTTTCTTGGAACTCATCTCCGGGAAAAGCCAATCGGCTTCCTCTCCCTTCTCGAACTTGGAGAGGGACACGCCCAAGAGCCGGATCTTGCGCTTGCGCACATGGGACTCTTGGAATAATTCATAGGCTGTCCGCATGACCGTGGCGTCGTCATCCGTTTCAGGGATGGTCTTGGCTCGGGTGATGGTCTGGAAGTCGTCATAACGGAGCTTCAAGGTGATGGTCCGGGCTTTTTTGCCGATGCGTCTCAAGCGGTAACAGCCTTTTTCCGAAAGCCAAGCCAGGGTCTGGTGGACCTGCTCCATATTGTCCGTGTCCTTCTCGAACGTGGTCTCGTGTCCCACGCTTTTGGCGTTGTGGAAAGGATGGACCTCCGCGCTCCCCATTCCCCGCGCGGCTTGGTAAAGCCACTCCCCCGCCGAGGGGCCGAAGGATTTTTGCAGCCTTTCCAAGGGGAAAGCCACGATATCCCCGATACGGCGGATGCGCATTTCGTGGAGCCGAGGCTGTGTCTTTTCACCGGCTCCATGCAGGCGCTCGATGGGAAGGGGCGCCAGAAAAGCCGCTTCTTCCCCTGTTGGGATCACCACCACGCCTGTATTTTCACCGACCTTTTTCCCCAGCGTGGCCGGGTCCGGCTTGACGGTCTTGCCCGCGATCTTGGCCACATATTTGTTGGAGGCAATGGCCACCGTACAGGAAAGTTTGGTCCTCTCGAAGACGGCGTCACGGGTCTTGCGGGCCATGACCCAAATGTCATTCCCATAAAGGGCTTCACATCCAGTGAAATCCAGGTAGAACTCGTCGATGGAGGCGTATTCGACGATGGGGGCGACCTTTTTCAAAAGAGCGTAAGCCTTGCGGGAATATTTGGAGTAAAGCTTGTGGTGCCCCGGCACGAAAAGGGCTTTGGGGCAAAGCTTCTCGGCGGTCAGGAGCGGCATACCGGACTTGATGCCGAACTTGCGGGCCTCGTAGGAAGCCGAGGCGACTACCCCGCGCTCCCCCTTGCGCCCGCCTACGATGACCGGCTTCCCGTTCAAGGACGGATCCACCAGCCTCTCGCAGGAGACAAAGAAGGAATTCATGTCGATATGGGCGATGAGTTTATTCATGGTATACAGGAGTATACCAATCCTTCTAAAAGACCATCAACCCCTATTGTTCAGGAAAAAACCTTGGAAAGACTGGGTAGGAGATTCATCGTCGTTAATTCCCGGACTGGTATACCCTTGGCTTCCCAATCCGCCAGGCGTTTCTGGTGTTCCTCGATGATGGGGCGCGCGGCGCTTTCGGCAAAGACCGCCTTTAAATGGAGGGACAGCTGTTCTTCGGTTGGGCGGTTGGCCCCGGTCAAAAGCTTGGCGGCGCCGTCCTGGGCGCAGGCGGTCAGGATGAAAGAATTGCCCGTGAAGGAATAGATCTCCAAATTGGGGATGACGACTTTTCCCCCCTCCTTCCCTTCTACCCAATTGACGAGGAGCAGAGCGGACTTTTTGTCGGGGGCGATGAAGGTGCGGGCCCAGAAGAAAAGGGTCGAAGCGTAGGAATAGTCACCCAATAGGTAATAGCCCTGGTCCTGGAGCTTTTGGGTGAAGTCCCTCTGCCATGGGGGCGTGAGGGCCTCGGTCATGGACTCGGGCGCCTTGACCAGATGGATCTCCATCTTGGGAAGATTGGCTAACAGGTCGGCGGCGGAAAGGATCTTGGGGGCAAACGGCTTTTCAGTGGCCAGGATGTAGCCCACGACCGCCAACAACAGGACAATAAGGACAACCCCGCCCAAACCCATAAAACCCCCGAATGAACCACAGAGTACACAGAGAACACGGAGTACAGATTTGGATCAATCTAAGTCTTAAGCCTTACTCTGTGTACTCCGTGACCTCTGTGGTTAAAGATTTAATTAAATTCAACTTTAGGCGGTTCCTGGGCGCCGTCCTTGGCCTTGAAATACACATCCTTCGGTTTATAACCGGCGATGGAAGCCATCAGGTTCGAGGGAAAGCTTTGGACCTTCACGTTGTAGTCCTGGACCGCCTGGTTGTAACGCATGCGCGCCACGGCAATACGGTTCTCGGTGCCGGCCAGTTCATCTTGGAGCCGCAGGAACCCTTCGTTGGCCTTCAGGTCCGGATACTTTTCCACGACGACCATGAGCCTGCCCAAAGCGCCTTCCAGGTCGTTGGAAGCCTTCACCTTATCGTCCGAGGACTGAGCCGCGCCCCATTGGCTACGCAGGCGGGTGACTTCCTCGAGAACATCCTTTTCGTGCTTGGCGTAACCCTTGACCGTCTGCACCAGGTTCGGGATCAGGTCATAGCGTCTTTGAAGGTCCGTATCCACATTGGCATAGGCGTTGTCCAGGCCTGTTTTGGCGGACACCAACCCGTTATAGGACCCGATAAGTGTCAGGAAGAAAACAACGACGAAACCAAGCAACGCCCACAGCCAAATTTTGGAAGACATGTTCAACCCCCCCCATGATTAATTTTAAATTCTTAATTGACCCCATTTCCGCTTCGCGGAAATTTCATCAATTCATAATTCAACCTTCAAAATTTCTTTCGACTACCTGCCGTACATCCCCATGATCTGCGTCCAGGCCAAGATATGGCCCTTCATCAGCTTCAGCAGCTGATCTTCCGATATGCCCGCCCGGGCCAAGACCGGCGCGTCCAGGGCGTAAAGCTTGAAGTAATATTGGTGCGTTCCCTTCGGAGGACAAGGCCCGTCATAGCCTATTTTTCCGAAATCATTGACCCCTTGAAGGATACCTTCGGTGGTCTTCTCTTCCCGGGGAAAACCCTCTAAAAGCTCATGGACTTGCCCCATGGGAGAGCCGGTCAAACCGGACACCTTGGCGGGAATATTGAAGATGACCCAATGCACCCAGGTCTTCAAGGGGGCATCCGGGTCCTCGACCACGATGGCGAAACACTTGGTCTTAGCGGGAGCGTTCTTCCAATTAAGCTCCGGCGAAAGGTTCTTTCCATTACAGGTGAATTTGTCGGGGATCATCCCCCCGCCCTGGAAGGAAGCGCTCTCGAGATGAAGGAAGGACTTCTTGGCTTTCCCCGCCGGCTTGGACGCATCCTGTCCAAAAACCGTTCCCGCCGTCAACAGCGCCAGCCCCCAGATCAAATTCTTCAGCATGTGTCCTCCTTCTCGAATGGTCAGGCGTTCATCTTATGGATAATGGCCTCGATCGTTTCCAAATACTTCTCGAAGGTTTGGAGAACATCCAAATCCTTGATCCTTTCGCCCCTTTTCAACCGGTCCACGATCTGGAAGACCTCGATGTCAAAGGGCACCAGTTCCTGTAATTTCTTGAGGGCTTCCATCTTCTTTACCGGCGGCTTCACGTTGAAGAGCCATAGGGCGCTCTTGAACAACACTAGGAAAGTGGAAAGGGAGTGGATGAGGAGCTGTTGGACCTTTTTGGGCTTACCCTCGGTCATCATGAATTGGGTCTTGAGTTGGAGGACCTTCCCTCGCAGGTTATGTTCCAACTCGAGTTTCAGGTTCTGGTGGGAAACGGGCAGGTCCAGGAAGGGATCCTCGCCGAACATCACCCGGTGATTCTCCTTGATGTCCGATATCTCCACGGGAAACACCTCCACGAAGCCTTGCAGATCCTCCAGGGTCACGAAGAGAGGGGCCGGATTACCCTGCTTGACCCAGGGGACCACCGCTTTGGAGATGTTCTGAAGGCCCAGCAGTTTGAGCCGGTGGGTCACCACCATGAGGTTATAGTCCGAATGTTTACCGGCATGGTCGCCCGAGGCCCCCGACCCATAAAGGATCACGCACACGAGATTGTCGTGGATGGTGCTTTTCAATTCTTCCGCCATTCGTTCGACTGTCCACTTTCCCATTGCTTCTCCAATTAAAATTTAAGGATTTTGATCACTTTCAAAGCTACCAACTTCCGCTGGAGCCACCACCGCCCGAACCACCGCCGCCAAATCCGCCGAACCCACCACCGCCTCCACCCGATCCGCCTCCGCTCCAACCACCCCCGTAAAATCCCCCACCCCAGCCGCCCCGATGCCCAGGACCAGCCTTCCGACTGAGATAATAAAGAAGGACCGTCAAGATGACGAATATCAGGATCGTTTGCCAAAACCCGGCCCCGTACAGGTTCCCAACGGGGTTCGTGTTCTGTTCCCCGCCGGCCTCGATGAGCTTGGCCAGCTCCAGCACACCAACCGTGAGTCCTTGGCCGAATTCCTTTTGCTTGAAGAGGGGTTCCATGGCGTGGCGGCGGATGGTACCTGTATCCCCATCGGTGATAATGCCTTCCAAACCATAACCGACTTCGATCCTGTCCTTGCGGTCACCTACGGACAAAAGGATGAGAAGCCCGTTATCCTTTCCCTTTTTGCCGATCCCCCAGGCCTTGAAGAGGTCCACCGCCGCCTGGTCGATGTCCCCGCCTTCCACCGACTTCATGGTGACAACGGCCATCTGCACCCCGGTCTTGGTTTCCAACTGGGTCAAAAGGCTCTCGAGGTTTTCAGCTTGGTCCGAGGGAACCACATGGGCGAAGTCGTTGAGGTGTCCGGTGGGGCTAGGCCAATGCTGGGACGCCATGGCCGAGAGCCAGGCGGTGAAGAAGAAAAGGAACGCGAAAAACGGTTTCTTCATGGAATGGGGGGACTTTCAAGGGCGGCCTTTACGGGCACCGCCTGGGATCGCACTGGGGCTTCAGCCCCTTTGGCGCTCGTATTTTCCCATCAATTGGGCTTCCCCCACAATACGTCTTTGCATCATTTTTTCAAGCTGAGCCTTGGTGGCTCCCGGCTCCAGAGCTAAGACCGCGCTGAGGGCGTAAAGCTTGAAGCAATAGCGGTGCATCTGCCCGCCCGGCGGCGCGGGGCCCCGGTAGCCGACACTTCCGGTGTCATTGATCCCTTGCTTGGTGCCATTGGGGAGAGAATTGAAACTTGGAAAAGCCTCGGGGAAATTGACCGTATTGAAGGGAATGTTGTAGATCACCCAATGGCAAAAGGAGCCGCTCGGGGCGTCCGGGTCGTCGCAAATAATAGCGAAACTCTTGGTCCCTTCGGGGGCGTTGGACCAATCCAGCGGCGGGGAGACATCCTCGCCATCGGCCGAGTAATGGGCGGGGATCATCTCCCCATCCTTGAACGCCCTGCTAATGATCCGGAAGGCCATTGGAACTCCCTTCGAAACTGTGCCCTATTTTAGTCCAAAAACCTCCCGGTGAACTTTAAATGATCGGTCGTCGAAGCAAACCATGAGCACTTTCCGGATCGTTTCGTTTTGGGAGAGATGATCTTTCATTTCGCTAAAGGCTATCTGGGCGGCCAGATCCATGGGGAAACCGTAAACACCGGTACTAATGGAGGGAAAAGCGATGGTCTGGATGCCCTGGAGGGAAGCCGTCTGGAGGCAATTGCGGTAACAACTGGCCAGAAGTTCTCGCTCCTTTTGGTGGCCGCCCCGCCAAACAGGGCCGACCGTATGAATGATCCACTTGGCGGGAAGCCGGTAGCCCTTCGTGATCTTGCACTGCCCCGTGGGGCAACTGCCCAAGGCGCGGCATTCTTCCAGAAGCTGGGGTCCCGCGGCCCGATGGATGGCGCCGTCCACACCCCCGCCGCCTAAAAGGGACTCATTGGCGGCATTGACGATGGCGTCCACTTGTTGGTGGGTGATATCCCCTTGGATGATCCGGATACGATCCAAGGCCGGATCCTTTTAGGAGTGAGGCCGCACTCGCGCGGCGACGACTCCCAAACAAGCGTCCGAAACCACCTTGAACCCCGCCTTCTCCAACTTGGCTTCGGCCTCCGGATGAGTAATGCCGGTCTGGAGCCAGACCGTCTTAGGACGCTTCTCCTCCGGAAGGGCGATGAGCTCGTCAGCCAGGGTCGGGATAACGTCAGGACGCCGGAAAACATCCAGGATATCGACCTTGAGCGGCAATTCCTTGACGGTGGCATAGGCCTTTTCGCCCAGCGAGGATTGGATGTTGGGATTGACGGGATAGATCTTCATCCCCCGCTCCTTCAACATGGCGGGGATC
>Ga0265338_10011800_pt1 | contig 10042 bp, 11 predicted proteins | sample 42126metaG_FD_193579 | JGI IMG/M metagenome (GOLD analysis project Ga0265338, IMG submission 193579) | Rhizosphere microbial communities from Carex aquatilis grown in University of Washington, Seatle, WA, United States - 4-21-26 metaG | ecosystem: Host-associated > Plants > Roots > Rhizosphere... | reverse complement strand
TCCGAAGGCAGCGTAACCATGCACAGAAGATCATCGGTAAGCCGTATGCGGGAAAACCGCACGTACGGATTGAAAGGGGGATGGGGAAACGGGCCGTCACAGGCACCGCGCCCCTGACTACCAATGGGAAAGGTGCGGGTTCTGTTCATCGGCGGTACCGGGGTTATCTCGTCGGCGTGCGTGCGGGAGGCGGCAGGCGATCCCGGCATCGAGCTGTTCGTGCTCAACCGGGGGCAGTCCGCCGCCCGGCCGCTGCCCTCCGGGGTGACGGAACTGCGGGGTGACGTGCGGGAGCCCGCCTCCGTTCTGGCTGCTCTTGAGGACTTTGACTTTGACTCGGTCGTGGACTGGGTCGCCTTCACCCCGGAGCACGTGCGGGCTGACGTGGAGCTGTTCCGGAACAGGACCGGGCAGTACGTGTTCATCTCCACCGCGTCGGCCTACCAGAAGCCGGTGGCGCGGCTGCCGATCACCGAGTCGACGCCGCTGCGCAACCCGTACTGGCAGTACTCGCGGGACAAGATCGCGTGCGAGGACCTGCTGGTCGCCGAGTACCGGGACAACGGCTTCCCCGCGACGATCGTGCGGCCGTCGCACACGTACGACGCGACGAAGACCGTGCTGTCCGGCGGGTGGACGTCGCTGGCGCGGATGCTCGCCGGCAAGCCGGTGATCGTGCACGGGGACGGGACGTCGCTGTGGACGGTGACGCACAACACCGACTTCGCCCGGGCCTTCGTGCCGCTGCTCGGCCACCCGCGGACCTACGGCGAGGCGTTCCAGATCACGTCCGACGACGTGCTGACCTGGGACCAGATCGCTTACGCGCTCGGGACCGCGCTCGGCGTGACGCCGCGCATCGTGCACGTGCCGTCGGACGTCATCGCCGCGCACGACCCGGACTGGGGCGCTGGGCTGCTCGGGGACAAGACCCACTCGGTCGTGTTCGACAACGCGAAGATCAAGTCCGTGGTGCCCGGCTGGCGGGCGGTCGTGCCGTTCGAGCGGGGTGCGCGGGAGATCGTGCGGTGGTACCTGGAGGACCCCGCGCGGCAGGTCGTCGACGCCAGGCTCGACGCGCTGATGGACAAGCTGGCCGCCGGCTTCGGCGTCGCCTAGCCCTGGCCCCGGCTGGGGCGAGCGGTTACTTGGCCGGCTCGATGCGGAAGATCGGGTAGCCGGGGGCGATCTCGCGCAGCTTCTCCTCCGGCGCTGATCCGTCCACGCCGTCGAAGAACACGCCGACCTCGAACTTCCACTTCCTGAGGTAGGCGCGCAGGATCGCGGGCTTGGCGTCGTCGGCGACCTCGGTCGCGGTGAACGGCTCGACCTTGCGGCCGATGCGCAGCTCGCCGCCGCCCGCGGCGCGCATGTTGCGTACCCACTGCGTGTTGCCGCGCGGGGCGACCAGGTACCGGGTGCCGTCGGCGAGCCGCAGCGGGTTGACCGGGGTGCTCCGCCACTCGCCGGAGGTGCGGCCCTTGACGTACAGCACGCGCGAGCCGTAGACGCTGACGCCGAGGCGGGTCAGGCGGCCGACCGTGTCGTTGAACAGGCTGGTGGCGGACTTGGGCTGGATGTAGCGGGCTGCGGCGTCGTTCATGACCGTCCTCCTGGGCCGTGCGGCGGGCTGCTTGCCCGTCCGCCCTGATCTTTGCGAGAGCGATGCTCTCTGTTAGGATCAGTTAACACGACTTAGTGCAGCGTTGTCAAGAGCACTGCTCTCTATATTGATCAGTGATCTAAAAAATCAGGAAGGGTGACCGCCCATGGCCCCGCCGAACACGACGTCCCGCGCCGCCACCGTGCGCGAGCGCGCGCGGGCCGAACTGTCCCGCGAGATCAAGGAGGAGGCGCGGCGGCAGCTGGCGGCCAGCGGCGCTGACGGCCTGTCGCTGCGGGCCGTGGCCAAGGAGCTCGGCATGGTGTCCTCGGCGCTGTACCGCTATTACCCCAGCCGCGACGACCTGCTGACCGTCCTGATCATCGACGCCTACGACGCGCTCGGCGCGGCGGCCGAGGGCGCGGCGGCCGGGGGCGCGGCAGCCGGCCCGGCGGCGCCTGCCCGGGCCCGGTGGGTCGCCGCCTGCCATGCCATCCGGGACTGGGCGGTGGCCAACCCGCACGAGTACGCGCTGATCTACGGCTCGCCCGTGCCTGGGTACCGCGCGCCCGAGGCGACCATCGGGCCGGCGGCCCGGGTACCGCTCGCGTTCGCCGGCCTTCTCGGCGAGGCGCTCGCCCACGGTGAGCTCGGCGGGCCGGGCGGGGCTGCCGCGGCCTCGCTGCCGGTGACCGGTGTGCTCGCCGAGCAGGCGGGCGCCCTGTCCGCCGCCCTCACGCAGTCCGTTCCCGGTGGCGGGGGAGCGGGTGCCGCTTCCGCTGCCCTGCCGCCGGACGTGCTGGTGCGGGCGGTGATCGCCTGGGCGCAGCTGTTCGGCATGATCAGCTTCGAGCTGTTCGGCCAGTTCGTCGGGTCGTTCGAGCCGGCCGACGCCCTGTTCGGGCACGCGGCGCAGCAGCTAGCGGCGTTCGTGGGCCTTCGCTGAGGCCGGACCTCGTCGCCGCAGCTGAAACGCCAGGTGACAGCCGCAAGGCCAGTCACGGGAGTGCGACTTATCCTGCCTGCGCCGCTACGCTTTAAGGGTGAACAAACAGGAGCGGACGTACACGGTCCTGCGGGACCGGATCCATTCCGGCGCGTTCGCTCCGCGGGCCCGGCTGAACATCGACGGGCTGGCCAGGGAACTCGGCGTAAGCGCCATCCCGGTTCGCGAGGCGCTGCGCCGCCTCGAAGCCGAGGGCTGGGTGAAGTTCCAGCCCAACGTGGGCGCGATCGTCGCCCCGGTTGACGCCACCGTGTGGGAGCAGCAGATGGTCGCCGTCGCGGTGCTCGAGGGCGCCGCCACCGCCGACGCCGCCGCGCACCTCAAGCCGTCCGACCTGACCAAGGTCAAGCAGTTCGCCACCGAGATGGAGCAGGTGGCCGCCGAGGGAGACCTGGTCAAGTTCAGCCGCCTTAACCGCCGGCTGCACGCCACGATCATCGCCCGCTGCGCCAACACCTACCTGCTTGAGTTGCTCGAGCAGACCAACCAGCGCCTCGACCGGATCCGCGACACGATGTTCACCTACCTGCCTGACCGCTCCACCGCGGCGATCGTCGAGCACCAGCGCCTCATCGAGCTGCTCGAGGGCGGCGACCCCGCCGAGATCGAACAGTACGCCCGCTGGCACAAGCTGCAGACCGTCGAGGCCTACCGCGCCACCCACCAGCCCTCGGCCTGAGCGGCGGCCTCTCCGGTCACTCCCGGCCCGTCACGGCTGGCCGGCCTGCACGGCGGGGATGCGTCGCCCGCTGACCGAGGTCGGCCGGATCCGCACCCACACCCGGCCGTCGGCCGCGCTGGCCCACGACGTCGGCCCGAGCCCGTCACACCGCACGGCCTCGTCCTCGTCGTCGATTATCTCGGCGAACCCCTTGACCACGACAGACCACCCGGTCCGCGTCGCGGCGTCGTAGGAGTCAGCCTCGAACCCCACGTAGTGCCCCACCTCGACGCTGGACAGCTTGGAACCGGCCCCGGTCGCGAACAGCACGTCTTGCCCGTCCACCAGGAAGTTCACCGGCAAGATCACCACCTCGCCGCCAGCTATGAATCCCACCCGCCCCACCGGAACGGACTTGAGCAGCAAGAAACAGTCCCCGAGATGGAGGATCTCAAGGCCCGCCCGGTCGGTGGCCAGTTCCCGCATCGTGCCCTCCCTGCGCAGTTCCCGACGGATGATCCAGAAGTATCACCTCCCGGCCGGTTCCGCGGCCAGCGCCGGAGGTCCGCCAATCCGGGGTCCTAGGTCCCGCCACAACTGAGCGGCACTCAACAGATGCTCAATTCGCGCTCAACAACGTGGTAGGAGGATCTCTAGCACGCGGCCACCTCCGGACCCGGCGGACGACCGGGCACCCCGGAGGCGAGGCCGCGCCAGCCATCATCAAGGGGGAGTTACCAGTGCCTACACGCAACGCCGGCCTGCGCGGTCGGCTGCCCAAGAAGCCGCCGGCCGAGCGGTTCAACATCCAGTACCTGGCCTCGTACCTGACCTCGCCGCTGCCGGCGCCGGCCTACCCGGTCGACGTCACGTCGGGGATCACCGACTGGCAGATGCTCGGCAACGGCCCCGACCCGACCTGCACGACGCACCCGAACGGGGTGGGGGACTGCACGTTCGCCGGCCGCCAGCACTACCGGATGGCGAAGGCGGCCGCGGAGAAGGAGGCCGAGGCCTGGGAGTCGTCGAACGACCTGGTCAAGGAGTACCTGAAGTACGACCACGGCAAGGACGAGGGCGCGAACATCGCCGACTTGCTCCTGTCCTGGTACAAGGCGGGCAAGATCCTCGCCTTCGCGCCGGTCGACCACACCAACGCCGCCGAGGTCGACTCGGCCATGGCCGCCTTCAACGGCGCCTACGTCGGCGTGAACCTGACCGACGACGCCAACCAGCTCTTCGACCAGGGGCAGCCGTGGACCGTCGCGAACGGCCAGCAGTCCGACCCCAACGAAGGGCACTGCATAGTAAAAGTGAAGGCCGACGGCAGCCAGCTCGACGGCTGGGTGACCTGGGGCGCCGTCCAGGAATCCACCCTGGACTGGACGAAGGCCTGCCTGGATGAGGCCTGGGTGATCATCACCCCGGAGGACACCGCGGCGGCCAACGTCGACATCGCGGCGCTGCGCGCCGACATCGACGCGCTGCAGGGCACAGGCGGATCCGGCGGCTGACAAGCCGCGGTCGCGGCGGGGGAACCACCACCCGTTCGATAGATAAAGATCGATATCCCGAACGGGTGGTGGTTTCACCATGCACGGCCACCCTTCCCTTGCCGGGGAGAGTATGTTACTCTTCGGTAACATGAGCGAAGCGGTGCCGGTGTTCTCCCTTGAGCTGAGCAGTGACGTGCGCGAGATGCGCGACTGGGTGCACGAGTTCGCGGCGTCGGTGATCCGGCCCGCGGCGGCCGAGTGGGATGAGCGCGAGCAGACCCCGTGGCCGATCATCCAGGAGGCGTCGAAGATCGGGCTGTACTCGCTCGACTTCTTCGCCACGCAGTTCTTCGACGAGTCCGGTCTCGGCTTCGTGACGGCGGTCGAGGAGCTGTTCTGGGGCGACGCCGGGATCGGGCTCTCGCTGGTCGGCTCCACCCTGGCGGCCGCCGCGCTGACGTCGAACGGGACACCGGAGCAGATCGGCGAGTGGTGCCCGCAGATGTTCGGCGATGCCAGTGACGTCAAGCTCGGCGCGTTCTGCTCGAGCGAGCCCGACGCGGGCAGCGACGTGGGCGCGATCCGCACCCGCGCCGTCTACGACGAGGCGCACGACGAGTGGGTCATCAACGGGGTCAAGACCTGGGCGACCAACGGCGGTATCGCGAACGTGCACGTGGTTATCGCCTCGGTCGACCCGGACCTGCGCTCGCGCGGCCAGGCGTCGTTCATCGTCCCGCCGGGCACCAGGGGACTGTCCCAGGGGCAGAAGTTCCGCAAGCACGGCATCCGCGCCTCGCACACCGCCGAGGTGATCCTGGACGACGTCCGCGTCCCCGGCCGTTGCCTGGTGGGCGGCAAGGAGAAGCTGGACCGGCGGCTCGCCCGGGTCAGGGAGGGCGGCCGCGGCGGCGAGCAGGCCGCGATGAAGACATTCGAGGCGTCCCGCCCGTCGGTCGCCGCGATGGCCGTCGGCGTCGGCCGCGCCGCCGCCGAGTTCGCGGCGGAGTACGCGGCGACCCGCGTGCAGTTCGGCAAGCCGATCGGGCAGAACCAGGGCGTCGCGTTCCAGCTCGCCGACATGGCCACCGCCGTCGACGCCGCCCGGCTGCTGACCTGGCGCGCCGCGTGGATGGCCCGCCACGGCAAGCCGTTCACCCGCGCCGAGGGCTCCATGTCCAAGCTGGTCGCCGGCGAGATGGCGGTCCGGGTCACCGAGCAGGCGATCCAGCTGCTCGGCGGCAACGGCTACACCCGCGAGTACCCGGTCGAGCGCTGGCACCGCGACGCCAAGATCTTCACCATCTTCGAGGGCACCTCGGAGATCCAGCGCATGCTGATCGGAAGGGCCATCACCGGACTGGACGTTCGCTAGCCCGTTCGATTAAGCGTCAGGCAGCGGCGGTCGCAGTCGGAGGGAAGCTGGAGGTCGCAGTCACGGTGACGGTCGGCGTCGGCGCCGTCGTCGTCGTGGGTGCCGCGGTGGTGGGTGCCGCCGTCGTGGGCGCGGCGGTGGTCGGCGCCGTCGTGGGCGAGGGCGAGTTTATGGGCGTGCCGTTACCGACGCACTGGATGGAGACGTATCCATAGGTGCCATAGCTCACGCTCGTGGTCCCCGCTCCGTGATCGCACGGAATGCCGTTGAGTTGGTCCAGCGAGGACACCCCCCTGCTTGCACCAGGCTGTCCTGCCTGGCCAGAGGGTCCGGGGGGTCCAGGGCGGCCTTCTTCGCTCCAGGAGACCGCGGTAGTTCCCTTAGGGCATTGCGTGCCGACATCCTGCAGCACGAGCGCATGACTCCCGTTGACGGCCCGGTTCGTCCAGCATCCATGTATCGTCCCAGAACTGCCCACGGGACTAGGACTGGTCCTCATCGCGGCCGCTGCGATGCCTGTCCCTGCGCCCAGGGCCAGCGTGACGGCCCCGACGATGACGAACTTGGACTGGATTGCGATCATGTCCCTCTCCCTGCCGCAAGGGACAGAACAAGCGTCACGGACCGCGGAGAAATCGTCCTGCTTACGTTCTGCCGCTGCTTCCCTTGTTTCCCTTTAATACACCACCGTGCCGGGAGGGGTTGATTACCCTAGTTAACCGTGATCTATCTGTGGCCTTTCCATGCGAGTGATCTGGCCAGAGCCACGGAGCTCGGATTTCCCCTTAAATAAAGGGTTCTCTGTAACGGCTTTACCACAAAGACGGGCAGGAAACGGCTCTCTCAACAGCAGGGGTCAGCCTGGTGGCTACTGCGGCGCGAGGATGCAGACGGGTGCAGGAGTGCAGCAGCGAAGTGCAGCAACCGTATCGACTCAGACCGATCTCTATGGCTCTGATTAAACCTTCTGACCAGCCAGGATGACCCGCATTGACCTTGCTGCCACTAGTCGCATTGAGGAGGTCAACGCGGACCATCAAGATGAGGCTGCCGCCGGAAGCTAGACGTTTAGCGTCGCCCTGGTGGCTGTTGGGGCGGAGTCAGATCGCTGGCCGATTCGGCAATCCAGTAATGGGACTCAGCAACCTTGTTCAGTGCGGACGCAAGAGCAAGCACCGCATGGACTAGCGCAGACGCGGTGTCGTCTCGGTTCAGATCGGCTAGAGCGGAGTTCTCGTGGTCGTCGGGACTGATCATCCTGCCTCCAATGACAGAAGTGGCGCGCTGGAGAAGCTGCTACCCTCCTATGATTCCGGCAGGCATGGCCAAAGCGAGCAGAGTGGGGCACAAATCCGCCGCTCGGCAGAACAGCGCTCGTCTAATCAAGACCAAGCCCTGCTCCGTGTCTGCTCCGTGAGAGGCAGAAAGACGCTGGAAGACAATCATCGATAACCATCATCACATTTCCAGCTCAGGAAACCGATCACGAACATACGGGCTAGTCAGCCGAGGTCACGCCGGACAACTTCACCATCTTCGAGGGCCCCTCGGAGATCCAGCGCATGCTGATCGGAAGGGCCATCACCGGACTGGACGTTCGCTAGCTTGAGCTGCGGATATACCGATCAGATAAGGCTTGGCCTGTTCGCCGCCGCCGTGGATGGTGCGGCTGGTGTCCGTGTACTCGAACGACCTGATGCCGAACCGCTCGGCGATCGCCCTCATCGTCGGCGCCTTGAGCTTGACGTTGCCTGTCAGCAGTTCGCAGCCGAGTGCCTCGGCGAGTGCGATGTAGGCGGCGTCGTAGGCGCCGAGGTTGCGGCGCAGGTCCCACATCCGAGGGTGGTACGGCCAGACGGGGTGACGAGTGATCCGCAGGCGGGCGTAGTCGGCCAGCATCTGCTCGCCGCGGCGGTCGGTGATCTTCTTCCCTGTGGCCAGCCCCCGGACCGTTGACGCGACCTCGACGTCAAGGTGGTGCGGGGCGTGCAGCGTCCGGGCGATGACCTCGGCGTTGGTCTCGGTGGTCGCGTCGGCATCCAGCCCGCGGGTCCGGCGTTACTTGACCGCGCCGGAGGTGACGCCGGAGATGATGAAGCGGTTGAGCACGATCGCCACGATGCCCGGAACGGCGGCGGTGAGCACCCCGCAGGCCATCAGCAGGGTGAACGGGACGATCCGCTGGCCGTTGAGCGCCGCCACGACCACGGTGACCGGCTGGGAGGACAGGTCGCTCGTCAGCACCAGGGGGAACAGGAACTGCGCCCAGCCGAGCAGGAAGGTGATGATCGCGGCCGCGGCGATGCCGGGCAGGGCGACCGGGATGACGATGCTGACCAGGGTGCGCAGCCAGGAGGCGCCGTCCACGAACGCGGCCTCTTCGAGCGATTTCGGTACCGAGCTGAAGTAGTTGAACAGCAGCCAGGTGGCGAGGGGGAGGAACCCGGACGTGTAGACCAGGATCACCGCGAGGTAGGTGTTGACCAGGTGGAGGCTGCTCATGATCCGGTACAGCGGCAGCAGGGTGGCGTAGGCGGGCAGCAGCAGGGTGGCCAGCACACTGACGAAGATGGTTCGCTTGAACAGGAACTCCATCCGGGCGAACGCGTACGCGCCGAGCACGGCGATGACGATGGTCAGCACCATCGCGCCGCCTGACTCGATGACCGCGTTGAGCAGTGACCGGCCGAACTGGGACGCGAACCCGGACTGGGACCCGGTCACCCCCAACAGCTGCTGGTAGCTGGCGATGCTGAACGGTGCGGGCACCAGGTGCGCGGGGCGGCTCTCGGCTCCGGACAGCGTGGTGAGGCTGGTGTTCAGCGCCCAGTACAGGGGGAACAGCGACCAGAGCAGGATGACGAGCACGGAAAGCGTGCGGCCGAGCAGCCGGATGCTCCGGCGGCCAGCCGGGCGCAGCCGCCGGCGGGCCGGCCGGGGACGGGCACCGGGCGCGGCGGGGGAGTGCTGACGGGTCACGGATACGGTCACGTCGCTACCGGCTTCCGGTAGATCAGTACGATCACCCCGGCGGACAGCAGCACCGTCGCCAGGGTCACCAGCAGGGACAGGGCATAGCCGCCGCCGAAGTCGAGGTTCTGGAACGTGGTCAGGTAGGTCTGCAGCATCAGCGACGAGCCGAGCGGCGCCTTGCCGTTCAGCACGTAGACCTGGTCGAACACGTTGAAGGAGAGCACCAGCGACTGCACGGCGGCGACCGCGATCGCGGGGCGGATCAGCGGCAGCGTCACCCGGCGGAACATCCGCCACGCACTGGCCCCGTCCACCTGGGCCGCCTCGTACAGGTCGGGCGATATCGACTGCAGTGCGGCCAGGATGATGAGGAACGACAGCGGGGTCATCTGCCACACCTGCACGACCTCGATGAGCACCACGGTGAGCCAGCGGTCAAGACCGAGGTAGACGTGGTAGCCGCCGATCAGGTGCAGCGAGTGCAGCACGCTGTTGACCACGCCGTAGGTCGGGTCGTACATCCAGTTCCAGATCACCGCCTCGTCCACGGCGGGCAGCGCCCACGGCAGGATGACCAGCGCCAGGATGATGCCGCGGAACCGGAACCGGCGCTTGAGCGCCACCGCGCCCGCGATGCCGAGGACGGTGGACGCCGCCACGCCGACCGCCGCGTAGACGACCGTGTTGACCCAGGACGTGGTGACGGCCGAGTTGGCGAACAGCGCCCGGTAGTTGGCCAGCCCGTTGAACCGGGTCGGCGGGTCGAGCGGCGAGACGCGGTAGAAGGACTCGACCGTGGTCGCCGCCGTCGGGTAGAGGGACAGCAGGGCGATGAACAGCACGAGCGGGGCGACAAGCATCCACGGCAGCAGGTGCCCGTGCCGGGCGCGGCGGCGCCCGGCACGGGCAGGCCCGGTACCTGCCTGGA
>Ga0265338_10011799_pt1 | contig 10043 bp, 7 predicted proteins | sample 42126metaG_FD_193579 | JGI IMG/M metagenome (GOLD analysis project Ga0265338, IMG submission 193579) | Rhizosphere microbial communities from Carex aquatilis grown in University of Washington, Seatle, WA, United States - 4-21-26 metaG | ecosystem: Host-associated > Plants > Roots > Rhizosphere >... | reverse complement strand
GCGTGGGGTTGGGGGGGGGGTGGGGGGTCGCGGCTCCCAAGCCTCAGGAAAGGCAACGGAGGCGGTACAGCCTCACGCTCCCTCCTTTGAAGCCGATTATTGCCGCCGCCGCCCACCCCGCCCTCCCCGCCCTCCCCCATCGAGGAAGAGCCATTAAATATAACGCATTATAATATAATAACTTTTCATGCCATAAATCGCCACACAGGCCCTGCACGGCTACGGCAAATCAATGACTTATGCCGCCAATCTGCACGGAACCTGCACAGAGTGAGTGAGGGGCGAAGTGGCGTTCATTACCGATAAGGAAGAGCTGAAACCCGGCCTGATCATCTTCCGCCGGGCCGACGTGGAGCACGACAATTGGTACTGCCCGGCAACAGCGCGGCCATGCCGATCGGGGTGATCGACGGCAGCGCACCGACTGCCGGGCGCAACTGAACTTCAAACCCGGCAGCCAGCCTTTCAGCCAGCTCGACGCCCATTTCGTAGCGCATGGCGTCGACGAAGATGTAGGCGACCGGCCGCGATCGACTCGCCACAACCTCAGGCCAGATGCGGGTCTGGTGCAGCACCCCGTCGACCTGCCAGTCGGCCTTGTCGAGGGCCTTGACGAAGCCCTCGGTCATACGCCGCACGGCTTCCTCATAGGCCGCTCGGACGGCCGCCACAGCGAGCGGATCGATGTCGCCTTCGACAGACGACAGAAGGGTCTCGAACCGCCGCTGCGCCAGGTCCAGCTGGCGCCAGCCATCCTCAGCCGTGTAGCGCTCGATCCAGCCCCGTGCGCCGCCGACCGGCGCGCGATCGACCTCGCGCCGGGCCTGTTCGGCCTGGGCGCAGACCTCGAGCATCAGGCGGCAAACTTGCCAGATCGCTTCACGCTCGGGATCAAGGCCGACCCAGAAGCTGGCGCCCCGCGCGTCGATCAGCTGGTGCGCATCCGCGATGCGTCCGTCGGCGACCATTTGGATGGCGGCGCGAGCGGCGGCGACTTCCTCGAAACGGAAGGTGTCGATGGCGCCGAGCGCATGGCCGGGCACGGCGTCGACGCCCAGCCGGAGTTCACGCTCAACAACGTCAGCCAGGGCGACATAGGCCGGGGCGTTGGCTTCGCGCAGCAGGGCGGACAGGTCACGGACAAACTTCAGCGCCTCCTTGCCGGCGGGCTCGCTCACCTGGTCAAGCAATCGGGCCGCCTCGGGCGCTATCGCGACGCCGGGCAGGAGGTCGCTGCGAAACTCGTTGGCGAGCACATAGCGGGCTGTCGTCGCGCGTAGGCGGACGCCGTCGGGGTCTTCGGCCGGAGCCAAACCGAGCTTGGCCTGCACCAGGCCGCGCAGCTCGCCATAGGCGCCCTTGCGTTCCAACTCGCTGTCGCGGGCGTCATCGAGCAGCCAGGCGGACAGAATGCGGAGCGGGTCGGAGGTGTCGAACACCCCGCGCAGCAAGGATGCTCCGGCACCATCCTCGTCCCGGCAAAGGGCCGACAGGTCCGCATAGGACAGGCTCTCAGATTTGAGCATGCCATCGATCGCGACGTCGTCGAGGCGTTTCCTCAGAACCAGCCGAGCGAGTTGGTTGAGCCTTGGCGCCCGATAGACCGTGCCGGCCTTCTCGAGCTCCATGAGCAGGGAGTTCTTCTTGTCACCCTCCGGCATGCCCGGGACATAGACGACGATGTCCTTGGGCTTGTCGTCGTCGGTCAGGGGCTCGACCGCGGCACGCGCGGCGAGGAACGAGCCATCGACCTCAAACATTTGAGCCGAGCCGCCGCCCAAGGCGATGGGCACAAGCTGACCTTTCGCATCCGCTCCGCTGGCAGCCTCGGCGAAGAAGCCCCTAAGCTCTTCGGCCGGATCGTACATGACCACGACGTGCCGCTCGCGCACCTTCTCGGCGATGCGGCCCGCGATGTAGTCATGCAGTGGATGGACGGTCACGCTCAGTCCTTCTTAAAGCGAACGTAGCGCGTGGCGAGGCTTCGAATTCGAGACGGCCGGCCCATCCCACGGCCTGCGGGAAGGCCTTGCTCGATTTGTTGAGCTGACCGTTCCAGAAGCAGGATCAACAGCACGTCGGAAGTGTTCTCATCCAGGCAGTAAGCTTCATCCCACTCGTCTTCGATGTAGCGATTGAACGAATTGACTTTGGCGGCGACGGATTTCGGCCTCTTTTTAATCTCATCGACGTATTTCTGCAGTCTCTCAGGTGACTTGAGATTGAGTACCTCAAGCACGTCGAAGAATTGGCCAGCGTTGATCGAAAGGTCGAGGTCCGGCAGCGAGCGCCTCATCCTGGCGACGAAATCGTAGGCGTCATTAAACGGCCCGCTCAGCGCCTCAAGCCGGGCCTGAGTGGCGTCAAGCAATCCCGTGATCACATCATCACCAGATCGAGTGAGATGGCCGAGGGCGCCCAGCAAGCGTGTTTCGGCGGGCCCCGGACCGCCGCCCTCCGGTTTGTAGCCGATGTCGTGTTCGATCTCGTTCCAAACGTGGGCCATCATCGAGCAGATTTGGATCTCACAGCTAGCGCCCCGCAAATTCAGGAAGTCGCTTGTGAGGTCTTCTTCTCGAAGGGCGGCCTGGCAGTGAGTCGCACGATAAAATTTTTGTTCGTCGACACTGATTTTATCTTTGATCTCCACGTCCTTTTCGACGCCATTCGGCCAATCAAAGCGCTTCTTGAGTTCGTCGGTAATGCGGCTTTCGTCCTCCTGCCGGTAGGCGGCGACCCTTACACCTGCCAGATCGCCTATTTGCCTGAATACCTCGTCGACATTCTCCATGTTCTTGTCAGGGCGCTTGGAGAAGCGCTCCAGCTTTTCCCTAAAGCTATCGACGGTCTTGGTCCGGGACGTGACTTGGGCGCGGATCGCATGCTGTTTCACGACGTCCACAAGGCAGATGTCAGCCACTCGTGCCGCTAACTTGAGGTAGCGGTCCCGCTCGCGTTCGTAACGTGCGACCGCTTCCTTGATGACATCGTCGGAGATCGCCATCGTTTCAGCTCGCTTTCCGGCTTTGCCGGCTGGTTCCCGCTAATGGTTCGGGCGCTTCCAAGAGGCTAGCGAGAGCCGCCTTTACCGCCGGTGAGGTACGTTCGATGATCAGCTCATCCACGGGCCTCGTCGGTGCCTTGCGGGCAGTCCATTTGCCGTCGGCGCCCTCGACCCAGAACACGTCATCGAGGTGATGGGCGATGGCGAGGCTGCGGTCCTTGGCGCATTTGGGGATCACCCTTTCAGGCCAAAGTCGCATGGCGATGTGCGCCCAGTCGTAGTCGCCCTTGACCAGCGCCTCCCAGGCCGTACGGCATTCCTTCTGCCAGACGCGGTTCTGCGGCACGAGCCGCCACAGAGGAGCAAAATTGAGGATCACGCCGTCGTCGAGGTCCGGGTCCCAAAGAGACGCGACGCGCCGCGCCTCCTCGAGCATGGACGACAGCTCGTCGACGAAAGTGGTCTGGACCTCGACAGCGCGGCTTTGAGCGGCGGACGGTGTCGTCCCTGCTTCAGCACGCAGGCGGTCGAGCTGCTGACGCTCATCCCGTAGCTTGGGTGCCATATACTCGTTCTGGACCCGGAATAACGTGTCTTTGTTGAAGGCGTGGATATAGAGCCAGACCGAGTAGCTCGCCTTGAAGTGGTCGGCCGCTTCCGCGAGGACGCCGAAATCGATGCCTTTGCGCGGCCTGAAGCTGGCCACACGGAACGCCTGGTTGTTGTTGAAGCAGTCCTTGGCGGCGACACTCAGCGCATTGTCGATCGTCTGACCCTTATGGGCGGCGTCGATGGCACCGGCGCGCAGCAGGGACAGGACCAGCAGGCGAATGGCGTCGAAATCCCAACCGAACGGCGCGGCGGCAAACGCTTCGGCCAGGTATTTGCCTGTCGCCTGCTCCCCGTAGCGAGCGCGCTCGTCGATCATGCGTACGACTTCGGCCAGGGGCACGCCTGACACGTTGAAGGCGCGCTTGCCGCCGTCGTCCCTGAGAAGTCCCAATTCGGCAAAGACTTTAGGCAGGCCGTTGAGGTTCTCATCGGTCATCAAGGCGTCGATGTCCAGGGCGTACTCTTCTACCAAACTCCGCCGTCCGCACTGCCGAGCATGGGCAGAGGCAATTTGGCTGAGTCCTTTGGCTTGAACCTAACCTCAATCGCTGACGCGCCGTCATAATCTGAACAGAGCCGCGGCAGCTCGCAGTGAAGCCGCGCGTGCCTGCCCCCCCAGCGCGCGCTGGGAGAGCACCGCACGACCCATTGCGCAGCCTGGTGGCACCGCGTCCGTATCTTGAATCGATCGCGCCATCCCCGAGGGCGTCAGCTGTAGAACAGGCCCTTAAATTCCAAATCGACAAAGTACCGCACCTTCCGCGCCGCCACCGGGGCCGCGCCCTGGCGCAGCAGGATTTCCAGGTTCGCGTCCAGCCGCATGACCTCGTCGGGGGTGAGCAGATCGCGCCGTGTTAGGTGGTTGTTGATCGAGCTGCTGGTTGACGTCTGCGTCGAGAAAGGGCCTCCCCTGGACACGCTGGACCCCGCCGTCTGATAGGCCACGGTCGTTGCGCCGATTGACTTGGACACCCAGCCCGCGGTCTCGACGTCGCTCACGTTGAAGATCTGCATCAGCCCGGCGTTGGAGAGGAATATCCCAGCGCGCTGGCCATAGAGGCTCCGCAGCTGATGCAGGTCCTGCAGGATCGGCCACAGTTGCAATCCGTATCCCGCCATCAGACCGAACGCCTGCTCCAGCGACTCCAGACGGCCCAGAGCGGCGAACTCATCGAGTAGCAACAGCACAGGCTTGGCCGGCCGCCCCGGGGCCCTGGCCAGCGCGCCGATTGCGTGAGCGATCAAGAGGCGCAGCCAGCGGCTATGCGTGGCCAGCCGATCCGGCGGCAGCACCAGGAAAACCGTACAGACCCCGGCCTTCAAATCCTCGAACCGGAAATCCGATCGCTCCAGGACGGCGGCCATGCGCCGGCTGTCGAGGAAATGGGTATGGCGTTGGGCAGACGATAGAACGCCTGCCGCCTCACGGTCCGCCTTGCCGAGATGGCGGTTGGCGGCGCGAGCCACCAGGCCGCCGGCGCATGTCGATGTCTGCATGATCGACAGCATGGCGTCGAACTGTTCTGGCGCGCCCGTCAGCAGCTCGCGGACGGTGGTGAGATTCCGCCGCCACGGAGGCTCGTGACAGACCACATAGAGGATCACGCCCGCGATCAGCGCCTTGGCTTCCTCGTTCCAATGGGCGTCGCCGCCGTAGCCCGGCGGATCGTAGACCAAGGCGTCAGCGAGGAGCGCGGCGTCTTCCGACAGATCAGGGCTGGCTTCATCCAGGCCGTCGAGAGGATTGAATGCCCCACTCGAAACCCGGGAGACGCCAAACGGATCGAGCACATGGACTGGGCCAAACCGCTCGCGTGCACGGATCGCGATGCGGGCATTCTCGCCCTTGGGATCGACGCACAAGATAGAGCGATCGGCCGTCAGCAAGTTGGGGATGATTGCGCCCACGCCCTTGCCCGAGCGGGTCGGCGCGATGGTGATCAGATGCTGCGGTCCGGCATAGCGCAGGAGCTGCCCGCCCTTGGTGTTTTCGCGGCCGACGATCAGGCCCTCGGCGCTGCCCAGCGCCGCGCGGACTTCGCCCGCAGTCGACCAGCGGGCGGAGCCATGCACGACGCTTGGTCTGGGACGCGCCGGAGGTCGCCTCCACAGGAAGAATCCGGCCACAATCCCGAGCACGCTGCCCACGCTGGCGATGGTCAGGATTGGGCCGGCGGCGAGGTGCATCAGGCGCGCCGCCGGAAGCAAGAGCATCCAAGTAAGCGTACTGCCGAGGAAGTAGCCGCCAATCAGGCAGACGATCAGCGAAATGGGCCGGGGGACCATCGTTTCTCCGTCGCGTCATTTGAAGGATCGCCCGCCATCAAAGCGGGCCGCGGTCACGGATTTGCGCAGGCTTCGCCCGGCGTCTCGGCCGTCGGCCCGCCGATCAGGTCATCGAACAGCGCCTCGTCGTCCTCGCGGGTGATGAAACCCGGCAGTTCCTTCTTGAGCCAGGCCGGCAAGTGATCCTTGGAAAAGCCGTCCTGGCCCTTCTCCAGCCGGTGGAGAAGGAAGGCGCCCAGCAGCACCTTGCGGCGGGTATCCCTGGCGCGTTCCTGCTTGCCCAGTTTCGTCTGGAGCGTTTTGCGCTGGGCTTCGAGTTGCGCCAGGCGCTCGGTGATCGACCGCTTTGCCATTCCAAGTCCTCCGATTGGGCTAAGTCCGGAGCGCGACCATAGCCATTCCAGCTCGCATCGCCAGCTGAATCGGAGAACTCACCGGGACATTCGAAGTTAATATGCCTACACAATGTGTATTGGCATCTCGTTCACCATGACGATCAGCGCTTGAAGCGGCGTATTTATAAGCGTCGATAATTGTCAGTTCTGGTCTGTCGGTCGTCTGCGCTTACAAATGCGGCACACCGAGCCAATCGAACGGAGTGAAGATTAGCGAAGGGCGCACTTACGAGTTGCTGCGCAACTCAGCGCTTGATAAACGTCGCTCGCGTGGACCGAGGACCGCATCGGGCTTGAGTGCCTTGGCCCGCCAGCGTCGCCGCCGCGAGCGGCGCAGTCCTGCGTGTCCTCATGGCGATCTATCACCTGTCGATGAAGCCGATCAGCCGCAGCGGAGGCCGCAGCGCCGTTGCGGCTGCGGCCTATCGCGCATCGGTGAAGCTCACCAACGAACGCGACGGCCAGACCCACGACTTCACCCATCGCCGGGGCGTCGAGCATACCGAGATCGTGCTGCCCAAGGGCGCGGAAGCCGAGTGGGCTTTGGACCGCTCGCGGTTGTGGAATGCGGCCGAGGCGGCGGAGAAGCGCCAGGACGCGCGGGTGGCCCGCGAGTTCGAGGTCGCGCTGCCCCACGAGCTGACGGCGGGGCAGCGGCTGGAGCTGACGCGGGAGTTCGCGCACGAGCTGGCCGACCGCTACGGCGTCGCGGTGGATTTCGCGATTCACAGCCCGCACGGCGACACGGACGTGCGCAACCACCACGCCCACATCATGCTGACCACGCGCAAGGTCGGACGCGACGGGCTTGGCGAGAAGACTAGCCTGGAGCTGGAGAACAAGAAGCTTGTCGCTTTGAGCCTGCCGACGTCGCACGACCAGCTCCGCGATATCCGCCTGGATTGGGAGGACCGCGCCAACCGGCACCTGACGCTGGCCGGTCACGACATCCGCATCGACCACCGCTCGCACCGCGACCGCGGTCTGGAGATCGAGCCGACCCAGCACATGGGCGTGCACGCGACGCAAATGGACCGGCGCGGAAAGTCGGTTGTCCGCGCCCGCCAGGACGAAGACCAGGCGCGGCGCAACGCCGAGCTGATCCGCGAGAAGCCCGAGCAGGTCCTGACGCTTGTCACCAACGAGAAGAGCGTGTTCGACCGCGCGGACGTGGCGCGTGCCCTGCACCGCTACATCGACGGTCCCGATGACTTCCAGGCGGCGTTCGCCAAGGCCATGGCGTCCCCGGCCCTGGTCGAGCTTCGGCCCGAGCAAAAGGACGACCTCGGTCGCACGATCGAGCCGGCCCGCTACTCCACCAAGGAGATGATTGCGGTGGAGCGGCAGATGGCCGACAGCGCCGACCGGATGGCCGAAAGCCGAAGGTTCGGTGTGAGCCAGCGCCATGTCACGCAGGCCATCGGCGATCGGCCCTTTCTGGCGGAGGAGCAGCGCCAAGCGATCCGCCACATCACCGGTCCCGAGCGGATCGAGGCGGTGGTCGGCATGGCCGGCGCCGGCAAGAGCACCATGCTGGGCGCCGCGCGCCGAGCTTGGGAGGCCGAGGGCTACGAAGTCAGGGGCGCGGCCCTGGCCGGCAAGGCGGCCGACGGATTGGAGGAATCCTCAGGCATCCGCAGCCGGACGCTGGCGAGCCTGGAACGCAGTTGGGAACGCGGGAAGGACACGCTCAATGCGCGCACCGTGCTGGTGATCGACGAGGCCGGGATGGTCGGAAGCCGCCAGCTCTCTCGCGTGCTGGCGGAGGCCGACCGGGCCGGCGCCAAGGTGGTACTGGTGGGCGATCCCGAGCAACTCCAGCCGATCGGTCCGGGCGCGGCGTTCCGCGCCATCGCCGAGCGGACCGGCTTCGCGGAACTGGGCGAAGTCCGGCGCCAGCGCGAGGGCTGGCAGCGGCAGGCATCAGTGGACTTCGCGCGCCATCGCACGGTCCAGGGATTGGAGGCCTACGCCGAGCGTGGTGCGATCCGCATGCCGGCGGCGGTGCGGGAGCACCGGTCGCCGGACTACAGCGAGGACCTTGGCGTGCTCGGCAAGGGCTTGGACGAGATCGGCGACCAGCTCGCAAAGCTCATGAAGTCGCCCGCGCTGGTCAGGACGCCCGAAGAGCTGGGCCAGGCCATCGCCAGCGCCGGTGCCAGCATGGTCCGCGAGGCGGCGCAGAGGCTCGATAGGGCGGCGCAGAGACTCAATGGGGCGGCGCAGGAAGCCGAACGGGAGCGCGTCCGGCTATCAGACATCATCGGCCAGGCGCGGACGAAGAACCGGCAGTTCAAGGGGCTGTGCTGGACCGGTGGGGTTGCGTTAGCGGTCGGATTGATCCTTTCGCCGTTCATCGCCGCGGGCCTGCCGTACGGGCTTAACGGGCGAGTGGCGGCTCTGGTGATGTGGGCGGACCGCTGGGCGGCAGGCGCCGCGCTGATGCAGTCGGCCAATCCCACCGCGTGGGGGCGCGTCGTCGCCGACAGCCAGCTCTCCAATGATAACCGGGTTGCCATCGACGCCTGCCTCACTGCGGCGGCGCGGAGCGGGAAGGCCCAGCGCTGCACCGTGACGCTGCGGCCTCCGGCGAGGGCGAAATAGCCGCTTGGGGAATATTTTGCATAGATCTCGGAAAAGCCAAGCTCAAGTCCACAGCTTGCACGGACAGCCACGGGAGGCGCGGCGGCGGACCTATCGAGGTTCGTCGCCGGCCGTCCGGCAGGGTGCTTTGGGTAGTTTAGATGGCCGGGGGGTACTGATTGCTATTCCTTCTAGCGCCTCGCGGCGGCGTCCAGTGAGTCCTGCTAGGCGAGCCGACCAGCGGCCACATCGGCCGGGCCGGGTAGCATCGACGGCACCGAATTGAGCACCTTCGCATCCCCGGATAGCAGGGGCAGGCAGGAGGGAACGGACCGAAGTCGGAAGGGCACATCGCGGGTCCTCTTTTGCTGTTGGTCGCGGTGGGGCCGGTAGCCCCACCGCACTGAACTCAGCGACGGCTGCGCCGACCGTCGCGCTGGCCGCGGCCGTTGACGTAACCGCGCGTGTAGTTCGCGTTGCAGCGATTCATCGCGCGGGTTTGCTTAGGACCCGCGAACAGGAAGTCGAAGGTGCCATGGGGAGGGCGATGGGACATTTCTGTGGTCTCCAGGTTAGACGGTGGAGGGCCATCCCTCTCCGTCGTGGACCACCTTGGAGGATCCGGATGAAATCTCAAAACATAACAAAAATAAGAACTTAAGAGAATCGATGAGGCCTTAGACTCTTCTTAAAGAACCTCTTAGAGTCGTCATAGGGAAGACGAGATGGCGACGGGCGACGAAGAGAGGAAATGGTGGGCGCCAACCCCTGCGCTCGCAAACCGCATCAAAACTTTCCAGGATGGCTTGGGGCGGGCCGGCGGCGGGAAACAGGGCGACCGCACCGCGAGGCTTCTGGGGGTCGCTGCGGAATCGAGCTTGAGCAACTTCGTTCGGGGTGTGAGCCCGAAGCCAAACACGAACGTAACAAGGCCAGACACGATCGCGAAGCGTCTTATCCGCACATTGGCGCATTCTGAGCCCGCGACGCATGCCGATGAGGACCCGGCAGCAGCGGGCGAATGCGAGTACTGGCGATGCCACGAGACCGAACGGCTGGGGATCGTACGCATGCTGGCGGCAGAAGCCAGGGTGGCCAAGGGGCTGCCGGCGCTTGAGGCCGAACCCCAATCGGCAGGCGCCGTAGCAGTGGCGCGCGCGACG
>Ga0265338_10011798_pt1 | contig 10044 bp, 8 predicted proteins | sample 42126metaG_FD_193579 | JGI IMG/M metagenome (GOLD analysis project Ga0265338, IMG submission 193579) | Rhizosphere microbial communities from Carex aquatilis grown in University of Washington, Seatle, WA, United States - 4-21-26 metaG | ecosystem: Host-associated > Plants > Roots > Rhizosphere >... | reverse complement strand
GCGACGCAGATGCTGGAATCGATGATCGCCAGCCCCACCCCCACCCGCGCCGAGGCCTCCGACGTGGCCGGCGGGGTCTATGAAGGCGCGGACGCACTGATGCTGTCGGCCGAGAGCGCCGCCGGCGCCTATCCCCGCGAGGCGGTGGCGATCATGGACGCCATTATCCGGCGGGTGGAAGCCGATCCCAGCTGGCCCAGCCTGATGAAGGCCGAGCACGGCGAGGACTTCGACGAGGACGTCGACGCCCTGATCGCCGCGGCCATGCGCGCCGCCGAGGCCCGCTCCACCGCTTGCATCGTGGCCTACACCACCACCGGCGGCACGGCGCGGCGCGTGGCGCGGGAGCGGCCGCTGCTCCCGGTGCTGGCCATCGCACCGGACGACAGGGTGGCGCGGCGGCTGGGGCTGGTCTGGGGCCTGGAGCCCCGAGTCGCCAGCCAGCCGCGCGGAATCGCCGCCATGACCGACGAGGCCGCGCACATGGCCGCCGAGCTCGGTCTTGCCGAGGCCGGTGAGCGGGTGCTGATCATCGCTGGCCCGCCGATGGGCGCGCCCGGAGCGGCCAACCTGTTGCGGATCACCCACGCGCCCCGCCGCCGCGGTTAAGGTGAACGCAATCTTAGCGCGATCCCGAGTCCGCGCTTCACCCGGAGTTAAGCTGACCGCGTTATCTGAAGTCCATGCTTGGGCGTCGTTCTTCCACCGACTGGCTGGCCCTGGTCTCGATCGGGGCCATCGCCTCGTTCGTCACCGTGCTCTGCGTCGCCGCGGCCCGGCACCCCGATGCGCGGGGGCTGATCGCCCCGGTGGTGGTCGGCCTGGGCGCTGGCGGGCTGATCCTGTTCCGCCAGTTGCGCAAGGCCGCCAGCAGCCTCGCCGCCAGCGAGGCGCGCGCCCACTACGCCGCCACCCACGATCCCCTGACCAGCCTGCCCAACCGAGCGCTGTTCTGCGAGCGCCTGGCCGAGACCGCCGCCTCGGAAGACGCCGGCCACGCCGTGGTGTTCTGCATCGGCCTGGACCGTTTCGACGAACTGGTGGAGCTGATCGGCATCGCCGGAGCCGACGCCCTGGTGGGCGACCTGGCGACGCGCCTCAGCCGGCTCTGCAGCGGACGCGACTGCGCCGCGCGGCTCGGCGAGGGCGTCTTCGCCCTCTTGCGTCGCGACGCTCTGGTGGAAAACCCGCTGGCGGTGGCCGCCAATCTCATCGAGCAGCTGTCGCGGTCGGGCATCGGCGAGGGCGACACGGCTTTCGTGACTTGCTCCGTCGGCGTCGGCTTCCTCACCGCGGGCGCGGACGTCCCGGCCGAGGCGGTGCGCCAAGCCCAGATCGCGCTCTCCAGCGCCCGTGAACTCGGCGGCGGCCACTCGATGCTGTTCCAGCCGGAAATGGATCACGCGCTGAAGCATCGCAAAACGCTGGAAGCCGACCTGCGGCGCGCCCTGGCCGACGGCGGCCTGCGCCTGGTCTATCAGCCCCAGGTCAACGCCAAGGGCGCGATCATCGGCGTCGAGGCGCTGGTGCGCTGGCTGGACCCGGTGCGCGGCGAGGTGCCGCCAGCGCTGTTCGTGCCGCTGGCCGAGAGCTGCGGCCTCACCGACGCGCTGGGAAGCTTCACCCTTCGGCAGGCATTCAACGACTCCGCCGCCTGGCCCGGCATCGATGTCGCGATCAACATCGCCTCCCCTCAGATCCGCTCAGGCGAACTGGTGGGTGCCCTGAAGTCGCTGTTGGCCGAGACCGGCCGCAGCGCCAGCGGCTTCGAGCTGGAGATCACCGAGAGCGTGCTGCTGGCCGATGAGCCGGCGACGCTGGAGACCCTGAACGCCATCCGCAAACTGGGCTTCGGCATCGCCCTCGACGACTTCGGCACCGGCTATTCCAGCCTCAGCTACCTGCGCCGCTTCCCGGTGGACAAGATCAAGATCGACCGCTCGTTCATCGTCCAGCTCGGCCGGCGGCCGGAATCCAGCGCCATCGTCAAGGCGATCGTCGAACTGGCCGAGGCGCTCGAGCTGAAGGTGCTGGCGGAGGGCGTCGAGACCCGCGACCAGCTGGATCGCCTGAGCCGCCTGGGCTGCACGCTCTACCAGGGCTTCTTCTTCAGCCAGCCGGTGGACGCTGACACCATCGGCCAACTGGTGGCCCGCGGCGTCGCGCTGGCGGCTTAGGCCGCCGCCTCATCGCACGTGGCGGAAGCAGTCGCGTATCTCTTTCACGTAGATCTCGGGTTGCTCCCAGGCGGCGAAGTGACCGCCTTTTTCGAGCTCGTTCCAGTGGATGATGTTGGTCATTCGCTTCTCGGCCCAGCGGCGTGAGGAGCGGAAGATCTCCTTCGGGTAGATGCTGACCCCCACCGGCAGCTGCAGCGGCACCGAGGTTCCGAAGGCGCCGAAGCTCTCCCAATAGAGCCGCGCCGACGAGGCGCCGGTGGCCGGCAGCCAGTACATCATGATGTTGTCGAGCATCTCGTCCAGGGTCAGCACGTCCTCTGGCGCGCCCTGGTTGTCAGTCCAGGCCCACATCTTCTCGTAGATCCAGGCCGCCTGCCCCACTGGCGAATCCACCAAGCTGTAGCCCAGGGTCTGCGGGCGGGTGGCCTGCTGCTTGGAGTAGCCGCTGTCCTTGTCCTGGTAGTGCTGCAGCGCGGCCAGCGCGCCCTGCTCCAGCGGGGTCAGCTCCTGCTTCAAGTCCTCGGCGTCGGGATAGACCAGGGGCATGTTGACGTGGATCGCCGCGCAAGGCGGCGGGCGGATGATGCCGATGGTGGTGGTCACCGCCGAGCCCCAGTCGCCGCCCTGCGCCACCCAGCGTTCGTAGCCGAGCCGCTTCATCAGCTCGATCCAGGCCATGGCGATCTTCGGCACGCCCCAGCCGGCGCCGATAGGCTTGTCGGAGAAGCCGTAGCCCGGCAGCGAGGGCGCCACGACGTGGAAGGCGTCCTCCGCCGATCCGCCGTGTGCGGTGGGGTCGGTCAGCGGCTTGATGACCTTCATGAACTCCATCACCGAGCCCGGCCAGCCGTGGGTGATGATCAGCGGCATGGCGTTCTCATGCTTGGAGCGCACATGCAGGAAGTGGATGCCGAGGCCGTCGATCTCGGTCTTGAACTGGCCCAGCGCGTTCAGCCGCGCCTCGGCGCGCCGCCAGTCGTAGCCGCTGCGCCAGTGCTCGCAGAGGGCGCGGACCTTGGCCAGGGGCGAGCCCTGGGTCCAGTCGTCGACGGTCTCGCGCTCGGCCCAGCGCGCCATGTCGAGGCGCCGGTTCAGGTCGTCGAGCTGGCTCTGCTCGATGGCCAGGGTGAAGGGCTGGATGGCGTCGCTCATCGGTCCGCTCCTGAGGGCTGCGCCGCAGCGGCGTAGCAGGCGCGGGCCAGCGCGTCAGCCGTGCCGTGGTGGCGCCTTAGAGCCGCTGCCTCGCCCACCCGCAGATCAGATCGACCATGGCCACGCGGTTCGCCTCGGAATCCTCGAAGTAGTGGTCGCCCGCGATCAGCTCGAGCTGCTTGTCCTGGGCGGCGATGGCGGCGTGGATGGCCTTGGGGTCGGAGGGGAAGACGCCGGTGTCGGCCAGGCCTTGCACCACCAGCGCGGGGATGTCGAAGCGGGCCAGCTGCTCGGGGCCCTGGCAGCGCGAGGTCTCCAGGCTCCACATCGAGAGCCAGCTTCTCAGCCCGCTGACCCGGCCGATCGAGGGGCTGCGGTTGGCGATGCGGGGGTCGCCCCGGTAGCACATCGGCGTGCGCCGCTCGGAGGGGTCGATAGCGCCATCCATCATTCTGAGGTCGCCCCAGCAGCGGAACAGCGGGAAGAGGCGATCGGGTGTGCCCGCCGCGTTCAGCCGCGCCAGCTCGGCCTTGGCCCAGTCGGTGATGCGCTGGTTCCGGGCGCGCTGGGCCCCGCGGTATTTGCCGATGAAGGCGGCAGAATAGGGCGGCCCGTGCTCCGGGTTGAACGGATCGAGTTCGGGGTCGGTGGCCAGGGGATCGGTTTCGTCGGTCACCGAGGCGTCCATCCAATCGGTGAGCACCTGAGGGCGGCCGGTGTGGGCGTTGAGCGAGACGTAGAGGTCGGCCTTGGGCAGGGTCTCCAGCGCCTCGCGGCCGGCGCCCCTCAGCAGGTCGCCGAGTGAAGGCTGCGTCGCCTCGGCCTGGTAGGCCGCCATCAGCGAGCCCCCACCGGAGTTGCCGAGGATGATCACCTGCTCGACGCCAGCCTCTTCGCGCAGCCAGCGCACCCCGACCGCAATGTCGAGCACCGCGTGCTCCAGCAGGAAACCGTCCTCGAAGCCGCGATAGCGGGTGTTCCAGCCCAGGAAGCCGAAGCCGCGTTCGGCGAGGTAGGGCGCGATGTAGTGCTCGGCGAAGTCGACGTTGTAGTGGGTGGCGATGAAGGCCGCCTTCGGCCGCGCGCCGGGCTGCGTCCAGTAGAGGCCCTGGCATGGATGGCCGCCCGCCTGGATGCGCGGCGCCGTGGGCGAGACGAGCCCCAGGAATACGCGGTCGACCCGATCCATCATCTGCATTCACCCAGCGACGCCCGCCTCCGGCCTGCGGGCCCGGTCCGCACCAAGGCAAAACCGAGGCAATTCGGAAGTTTTGCCGCAACATTACGCTCACAAACGCCCGCCAAGGTCCCGCCATTGTTTGCAGGCTTTTCGTAACAGGGCGTCCTTGTCCGCCAACGCTGAGTCCAACCGGGTAACCCGCGACGTGGGGGCGTCGCTGCGCACCTTCGACGCCGCCGCCGACGGCGAGGGCCGCTCGTTCGGTCATGCGTTGGCGCGCGCCAGGCGCCGCAGCCTGACCGGCCAGCGCAGCCACGTTCTGGTGGCCTGCATGCCCAAATCGGGCTCGACGTTCCTCACCGATGTGATCGCCGCCGTGCCCGGTTTCCGCCGCGCGGTGCTGGTGCCGGCCTACGGGCGGCGCGAACAGGAGCTGGACGAGTTCTGCCTGCGCCAGTTCGACCGCTTCGATTTCGTCGCCCAGAACCACGTCCACTTCAGCGACTGGACCGCCGAGATGTGCGGCGACTATGGGCTCGCCCCCATCGTGCTGGTGCGCAGTCTGCTGGACGTGATCGTGTCGCTGCGCGACCACCTGCGCAACGATGGGCCAGTTTCGCCGATCTACTTCGTCGAGTCGCACCACGCGGCGCTGGACGATGCACAGCTGGAGCTGATGATCGCTCGCCTGGCGCTGCCCTGGTACATCAACTTCTACATGAGCTGGCGCCAGGCGCCGGACGCGCTGATGATCCACTACGAGGACCTGACAGCGCAGCCGCGTGAGGTGATCGGCAAGGTGCTGGCCTTCTCCGGTGCGGTGGTTTCGCCCGCTGAAATCGAGGCGGCCATCGCCCAGGTGCGCGGCGCGGGCGCCAGCCGCTTCAACGTCGGCAGGGCCGGGCGCGGCGCGAAACTGCGGCCAGAGGTGCTGCGGGCGGTGCTGGAACTGATCGAGTTCTATCCGGAGGCGCTAGACGACCCCTACATCCAGGCGACCCGCGCCCAGTGCCTCGAGGCGCTGTCCGGCGCGCCGGCGGCTGTATCCGCATCAAGCGCCAACGCCGCGCCCGGGGCGGTTCGCCGGCCCCGGCCTTTCGCAACGGCCCGGCGCTGGTGGCGGCGCAACGCGCTGCGGGTGGTGATGCGCGGCCTCGTGCCGCTGGGTCTCACCGCGGCCGCGCTGCTGTACTGGATGTGGCCCAACGATCTCCTGCCCGATGCTCGCGCCCTCGGCTACGTCGATGATGTGGGGTTCCTGCTGTTCGCCGGGCTGATCGCCGGACGGCTCACCGCCTACAAACCGCATGCGCCGAAGCTCCGGCGCTAAGCGCGCCTCTAGGCGCACATCTCGGATGTTTGCGGCCGGCCGAAGGCCAGGCGCTCAATGAAGCCCCACAGCTGACCGACCTCGTCCGACGCGGCGTTGGGTGGGCCGATCTCCTCGGCCGAACAGCCGGTCTCCAGCGCCGACTGATAGGCGGCGCGTGAGCGCAGGATAGTGGGCGCCACCGGCAGGCGCATCATCCGCAGCGCCTCCTGCGCCTTCTTCACCAGGGGCGGCTCGGTCCCGGCGCGCGAGACGGGCGCCTGGTTGAGCACGATCACGCCGGGCTTGTGCAGGCGGCGCAGCACGTCGGCGGTGCGGATGGCGGCGGCGAAGTCGAGGAAGGTGGGGCGAATCACCAAGAGCGACAGGTCGGCCAGGACGATGGCGTGCGCCACCTCGTCCTCGGCGCCAGCGGCGGTGTCGATCATCAGGGCATCGATGTCGGAGCGCATCGCGGCCACCTGCAGGGCGAACAGCTTGGGTCCTGAGGTCTCGATCACCTGCGGCCCGGGCGCACGCCGCGCCTTCAGGACGACACTGGACGAGCGCTGGGGGTCGGAGTCGGCAAGCAGGGTCCGGCGGCCGCGCAGATGGGCGGCGATGGCCATGTGCACGGCCACCGTGGTCTTCCCCGACCCTCCCTTGCGGGCGATGATCGCGATGGTGCGCATCGGCTCTCCCCTCAAGCCCCTGTAGTGGAAAGCGGGGGTGAGTCGCGACCTCATGTTGGGCCACTCTGTGACCAGAATTCGGCGCTGGGGCGCATCAACCAAGCTAAGGCGTTCACGCCGCGACATTTCCTCTGCTAGGGTCCCAACTCAGGGGACGGAATCGAGATGGAACGACCGGCTGACTTCAGCCTTAGCCAGAGCGACGAGGGCCGCACGGCCGTCTGCGTCGGCGACTGGACCGCCGTCTGCATGGACGGCGCGCAGGATCGCCTGACCACCGCCCTGAAGGGCCTGCCCGACGTCACCCTGGATCTGACCAAGGTCGGCCGCTGCGATACATCCGGGGCGCACGAGCTGCTTAGGGCGTCCGAGGCGTCCACCGGCCAGCCCAAGTTCCTGGCGCGACCGGAGATCACCCGGTTGCTGGAGCTGGTGCAGAACGCCCACCAGTTCGAGCCGGTGGTCGTGCCGCGCCGCCATTCGTTGCATCAGCTGTTCGAGCGCATCGGCCACGGCGTCGTGCATGTCGGGCTCGAAGCCTTCGACACCATGGTGTTCTTCGGTCACCTGCTGATCGCGGTGGGCCGCGCGCTGGGCAATCCGCGGCGCATCCGCTGGGCGGCCTGCTTCCAGCTCGCCGAGCGCGCTGGGCTGGACGCCATCCCGATCGTGATGGTCACTACCTTCTTCATCGGCGCGGTGGTGGGGCTCCTGGGCGCCAACATGCTCACCAGCTTCGGCGCCCAGGTCTATGTGGTGCAGCTGATCGGCTTCGCGGTGCTGCGCGAGTTCAACGTGCTGATCACCGCCCTGCTGCTCGCCGGCCGCTCGGCCTCGTCCTTCGCCGCCGAGATCGGGGCGATGAAGATGAACCAGGAAATCGACGCCATGCAGGTGCTGGGGGTCGATCCCTTCGACGCCCTGGTGTTCCCGCGCTTCTTCGCCCTGCTCTTCACAATTCCGCTGCTGGTGTTCATGGCCACCCTCGCGGGCCTGGCGGGCGGGCTGGTCGTGGCCTGGTCGCAACTGGGCCTGGGACCTGTGTTCTTCTCGCAGCAGCTGATCGACAACGTCGGCGCCACCCACTTCTGGGTCGGCATGTCCAAGGCCCCGGTGCTGGCGGTGATCATCGCGGGCATCGGCTGCCGGCAGGGCATGGAGGTCGGCGGCGACGTGGAGAGCCTGGGCCGGCGGGTGACGGCGGCGGTGGTGCACGCCATCTTCGCCACCATCTTCATCGATGCCCTGTTCGCCGTCATCTACATGAAGCTGAACATATGAACGCCGAGACCGACGACGATCTCGACGAAACCGGGCCGCCCATCGTGGTGCGTGGCCTCAGCACGGCGTTCGGCGATCATATCATCCACGAGAACCTCGACCTCACCGTGAAGCGCGGCGACGTGCTGGGCGTGGTCGGCGGCTCGGGCGCCGGCAAGTCGGTGCTGCTCAACACCATCATCGGCCTCAGGCCGGCCCAGTCAGGCTCGATCAAGATCTTCGGCACCGACATCCGCCATGCCCGCCGCCGCCAATGGACCGCCATCGAGCGCCGCTGGGGCGTGCTCTTCCAGCAGGGCGCGCTTTGGACCAACCTGACCATCAAGGAAAACGTCGCCGCGCCGCTGATCGAGCACACCAACATCCCGATCAAGGAGATCGACGAGCTGGCCGATCTGAAGATCGCGCTGGCTGGCCTGCCGCCGAATGCCGGGGCGCTGAAGCCCTCGGAGCTTTCGGGCGGCATGATCAAGCGCGCGGGCCTCGCGCGCGCCCTGTCGCTGGATCCCGAGCTGCTGTTTCTGGACGAGCCGACCTCCGGCCTCGATCCGATCAGCGCCGCGGCCTTCGACGAACTGATCCGCGACCTTGCCGACAGCCTGGATCTGACCGTGTTCATGATCACCCACGACCTGGACAGCCTCTATACGATCACCGACGAGGTGGCGGTGCTGGCCGACAAGCACGTCGTCGCCCAGGCGCCGGTGCGCGAACTCGAACACTTCGACCATCCCTGGATCCGTGAGTACTTCCTCGGCAAGCGCGGTCGCGCTTCAGCCGAGGCGCGCGCGGACGCGGCGACGGGAGCCCACTGATGGAACGCAACGCCAACTACGCCCTCGTGGGTGTGATCTTCACGGTCCTGCTGATCGCCACGCTGGTCTTCATCCTGTGGCTGACCAACTTCGCCTTCAGCCAGCGCTACGACACCTATGACGTGATCTTCAACGGTCCGATCAGCGGTCTCTCCAAGGGCGGCGACGTGCAGTTCAACGGCATCAAGGTGGGTGAGGTCTCCGACATCACCCTCGATCCCAACGACCCGAACCTGGTGCACGCCATGGCCCGGGTGCGCTCCGACACGCCGGTGCGTCAGGACTCGGTGGCGACGCTGGACCCGCAAGGGATCACCGGCGTCACCTTCGTGCAGATCACGGCCGGCACCCGCACGTTGCCCCTGCTGAAGGATGCGACGCCACGCGGTCAGCCGCTGATCATCCACTCCAAACCCGGCGCGCTCTCCGACTTGCTATCGGGCGGCGGCACCGTGCTGCAGCGAGCGCTGGAGACGCTGAACCGCGTCAATCAGGTGCTGTCGGACGCCAACATCAAGCGGTTCTCCAACACCATGGAGAACATCCAGGACGTCACCGGCGAGCTGAACAAGCGCAAGCAGATCATCGCCGACGCCGACCACGCCATCCTCAGCGCTGACGCCGCGGCGGTGCAGGTCACCGCGCTCGCCAAGTCCGCCACCGGTCTGGTCGACGGCAACGGCAAGCAGGCCATCGTCAAGATCACCGACGCGGCGACCCAGATCGAGGGCGCGGCTGCGGACGTGCGCGGCCTGCTGGGCAAGCTCAAAGATCCCACCACCAACTTCGCCACCACCGGCCTGCCCCAGCTGACCAGCGCCATCGCCAGCTTGCAGACCGCGACAGACAACCTGAACCGGCTGATCAACGAGGTGGAGTCCGATCCGCGCGGCTTCATCAACAAGCCGACCGCCAAGCAAGTCGAGGTGAAACCATGATCCGCCGCGCCCTGCCCGGCCTTGCCGTCGCCGCCCTGGTGGCGCTCGGCGGCTGCGTCACCCTGTTTCCCAAGGAAACGCCGGTCCCGCTCTACCGCTTCGGCGACACCGTGCAGGCCCCAGCCGCGTCCGGGCCCAGCTTCACCGTGCGCAGCAGCGGGCTCGGCTTCGACCAGGCGGCCTCGGGGGACTCGATCGTTACCGTCACGGGCGACCAGGTGGCCTACGTCAGTGGCGGGCGCTGGGCCGCGCCGGCCCCGGTGATGTTCAATGCGGCGGTGCAGCGCGGCTTTGAGGCGCCGGGTGGCCAAGTGCGGCTGATCCAGCCAGGCGAAGCCGGCCAGGCGCGCTACGTCATGCGGCTGGCCGTAACCCACTTCGAGGCCCGCTACGACAACGGCCCGACGGCCGCGCCCACCGTGGTTGTCACCTTGCATGCGACCCTGACCAAATCGTCCGACGCGTCCCTCGCCGGCGCCCAGGAGTTCAAGGCCAGC